>Ga0214923_10002144_pt1 | contig 26797 bp, 22 predicted proteins | sample LL1510_MetaG_FD_177993 | JGI IMG/M metagenome (GOLD analysis project Ga0214923, IMG submission 177993) | Freshwater microbial communities from Lake Lanier, Atlanta, Georgia, United States - LL-1510 | ecosystem: Environmental > Aquatic > Freshwater > Lake | place: USA: Georgia | collected...
TGTAGCTCTAAGGATATACACCGCAGTTACAACAATTGATGCAGCTGAAATAATAGTAGCCAATCGGTACATACCGTCGGGGTTTTGCCAGGAGCCCATAAATACAGTCATCTCTGCCACAAATCCACTAAATCCAGGTAAGCCTAATGAACACAAGCCTGCTATTACGAAAGTGGTTGCAATAAAGGGCATTACTTTTAATAAGCCACCTAATTGAGCGACCATTCGGGTGTGTGTGCGACTATAAATCATTCCAATGGCAGCAAAAAATAAGGCCGTCATTAAGCCATGAGACACCATTTGTATTACTGCTCCGTTAATGGAGGTTTTAGTCAACATGCCAATACCTAATATCACAAAGCCGCAATGGCTAATGGAAGAGTAAGCGTTGATATATTTTAAATCCGTTTGCATCATAGTGGCAAACGCTCCATATATAATAGCGATGGTCGCTAATAAAATAATAATCCAGGAATAGGAGTGTGCTGCTTCTGGCATTAAATAAGTTGCTACGCGTAAACAACCATATCCACCTAATTTCATAGAGATACCTGCTAAAAACATAGAAGCAGCAGTAGGAGCCGATGCATGACCGTCAGGTACCCAAGTGTGAAAAGGAAATAGAGCAGCAAAAATTCCAAATCCTAAGAATGCAAAAGGGAAAAAGAATAATTGTACTTGTAATGGAATTTGCATCTTAGCAATTTCCATCATATCAAAAGTGTGTGTGTTATAAAAAATACCCATTAACCCTACAAACACCAAAGCCGAACCTGCCATGAGCATTAATGCCAACTTCATGGCACTATTGGTTTTATTACCACTTCCCCAAATGCCAATGAGTAAAAATTTAGGAATCACGGCAATTTCTAAAAAGAAGAATAAGGTAAATAAATCCAAGGAAATAAAAAATCCGTAAGCACCCATACTCAACAACACTAATAGGAAAAAGTATTCTTTGCTTAATTTTTCCATACTCCATGAAACTAAGATGCCTGCTACCACAATGAATGAAGTCAATAAAATCATGGCAATCGAAATTCCATCTACCCCTACATGATAATTAATATGTAATGGAGCAAACCAGGCAACATTATATTCAAACAACATAGGTGCGGTGTTGCCAGCGCCTTTGCTTTGTAAGAATACATATAATAAGTTAGCGGCTAATCCTAATTGCACTAAAGAACCTATAAAAGCAATCGCTCTTATTTGCTTCAGTCCATTACCCAATAACACTGCCACTGCAGTAAGTAAAGGAACCAGGATTAATAATGATAAATTCATATAATTAGTTTATTTCCAGATATAAATAAATAATAAGGATAAAGCAATGATGCCACCAAAAAAGTACAAAGTGTAAGATTGTATTTTTCCCGATTGAAGTCCTTTGATGGAGGATGAAATTTTTGCAGTCACCGTAGCACTTGATTGAACAAATCCATCTACTATATTTTTATCTACCCAAGCAATAGGCTGACCTATTAATGGGAAAATGATTTTTTTAGTGATAAATAAATACACTTCATCTATATAAAACTTTTTATACGCTGCTTTATAAATGCCTCCCCAAGCCGTAGCAAATTGATCTGGCTTTTGATTTTGCGTTTTATATAAATAAGCAGCTAATGAAATAGCGATGATAGTTAAACTTACTGGTGCCAATGAAAACATTAAATCGGTATGTGTTTCAAGCGCTACTCCATCGGAAGTGACAAAAGAGGAAAAAGGAATCATACCCACCCCTACTGCGCAAATTGATAAAATAACTAAAGGCAATTTCATACTCCAAGTTCCTTCTCCATGATGGTGATCGTGATGTGCAGCTTCTTTACTCCAAAAAATAGAAAAGTACAATCGGAACATATAAAATGAAGTCATCGCAGCAGTGAATAAGGCGACACCATAAATAATTTTATTAGAATGAAATGCTGCCATTAAAATTTCTTCCTTGCTAAAAAATCCTGCAAAAGGCGGAATACCTGCAATCGCCAAACAGGCAATTAAAAATGACAAGTGTGTGATGGGCATTAATTTTCTTAAGCCACCCATATCTTTCATTTCATTACTATGCACCATATGAATGACAGCACCTGCTCCTAAGAATAATAAACTTTTAAAGAAGGCGTGCGTGAATAAATGAAACATAGAAGCCATATATCCTAAACCTTCCTCGCCACCTTGTTTTGAAATACCCAATGCAAACATCATATAACCAATTTGCGACATGGTAGAATAAGCAAGCACTCTTTTGATATCTGTTTGTGTGCAAGCTATTACAGCCGCTAAAAATGCCGAAAAAGCACCTACATAAGTTACGATGGTTAAAGAAGTAGGATCCATGGAAAATATCGGGAACAATCTTGCCACTAAATAAACACCGGCCACCACCATCGTAGCTGCGTGTATTAATGCAGACACTGGCGTAGGGCCTTCCATGGCGTCAGGCAACCAAATGTGTAAAGGGAACATCGCGGATTTACCAGCCCCTCCCATAAACACTAAGGTCAATCCCCAGGTTAACATAGAAGCGCCTAAAAAACTAGCACTCGTCATGTTGATGAATTCGGGGGATGTGGTAGAAGTTAATTTTTGTATTAATAATCCAATATCTAAAGTGCCTCCGTAAAATCCTAAAATTAAAATACCCATTAAAAAACCTAAGTCAGCAAAACGAGTTACTATAAATGCTTTTTTAGCAGCTGCCACTGCCGATGGTTTGCTAAAGTAATACCCAATTAATAAGAAAGAAGAAGCACCTACTAATTCCCAAAAGATGTATACTTGGAAAATGTTGACAGATAAAATTAATCCCAACATAGAAAACGTAAACAAGGATAAAAAAGCATAATAAGTTGCGAATCTTTCTTCGCCTTTCATGTATCCTAAGCTAAATAAATGTACCATTAAGGAAACAGAAGTCACAACGACTAACATCATCACCGAAATGGGGTCTATTACAATACCCATATCAACAGATACACCAGGTGAAAAGGACAACCAAGTATATTGTAAGGCAATTATTTTTTGAAATACACCATTTACTTTTCCATCTACTAAAAAGTAATGGTAAGCCGTATTGAAAGATAATACCGCAGCAGCCAATAGAGATGCGGTCCCTATGATTCCTGCAGAAGTTTTAAAATACTTGCGTCCAAAAATTCCCAATACCACAAAAGTGAGGAGAGGAAGTAATGGAATCCATAAAACGTATGCGTAATTTGACATAATATTAATATTTCATTTCGGTAGCGTCATCCACGTCGATGGATTGATGACTACGATATAAGTTAATGATGATGGCAATCGCTACTGCTGCTTCAGCTGCTGCAATAGTGATAATAAATAAAGAAAAAAACAAGCCATTTAATTTTTCAGGAAACAAGTACTTGTTAAATGCAACAAAATTAATATTTACGCTATTCAACATTAATTCAATTGCCATTAATAGGGTAATCATGTTGCGTCTTGTAAATAAGCCATACATGCCAATGAAAAATAGGCCAGTGCTGACTAGTAAAATGGGTATTAATGGTCCTTGGCTCATATGTCTAAAGTTTTTTCGGTACGTTTTAAGGCTATTACAATACAACCAATCATGGCAGCTAATAATAACATACTAATCACTTCGAAGGGTAGTATATAACCATGTTCGGTAGTGCTTAACATTTCGCGACCAATTTGGTCTACTGTTACGGTGAAAATTCTTCCTGGGTTTTCGCCCCAACTATAATGAGTGATAATATTTGCTGTAAATAAAAATCCAAATAAAGCAGCTCCTAATGACGCAAGTATTTTACCCACACTTGGCTTAGCCATTTCCTTGCCGGATTGTTGTGTTAAGAAAATAGAAAAAATAATTAACACGACAATACCGCCCACATACACTACAATTTGGATGGCTGCAATAAATTCCACCTGCATCCAAAAATAAAGTGCTGCAATACTTACTAGTGAAAATAATAAGTAAATGGCTGCTCTAAATATTTTAGTGCTGGTGACCGCTAGGATGCCAGCCCCTAATATACAAGCGGCGATGGCATATAATATGATTGTTGATATATCCATTATTCTATTCCCTCCTTTATTTTAGATCCTGGGTGATTGAGTATTTTAGTCAATTTAGTACGATCAAATACGCTATGCTCAAAAGTAGGTGCCATTTTAATGGCATCACTTGGACAAGCAACTACACACAAATTGCACATCGTACATAGTTCTAATCGATACACTAAGGAGTCGATTGCTTTTTTCTTTTTTCCTTCGGGAGTTGTTTCAAATTTGGTAACCACTTTAATGGTTCCATTTGGGCAGGCTAATTCGCAAGCTGTACAACCTGTGCAGGTGTGTTCATTGTTTTCGTCATGCGGCATGACTACCTCTCCTTTAAATCGGTCTGCTAATTTTAAAGTAGCACGATTGTCAGGATATTGTTCTGTAATAATTTCTTTAGGGTGTACAAAATACCAGCCTGTTTTACGCATCCCTTTTAATAAGGAAGTGACGCCATTGTACACATCCGATATGTAATCTTTAATAAACATAGTTCATTGTTATTTTAAAAGTGCCACCCGTAAATTGCTATTACTGTTGCTAGTAATAAATTGAATAAACTTATAGGTAACAAATATTTCCATTCTAAATCCAATAACTGGTCTACTCTCAAGCGTGGGAAGGTCCATCTAAACCACATGATTAAAAAAATCAAGAAAAATGTTTTTCCCATAAACCAAACCGATGAAGGGATATAATCCATTAAATGATTAAATCCTCCCCAATGTCCAATATGTAAAGGCATCCATCCGCCTAAGAATAAGGTAGCGCCAATAGCACACACTATAAATATGTTGATGTATTCTGCTAAAAAGAAAAGGGCAAATCGCATACCAGAATATTCGGTATGAAAACCTGCTGTTAATTCAGATTCAGCTTCGGCTAAATCGAAAGGAGCACGATTGGTTTCGGCCGTCACTGCAATAATAAAAATGACAAAAGATATGATGGCAGGAATATGACCTTTAAATAACCACCAGCCATTTTCTTGAGAGTTAATAATATCTGTGATTTGCAAACTCCCCGTAAAAACGATTATTGATAACACGGCAAAACCAGCAGATAATTCATAACTCACAATTTGCGCTCCGCTTCGCATCGCGCCCAACAAAGAATACTTATTATTACTTGCCCAACCCGCCATTAAAATTCCTATCACAGATAAAGAAGAAATGGATGAAATATATAATACACCAATATTCAAATCCCAAATTTGAAAGTTTTTAGCAAAGGCAATTGGGGCAAGTAATAACATACCCACCATCATCACTACAAATGGAGCTAAATTAAAAAGTAATTTATCGGCTTTATCGGGAGTTAATCCTTCCTTCATGATTAGTTTTAAAGTATCTGCCACCGTCTGAAACATACCCCCTGGCCCTACACGATTGGGCCCTAAACGAATTTGAATATGAGCTGCTACTTTTCTTTCCATTAATACAAGTACTAATCCTAATACAGCAAATAAGGTGATGGCTAATAATATAACAATGACACATTGTAATACCAATACCATGGTAGGGTTAAAATTGGCAGCTAGCCAATTTTGTATCATCGCTGTTAAACCTTCAAGACTAAACATGTATCTATATTTTTTTTACAATCAAAAAATGATGACTCTAACTATGTAAACTATTATTTCAACTTTTCTTTTTCTATTATTTCTTTCATTAATTGTCTCTATCTATCTATATCAGGGATCACTAAATCCAAGGTTCCCATCGTTGCCATCAAGTCACCAATCTTACTTCCTGCTGCCATATGATTCAATGCAGACAAATTAGAAAATCCAGGTGATCTAAATTTAATACGATGCGGAGTTGTCCCTCCTTCACTTACTATATACACTCCAAATTCACCTCTTGCAGTTTCTACTCGAGTATAAAATTCTCCTTTAGGAAGTTTAAGCACATTTTTAGTTTTACCTACAAATTCTCCTTCGGGAATATTGTCAATGAGCTGCTCTATAATGCGAATAGATTGGTTCATTTCTTTCACACGAACTATATATCTAGCAAATGAGTCACCGGCTGTTTCTATCACTTCGTCAAATTCCACTTTATCATATACTTCATAAGGGAATAATTTACGTATATCACAACTTACTCCACTTGCGCGTGCCACAGGTCCAGTACATCCATAGGAAATGGCATCTTCGGCACTTAAAATACCAACGCCTTTTGTTCTGCTTTGAAAAATTATGTTATTCGTAACTAGATCCTCGTACTCAGTTACTTTAGATTTGAACTGAGCAATAAATGCTTTTACCTTTTTTTGAAAATCAGGATGAATATCATACATCAAACCACCTGGCACTATGTAGTTCATAGTTAATCTCGCACCACAAGTATCCTCCATGATATCCGTAATCATTTCGCGTTCTCTGAAGGCGTAAAAGAAGGGAGTGAAAGCGCCTAAATCCATAGCCATCGCGCCTAACCATAATTCATGAGATGCAATGCGTGTTAATTCACTTAAAATAACACGCACATATTTTGCGCGTTCTGGAACTTCAATTTGCATTCCTTTTTCTATCAATAAAGCACATCCTAAATTATTAATGTGGGAGGATAAATAATCCATACGACTCGTCACATAAATAAATTGACGATACGTTAAACTCTCACACATTTTTTCGATAGATCTGTGAATATATCCAAGATGCGGTTCAATTTTTTTAATAGTTTCTCCATTCAATGTCACGACTAAATGTAATACACCATGCGTTGCAGGGTGCTGGGGTCCCATGTTTATGACCATTTCACCTTCGTCTCCTAAATGAGTGGTATCTTTTATGATTTCAGTTTCTTGTAGCATGTACCTCTTATAATTTTATCATGTTGATGGGATCTTCAAAATCTTTTCTTAGTGGAAAGCCTTTAAATTCATCTTCCAAAATAAGTTTTCGTAAATCAGGATGGTTTTCAAATTGTACACCAAACATTTCAAATACTTCACGCTCATGAAATTCGGCTGTACGCCAAATAAAGGATAATGTTTCAATGCTAGGTTGGTTGCGATCCAAATTTGCTTTTACTACAATACTATTACGATGTTGTGTAGAAGAAAAATGGTACACCATAGTGAGATGTGTTTTCCAATCTACGCAAGTGAGACAAAACAAATAGTTCATATTTGTTTCTCCTTCACGCAAAGCTTTAGCAAGCGTTAATAATTGAGTCGATTCAATTTGAATATTTAACCATTCACCTGTTTCGTCAAAACTTGCCGTAGGAAGTATTGCAGTGATGAATTCTTTGATGGCTTCGTTTGTCATAATCTTTAATACTAAATCTTTAAGGCTATTAAACCGTTTTAAAATCACCTCTAATTTGTTCGCGGGTCATTCCCATTTTAATTTTTTCTTGTAGAGAAATAAGAGAATGAAGTAATGCTTCAGGTCGAGGAGGACATCCAGGAATGTATACATCCACTGGAATAATATGATCAGCCCCTTTAACGACCGAGTAGGTGTTGTAAAAAAAAGGACCACCACTTATGGCGCAAGCACCCATGGCAATGACATATTTTGGATCTGCCATTTGATCGTATAGTCTTTTTAAGACAGGTGCCATTTTATTTACGATGGTACCTGCAATAATAATAACATCTGCTTGTCTTGGAGAGGCTCGTGCCACTTCAAAACCAAAGCGTGAAAAATCATATTTAGCAGAAGCAGTAGACATCATTTCAATTCCGCAACAACTTGTTGCGAAAGATAGTGGCCATAATGAATTGGAGCGTGCCCAATTAATAATGCTATCAAAAGTACTCACTACAATTCCACCACCAGGTGTTTCATGAATAATGCCAGGGAAAGTTTCTTTCCCTTTTAATGTTTCGTTTAATTCCATTTTAAAGCTCCTTTTTTATGGGCGTATAAAAATCCCATGAATAAAATAAATATGAAAACTATAATTTCAATCAATGCTACAATTCCTATTTTTTTAACGACTACAGCCCAAGGATATAAGAACACTAATTCTACATCAAAAATTAAAAACAATAAAGCGAATAAATAATAACCCACATTAAATTGATGCCAAGGAGATGTGTCGGTAGGAATACCACATTCGTAAGCTTGTCCTTTTTGAGGATTACTACTTCCTTTCACTAAAATTTTACCTACTAAAATACCACCAGCAGAAAATGCAATAGCGGCTACCAATAAAGCAATCAACGAAATCGCACCCATAGGGAATGAATTAATTATAAGGTTGAAAATTACAACATATTTTGACTCCAAAACCATTCCAACCCAATGAGGTTCCTCATTCTAGTACCTTATAATTATTATGTTTATAACTCAGCGACTTTTCTTAATAAAAAGATTTTTGTAAAGTTCGGCGGGTATCAATTAAACATTATAAAGTGGTTTTTTTTGACATTTTTACTTCCCAATTACTGTTACTTTTAGAATGCAGTTAGCGACCCATTTTCTCAGTTGATATTATTTTGTTACATGCATTTAAGTTTGCATCCAAACATCCATTTAAACCTTAATTTTTTCCTTTTTTTGGGTCAATTGTCCCCTAGCTATTTTATACAACCATTATTGGCAAGAGGTATCTAAAATTGCTTTTTAAGAGACTAGACAACAAATTACATATATCATTAGAAAATATTCTATTATACATTATGTATAAATATGATATGTAAGAAATTTGTATACAATATTGTAGTATACATATATACTATTATTAAGCTCCCATTAAATAATTGTTAATAAATTTTAACAATTATGATGCAAAATGGCTATTTTTAGATATAAGGTATTTAAATTATTTAATCAAAATTCTGAGTATGAGAAAACTCCTATACACACTAGTTGTGTTAATGTCAATGTCCATTGTATCGTTTGGGCAGGTCAGAACTATCAAAGGAAAAGTTTCTGATCAAAAGGCTGCAGCGCTACAAGGCGTGACTGTGAGATTGCAAAGTAAATCCGACAATGCAATTCTTACAAACGCAAAGGGAGAGTATGAAATAAAGGCACAAAATGGTGACTTTCTTTTATTCTCTTTCGTTGGCTTTAAAAATGAAAGAGTTAAAGTCACACAAGCTACTATCAACGTTACTTTAATGGATGAAGTAAATGTGATGGATGAAGTAGTTGTAACTGCACAAGGTATCCGTAAAAAGTCTAAAGAAATTGGATATTCTTACGCTAGAGTATCTAATGATGACATTACTGTTGGACGTTCTCCACAGTTAACTCAAGCGCTTTCCGGTAAGGTTTCAGGTTTGGCTATATATACAGTCAATAACTCTGTTGATCCTTCTGTAAAAGTGGTTCTTCGTGGTTATCGTTCTTTAACTGGAAACAACGAAGCATTAGTAGTTATTGATGGAATGCAAACAACATCTACAATTCTTGCCTTAATTAATCCTAATGATGTAGAATCTGTAACCATCTTAAAAGGGGGTCAAGCTGCTACATTGTATGGTTCTGCCGGTGTAAATGGTGCTTTGGTTATTACCACTAAACAAGGAGATAAAGGAAAACTAAAAGTTTCTTATTCCAATTCTACCAACTTTGAACAAATTAGTTTCTTACCAGCATTCCAAGAATTATATGGATCTGGTTCACACTATGCCACTTCATTTGGCGGTGCAGGCTATTTAACAAGTGCTGCAGCTCGTTCAAAAGATAACTGGCGTGGATATGAAAACCAACAATATGGTGACATGTATGATGGTAGTATGAGACCTGCTGGTAGAACTCAACCAGATGGTACTTTTTTAAATATTCCATATTCTAATATCCCAAATATTAGAATGAAAACATTTGATGTAGGTGTTTCTACTAATAACCAAGCAAGTTTTCAAGGTGGAGATGCCACTGGTTCTTACTATTTGTCAGTTGAAAATCAAAAAATTAATGGTATCGTACCAGGTGATTTAAGTGATAGAACTGGTGTAAGAGTTAAATCTTCAAGAGATATTGGAAAATTAGCAACTTCATTTAATGCTTCATTTACGCAAGCAGTTTATGACAGAACAGGAGCTGATTTTTATAATGATGTTTTAAATACTGCTTCTTGGGTTGATTTAACAAAAATGAGAAATTGGAGAGTAGATCCTTTTGCGAATCCTAATGGTTACTATAATGATTATTATAATAACCCTTACTTTAATAAAGACATCAACCGATTACGTTATAAGGACGCCAACATTCAAGGTAACTTTGATATCACTTACAAAGCTTTACCATGGTTGACAGTGTATAATAAAATTGCGGTAATGAATAACTCAAGAACTCAAAAAAATACAGTAGAGAAATTTACTTATAGTTCTTGGGCTAAGTCTGGTGCAGTAGTTCCTGTTCCTTTTGATAAAGGAGATGGTTCTGGTATTTACAGAGCTATTTCTGATGTATTAGGTTCAGTAACTGACGCTTCTTCTACAGAGAATGTGGTAAACAATGAATTCCAATTAAGAATTAAAAAAGATGTTTACAAATTACAAAATAGCATGACATTGGGTTATTCAATATACCAACGTTATACTAAGTCTATCAGTATTGGTTCTACATCTATTGTAGTACCAGATGTGTACAACGTATCTAATAGACAAGGGGTATTGACAGGAGGTGAATCAAATACAACAGAGCGTAAGTTTGGTTATTATGCTGACTTAAACTCTAACATGAAAGACATGGAGTGGTTAAACTTAAACGTTACTGCTCGTTATGATGCCACTTCTCGTTTCTTTAAACCAAATCGTACAGCGAACCAATATTCTTATTTGTATTATGGTGCGGCTTTGTCATTTATTGTGACAGATGCCTTCCCTAAATTAAAAAGTGATTGGTTGAGTTACGCGAAATTGCGTTCTTCTTATAATAAGAATGGTAATGATAATATTCCATTATATGGTTTAGATTTATCTTATTCTAATGGATCTAACTATCCTTATGGAAGTAACGTAGGTTTGACAGTGGGTAATACTTTACCTGATGCAAATTTGAAGCCTGAATTTGTAACTGCCTTAGAATTTGGTGGTGAATTTAGCTTCTTAAAAAATCGCGTGAATTTAGACGTTTCTTGGTATAAGCAAAATTCAATTGGTCAAGTATTGACTGTAAGAATTCCTAACTCAACTGGTTTCTCTAACTTATTAATTAACGTAGGGGAAGTAGACAACTGGGGTTATGAAACAGACTTGAAAGTTCAAGTGTTACGTAATACTAATTTGAAATGGGATGTGAACTTGAAATATTCTTACAATGACAATAAAGTTATTTCATTATATCCTGGAATTACCACTTTCCAATATGGCGGATATGCTGCTGCTAATACCAACGTGGTATTAGGAAAAAGCTTCCCTATCTTGAAAACAGATGGTTATTTTTATGATGCGGGTGGTTTAGGTTTAAGAAGAGTGAATGCGACAACAGGTTATCCTGTTAGAAACACTGCTTTAACAGATCGTGGAAGCACTTTAGCTAAAGATATGATTGGCTTTGGGTCTAACTTTACTTATAAGAGCTGGCATATGAATTTTAATTTAGAATATCGTGGTGGTGGTGTGATGTTCTCATACATTGGTAATACAATGACATTTACTGGTTCTGGTAAATGGACTGAAAACAGAACAGACCAAATTTTCCCGAATTCTTATTATATAGATGCGAATGGTGCTGAAATTAGAAATACGACACTTAATGTTCGTGAACCAGAATATGGTTTATGGGTAGATAACTATCGTAATATTCACGAAAACTATGTGACTCCAAACTGGTTTGTGAAGTTGAGAGATATTAATTTATCTTATGACTTACCTGTTTCTTTTGTTAAGAAATCAAGAATCTTCTCTGCAGCTAATATTGCTATTTATGGAAGAAACTTGTTCACTTTGAAAGACAAATTAAATTATTATACTGATCCTGAATTTAGTTTTACTTCTGGAAATGGAATTGGTATTAATAATACAGGTCAAACTCCACCGGTACGTCAATATGGTTTTAATGTAAATTTTGTTTTTTAATCACCACACACTAAAACAATAGATATGAAACAAATATATGTATATATCGCAGCGTTCATGGTACTGGTGAGCACCGGTTGTAAGAAAGACTTCTTAAATGTCAATACCAACCCAAACTCACTACCCACTGCAACGCCTTCATTCGTAATTTCGAATGCAATGAACGTAACAGCCTCTAGTTTAGTAGGCCCCAATGAATTGGGAATGATGTGGTCTGGTCATTGGACTCAATCCAATGGTTATATTTTATCTACCACTACTTTCCAATATCAATTTACCAATAATGATTACAATTATTGGGATGGAACTTATGATAATCTTTATGATTACAAATTTGTATTAGATAATGTAGCAGCATACAAACAAGAGTACTTGTTAGGACCTGCTAAAATTATGATGGCTTTTAATGTCCAAAAATTAGTGGATTTGTATGGTAACATACCCTACTCTGAAGCTTTACAAGGAGTAAAAGTTTTAGCACCAAAATTTGATGATCAAAAAACAGTTTATGAAAATTTAATTGTTTTATTAGATGGTGCTATTGCAGATTTAAAAAAGTATCCTTACGAATCTACAAATGCTTCTGCAGATATTATTTTTAAAGGAAGCAATACCAGTTGGATTAAATTTGCAAATTCTTTGAAGTTGCGTATTTTAATGCGTCAATCAAGAATCACTGGTAGAGATTCATACATCACTACTGAGATTAATAAAATTAATACAGAAGGTTCTGGTTTTATTACTGGTGCAGAAGTTGGAGTAAATCCTGGTTACAATGCTTCAGCAGGTCAAATTAATCCTTTTTATAATTCTTATGGATATTCTGAAACAGGAGCTAGAATTGCTACCAATAACTACCCAAGAATTACAGAATTTACTGTAAATACTTTGAAAGCAACGGGTGATACCGTTCGTTTAAAAAGAGTTGCCTATGCTGTAGGGAACGAAGATGCAGCGAATCCTGGAGTGAGTTTAAAAGCTGAAATTGCTTCTAACTATGTAGGTACTCCATTTGGAGTAGGTTCTGGTTTTTTACCTACTAATACTTCAGCAGTGGGCCCAGCATTTTTAACTAAAGGGGTATTTAATAAACCTTTTGTTATTATGACTGCGGCTGAAATTCAGTTCAACTTAGCAGAAGCTAAACAACGTTATGGTACTAATGTAAGTTTGACTGGAACTGCAAAGTCTTATTATGAAGAAGGTGTTAAACAATCATATCGTGCTTTAGGTGCTAGTACAACAGGCTTAACAGCTTTATTAGCAAGTGGCGTAAGCGATATGGATTTTGATGCTTCTACTAATAAATTAAATGCTATTGCCTACCAAAAATGGTTTGCTTTAGGTTACTTTAATGGATTAGAAGCTTGGAGTGAATACCGTAAAAGCGGTTATCCTGTAACACCACAATCTAGAGCGGTGACTGGAGCTTCAAGACCATTACGCTTATATTATCCAGGTACAGAATTGGGTTCAAACGGAGCCAATGTAAATGCTCAAGGCACCATTGATCCTTTGGTTACAAGAATATTCTGGGATATTGACTAACTCATAAAATAGAATTTACTTTCTATTTTACGATAACAATAAGGCCTCTCCGTTAAATCGGAGAGGCCTTATTTATGGTATCAATTCAATTTTTTATTAATCCAATATTACCAATCCAATCCAGGTTGTGTAATTTTGAAGTGTTCTTTTTCCTTGGCTTTATCTACCATGACTTTAACGTCATGTAATAAGTTTTTAGCATCATATACTACACCGTCTTTGATGGTATATTTAACGCCGCCTATTCTGGTGCTCGTGCCATCTTCTTTTAAATGAATCGCACCCGTACCATAAAGTACTTGTAGGTTTTTTAAAGGGTTGGCATCTACAATGATGATATCAGCTAATTTACCTTGTTCTACACTTCCTAAATCCTTATCCATTCCCAATGCTTGAGCTGCATATAAAGTAGCGGATCTAATTACTTCTAAGGGATGAAATCCAGATTCTCTTAATAATTCTAATTCTCTGATAAACCCAAAGCCATAGGTTTGATAAATAAATCCATTGTCTGAACCTGCTATCACACGACCCCCTCTGTTTTTATATTCATTAATAAAGGCCATCCAAAGTTTGTAATTATTTTTCCATTCTACTTCTTGTTCCGTTCCCCAATCAAACCAATAGGATCCGTGCGAGTTTCTGCTGGGTGCATAAAATCTCCATAAGGAAGGTAGGGTATAGGTTTCATGCCATTCCGCTCTGCGTGCTCTTTGCATATCCCGATTGGCTTCATAAATATTAAAGGTTGGATCTAATGTAAAATCTAATGCTAATAACTCATTCATCACTTTATTCCATTTTTCAGAATAGGGTGCTGCTGCTTGTTTCCATAATTTTCCTGCATTTTCAAATCTACTTTGCTCGTTGGTATAATTATAATCCAATGGGAAATCTTGTACTGTTTTATTATCAAATAAAGCTTCTGGTAATCCATACCAATGTTCCATACTTGTCATCCCTGCTCTTGCTGAATTTAAAACGTTCCATCTTGCGACATCTGTTTGTGCATGATGACAGCATGATCTTAAACCAATTCTTTTATTTTCTCTTATAGCAGCATCCATAACTTCTGGGCTAGCTCCAAAAAATTTAATTCCATCGGCACCATTTTTTGCATTTTGATTCACCCATTCAATGGCGTCTTGTGCATTATTAATAGGTTTCTTGCTCCCTTGTCCAAAACCAGTGTATGCGAATATGCGAGGTGCTATAATTTTATTTTCAGCACTTCTTTTTTTCTCGCTCAACACCCAATCTAAGCCATTCCCTGTCATCACATCACGTACTGTGGTAATGCCATGTGCCATCCATAATTTATAAACGTATTCGGCAGGGGTGCCCTGTTCTACTCCTCCAATATGCGTGTGCATATCTATTAAGCCAGGTAATGCATACATGCCTGTTGCATCAATTTCTTTTCCGTTTTTATTTAATACAGGACGATTGGCAGTTTTAATGGGAGCACCTTCGGCACCCACTGTTTGTATTTTTACAATTCTATTATTTTCAATCACAATATCTACAGGTCCAATGGCAGGAGCCCCGGTGCCATTTATTAAGGTCACACCTCGTATGATGAGTTGTGTATAGGGCCCATCCCCTTGATCACGATTGGGTGCGGGTGTAATTTGAGCAACACTTGATTGGGCAATAAAAAATAAGATTAAACTGAAAACTGATTTTTGAATAATGTTCATGGCACTTTATTTAGTACCTAAACTTACGGAATATTTATAAAAAAAGCCCTCGAAGACTCGAGGGCAATTCACGATTGCTTGCCAGATGGAAAACCAAACTATTCCACTCAACACCCCAAAGGTAATTGTCAAATGATTAGTTGATTAATAACTTATTGTTAAATAATGTACAAGGAATTGCTAAAGATTCGCAAAAGGGTATCCCAATGAAGCTGTTTCAAGATAGCCTAAAGCAGCGATGAAATGATTGTAGCCTGTATTATAAAATAACTTCTCCTTCAATCACTAATTCAGTGACTTCTTTTATGCCTGCAAATTTAACAGTGACTCTTTTTTTGAATACACCGCTAAAAGGGGCTGTGTAAGTCACTTTAATATTTCCGGCTTGCCCGTTTAAAATGGGCTTTTGATTGTATTCTGGTTGCGTACAGCCACATTCTGCATTCGCAAACTCAATCACAGCAGGCTTGGCATTGGTATTGCTAAAATTAAATATCACCGATTTGTGAATCCCTTTTTTGATCTTCCCAAAATTATGGCTAGTTTTTTCAAACTTGATTCCTGTTTGTGCCATACTTGCAAAAGACACAATCAATCCTAGTATGAATAATTTCAATTTCATATAATTTATTTAAAGTAGTTCTGGGAAAATTAATGGCTCACAGGTGTTTGATTAATCACTGGGTTAGGGGTATTATTTGTAATCGCTACACCTTCTCCAGAGAATTTTGTTTGTTTATGTAAGCCGTTTGAAAATTCTAGATCGGTAAATCTACTAAACGCACCCATGGCGCTTCCGTTAAATGTAATTTGAACTTGGCCATTTTTACCTGGAGCAATTTTTTCGTTAGGTTTAAAGTTAGGCGTCGTACATCCACAACCTGGACGCGCATTTAACAAAGTCACCGTGTCCTTGCTTGCATTGGTAAATTCAATGGTATAACTCACCGGTTTGCCAAAGCTAATTTTACCAAAGTCATATTGGTCATTTTTGAACTTGATGGTTTCTTCCACATTGGTGCTGGTTTGCGCTGAAACTTGACTAAAAATGGCTAAAAATAAGCCTAAGGTTAAGATTACTTTTTTCATAGTAACTGGGGTTGTATTTTTTGATTTTGAACCCTAAAATTATTGAAAAATAAGTAATTAAATGATTTTATCTGTTTTTGATTTTTTATGCTTTTTGACCCCTATTTTTGTTGTATGGAATCCACCCTTGAAGCTGTATTAACTCCAGACATGCTCTCTTTTGAGGCATTCAAAAAAACCGTACTGGAGGATTACCGCATTGCCCTTATGAGTAGGGAAGTAAGCTTATTAGGGCGCCGTGAAGTGTTAACAGGCAAAGCTAAATTTGGCATTTTTGGAGATGGCAAGGAAATTCCTCAAGTGGCTTTGGCTAAATTTTTTCAAAAAGGAGATTTTAGAAGTGGTTATTATAGAGATCAAACTTTAATGTTTGCGATTGGAACTTCCAATGTGGAAGATTATTTTGCTCAATTATATGCTGATACCGAAAACGATCCTTATAGTGGCGGTAAAAATATGAACTCGCATTTTGCTTCTGCTTTTGTAAATGAAAAAGGGGAGTGGAATGATTTAGTGAATCGTTATAATATTAGTGCAGACATTGCCCCTACTGCTGGTCAAATGGGAAGAGCTTTAGGATTAGCATATGCCTCTAAAAGTTTTAAAGCATCTAAGCATAAAGAATTATTACAACATTTATCCAACGAGGGTAATGAAGTTTGTTTTTGTACAATTGGTGATGCAAGTACTTCTGAAGGTCAATTTTGGGAAGTAATCAATGCCGCTGGGGTGTTGCAAGTTCCTTTAGTGGTTTTAGTATTTGATGATGGCTACGGAATTTCAGTGCCTACTAAATTACAAACAACCAAAGGATCTATTTCCGAAGCCTTAAAAGGAATGCAACAAACCAAGGATACCAATGGTTTGCAAATTTATACAGTGAAAGGATGGGATTATGCTTCTCTTTGTGAAGTGCTTGAAGAAGGAGTGAGCTTTGCTCGAGAAAATCACATCCCTGTTGTTTTTCATGTACAAGAATTAACCCAACCTCAAGGTCATTCTACGAGTGGTAGTCATGAAAGATATAAATCTCCTGAAAGATTACAATGGGAAAGAGAGTGGGATGGTATCAAGAAAATGAGAGAGTGGTTAATTGAAAATAATTTAAGTGATGATGCTGAATTACAACAATTAGAAGAAGCTACCAAGCAAAGTGTGAGAGTTTCTAAATTAGCTGCATGGGATAAATATATTAATCCCATTAAACAAAAAATTCAAGAAGGAGTTGCTTTATGTAATGAAGGGTTGAATGAGGCACAATTAAAAACAGTGCAACAAATCACCCAGGAATTAGTGACCAACAAAGAGCCTTTAAAAAGAGATATTTTTAGAACCATGAGTTTGGTGGCAGAGCAATTTCCGCATCATCCTAACTTAGTGGCTATTCAACAATTTTTGGATGAATATTTGGCCGAACAAGCGCCTGCTTATAGTAAGACTTTGTATAATGAAGGGCCTAAGAGCACTTTAAAAGTGAATGGGGTGCCAGCTACCTATTCGGCAGATGCCCCTACTTTAAATGGCTATGAAATTTTAAATCAATACTTTGATGCCTTGTTTGCATCTAACCCATTGGTGTATGCTTTTGGTGAGGATTTAGGAAATATTGGGGATGTGAATCAAGGTTTTGCAGGATTACAATTAAAATACGGAGCAGATAGAATTTTTGATACAGGAATCCGTGAGCAATCTATCATGGGACAAGCACATGGTATGGCGATGAGAGGATTGAGGCCCATTGCAGAAATTCAATATCTAGATTATTTAATGTATGGCTTACAAACATTAAGTGATGATGTTTCTACTTTGCATTATCGTAGCAATGGTATTCAGAGTAGTCCCGTGATTGTGCGTACTCGAGGTCATCGATTAGAAGGCATATTTCACAGTGGTTCTCCAATGGGAATGATTGTGCATGCTTTACGTGGTATGTTTGTTTGTGTGCCTCGTAATATGGTGCAAGCGGTTGGGATGTATAATACTTTATTGCAAGGAAACGACCCTGCTTTATTAATTGAATGTTTAAACGGATATCGCTTAAAGGAACAAATGCCTTCTAACTTATTGGATTTTAAAGTGGCTTTGGGTATTCCTGAAATTATTAAAAGTGGAAGTGATGTCACCATCGTTACCTATGGCTCCACACTTCGTATTGTAGAAGATGCTGCAAGTCGTTTATCTATGATGGGCATTGATTGTGAAATTATAGATGTGCAAACTTTATTGCCTTTTGATATTCATCATGCAATTATAGAGTCATTGAAAAAAACCAATCGCATTTTATTTGTGGATGAAGATGTGCCAGGGGGTGCTACTGCTTATATGTATCAGCAAGTGATAGAAGAGCAAGGAGGGTATCGTTGGTTAGATGTATCTGCACGTACTTTGAGCGCGAAAGCGCATCGCCCAGCTTATGCTAGTGATGGTGATTATTTTTCTAAGCCCAATACCGAGGAAGTCATTAAAGTAGTGAAGTCTATCATGGCAGAATAGAATCTAGAATGGAAAAAATAATATCCAGTATTTAGTGGATGCTTCTTGATAAATTATAGCCTTCTAATTTTTGTGTTTGCTCTACCGATCCCAATCTAAATTTTACCGGTAATTTGGTATATTTTTCTAAAGATCTTTCTGTATTACAAAAAAATCCGGTTTGCTTGGTATAGTAATTTGGCGCCAATCTCAAATCTGCACTCAGTCTGTAAAAATTATAATTCAATTTACTCGTATCTTTTAAAGGGGCATTTATTAATGGCGCAAAATGATGGATACTTAGCAAACTACAAGTAATGAATAGGATATTTAAATTACGCACAAATAGTGAATTAAATTTTTGAATAAATAATAAGAGGAGATTAATGAATACTTTTATATTTTTTAAAAGTATTCATTAAGGGATGAGTTTCGAAAAATTTTTAAATTTTTGAATAAATAATAAGAGGGAATTTCAGGTACTTTTATATTTATAAAAAAGTACCTGAAATTCTACCCCATGTTATGAAACACCTTGTTCACGTCTTCGTCTTCTTCTAATCTTTCAATTAATTTACTAATATCTTCTGCTTGTTCATCGCTAATAGGAACGGTTGTTGTAGGTATCCATTCTAATTCGGCACTGATAGGAGTAATATTTTTTTCTTCTAATGCTTTTTGTAAATTTCCGAAATCGGTGAAAGCGCATCTTAATATTAAAATAGGATTTCCATTGTCATCATTGCTATCTCCTAATTCATCTAAGCCATGATCAATTAATTCCAATTCCAAATCCTCCATGCTTAACCCTTCCGGGTTTAATCTAAACACACCCATTTTCTTAAATTGAAAACTTACACTTCCACTATTTCCTAATGCACCACCCCCTTTGTTAAAATGACTTTTTACATTGGCTACTGTTCTAACATGATTATCAGTCGCAGTTTCAACTAATAAAGCCACGCCATGAGGCGCGTATCCTTCGTATAAAATTTCTTCATAGTTACTTGTGTCCTTACCCATCGCTCTTTTAATAGCGGCTTCCACACGGTCCTTGGGCATACCCACACTACGGGCATTTTGATAACATCTTCTTAAAGCGGGGTTGTCGTCAGGATTGGGGCCGGAAGCCTTTACTGCAATTACAATTTCTTTACCAATACGGGTAAATTGCTTTGCCATACGATCAAATCTTTTGAACATCGTGGCTTTTCTTACTTCAAATATCCTTCCCATAGTATTGTTATTTAAGGTTAGCAAAAATAGTAAAAAAAAGAGTCCCGTCACGATACATCATGACGGGACTCTTAAAATATCAAATCCTCTTAGAGGTTTAGTTCAATTTGCTATGTTTACGACCGTAAAGGAAGTAAACTACTAAGCCTAATGCCATCCAACCAAATGCTACTTTTAAAGTTTGAGCATCTAGCGCTAAGATCATTGCAAGGCAAATCACAGCACCTAAAATAGGTACTAAAGGCACTAATGGTGTTTTAAATGGACGTTCCATATTAGGTGATTTTACACGTAATATCCAAATACCGGCACTCACTAATACGAAGGCAAATAAGGTACCAAATGAAGTTAAGTCACCTGCTACACTTCCAGGAACAAATGCCGCAAAGGCACCTACGAATACAAACAAGATCCAATTGGATTTATAAGGAGTTCTAAATTTAGGATGTAACTCAGAGAACACTTTGGGTAATAAACCGTCATTCGCCATAGAATAGAACACACGAGATTGTCCCATTAACATCACTAATATTACAGAGGAGAAACCTGCTAAGATAGCAACCGTTACTGCAGTGGCTAACCAGCCATATCCTGTCATATAAGTTGAAATAGCATAGGCAACAGAAGCTTCACGTCCTTTTAAAGGATCCACAAAATCTTTCCAGTTAGCAACTCCTGTTAAAACGTGTCCAAATAAAATATATAGAATAGTACAAACTACTAAAGAACCTAAAATACCAATAGGCATATCACGTTTTGGATTTTTAGCTTCTTGAGCCGCTGTAGATACTGCATCAAAACCAATGAAGGCAAAGAATACAATAGCAGCACCGCCTAATACACCACCCCAGCCATGTTTGAACACGCCAGAGTAATCTGCGATGACTTTACCTGATGCATCAATTAATGGAGGTTGATTTGCTGGAATCAAATAGGGAGTATGATTTTCGGGACGAATAAAATGCCATCCTAAAATGATAAATAAAATAACAATTGCAACTTTAATAAATACAATAACGGCATTCACTATTGCTGATTCTTGTGTTCCTTTAATCAATAATAAGGTCAATAATAATAAGATTACTAATGCAGGGGCATTCATAATTCCATGATGCAAAACACCTGCAGTATCTGTTATGCTTTCTAATGGTGAGTGGCTCCATTCATAAGGAATGCCTCCCCCCAGCAGCTTATTTAAATATTCACTCCAAGCAATAGAAACTGTTGCTGCGCCTAATGCATATTCCATGATCAAGGCCCAACCAATAATCCAAGCTACCGTTTCTCCCATTGTTACATAAGAATAGGCATAAGCACTTCCTGAAATTGGAATCATTGCAGCGAATTCAGCATAGCATAAACCTGCAAAGGCGCAACCAATAGCGGCTACTATAAATGATAAAGTTACTGCAGGTCCTGCGGCTTGTCCAGCAGCAGCGGCAGTTCTTACAAATAGCCCTGCTCCAATAATAGCTCCAACGCCTAAAGCAATTAAATTTCCAGCACCTAAAGTGCGTTTTAAACCTTTTCCGCCATCATCAGCTTGCGCTAACATTGCAGAGAGGTCTTTTTTTCTAAATAAACTCATAGTTATTTGGTTTCGGTTTTCGATTCAAAAACAAGGTGTTGTTTTTGAGCACTTTGTTTTTGGGTTACAATTTAGATTGGAAAATAGCACTTTTTTCGCAAAAAAACCATCCTTTTTGATTAAAATCCCTACTATGGAGGGAGTATTTTTTTAATACTTAAGTCTTATATTGCATATCACTAATTATGTTATGAAAAAATCAAACTTACTTACTGTATACATTGTCATTGCAATGATTGCAGGCGCCATTTTAGGTTACTTTGTACACGAAAATGCAGAAGTTGCAACTATTGATAGTTTTTCGAAAAATATCAAGTTGTTGACCACCGTCTTTTTAAGATTGGTGCAAATGATTATCGCGCCATTAGTATTTACCACCTTAGTAGTGGGTATTGCAAAATTGGGTGATTTAAAAACAGTGGGTAGAGTAGGAGGTAAAGCGATGTTATGGTTTATTACCGCATCCTTAGTGAGTTTATTAATTGGACTCGTTTTAGTGAATGTGTTTCAGCCAGGATTAGGAATTGATTTAAGTAATGCGGATATGAGTGGAGCAAAAGATGTAATGGGTAAAACGCAAACTTTTAGCATCCTCAATTTTGTGGAACATGTTTTTCCTAAAAGCATGTTTGAGGCCATGGCCAATAATGAAATTTTGCAAATAGTAATATTTAGTATCTTTTTTGGGGTCGCAGCAGCTGCCATGGGAGATGCGGCCAAAGGATTTACGAAAGCATTAGAAACAGTATCGCATATCATTCTTAAAATGGTAGGATATGTAATGAACTTTGCACCCTTGGGGGTGTTTGGTGCTATTGCAGCAGTGATTGCAACTAAAGGATTAGCCATCTTTATTTTTTACGGAAAATATTTACTTTACTTTTTAGTGGGTATTGGAACATTATGGGTGTTTTTATTAGCAGTAGGGTATATTGTTTTACGCAATCGTATTCCTTCTTTATTAAAACATATCACTTCGCCTTTAGTCATTGCATTTAGTACGACGAGCAGTGAAGCAGTATTTCCTAAGTTAACCGAAGAGTTAGAAAAATTTGGGTGTAAGGATAAAATTGTTTCTTTTATTTTGCCACTTGGGTATTCTTTTAATTTAGATGGAAGTATGATGTATATGACTTTTGCAAGTATTGCTATTGCACAAGCTTATGGAATACATTTAGATATGGGAACACAACTTACTATGTTGATTGTATTAATGTTGACAAGCAAAGGAATCGCAGGGGTGCCACGTGCGTCATTAGTGGTGGTGACTGCAACTTGTGCGATGTTTCATATTCCACCCGAAGGAATCGCTTTAATTTTACCGATTGATCATTTTTGTGACATGTTCCGTTCTGCCACCAATGTGTTGGGGAATAGTTTAGCAACAACTGTGGTTAGCAAATGGGAAGGGGCACTAGAAAATCCTGATAAAGTATAAAAAAAATAGAATGACATTACTTGAAGTGTTTCATTGGAGTCAATTATTGCAACCTCAGTTTTATATTGAACATGGAGGTTTGTGGTTATTATTGTTTGTGGTGTTTGCCGAAACAGGATTGTTTTTTGGTTTCTTTTTACCTGGTGATAGTTTACTATTTGTGGCTGGTATTTATAGTATGCCTTTGGCTTCTCAAATTTATGTGACCGAAAATGAATGGCTCAACTTGTTTATTTTGTTTTCCTTTATTTCGGTTGCGGGTATCATAGGAAATTATGTTGGCTATATGATTGGGAAAAATGTAGGCCCTGCTATGTATGATTGGAAGGACAATATGTTGTTTAAGCAAAAGTATTTAATACAAGCCCAGGAGTTTTATGAAAAACATGGAGGACGTGCTATTGTCATTGCTCGTTTTATTCCTATTGTGCGCACATTTGCACCCATTGTTGCAGGTATTGTACAAATGGATAAAAAGAAATTTTATTATTTCAATATTGTGGGTTGTATCACCTGGGTAGCAAGCATGCTTTGTGCGGGACACTTTTTACAATCTTGGATATTAAATCATTTTCAATTTGATTTAAAAAAGCATTTAGAAGTTATCGTACTAGGTATTGTATTTGTCACAACAGCACCGGTTATTATTAAAGTAATTTCACATCGTTCAAACAAATAAAATTCCTTAAAAATAATCATCAAACATTTAAAGATTGTATTCATATGAGTTCCAACATGACTACCCAAAAACAAATAGGATTATTATCATTGCCTGTATTTGTAGCCGCGCTTGGCTATTTTGTCGACGTATATGACCTGCTTTTATTTACGATTGTGCGTCAACCAAGCGTTTTAAGTATTGGCTCTACTATGGAAACGATTATTGTAGACAGTGCGCACATTATTAATTGGCAAATGTCTGGTTTATTAATTGGTGGAATTTTGTGGGGGGTGTTAGGAGATAAAAAAGGACGTTTAAAAGTATTATTTGGTTCTATTTTATTATACTCACTAGCTAATATTTTAACTTCCTTTGTTCAAAATGTTGATCAATATGCATATTGCCGTTTTATGGGGGGTATTGGATTGGCAGGAGAATTAGGAGCAGGGATTACATTGGTGTCCGAAATGTTACCTAAAAATAAAAGAGGGATAGGCACTTCGATGGTGGCGGGTATTGGATTGTTTGGAGCAGTGGTCGCATACTTTACTTTTAAAGCAACGAATGATTGGAGATTATGTTATCAAATAGGCGGGGTCCTTGGTTTCTTTTTATTAATTCTTAGAGTAAGAGTTGCGGAATCCTTTATGTTTGAATCAGCAAAATTAGCCAACATTCAAAAGGGTAATTTTTTAATGTTTTTTAATAATGCAGCGCGTTTTAAAAAATACATCAAAGCGATATTAGTGGGCTTACCTACTTGGTTTGTGATTGGTGTGATGGTGAATTATAGCAACAAGTTTGCAAGTACATTGTATGGCGTGAACTTAATAGATTCTGGAAGGTCCATTATGCTAGCTTATGTTGGTATTGCAACTGGTGATTTATTAATTGGCTACATTAGTCAATATTTCAAAAGTCGTAAAAAGGCGTTGTTATTATTTTACTCCATCAGTATTATTGGGATGGTTGCCTTTTTTAGTCCCTATAATAATAGCGACAGTCGCATGTATATGATATGCGCTTTTATGGGATTTAGTACGGGTTATTGGGCGATTTTCAATCAAATGGCTGCAGAGCAATTTGGAACCAACCTGAGGGCTACAGCGGCTACCACGATTCCTAATATGGTGCGTGGGGCTTTACCTTTAATTAATTTTTTATTCTTAGATATTTTACAAAAGCAATTGGGCTGGAATATTGTACAGAGTGGAATGCTAACGGGAGGCATTATTATGTTGGTTACTTTAATTGCTTTTTATTATACAGAGGAAACTTATCACAAGGATTTAGATTATCTAGAACACGATAATCCATTGCCTTAGTTCATATTATTATGCGTTTATTATTTATCCGTTTTTCATCCATTGGCGATATTGTTTTTACGACTCCTGCCATACGTTGCGCGAAATTGCAAATACCTAACGCGGAAATTCACTTTTTGACAAAGGCTTCCATGAAAAGTGTCACTGAAGCCAATCCTTATATTGATCAGTTTCATTATTTTGATAATAATTTATCAGCACTCGTGGATCAATTTAAAGAGATTGAATTTGACTATATCATTGATTTACATAGCAACTTCCGAACTTTCAAAATCAAAAAAGCATTAGGAGTTCCTGCATTGACTTATAAAAAGTTAAGTATTCAAAAATTCCTGCTCACTAAATGGCATTTAAATTGCATGCCCCATAGACATATTGCTGATAGATGTTTGGACACTTTAAAGCCCTTGGGTGTAGTGAATGATGGTAAAGGGTTGGATCATTTTGTTCCTAATGCTGTAACATTATCAGCTAAGGATATACCCACTGCCCATCAGGCTGGGTATGTTGCATTTGTGATAGGCGCTTCTTATGCTACTAAAAAATTACCCCTAGAACAATTACAACAATTGTGTCATCTCATTCAATATCCCATTGTATTAATTGGTGGGAAAGAAGATGCTGCAATAGGTGAACAAGTGGCATCTGTAAATCCTATAAAAATATATAACGCTTGCGGTAAATTTAATTTACATGAATCTGCATTATTAGTGCAACAGTCAAAAACCGTTTTGTCCCATGACACTGGATTTTTATACGTCGCATGTGCTTATCATAAAAAGACAATCGCCATTTGGGGAGCCACTTCCCCTGCTTTGGAAGTGGAGCCTTACTACCCGCAAGATATAGCATTGCAAGACATGTATACGAATGCTATAGTACCCCATTTATCATGTCAGCCTTGTTCTAATTATGGAACTCATATTTGTCCACAAGGACATTTTGCTTGCATGCGTCAGCAAAATTTAAAAGGGATTGCACAAAAAGTAAATGAATATTATATTTCTTAAGAAAACTCTAGTCAATAATTTCCACTCCCTTTTTTAATTCCACTCCCTTTTTTATTTCCCGAATTCTTTTTTAATTCTCCAATTCTTTATTAATCCCCTTACTCTTATTTTATTTTTTTTAGTTTCCTAAAACCAAGAAGCCCCGCTAATGCGAGGCTTCTATATAAAATAATTCGGTGCTTATTTTAAGGTGCTATAAAGTTTTTAAAACATCGTTCATGTTTCTAACTGCGTCTGCACTTTTGTTGAAAGCAGCTTGTTCATCAGCTGATAACTTCATGTCAACAATTTTCTCCCATCCATTTTTACCTATCACAACAGGTACGCCTAAGCAAATATCTGATTGTCCGTATTCGCCATTTAAGCTTACGCAACAAGTGAATAATTTTTTCTCATCTCTCACAATGCTTTCTACTAATGCGGCTCCTGCTGCACCTGGTGCATACCAAGCAGAAGTGCCTAGTAATTTAGTCAATGTCGCACCACCCACCATCGTATCTGCAATTACTTTTTCTTGTTGTTCTGCGTTTAAAAAATCAGTGACAGGAATACTGTTCCAGGTAGCGTGTTTTATTAAAGGGATCATAGTGGTATCACCGTGTCCACCTACCACTAAAGCATTTAAGTCGGCAGGGCTGCAATTTAAATGTGTGCTTAATTGATATTTAAAACGAGCGCTATCTAAAGT
>Ga0214923_10002145_pt1 | contig 26791 bp, 39 predicted proteins | sample LL1510_MetaG_FD_177993 | JGI IMG/M metagenome (GOLD analysis project Ga0214923, IMG submission 177993) | Freshwater microbial communities from Lake Lanier, Atlanta, Georgia, United States - LL-1510 | ecosystem: Environmental > Aquatic > Freshwater > Lake | place: USA: Georgia | collected...
GAGGACACGCTCGCCGGCCGCGCCCTCGTCGAGCTCGCCCCGGTCCGTGAGCGCCTGCCGCTCGCGGGGCCGCTGCGCCTGGTCGCCGTGTTCACGCTGCCCGTGGCCCCGTCGTGGCCGAAGAAGAAGCAGGAGGCTGCGCGCACGGGAGCCTTGCAGCCGACGGGCAAGCCCGACGTCGACAACCTCGTCAAGCTCGCGACGGACGCGCTCAACGGCGTGGTGTGGGTCGACGACAGCCAGCTGGTCGAGGTGGTGGCGCGCAAGGTCTACGGCGACGTGCCGAGCACGCGGCTCACCGTCGACGTCGTGGGAGGTGTGTGATGGAGCCGCGTTTCGACCGCGCCGCCCTCGTGCGCATGGTGGTCGCTGAGCAGTGGGCGGTGGCGGTGACGCTGTGCTACGTCGACGGCGTCGGCTACCAAGAACACGGCGGCCTCGACTTGACGGCGCCTTGGGCGGTGGTCAGCCGGAAGACCGTCGAAGCCCTCGCCGCTCTCCCCTGCGCCGTCGACGTCGTGGCTGAGCGACTGGGGGAGCGATGACCGACCCCATCGACACCGAAGCCCCCGACGAAGTCGCCCGCCTGCGCGCCACGGTCGCGCGCATGGAGCAGGCCGATGCACTGCTGAGAGCGGCGCACATGCAGACCGTGAGGGAGCGGGACCAGCTGGCAGTCCGCGCTGGCCGCTACGATCGCATCTGCCGCCTACTCAGGCGCGATCCAGCCACTGACCGCGCTGTCGACGACATCAACGCCGTGCGCGCCTTCTTGGGCCTTGAGTACCAGACAATCGACGAGGGCATCGCCGAGCTACGCGCCGAACTCGACGCGACTCTGCGGGACGTCGTGAGCCAGCGCGATCGGGCCGACAAGGCCGAAGGCGAGTTCGCCCGCCTCACGAAAGAGCGGGATGGCGCCAAGCTTGCGCTGTTTCTGCTCGACGAGCAGTGTCAGCGGGAGCACGACCCCATCTACAAAATCGTTCTGCCAAAAGATGGCGCCACCACGATGGCCGAGGCTGTGCGCGCCGAGGTCGCCCGCCTCCGTGAAGGCGTGCGAGTGCTGCGAGAGGCGCTGGACCTGTCGACATCGCTGCTGGAGCGCGAGCTGATGTGCCTGGACAAGGACGAGGTGCACGGCCGCGTTTCGCTGCCGCGGCAAATCGGCCGCAACCAGCACACGCTCGCCGCCACAGCTGACCTGCTGCCGTCGTCCTCCGCCGCTGGTCCGTCGGCCCCCAGCGTGGCGCACACCCCGGCCGACTCGTCGACGAACGCCTCGCCCTCGGAGGCGGCGGCGAGTTCCTCCGCACCGAGCACGACGGATGAGGTGCCGCGTGTTTGACGAACTCGCCGACCTCGACCTCGACGACTTGCGCCCCGTCATCATCGACGTCGCCGAACGCGTTCTCACGCAACGTCAGCTCGAGGTCTTCGTGCTCCACTTCTTCGCCGGGCAGAGCGTGGGCGAGGTCGCGCACGCCCTCACCATCACCAAGCAGGTCGTCAGCGAGACCATCAACGGCCGAGAGGGGCGAACCCCCGGCATCCTCAAACGCATGGGAGACGCCTTGAAAAAAGACACAGCATTTCAAGAGACCGTGAAGCGACTCAAAGACCCGCCGCCCGAGAAGAAGGCGAAGGGCCAAGACGTCGTCGGCTGGTACAAGGGCGCGCGGCCGCTCGACTTCGTGCCGCTGGCCGTCCTCCACTACGCCAACGCCCTCGCCGACAAAGACCGGCGCCTGAGCGTCGGCATGCTGCAGCAGCACATCCCGCCCGTGGTGGTGTCGCAGGCGCTTCCGCACCTGCGCATCACCGGTTTCATCCGCACCGATGGCATCGACATCGTGATTCTGAAGACCCCCACCGTGACGCAGGAGATTGGACAGTGAAACAGCAGATTCAGCGCATCTACCTCAAGGGCTGGGACCCGGCCGTCGACTTCGGGCCCATCAAGCCGAACCACATCATCGTCGAGCCGTTGAAGCCGTCGAAGGACGACCTCACCGAGGGCGGCATCGTGTTGCCCGGGCAGGCCGTCGGCAACATCCCCGGCGTCGCCTGCTTCTGCTACCGCGTCATCGCGCGCGGCGAGTACGTCGTCGGCGACGGCGACCGCCGCGACCCGGCTGTCTGGAGCACCATGACGCTCACCGATGGCGACGAGGCGTTGCTCGTCAAGCCCGGCGACGTCGTGATGGTGCGCAACGCCGCGCTCGACCCCATCCACGTGAACCAGCGGCAGCTCATCGTGCACGTGCGCCACGTGCTGAGCATCGTCAACGAGGTCGCCGACGTCGTCGAGGCGGCGCCGGAGCCCGACCCGACCCGCGGCGTCATGCTCGTCCAGCGGCCGCTGTGAACACCGCCAACGTTTCCGCCTCTGCTTTGCAGGCGTCCGCATCCCAACGCGCCGCCCAACGCGCTGCCTTCAACGTTTCCGCCTCTAAGGCGGGCCACCAACCACAGACACGGAGTAAAGAAATGGGAAAGCAATTCGTTCCGACCACCGACCCCGTCCTGACGCACAAGCTCATGGTCGTCACGCCGGAAATGGCCGGCGACTGGCTCACTCGCAACACGCACAATCGACCGCTGAGGAAGCACTACGTGCACCGCATCGCGAGAGCCATCAAGGCCGGCGAGTGGCAGCTGTCGCACCAGGGCATCGCCTTCGCCCCGGACGGGACGTTGCTGGACGGCCAACATCGGCTGCACGCCATCATCGAAGCCGGCGTGGCCGTTCCGATGGACGTGGCGTTCAACTCGCCGCCGGAGTCTTTCGCCATCCTCGACGGCCAGCAAATCCGGTCGATTGGCGACAAGCTCGGCTTGGCCGGCGTCGACAACCCGAGAGCGATTGGTGGAGTCACGCGCTCGGCCATCATCAACGTGCGCAACCCAAATTACGTGAAGCCGAGCTTCGCCGAGGTCAAGGCGTTCCTCGACGAGCACATGGAGCTCGTCAGTCAGCTTGTGGCTGCGTGGGGCACACGAGGAACGCACTTCGGCATCATCGGCTGTGCCATCAACGCCGTCCTCAAGAGGCACGCGAGCGTCGAGTTCATGATTGACCTCGGCGCGCGGTACCACGCACGCGACTTCAACCTCGGCGCGGGTGACCCCATCGCCCGCCTGCACGCCGTCCTGCAAGCGAAGGCCGGCACGTGGAGTTCGACGTCGAAGGCATACCGCTTTGCCGTCACCGCACTGCGCGCCGAAATCGAAGGCCGCCAGCTCGGCGTCATCCGCGAGTCCGACAAGGACTGGACGTCGCCTCTCCTCCCGCGGAGCAGCGACGCATGAAGACCATCACCGCGCTCGTCGACGAGAACAAGCGCTTGCGGCGCCGCGTGGCGTTGCTCGAAGACCGGCTGCGGCGCGCGGGCACCGAGGCCGGCGACCTCGTCGCGCAGCTCACGATGACGCAGCAACACCTCGAGGCCACCGCCGAGGACCGCGCCCGCATCATCGCCCGAAATCAACAACTCGAAGCGCTCATCGGAGGCAAGTGATGGCGAAGAAGAAGCCGAAGGACCCCGACAGCGTGTTGCCGGCGCGGCCGCCGGGTTCGGCGCAGTTCAAGCCCGGGCAAAGCGGCAACCCCGGCGGGCGCAAGAAAATCCCCGACGACCTGAAGCAGGCGTTCCGCGAGCTCTCGTGGGGCGCCATCGACGTGCTCACCGAGGTGCTCTACGACACCGAGCAGCCTGGCAGCGTGCGCGTGCAGGCCGCCGAGGTCATCCTCAACCGCGGCTGGGGCAAGCCGACGCAGCCTCTCGAGGGCGGCGCCGTCGAAGCGTTGGCCAAGCTCGCCGAGTCGTTGACCGAGGCGGCGAAGGGCTGAGGCGTGAAGCGGCTCGCGTTCAACGCCCTGCTGCGGCTCTCGGCGGCGCTCGTGATCCTGAACCAAGGCACGGCGACGTCGGGACCGTGGGCGTTGAACGACGAGCAACGCGAGGTGCTGCAGGCGCTCTGCGAGCATCAGCGCTGCATCATCCTGAAGGGGCGACAGGTCGGCATCTCGACGGTCTGCTGCCTCTACGACCTCGCCTTCGCCATCGCGCACGCGGGCGTCAACGTCGTCATCGTCGCCGACACCGAAGACAAGGCCATCGGCTTGCTCGGCAAGGTGCGGTCGTGGGCGAAACAGCTCAGCATCCCGCTCGCCGTCGACAACACCACAAGCATCACGCTCGCCAACGGCAGCACCCTCGACGCGCTCTCTGCAGTGAGCGGCGCCGACGAAGGCGAGTCGCGCGTCGGTCGCTCGAAGACGTACTTGTTGCTGCACATGAGCGAGGTCGGCTTCTGGCGCAACGACGTCGCCGTGTTCCGCGCGCTCACGTCGGGCGCGACGTCGCCGCACGTGCGTATGGTCATCGAGTCGACGGCGTCGGCGGCGGACAACCTCTTCAAGAGCATGTGGGAGAAAGCGCCGGGCAACGGCTGGCATCCGGTGTGGCTCTCCATCGAGAAGCACGTCGTCTACCGCGCGCCGGCCGACAGCATCGACGACGCGACGTGGGCAGACCTGCAGAAGCTCGGCTTCACCATCCGCGAGAGCGGCGCCTGGTGGCACGCGAAGGTGAAGGCCGACTTCAACGGCGACACGCGCGGCGGGCTGCGCGAGTTCCCCGTGAAGCCCGAGGACTGCTTCGCCTTCGCCGAGGGGCGCTGGATCACGACGTGGGTCAACGCCACCGTGCGCCACGAGGGCGTGTGGTCGGAGGACAAGGACGGGCGGCGGCGCTTCCGCGGCTGGACCTTCTACGAGTACGGCGACGCGGACGACCCGACGGAGAGCACCGTGGCCGGCGTCGACGTCGGCGCGGGCCTCGGCCTCGACGACAGCGCCATCGCCATCAAGGGCCGGCGCAGCGGGTTGCTGAAGGCGACGTTCACCGACAACACCATCAGCATCCCGAACCTCAAGGTGCTCATCAAGCAGACGGCGAAGACGTGGCGATGCAAGGCGGTGCGCCTCGAAAGCAACGGCGTAGGGCAGGAGCCGTTTCAGGACCTGCGCGACAACAGCGACGTGCCCGTCGTCGAGCAGAAGAGCAACGCGGGCGAGAAGCACGGACGCATGACGCGCCTGAAGGTCATGGTGGAGAGCGGCACGATGCCCATCGGCAAAGAGGTGCAGCTTGAGGCCCTGTCGTCGCGCATCACGCGGCCGGCGGGGGCGCAGAACGCGCCGGTGTACGAGGGCCGCGACGACTTACTGAACGCGCTGAGCTTCGCCGAGAAGCAGCTGCAGGAGGAGCCGCGAGAGCTGCCGCCCGCGAAGCCGCCGGCAGACACGCGTGACGTCTTCGTGCCCGCGCACCGACGACAGAAGGTGAGGACGTACTAAGCTTCGCGCGTGACGACGCGGATGCCGAGCACCTTGTACCGGTGGCGCCCGTTGGGGCTGTAGCCCTCGAGGAGCGTCCGGCTCATGCGGCCCTCGTAGCCGCCGTCGGGGTCGGCATAGACGATGTCATCGCCGTCGAGCGCCAGCGCGCACAGCCAGTGGTCGACGCCCGGCTTGCCGTCGTGGTCGACGAGCAACAGCACCGGGTGACCGGCCTTGAGCGAGTCGATGAGCACGTCGTGCATCTTCGGCTCGACGAGGTTGATCTTGTCGTGGACGACGACGCCGTTGCCGTTGCCGAGGACGCCGACGAAGGCCGCGGCGCTGCCGGCGGCGTAGGGCATCGTCTTTGAGCCCTCGACCTTGTCCCATGCGGCGAGACAGCGCGTCTGCACGGTGACTCCGGTGGCGGCGCCGTCGACGCCGAGCTTGCGGATGGCCTGCGCCACCGCCGTCAGCGTGCAGCCGACGTCGCGGAACTTCTTCTTGGAGCGACCCACGTAGACGTTCGGCGCGTTCACGTCGGGCGCGCCCTGGTTCAGGTAGGGGCGCGCGGTCACTCGCCACCCGCGAGGCCGTCGACGAGGCCCTGCAGACGACGGAGCGCCTTGCGGTGCGCCTCGGCCGCGGCGAACTGCTTGGCGGCGACGGCGTCGTCGTTCGGGTCCGGCGTCGCCTTCGCCTTCTCCATGGCGAGGCGCGCGGCCTCGACCTCTTCGGCGGCGAGCACGAGCTCGGTCTTCACCGCCGACCGCGAGCCGCGAAGCAGGAAGCCGACGATGCCGCCGACGCCACCGCAGGCGGTGAGCGCGGCGAGCAACACGGGGTTCGAAAGGATGGCTTGCATGGTCACTCCTTCTTGAGCGCGGCTTCGATGCGCGCGTTGCTGAGTGCGATTTCCTGCACCTTCTCGACGAGGGCAGACAACGCGCCCTTCACCTCGTCGTGGTTGTTCTGCCAGCGCGCTTCGGAGAGCTGCGCCGCGTTCTTCACCGCGTGCAGGTCGCGGGCGAGCTCGGCCACCTTCACCGGAAGGTCATCGACCTTGGCGAGCTTTTCGGCGTGCATCTCCACAGCGGCCTCCGTGCGAAAGACGACGCGCCCCGCGGTGAGCAGCGCGGCGGCGAGGGCGACGAGGGAGACGGCGAGCTCGACGGTCATGCGGTGAGCCCTGTCGCGGGCGTCGACGGCGCCGCCGACGTCGACGGCGTCGCGTCCTGCTTCGGCTGCGCGGCGTCCTGCGCGGGCGCCATCTCCGACGACACCCAGCGGCGCAGCCGGTAGAGCGCCTTCCAGTCTTCGCGACGCCCCTCGCTCATCGCCTCGCTCATCTTGCGACCGATGACGTCGAGGAACACGTTCAGGTCGAGGTCGTCGGGGCTCACCTCGACGTCTTGCCCGGCGAGGAACTGCGCCACCGTCTCTTCGGCGAGCTGTCGCGACATGCCCCACGCGGGCGAGCGCCGCGCCTTCTCGAGGTCGCCCAGCGTCTTCGTGCCGGCGAGCACGCCCTCTTGCGCCGCGCCCTCTCGGACGCTGGCCAGCTTGTCGAGCTCGCTCGCCTGCTGCAGCCGCAGCTTGGCGCCACGCACGTCGGCGAAGTCGTAGCGCGCGATCTCGGCGGCGCTCGCGTTGCCGATGAGCGCCTGGCGCAGCACCGGGTAGAAGAGCTGGAAGAGCGCGATGGTCAAGCCGAAGGCGTCGATGACCATGTCCTCGAGGGACTTCGCGGCGTCGGCGTTCTTTTGCTTGTCGAGCTCGTAGATGTTTTCGAGGGCCTTGCCCGACAGCGAGCGCTGTTCGTTGCCCACGGTGACGTCGTTGAGGCCCGCAACCTCGTTCATCATCGCGCGGAAATAATCGCGCTGCTCATGCAGGCCCTGTGGCACGTCGCCGGCTTTCGTGAACCCGATGGCGCGCGCCGCGTTGATGCCCTTCGCGCTCTCGTCAAACCCGATGCTCGCCGTCGACGGCTTCGCGTCGAGGTCCGCCTGCAGCGACTTCGGCAGCAGCAAGTAGACCTTTGTCAACTGCCGCAGCATCATCTGAATGCGGGACACGGCTTCGTTGAGGCTTCGCTGCAACGGAACGATGTCCGTCATCGGCGTAATGCCATACGCTGAATCGCGAACGGTGCGCGTCTTCATGAGGCACAGCGGCAGCAGATACTCCGGGTCGCCGTCGGTCTGGACGACGTAGGGGTACGGCATGCGCTCGACGACCTCGTCGTTGATGACGCAGGCGTAGAAACCGTCGGGGAACTGCCGCGTGGGCTTCTGCCAGATCTCGTAGCCGACGACGCCGTAGAGCGTTTCACCTGCGGCGTTCGTGTACTCCTGCTCGACGGGCGGCTTGCTCTTCTCCTTGAGGCCGTTCTTCTCCCACAGCTCGTCGACCTCGTCCTCGCCGTAGTGGTTCTCGAAGATGACCCATTGCGCCCTGCGATAGTCCGCGACGGGGTCAATCCAGTAGGTGTGGATGGTGAGCGGCGCCCACACGATGGAGCGCGTCTTGCGGTCGATGGTGATTTTCAGGCCAGCGGTGCCGTCCTGAAACGCGTACTGCACCGTTTCGTGAATCTTTGACGCCGTGTTTTGTTCGTAGATGAAAAACTCAATCACCTTGTTGGTGATTTCGGCGTCGTAGATGTCGTCGAGTTCTTCGGTGACGGGGTCGGCGACGGCGCTGCGGCGGTCCTTGTTCAGGAGCGCCGACCACGTCGTCATCAGCCCCTGGCATTCGTTCACGTAGATGCGCGGGACGCCTTCGTCGTCGAACCAGCTGTCGCGGAAGGCCGAGGTGCCCTGGTGCACGCCGGCCACCCACTGGTTGCCCTGCACGAAGTTCTCGTTGACGGTGGCGATGCGGCGGTAGCGCGCCGCGATGGGCTCGCCGACGCGCCGGCAGCGCTGGAAGCGCTCAAGGATGGCGTTCGGCGTGAGCGGGTCGACGGTCGGGTCCACGCTCAACCCATCGCCAGCAGGTCATCGAGGGCCTGCTGGTGCAGCTGGTACTCAGCGAGCCGGCGTTGTCTTTCCTCATCGATCTTCTGCAGCTTCTGGTCGGCGCTTTCGGCCTGTTTGCCGCCGAGACCGCCGCCGATGAGGCTGCCGAGGGTGCCACCGAGCGAGGCGCCGAGGCCCGCGCCGGCAGCGGTGCCGAGGCCGGGCAGCGCGACGGTGCCGAGGGCGCCACCGGCGACGGAGCCGAGCGCGGTGCCGATGCCGCCGCCGACGGCGGCGCCCTGCCCCTCGGCGCCAGACGCGGTGCGCGTGAGCTGGCGCTCTTCATCGGTGGGTTGCAGGTCTTCAGGGCGCAGTCGGCGCACACGTCACCTCATAGAGAGGTGCGCCCGTCAGGTACCTGACACGTGCAGTGCTCTTTAGAGGAGCACGCTTTGACCACCACCACCGCTTCCGCGGGTGCCGCTCCGGCGGCCGACGCTCTCCCGGCCTCGTCAGCCGCCCCCGGCGCCAACCCCGCCGGCCCCAAGCCTTCTTTCCTCGACCGCGTCTCGCGGCGTGTGGAGGATGCCCAGAAGGGCGCGCCCACCCAGGCGAAGCCCATCACCGACACCGACGCGCAGCGGCCGCGCGACGGCGCCGACCCGATGAAGGCCGAGGGCGAGAAGCCCAACGCAGACGCCAGCGAGAAGGCGGACAAGGACAAGCCCGACAGCAAGACCGTGCCCTTGCGCGTGATGCAGCAACGCATCGCCGAAGAGCGCGGGAAGGCTGACAACCTCCGCAAGGAGCGCGACAGCGCGGTGCTCGACGCCAAGAAGGCGCGCGAGGCCGTCGCCATCCTGCAGCAGTCGCTCGACGAGCTGCACAAGCGCTACGCCGAGGGCGTCGCCTTCGACCCGCGGGACTCGGAAAACCTCGCCCTCCGGGTCGAGCAGCGCGGCCGTGAAATCGCCGCGAAGCTCGAGAAGGAGCACGAGGAAGCCCTGCGCAAGCACGCGCAGGAAGTGCTCGCCGAGCAGAAGCGTGAGCAGCTGCGGTCGACGTACCAGCAAGAGATTGATGGTGCGCTCTCGCAGTTCCCGCTCGCGAACCGTCGCGACCTCATCGCCGAGCTGAAGGCCGAAGCGCGCAAGGCGCGCCCGGCGTCGGCGGCGACCATCGCGAAGGTGCTGCACGAGCGCGCCCTCTCCGAGTTCCAACGCGTGTCGGGTGTCCAGGCCGAGCAGATGCCGCCGCTGCCGTCGACGGCGCGGCCGCCGGGCGCCCGGTCGCCCACCCGCTTCCCCAACAACGCCAAGGGCTACGAAGCCTTCATCGAGTCGATGCAGCGCGGCTGACGTCGACGAGGTAACCGCACATGACCGTCAGAAACGTTGGCTACGGCCAGACCACCACCACCACCTACCAGACCCTCTCGGGCCTCATCGCGGAGTTCGCGCCCGAGAAGTTCCAGATGACGACCAGCCTGCGGTCGCCGTTCCTGAAGAGCGGCGCGCTCGTCGAGGAAGACGCCGAGGGCGAAGAGCTCGTCATCGAGGTCGAGGTCGGCAGCAACCCGACCACGTCGTTCATCGGCGACTTCGGCCGTCGTCCCGTGGGCCAGACGCCGACCCCGGCGAAGGGCCGCGTCATCCCGTCGAACATCGCCGCCGTGCTGACCCTCGGTCAGACCGCGTCGCTGACGAGGCTGTCGGCGAAGAACCTCGCCAAGACCTTCGACAGCAAACTGTCGAACGTCGCGAAGGACGTCGCGCGCTTCAAGTGCCGCGCGCTCTTCAACAACGGCGTCTCGCCGCAGGCCGCGGCGACGTGGTCGGGCACCGCCGCCGACTCGACGGTGACGGTGAACTTCCTCGACGTCTCGATCTTCAAGCCGTTCGCGGCCTACGACTTCGTCGACCTCTCGTCGGGCTTCGCCTACGTCGTGCGCTGCACGGCCGTGACGCCCGCCGCGGTCGGCTCCAACTCGGCGAACATCGCCGGCTCCGCGTCGTTCATCAACGACGTGCCCAACCCCGCGACCGGCAACGTCGTCGCGCTCACCGACACCGGTGTCGCCACCGGCGACACCTTCCGCCTGCGCGGCTCCACCCTCGGCTTCGGCGGCAGCAACGCGACCATCTCGGGCCAGCCGCTCAACAGCTTCGACGACATCGCCGGCAGCGGCGCGGCGTCGACCATCATCGGCATCGACCCGGCGACCACGCCGGGTTGGGTCGGCCAGACCATCAACGTCGCCGCCGGCTACTCGCAGGAGGCCGCGCTGCAGTTCGCCGCGCGCGTCGACACCTACGGCGGCGACAACTTCACCCACGCCATCATGGGCCCGCAGCTCGCCGCGGCCCACGCCATCGCCTCGGGTCAGGTCGGCGCCGCCAACGGCATCACCGCCGCGCAGGCCAACGGCACGCGCTCGATGAACCTCGACCGGTCGATGGACAAGTACGCCGGCATCCTCAACGACGACGACGAGGGCGGCGTGTTCTCGGGCCTCACCCTCGCGGGCCGGCCCATCATCGTCGACCCCAACTGCGTCGCCACCACGCTCGTCCTGCACAACAAGGACATGTGCAAGCTCGCGGTGTGGAAGCGCATGGGCCCCGACGAGGAGGCCGGCGACAGCGTGCTGCTCTCGCGCACGTTCTTCGCGAAGGAGACCTACTTCTCGTCGAGCGACCAGCTCTACCCGGTCAACCGGTCCTGCATCGGCACCATGACCGGCTTCACCAACCTCTGAGCCAACGGCGGCGCCGGCAAGTTCGTCGGCGCCGCCTTCCTCTTCCCCGAGAACAACACCGTGAAGCTCACCAAAGGCACCGTCGTCCTCGTCTGCATCGGCTACCGCCACCTCGGCAATCGCATCGGCGAGCCGGAGTGGGTCGGCGGCCGCGTCCTCGAGGATGGCCCCGACCCCGAAGACGTGAAGAACGGCATCAAGGAAGACGGCGAGGTCGACGTCGAGGTCGTCATCGACCCGACGCTGCACGGCCGCGTCGTCGACGCGCGCGGCAACTTCCTCATCGACGACCAAGAGCGCAAGGCGGGCCGCATCATCCGCAGCGTCATCCCCGTCGACCCGGTCGCCGTCTGCCACAACACCTGGAAGGAGGCGCCGCAGACCCCGAAGGGTGCGCAGCCGCGCGACGCTGCCCTCATCGCCCGCGAAGAGAAGATGGCCGCGGCCGCGAAGAAGAAGACCGAGATTGAGCAGCGCAAGGCCGACGCCGCGAAGCTCGCCGCCAGCCAGAAGGCCGAGGGCTGACGTGGACCTCGACGCCCTGAACACCCCGGAGCTCGTGCGAGACACGCCCATCGGCGACCTCGTGGTGAAGCGCTTTGGCGGCGTTCAGGGCGTCGGTGTCTGCCACTGGCACGTCCCCGAGAAGTCGCCGCGCCTCATCCACGTCGTCGACCCGACGAAGCGCGGCGGCGGCGTGCTCGACGCCATCTACGGCAAGCGCTTCTGGGAGTGCGACGCCGTCGTCGAGGTGCACGCGCGCGCGCAAGAGGTCGTCGACAAGCGCCTCGAACGCAACAACGCCCTGGTCAGCGCGGACCTGACCCGCGAGATGGAGACGCTCATCAACCGCCGCGGCGATGAGGCCCGAGAGGCCATCATCTTCGGGAGGCGCTGATGGCGACGCTCGCCGAGATGAGGGCGAGGGTCCGGAAGCTGATCGACGACACCGACAGCAACCCGCTCAACGCCGACGCCGACGTCGACGACGCGCTGAAGACGGCGCAGTTCGAGGTCGCACAGCTCGTCGTCGGCACCGGCTCCAATCTGTTCGACACCGAGGTCACGAAGACGTCGTCGTCGACGGGCGCCATCGACCTCTCTGTCGAGAAGCCGCTGAAGGTGAGCTACGTGCAGTTCGTCATCGGCACGCAGCGACTGCAGGTGCAGCCGGCGCGCAAAACGGACTGGGTCGCGAAGCTGCTGACGCCGATGAGCATGGTCGTCGGCTACGTTGCGCGCCCCGCCTTCCCCGCCACGTCCGGCGACTCGTTCCTGTGGGGCGCGACGTCCGCTGAAATGCCGACGTTCGACAAGTTGATGGCGGTGATTGCCGCCAACGAGCTGTGGGCAAACGCCAATGAAAGGCCGCACGCCGCGCTGGAAATGCGTGAGCAGAAGCTGCGCGAGGCCGCGGTTGAGAGCATCAACATCCCGTCGTGGACTGTGATGCCGCTGATCTCGTCGACGCGGTACCCCACCGGCCGTTACGCGGGGTTTCAGTGGACGTCGTTGACTCGTGACTCTGTCCAGTTGGTGTACGAATGAGCCTTCGCAGCCGACGCCTGAACCTGATGACGGCGATGGGCCTCGCCGACAGCGAGCGTGCGCGTGAGGATCGCGCGGGTGCGCGCGATGCGGCCAACGCGCAGCGCATCTCGGGCGCCATCAGCAGCCTGGTCCCCGCGCTCACCGACGCCGGCAGCAAGGTCTACGGCGGCCTCGAACAGCAGGCCGTCGACGAGGCGACGTCGTTCGCCGCGCAGCACGGTGACGTGGTCGACCAGGAGGAGGCGCGCGACCTCATCGCCGCGCACGACGCGTTCAAGCCGCAGGAGGGCAACGACCCGCTGACGGGCCTGAGCAACTTCCTCAAGGCGCCGATGCGCAAGAAGGCCGAGGCGACGGCGGCGGCCGAGCTCGGCAAGCGCGCGGCGGCGAACACGGCGGCCATCAACGCGAAGCGCACGGCCGAGGCCGAGACGGCGCGGCAGCAGGCCAACTTCGAGGCGCAGATGAAGTCGCAGGCCGACGAGCGCGCTGCGTCCCGCGAGATGACGCAGTCGCGGCAGGCCATTGAAGACCAGCGCTACGCCGACGAGCGCGCCATGCGCGAGAAGAACCGCGCCGATGACATCGCCCGCGAAGAAAAGAACCGCGCCGCCGACCGTGGCCAGCGTGCCGCGGACCGCGCAGAGGCCCGCGCCGACCGCCTCTTGCGCGAACAGCAGATGCGTGAGGCGCGCGCCGACCAGCGCGACGACGCGAACACCACGGGCCTGCGCAAGGAGTTCAACAGCCTCAAGGAGGTGAAGGACTTCAAGGACGTCGGCGTCGCCTACAAGAAGCTCGAAGAGGCCGCGAAGGACACCAGCGCGGCCGGCGACATCGGCCTGATCTTCGCGTACATGAAGATGCTCGACCCCGGCTCGACGGTGCGCGAAGGCGAGTTCGCCACGGCGTCGGAAGCAGGCGGCGTCGATGCGAAGCTGCTGAACATCTACAACAAGGCCGTCGACGGCACGCGCCTCACGCCGGACCAGCGCGCGTCGTTCCTCAAGCAGGCGCGCAACAACTTCGCCGCGCAGAAGAGCGCCTACGACGCCGCCGTGAAGCAGTACGGGGGCCTCGCCGGCAAACGCGCCGGCGAGGTGCTGCCGAGCAACGCCGTCGAGACTGACGACCCGTTCGCCGACACGCGAGGTGGCCCGTGAACACGCAGACCGCGCGCGACTTCTACGACGCGTTCGACGAAGACCAGAAGGCGCAGACGAAGGCGCTCATCAAGAGCGGCCTCGACCGCATCTCCGCCGTGCGCCGCGTGAAAGCTGGCCAGCTCGGAGACGTGCTCCGCGAAGCGCAGCCCGACCTCGACGCCGCCGAGAGCAACCCCTCGACCCTCGAGAACGTCGGTGCGTTCACCCAGGGTGCCGCGCGCACCGCCGCCATGGGCCTCGACGACGAAGCTGCGGGCGTCCTGAACGCCGTCGTCAGCCCGGTCGAGCTCGCCAAGCGCGCCAACGCGAACGGCGTCGGCAGCGCCATCAGCGGCCTCTACAAAGAGGGCCGCGACGACCAGCGCGACGCAAACGCCGCCTTCGACCGTTTCGCCCCCGGCGCGACGAAGGGCGGCGAGACCGCCTACACGGTCCTCTCTCCGCTGCTGCCGGCGCCGAAAGCGGCGGCGATGGCCCGTGAGGCGCCGTCCATCGGTCGCGCGGTGCTGCAGGGCCTGAAGATCGGCGGCCTCTCTGGCGCCGCCTCGGGCTTCGGCGAAGACGAGGGCGACGTCGTCGCCAACACGGTCACCGGCGCCGGCAAGGGCGCCGCGTTCGGCGCTGGCCTCGGCCTCGTCGGCGGCCTCATCAACCCCGAGGCGCGGAGGAACACGCTCAACGCCGCCGAAGACGCCATCACCGCCGTCCGCGGCACCGACAAGACCAAGGCGGCGGCCGACCTGCTCGAAGAGGTGCCTCTCGTCGGCAAGCCCTTCAAGTCAGCGCGCGCCTCGACGCGCGAAGTGCGGCAACGGTACGCCGACGCGCAGGCCAAGCGCCCGATGGGGCCCGTCGAGCCTGTCGACCCGGCCATCAGCGACGACTTCCAGCGCCCCGAGGTGGTCGACGGCGAGTTCGCGCGCCCCGCGGTGGGTGGTCGCGCCGCGTCGCCGCAGCTTTCGCCGCCTGCCGACGACGTGACGCTGCGACAGCAGGCCCTCGACGACCTCGACGGCGGCATGACGGCGGCCGACATGGTGCCGGAGCCCGCCGCGGGCGAGCCGATGACGGCGGACCTGCCTCCGCAGCCCCCAAAGAGGCCGTTCCGCGGCTGGTCCGACGAATTCGACGACGCCGGCATGATGTTCGACCCCGAACGCGGCCCTGAGCAGTTCGACAACGTCCGCCGCAAGGCCGCCAGCGAGTCGTTGGGCCCGCGCTCGCGCAAGGGGACCCTGCAGCGCATGGCCGAGCAGATGAAAGAGCCGTCGTCGGCACCGTCGGCCGACCAGAAGATGGTCGACGAGACGGCGGCCTACGTCGCCACGCTGTCGCCGCCCGCGCAGGCGCAGGCCCTCGCCATGTTGACCAACACCTTCGGCCCCGACGTTGCCAAGCGCGTCGGCGCCGCTCTCGCAGGAGCCCGCTGATGTCCATCACCGCCATCGACCGCGTCGGACTCGCGGGCCTTGAGGGCCCGCCGACCAATAGCAACCAACCCTCGCTTGGCACCACGCCGGTGCTCATCGCCTCGCCGACGGACGCGAGCGGGCGCCCGCGCTGGCGCACGGTGCTCATCACCAACCTGTCGACGACGGCGAGGGTCGCGTTCACCACCGTCGCCAAAGGCGCGGCGGCGCCGTCGCTCACCGCCGACGCCAACGCGACCACCGGCGGCTCCATCGTGCTGCCCAACTCGCAGCTGCAGGTGCCGGTGCAGCCGGGCCTCGACATCTACGTCGTCGCCGACAACGCGGCGACGCCGACCTCCGTGCAGCAGTGGCTGTTGAGCTGAGCGATGATTCGCCCGTTCGCCCCTGACGTTGGCTACAAGTGGCGGCGCCCCTCGTCGGGGTTCACGCCGCTGCAGCTGACGAACCTGCGCGGCTGGTGGCGTGCCGACCTCGGCATCACCATCGCCACCGGCGTCAGCCAGTGGAACGACCGGAGCGGCAACGGCAACCACCTGGTGCAGGGCACTGCGGGCGCGCAGCCTGTCGTCACGGCTAGGATCTCATGAAGACGTCATGGCTCGGCCTCGTCGTCATCGGCCATCTGCTCGCGTGCGCGTGGGGGCCGTGGTTTGACGACGCGTGCGGCGACGTCGACGAAGACGCCGCCCGCGCGCTCGCCGTCTCCCGCGGCGTGCTCGGCGTCTTCAACCGCATGGACCACTTCTGCGAGCCGCGCACCGACGTCGTCCAGGACTGCCGCAACCCGACGGCCGAGGCGTGCACGCTGTGGTTGGGGTCCGTCATCGCGCGCGGCCGCAGCTTCTACAGCAGCGACGCCACCGAGGGCTTCATGCCGTTGCTCGAGCACGAGATGAGTCATTGGGGCGGCCCCGTCGTCGACGATGCGTGCGCTGCCCACCCGCCCACCTGTGACGGAGAGCCCTGATGGCCTACAAGAACCGCTACGCCCCCGACGACGAGCTCGACGACCTCGTCAACACGCGGATGCAGGCGCAGGAACGCAAGCCGCTGCCGCAGGCACCGCGCCGGCAGAACTTCGGGTTGCCCGAGCCGCAGAGGCCGAAGCCCGAGTTGCCGAGAGAGCCGTCGCCGCCCCCGCCGGTGAAGCAGGGCAACAGCGTGCGCGACCTCCTGCCGCCCGCGCCGCCCCCGGCGCCGACGGGCCTGCGCAAGCCGCCGACGGAAACCGGCGGCTCGTACCTCTCGGGCATGGGCCCAGGCGTGACGAAAAACCTCGGCGGCCTGCAGCGCCCCGACTTCGTGCCCACCGCTGACGACGTGCAGAGCCGCCTCGACGCCCTCGACGGCCTCGACGACGGTTCTGGCGCTGGCGCAGCCTCCACCGACACGCGCGACCCCGAGGTCATCGCCCGCGACCAAGAGATGCAGAGCGAGGCCGCGAAGAACCAGGCGGCCGCGAGCGCCCGCGCCGGCCTCGGTGGCTTCGGCCTCTCCGGCGGCAGCGCCGCCATGCTCGCCGACATCGGCAGCGCCGACGCGCGCAACCGCATCGAAGCGCTGGCGCAGCTCGAGCGCGACCTCAAGGACGAGAATTTCCAAGACGTCCAGCGGACCGCCGCCATCAACGACCTCGAGGACGCCGACGACACGGACTACGACGGCGACGGCTTCATCGGCGGCAAGCCCGTCGGCGGCGTCATCGGCGACCGCGACCCCGACAACAACCCGCTCGGGAAGGGCGAGAAGGACCCCGAGGCGATTGCCCCCGAAGGCGGTGGCAAGGCGAAGCGCATCGAGGACATGACCGACGAAGAGTTCAACAAGCTCTCGAAGGAGCAGGCCGAGGCGGCGGGTTGGCGTGCGGAGCGCTGGGTCGACGACCAGGGCAACCCGAGCAGCGCCATGTTCGCGACGCACGTCGTCTGGATTGGGCCGGACGGCGAAGAGCGGGTCGTCCCCATCGACGACTTCGCGGAGCGCACCAGCGCCGGCCTCGAGTGGAAGGACTGAACCATGCGCACGAACCGCTACATCCTCGATCCGAAGTCCCGCGTCACCGTCGAGCCCGCCATCAGCGATGACGAGCTCGAAGAGCTGGTCAACGCCCGCATGGAGGCGGAAGAGACGCCCGCCGACGAGCCCGACGACGACGAGGACGACTGATGCCCGTGCGGGAGCCGCGCGCCTACGACCCGAACGCGCTGCGACAGCAGCGGCGGACGACGCTCGTCTACTCCCTCGACGACATCCGGCGCGCGATGCAGCTCGCGCTGAACGAGAACCGCCCGTGTGACCTCGAGATGGGCGCGAACATCGTGCTCAACGGCGCCTTCGTCGTTCACTCCGCGCTGCCGAGCTTCAGCTTGAGCGGCGCCGGCCGCTTCAAGCTCTTCGTCGACGGCAACATCAACACCCTGTTTCGCCTTGACGCTCCCTCGACGTTCGGCGGCGTCTCCATCGTCACCAAGACCGGCAGCGTCGTCACCAACGCGTTCAGCGTCGCACCCGCGGCCTCGCCCGTGGTCATCGACAACGTCGTCGTCGACGCCACAAACGGCACGCTGACCAACGTCTTCTCCGCCACGACGTCGACCGCGACGCGCCTCATCGTTCAAGCGCTCACCTGCACACGCATCACGAACCTGTTTGCGGCGCAATCGGTGTCGTGGTTCTACAGCCAGTTTTCTGACATCACCGTGACGTCGCTGGTGGCAACGCCTGCAACCATCGGGACCGGCTCTGCTGACGCGGCTTTCGTGAGTTGCACGTTTTCCCGCATCTCGGGCTTTTTCAACGTCAACATCGCGGCGGCGTCGGACTCGTGCATCTTCGAGCACGTGCTCGGCCCCGGCGTAACGGTCAGCTTCAACGTCAACGGCAGCCTGTCGCATCTGCTTCTCAACGTCCAAGGCTTCCCCACCGTCACGCCCGGCAACAACAGCCTCGTCATCGGGCCCTTCGGTCGCCTGAGCGCGCTGCTGACGCCACCGTCGTCGGTGACCCTGTCGACGGCCGGCCCCACCATCACGGTCGGCAACAGCAGCTTCCTGCGCGTCACGCACGCCGCCGGCAGCTCCGGCAACGTCACGCTCGCCGCAGGCGTCGACGGTCAGCGCCTGACGCTGTTCTTCGTCAGCTACGCTGGCACCGCGGTCTACACCACCGGCGTCGGCAACCTCATGCTGGCGGCGTCGCCGTTCACGCCGACCGCGAACGACACGATGGAGTTGATCTACGATGCGACGACGGCGCGGTGGGTGGAAGTCTCTCGGAGCATCAACGCATGAAGTTTCCAATCACCAAAAAATGGGAGCTTCACAACCTTGTCCCCGACGGCAAAGGCTGGCGCACACGTCCGTCGTTCACGCGCGCCACCGTCACGCTTGAGTTCCCCGTTGCCGCGTTCAGCGTCGAAAGCCCGTCGACGTCCGAGGTGTGGCATTACATTTTTACGCAGGATGCGACGTCGCAGATTGTGACACTGAACGTGTACAATGAGCAGCTGATTTCTATGTATGCGCTGCCGCTTGGCCCGATGCAGCCGGGGCCCATCGTCACCTACGGCGTCGTCAACAATCAGCTGATGGTGTCGTCGCCATCGTTCTCGTCGACGCTGTACGGGCAGCTCGGCGGCGGCATGGTGACCGCCGTGGCCACGCCCAGCGAAGACCCGACCATCGTCACCCTCGACGTGCCGACGGGTCACATCTTCGCGTTCGCCGACCGCATCGGCGTCGCCTCTGGCTCCACCCTGTCGGTCAACGACGCCCGCCGCGACGTCGACCCGCGCACGTTCACGTCGCTGGGCCTCCTCTCCGTGCCCGGCACCATCTTCGACGCGTTCCAGGGCGTCGACGGGCAGGCGTACTTATTCACGTCCGACGGCGTCTTCACCATCCCGCCTGACGCGCTCTCTGTCGGTCAAGGCATCGCCGGCACGCTCTTCAAGGTGCCCGGCATCTTCACGAAGCGCCCGCGCAACGCTTGCCCGACTCCGTTCGGCGTCGTCGTCGTGCAGCAGTCGTCGTTGCTGGTGCTCGACGGCGGCTCACAGCGCGAGATTCCCATCGGCACGTACCAGGGGCGCCGCAAGGTCGCCCGCGTCACCGACGCCGACGACCTGCGCGTGCTGAGCACCATCTACCCGACGGCCAAGGGCGTCGTGCTCGGCTTCTCCGGCGACCGTCCCTACGCCGTCGACGTTGACCTCTCCAGCGACACCGTCAGCTACATCACGTTCTCTGCGACCTCGCCCACCGTGCTGATGAACGTCGTCGGTGTGCTGCGGTCGCGCGACGGCGACACCATCCTCGTTACGCCATCCGCCTCCGGCTTCACCACGGCGCTCTACGACGGCGTCGAGGGCGGCCCCGGAGACGTCTCGGGCAACGCCGGGCAGGTCAAGGCGTTTGCGCTCTCGTCGCTCGACCTCGAGACCGAAGACGAGCCCCGCGTGCGGCGCCTCACCGTCGCCGCCGACAACATCGCCGGTCTCGTCGGCGTCACCGTCAACGGCGTGACCGACACCGACACCACCCCGACCCTCACCGGCGACGCCATCGTCGGCACCTCGCTGTGGGATGCCGCGTCGACCTTCGTCGGGCGCAGCACGCGGACCACGCGCATGACGGTCAACGTGCGGACGACCGCGCCTGACGTCGAGGTCGAGGTCGATGGTTCCGGCGTCGCCGTGGGCGCCGTCGTCGACGTCGAGCTGGGCGGCCTCAACCGCCAGAAACGGGACCGCCAGCGATGACCATCGTCAACGGGCAAGCCATCCTCGCCGCCGACCTCAACGCCATGGTGTCGTTCTCGACGCTGTCGACGAATGACGTGCAGCAGCCTGGCATGGTGCAGCTCTTCCTTCCATTCGCCAACCTCGTCGCCAGCACCGCCGCCGAGCGCCGCCGCTGCGTCTGGGTCGCGCCTTGCGACCTCATCCTCGAGGTTCTCGCCATCGAAGCGGCCGACCACACGGTGGCCTCAACGACGCGCGTGGACGTCACCGGCGACGGCGAACTGGCGACGTGGCCCACGGCCATCAGCGGCGCCACGGGCGCCGGCATCACCAAGCTGGCGCGCAACCTGTACGACAACACAAAATCGCCGTCGGAGAACTTTGCCCTTGCATCAAAAGCGTTCCGCGTGTTCCGCAAAGGCACCACACTCACGGTGGTGGCGCAGACGACGAGCGTGGCGACCCCGTCGGCAGTGAACGCCATTCTTGTGTTTCGTGAATTCTATAACCGCGAGTGATTCATGCGTGTGCAAACCGAGCAACCGCGGCAGTGGAACACCGGCGACGCTCTTGCGCCGCAGGACCTGAACCACCTCTACCTCTACACGCAAGACGTCATCTCGGACCTCGCGCAGCGACGATGGGCGAAGGCGCCGCTGTCGCTGCCGTTCGTGCGTGACGTCGCCACGCCGTACACGCAAGCCCTCGGCGTCGAGGAGCGCCGCTACCGCTTCACCTGCCCGATGTCGTGCGTCGTCGAGCGCGCCTTCATCAACGCGCGCATGACGGCGACGGTGGCCCCGGCGACGTGGACCATCAGCAAAGCCGCGGGCGGCGCAGTGCCCACCGGCGTGTCGACGCCGTGGTTGTCGACGCAGGGGGCGCTCGTCGGCTCGCCCGGCGTGCCCTCGACCGATGGCATCATCGCGAGCGTCAGCGACGTCACGAAGGTCAACAACGACCGCTTCGTGCTCGACGCCGGCAGCGAGTACATCATCGAGCTCGGCGGCAACACGTACAGCCTCGACCGCGGCGACCTCATCATGCACTGCGCGACGGACCGGTGGCAGAGCACCGGCGCGCTCACCTACCCGACGTTCTCGCCGACGCTCTTCAGCGACGCGAGCACGCGCGACGCCGCCGTCGTCGTCGCCAACAACAGCGCCGCGGCGACGGAGATTGCGCGCTTTGCGAAGACGGCCAACGCCGGCATGACGCCGCGCCTGTTCGTGCGGCACGGCTTCACGAACGCCACGTCGGCGAACGTGCTCACGTTCACCATTCCGCGCGTCGCGGCGGCGCGCGGCGAGGCGACCATCGTGCGCCTCTACCTCTACGTGGTCACCGCGGGCGCGACGACCATCACGGCGACGTTGAGGAACCAGGCCGGCGTGACGCAGGCGACGGTGACGGCCAACGTCGTCGGCACCCAACTCAGCGTCGACAGCGGCGTGCTCGCCATCGACATCGGCGGCGCCGCGGCCCACATCGTCGCCAACGACTTCAGCCTGACGCTGGCGAATTCGTCGGCGACGAACTGCTTGAAGGCGCAGGTGTTGATGTGGACGGCGTGGAGCTGACCGGCTCCCACCCACCTGCGCCGTCGGAGCGCTCGACCTTGCCGCGGATGGGCTCCGAAGTCTTCGATGGCGTCGATGGGAAGAGCACGATGAACGCGATGCTCACGAGCGCGATGGCGACCAACAGGGCGACGTAGGCGCCGACGACGCCAGCGGCGTAGAGCAGGCCGGTCGCAACGCCGCCGCGCGCCAGGCCGAAGCCGAACGCGACGAGCGCCAAGAACGTTCCGCATCCGGCCTTCTGCGAAGACGACGCCGGCTGATCGTTTGCCATGACCCCTCCGGCGCCGACCCTACTCCGGGGCGCCGTCGAAGGCGACGACGAGAACGCCCCGCATGTGCGGGGCGTTTCTCATTCTGGACGATGTTCAGGATGAGCAACAGCTACTGCGGCGAGGCCGGCGGCTCCCACGACGCGGGCTTGCCTGCCGCGGCGAGGATGGCGAGCCACCGCGTCTTCGACAGCGGGACGGCCCCGGTCTTCCAGCGAGAGAAACTGCGGTCCGTCGTCCCGGCCGCTCGAGCAAGACGAGCGGCGTGGGGCACCCCTGGCTCGTGAAGCAGGGCCGTGAGCCACCAAGTCGGGATCGTCTCTTCGGGCGGTGTTGCGGCCACGGCGTCGTTCATGCCGCCCATCCTAGACATGGTGCGAGGTCACAGCGTCTAGACGTTTGTGAGCACCGTCACACCACATGAGCCTGCGTCTAGACACGTCTAGACACGTTGGCTAGACTGACGAAACAGTCCGAAACAGTCGGAAACAAGGCGCAACCGCTCGGAACAGTTGCAAACCCTTGAAAAGACTTGCGAATCGGACTTGAGGAGATGGAACATGCCGGTCGAGGGTGAGGAATTCATGGTCGGAGTCATTCGCATCGCGGGCGTCTGGTACAGCCGCCAGCCTGACGGGACGCGTGCACCTTTGCAGAAGACCCGTCTCGACTTCTGGCTCCCGAAGCCCGAAGGGAGCCGGCTGCGCGATAAGCGCGAGCTTGGCGAGCCCGATGCCATGGGCTGGGAGGCTCTGGTGCTGTGCTGGGTGTGCGATCTGCGGGTGTCCAATCTTGATTGGGTTGCGCGGCCTGTGATCTCGTTCGTCGACTCAGGGGAGGCGACGACGTGAGGTCATTGGAGTTGTTCACAGGAGCGGGCGGCTTGGCCCTCGGCACGCACGCTGTCGGCTTCGAGCACGTCGGACTGGTCGAGTGGAATGCAGACGCGTGCATGACGCTCTTGAGCAACGTGCGCGAGGGGACATTAACGGGCATCGATCGATGGCGCGTGCACCGGGCGGACATCCGTACCTTCGACTTCGCGGTCTACAAGAAGGACGGAGTCGACCTCATCGCCGGCGGCGTGCCTTGTCAGCCGTTCTCGATAGGAGGCAAGGGGCAAGGGAGCGCCGACGAGCGGGACATGTTCCCAGAGTTCGTGCGCGCGGTCCGCACATTGAGGCCGCGTGCGTTCATCATCGAGAACGTGCGAGGACTACTGCGGCGGCAGTTCGCTGAGTACTTCAACTACATCGAGCTCCAGCTTCAGCACCCCGACGTCGCGATCAAGAAGGACGAGGGATGGGAGAAGCATCGAGAGCGCCTTGAGAAACAGCACACCAAGGGCGCCAAGCCCGCGTACAACGTCGTTTGGCGCCTGCTGAATGCAGCGGACTACGGCGTGCCCCAACGTCGTGAGCGCGTCTTTATCGTCGGTTTTCGGAGCGACAGCGGGATCGAGTTCGCGTTCCCGAAGGCGACGCACAGCAAGGCCGCTTTGGAATACGCACAAGTGAGCGGCGATTACTGGAAACGCCACGGAATGAAGACGCGCGATATGGGGTGGTCTTCCTCAGCGAAAGCCGACGGTCTGCTGCCGTGGGTCACGATTCGTGACGCCATTCGGGACCTTCCAACGCCGCGGGCAAACGATCCAAGCGCGGCGCCGGACCACCGGTTGAACCCGGGCGCGCGCGCCTACCCGGGTCACACCGGAAGCGACATTGACCTGCCGTCAAAGACCCTCAAGGCCGGCGTACACGGCGTTCCCGGCGGCGAGAACATGATCGCGTTCCCCGACGGAAAAGTGCGCTACCTGACGGTTCGAGAAGCTGCACGGCTCCAGTCGTTCCCGGATACCTGGTACTTCGCTGGTGCATGGAGCGAGGCGATGCGACAGCTCGGCAACGCGGTGCCGATGAAGCTCGCCGAGGTCGTCGCGCGCGCCGTCGCTGGACGACTCACCGAGTCAGGCGACTAGTTTCCTCGTCGGTCGCACCGGGTGGCCACTTCGGGAGTTTGTGAGCACCGTCACACCACATGAGCCTGCGTCTAGACACGTCTAGACACGTTGGCTAGACTGACGAAACAGTCCGAAACAGTCGGAAACAAGGCGCAACCGCTCGGAACAGTTGCAAACCCTTGAAAAGACTTGCGAATCGGACTTGAGGAGATGGAACATGCCGGTCGAGGGTGAGGAATTCATGGTCGGAGTCATTCGCATCGCGGGCGTCTGGTACAGCCGCCAGCCTGACGGGACGCTGATCTCGCACGACAGCTGGCTTGCGGCGGCCATGGCCGCCATCCGCGGCCCCGAGGTCGCCTGCCAGGACGCGCTCTACACGATGGACGGCGAGGTGGCCCATGCTTGAGGCCCTCTCCTTCAGCCGCGTCGTCGACGGCTTCGACCCGTGCGCCTGCTGCGGCGAGTACGTCTGCGGCGACGGCTGCCCGCTGGCGCCGCTCTCGGAAGAGGCGTGGCAGGCCATCAGCACCTACGTGGACGCGTTCGGCGACGAACACGAGTGCTTGGAGACCTGCCCCGGCTGCGGCGAAACCGTCTCCATCGGCGCTCACGATGGCGGCTGCGACCGTGCAGCACCGGAAACCGATGACGATCCCGAGGTTTGGGAGGAGGCCCGACAGATTCTGACGGGTGCACCCGTTCAGGTGGGAGTCAGTGATTTCTGTTTGACGGCCGGGGGTGTCCTGTGACTCGCGTCTTCCTCGACATCGAGACCATCCCCACCACGTCGCCCGACGAGATGGCTCGCATCGCGGCCGACGTCTTGGCCCACAACGGCTCGCTCAAGAAGCCGCACGGGGACGACGAGGTCCGCCGTCTCGTCGACGAGGCCCACCGCAAGACGTCGTTCGACGGCTCGCTGGGCGAGGTCGTCGTCATCGCCGCCGCCATCGACGACGGCCCGGTGTGCTCGTGGTCCCGCGACTACCGCGTCGCCGGCAGCGAGGCCGACTTGCTCACGCGCTTCCGCAACGACATGCACGACGCCCTCGACGGCCACGGTGCCGTCGTCGTCGGCCACAACGCGATGGCGTTCGACCGCGTCTTCCTCCGCCAGCGTGGCCTTGTCGTCGGCGTCTCGCTCCCCGCCTGGCTCACGGCGACGGTGAAGCCGTGGGAGGCCGCCGAGATCGACACGATGCTGATGTGGACTGGCGGAGCGCCGGGCAAGACCATCAGCCTTGACCGCCTCGCCCGCTCGCTCGGCATCGGCGGCAAGGCGAGCCCCATCACCGGCGACAAGGTCTGGGACGCCATCTGCGCGGGCCAGCTCGCTGACGTCGTCGCCTACTGCGAGGCGGACGTCGACCTGACCCGTCGCTGCTTCCACCGCATGCGCGCCGTCGGCGCCGAGGCCCACCAATGACCAGCACCAGCATCGCCCGCACAAACACCGCGCCGACGGCCGTCGCCACGCGCGCCGACCTCGAGGTCGTCGACTTCCCCGCCCTCGTCGAGATGGGAAACCAGCTCGTGAAGACCGGCTTCCTCCCCGACCACATCAAGACCGGTCCGCAGTTCGCCGCCATCGTGATGACCGGGAAAGAGCTCGGCATGACGCCGATGCGCGCCGTCCGCTCGCTGCAGATGGTCAAGGGCAAGGTCGTCGAGGATGCGGCGTCGCAGCTCGCGCGCTTCAAGGCTGCCGGCGGCCGCGCCGACTTCAAGACCCTCGACGACACGAAGGCCGTGCTGTGGTTGCAGCACCCGAACGGCGACGAGCACATCGAGACGTGGACCGTCGAAGACAGCAAGCGCGCCGGCCTCACCGGCGGCAACCATGAGCGCTACCGCAAGGCGATGATGCGCTCGCGCGCCATCACCTCCGGGCTCAAGTCGCTCGGCTGGGACGGCGCTGTCGGCGCCTACGACGTCGGCGAGATCGGAGACGTCGACGACGCTCCGCAGTCCGCGCCGCCCCCGGCGCCGAAGAAGGCGCCCCCCGTCGCCGCGGTGACGAACCAGGCGCAGGCCGTCGACGCCGAGATCGTGGACCCCGACGAGGTCGCGCGCATCAAAGCCGCCCGCGCCGCCATCGCTGAGCAGGCCAAGCGCCTCGGCTGGACGAAGGACGGCAAGGTCGACGGCGACGTCGTCGCCGCCAACGTCCGCGCCCTGAGCGGCGGCACCATGCCGGCAACGTCCATCGGCTGGGAAGACGCCCTCGCCGCCATCAAGGAGATGGAGCCGAACGACGCCGACGTCATCGGCGTTGGCGAATTCGCCGCTCGCGACGATGCGCCGACGGCGGCCTGACCGATGACGACGTCGAGGGGAGCCGACGCCATGGAGATGACGATGACGACCGACGAGATCAGCGCAGAGGAAGCGGCGGCGCGCCTGGGGCTGCACCCGGTGACCGTCGCCCGCATGTGCCGCGAGAAGCGGCTGCAGGCCCGCAAGATTGGCGGCCGCGGTCCGTGGCGCATTCGCGCCTCTGCCCTCGTCCCGAGCGACACCACGCCGACGCCGCAGAGCGACGGCACCACCTCGACGCCGGAGAGCCCCGCGGCTCCCCCCTCCCGCCAGGGCTGACGGCTGAGCGCGTGGCCCCGGCGACACGGGGCACCTTTTCATGACGACGACACAGCAGGGGATGACGATGACGACGAAACCCAGAATCGATTGGAGCAAGATCAGCGACGAGCAACTGCTTGACGGCACGGGCTACGAGGTGGCCGCGCGCATCGGCTGCTCGCACGAGTCGGTCTACATGCAGCGGCGTTTGCGTGGGCTGGCCGGCCCCAAGGCCCGCAAGAAGGCGTTCCAGCGCTTCGCCGTCTTCGCGGCCGCGACGGAGATCAGGAACGGCTACGCCGTCCGCTTCACGGGGCTGAGGGCTGAGCAATGAGGACGACGCCCGAAACCCTGCGCTCGCTGCGCATGGCCCGCGCCACGTCCGGCGGGCCCGCCTACGTCGGCGGCGACGTGCTCGACGCCATCGTCGACGACCT
>Ga0214923_10002146_pt1 | contig 26791 bp, 28 predicted proteins | sample LL1510_MetaG_FD_177993 | JGI IMG/M metagenome (GOLD analysis project Ga0214923, IMG submission 177993) | Freshwater microbial communities from Lake Lanier, Atlanta, Georgia, United States - LL-1510 | ecosystem: Environmental > Aquatic > Freshwater > Lake | place: USA: Georgia | collected...
AAAATCGTGTCTTGATAGAGAAATCTATTAAGGCATGGCGTATCCGCTTACGTCATTAAAAACCAAAAAAACAAAATCGTAATATCCAGAGAGAATGAGGATGATTCCAAGACCCATCTACCACATCTAATTTTTTAATCTGATTATACGGTTTTATACGGTTTTAAGTAGCGGCTATTCGCAGTTTTCCTTATCATTCCTCATCTTATTCCTCTCCGCAATTGTCGCATTCAATACCAAATTTGGAATATCATTGCGCTTCATAAACTCATTCAAAGCGTTTGTATCCTTAGGAAAACAGAGGCCACCATAACTTAACTGACCATCCAGCCCCGGAACGTCAGTATGCATTGGATTAATCCATCCATTCTTCAACATCATCTCCACCACCTTTTTATAATCGGCCCCATTCTTCTGACAAACCAAATATAATTCATTAAAAAACTGGATTTTTACTGAATAAAAAGAATTACAAAATATCTTCATACTCTCACTCTCAGTTGCCGAACAATAACTAATGACCGCATTCGGATAATAAGTCTGGTAAAATTCCCCAACTCTCTTATGTTCCTCTTCCGTTATGAGCACCGTCTTTCCCAAAACAATGTGGGTCTGATTATGAAAATCATGATAGGCCGTCCTTGCCGTCAGAAACTCCGGATTATGTAAAATCTTCAACCCATATTTTGAAACTAACTGATCGCAAGTATTGGGTTCAATTGTAGATTTCACAACAAAAATACCACTATACTTATTTGCAGAAAGATAATCGCATGTCTCATACAAAGGAGTCTTATTATATTCCTTCATTTTATTATTGTAGACCGTTGGTAAAGCACTGAATATTATATCACACTCTAATAAATCATCAATTCTCCCAATTCCACCATCTTTGAATTTATCATATTTTGCATGAACATTTGCGCCTTTCTCCTCAAAACTTTTAACCATTGCGCCCCCAACAAATCCTAAACCAATAATTCCTATTTTCATATAATAATACAATTTTATAATTTCATAATTTCGGAAAAAAATAAAAATATTTATATTTTATTCAATAGTAATGTCATTTGGAATTATTGGAAATGGATTCGTTGGAAAAGCAACGCAACTCCTCAAATCAAATAAACACACAATGAAAATATATGATATTGACCCAGAAAAATGTTCCCCACCAAATATAACACTCTCAGATTTAGAAGATTGTCATATTATTTTCGTCGCAGTTCCAACCCCATCAAACCCAGATGGATCCTGCCATCTCGAAATTGTTAGGTCTGTCATCGAAAATATACGCGCCCTTAACATTCGGGCCCATATCGTCATTCGTTCAACAGTAGTAATCGGAACATCAGACGAATTAGACTGCTACTTCATGCCAGAGTTCCTAACTGAAAAAAACTGGGCCGACGACTTCTATCAATGTAGCAACTGGATTTTTGGTCTGAGAAAAGGTAATAATGAAAATAATCAAGACTTTATTCGTACTATAACTGCGCTTATTAATGATGCCCAAGAAGAAGGAAATATCAAATATAATAAAATTACATTTGTCCTAAATAAAGAAGCCGAAATGATTAAATATTACCGGAATACATTCCTCGCCATTAAAGTATCCTACTCCAATGAAATCCACGAATTTTGTAGCAAAAATAATATCGATTATGAAACGGTCCGTCTGGTCGCAACAGAAGACCGGCGAATTGGGAGTAGCCACACGGCCGTTCCAGGGCCGGACGGTCGCTTCGGATTTGGAGGGACCTGTTTCCCCAAAGATACCCACTCCCTACTCCACCAGTTCGAAACTGCCGGAATAAAATCGTATATTCTCAAAAGCGCGGTCCAACGTAATAATGAACACGACCGCCCAGAGAGCGACTGGAAAAATGACATCGGACGCGCCTTTATTAGTCCCCAATAAAAAGGATCTTACAAGTGTGTAGTATGAATAAAGATATAACATTGTAAAAATTTGCGATGTTCCATAAATAAAATGTGGAAAATATCAAATTTTTAGCAAACAATCGCGTCTTCAAATTATACTGCGTCATCATAAATACAAAACATAACATATAAAAAATATTCCATTCCCCCATATCTACATAGCGCTCATTTATTACAACATAAGAGGCCAGCCCCCCAGTAAATAAATGCCATATATTATGTATCCAATAATAATCATGACATATACATTTTGTCTTCCAAGAAATAACACTGTAATAAAATATTACGTGGCCAAATATATCCATCAAAAATACATAACTCAAAAAATCATACCAATTTAACCACCAAATATAACTCATAAAAATATGATACTTTATGAAAAATGAACAAATGAAATCCTCCGCAAAATAGTGTTCCTCATCATAATAATGATAGAGCCCACTAAAAAAACACAGAAATAAACTATAATAACCGAATATTATGTCGCCCCCAAATAAAATATTATAAAGCGCAGGTAAACCATAACTAATTACGGATGTCCCAATCAGTGATTTCTTACCAAAGTCATCCATTATTGCGTTTAATTTAATCATAAAATATTATAATAAGTTATCTTTATATCTCTACTGAATTCCGGAATACTTTGTTATCCATCCATAATACGGCTGGACTTTTATATACATTCCAGGATAGCTCATATTTCCACAACCGACCCCACAACTTATTATTCCAACTAACACCCAGACACCCCCAATAAATTGTAAACAGGGACCTCCACTATCACCAATACAAGAATCCACACAAATCCCATTAATTACATTTCCCGCAATAAACATATTCTTCGGTATCTTCTTATAATTTGTTTTGTCTTTTGATATTATTATAATATCTAATTCCCGTAATTCCAATAAATGTTTCATCTGGTTCGGTAAAATCTCTAACGTCTCGCGCCCATACCCCAGTATCTTTAACCGCGTTTTCGTATTATAATCAATCTTATATTTATTTGATGGAAGAACAACTGGTATCAAATTTGGAAAATGAATCGTGGGCGATTCAACCGCCTGTATAATCGCAATATCATTTTCAAGTGTGGCCCTCTTGAAATCCGGATGTATAACTATTACGGAAACTCTTAGCTCCACTGATTGCTTCTCCAAATGGACGTCGCCCATTCTTATCATTATCATACGCACATCCCGCTCATAAACGCAATGCGCCGCTGTTAAAAAATAAGGACCGCCAATCCAAATGGCCCCTGCCTTAAATTTATAATAAGGCCCATCCAAATACCAAAAGGTTGCCATAAATGGATAACTATTATTCGTTTTTACATTTTCACCCCCAATTATTCTTCCTCTTATTTTATTGTCATCCATATTTTTATTAATATAATTTTTACAAAAAATTGATATAAAATATTTCACATATATACATTATATCAATCATGAACTATTCAAATTATAAATTTTCATTCGATAAATATAAAAATAAAACATTTATTGAAGTTGCGAAAGAAATTATAACAAAAGATGAAAAATATATTTCAATTATTGGGAAAACGATTGTCAGTCCCAAAATATCCTCTGATAAAAAGAAGGAATTCCAGAATTTTTTAGAATTCTTTCATGACTATTTTCTCAAAAATAAAGACTCAATTATGGGTCAAGTAGAAGAGGAATCAAATGAAATCGTCTCTTTTCCACCACCAAAGAGCACGGATATCATAATCAAACAAACAAACTATACTATATCCCATATTATCCACATCTCAGACATCCACATAAGATTATATAACCGCCAAAAAGAATACGCAGATATCTTCCAAAAACTATTCCAAAAAATAAAAGAAATAAAATCTAAAATCCCCAATATCATTATTATCATTACGGGCGACCTCCTCCACTCCAAAAATATCCTCTCTCCTGAATCCATCCTTATAACTCAACAATTCCTACAAAAACTGGCGGAAATAACGGCGACCATACTAATCGCAGGTAATCACGACGCCCTTCTTACGAATAACCAGCGCGAAGATAGTATTACTGCGATTACAAAAAACATCGAAATCCCCAATTTTCACTACCTCAAATATTCCGGAGTCTATATCTACGAAAATCTCGCCATCGCAGTTAACTCCATTATCGATAATAAATGGATATTCGCACGGGATATTCAGATGCGGGATACTACCACACACACTGTCGCCCTTTACCATGGGTCTGTCGGACTCTGCGAAACCGGTGTCGGATTCCGAATGCGCGGAGAAAAATTAGTCGATGACTTCGCAGGATATGACTACGCCCTCCTCGGAGATATTCACAAGTTCCAATTTTTGGACCCCGAAGGAAAAAGAATCGCTTACGCAAGTAGCCTCATCGCCCAAAATTTCAGCGAATGGAACAATCCCCACGGATTACTCCTCTGGGACCTCTTCGAGAGAAATCACGAATACCACGAAATTCCGAACACCTTCGGATTCTTCGTATTCAATCTCCATAATAACCAGATATTATTGGAAAAAGATGCGGTCCAACTCGAAGATATACCAATCCATATCCAACACCTCGAATCCGGAATTAATCTGAAACTTAATATCAATCAATGCTCCCCCGATTTTATTGCGTCCGTTAATTACGTGGTTAAAAAAACAATTAAGGACGCTCGTATTATACACAATTATATCACGAATGATGAACAAGTTCCTATTGCTAATGGGAACTCCGTCATTCAAAAAGGACCCGATCAATTCACAATGACGCACACCGAACTACTTTCCCAATATCTCGCGGAAACATATAAATCACTCAAACCAGCAGACGTCGAATATATTATTGAGAAATATAATCAATATCATATCGATGCCGAAATTGCAAATGATAGGGAACTTGCCCACTGGGAGCTCGTGGATATCGAATTCTCTAATATGTTTGGATATGGCCCTGACAATTATATTGATTTCTCCCGATTCAATTCTAATTCGCAATCACCTATCGGTATTATCGCCCCTAACAGCCATGGAAAATCATCCCTAATTGATATTATCCTAATGACACTATTCACAAAATTCAGTCGGACGCGAGGAACAGGAATATCAAAAGATATTATTAATATCCACTGTAATAACTTCAAGACGAAACTAAACTTCAAGATTGGATCCGAAAAATACACGATTTTGAAAGAAGGGAAACGGGAACTATCAGATAAAATAAAAATAACAAAGAATGAATTTTATAAGGTTGATGAAACAGGAAAGACTATTTTACTCACGGATGAGGACCGGAAAAAGACTGATAAAGTTATCCAAGATTTAATTGGGTCATATGATGACTTCATATTCACGAACGTTCAACTCCAAAATAATACGAACTCATTCAAGGAAATGACAGACAAAGAAAGAAAAGAGTATCTCTATAAAGTTTTGAAGCTGAATGTTTGGAATGATATCATCAAGATGATATCCGATATTACCAAACCACTACGAAGTACGATTACCTTCCTCGAAAAATCAACTGAAAATAAGAGTCGGGATGATTATGAGTGTAAAATAAAAGAAATCGATGACGAAATACGAGTATTAGGAGATGCAATTCAAGAGATTAAAAAGGAAAAGGATGGATTTATAGATGAAATGGTGAAGCTCCGAAATAATCTGGGGCCAAATATAGGAGAAAAATATAATGTGGACAAAATGGAAATGGAAAATAAGAACATGAATTCTTCTATTGAAAGTAAAAAAAATGAAATTGAAGATATATCATCTCGGATAAAAGAATTTGATGAAAAAATGGAAGGATTGCGACTGATTGTTAGAGAAAGAGAAATTATTCAAGAATATGAAGAACAATCTAAAAATATTCCCCCTTTTACATCTACACAACATTTGAGGAAAATGATGAAAATACACTCAAAATTAGAACCGGATGAAATTATTAAAGATAAAGATAATAATATTGATAAAAAAGAAATTGATAATCTCAAAAAATTGTATGATGAATATTACACACTCAAAATAGAATATGCATCCAAATTATATAAAATGACCCCCAAAGATGAAAATCTACTCAAAATTGAAACATCCGGCGATGATATTAAACAAAACCTTAAATCAAAAACCAAAGAACTAGCCGTCGTTAATAAAAAGATAACTACTTTCAGTCAAGAATATGATACATATAAAATAAACGAAGAAGTTCATAAAAAATATCAGAGGCTCGTTGTCAAAAAAGAGGCTATTATTGAATTTATACGGGACCTCGAATCTCACGAATATGACCCCAAATGTATTTATTGCGTGAAACATCCCACTGTTAAACAAAAGATGGAAAAAGAAAATGAACTTCGGAATATCGAAAAAGAAATGAAAGAAATCAAAGGCCGAGGAGGAAATCTTGCAAATTTTGATTTTGAAGGCGCGAATGAATCATACATCCAATCCATGTCAGAACTAAAAGAAAAATTAGAAGAGAAAAAGTCCAAAAAAATAATGCTTGAAGCATCTATTGCAAAAATTGAACTGGAAATTGAAAAAGAGACAAATATTATCGAAAAACAAGAGGATATTAAAAATAAACTAAATGAAAATAATGGAATCCAAGCAAAAATTGATAAACTTACGGTGGACTGCTCTGAATTGCAGGGGCGAGTAAAAGGGGCGGAGGCGCATTCTATTGCGCTTGAAATAGTTGAAGTTGAAAGCAAAAATAGGGTAAGAAGCGACTTCGAAAAATCGGAAAATTTCAAAGAATGGGTTGAATTGGAAAATGAGAGGAAACTGAGGTCCCAATATGAGTTAAATATCGCGAACCTGAAAATAAAATATAATGGGCTCGATTACGATATTCAAGCTGCAACAGAGAAGATAAATAAAAATAATGAAATAATTGAAAAAGTAAAAGATTATGAAAAGATTCGGATGGAAAATCGCAAAATTGAGACGGAAATCCATAATTGCGAAGATAAAATACGCGAAATTGAAAAGGAAATCAATCAGTTCAACCAAAAGAATGGAATTCTTACGCAACAAAAACAAACATATCAAAAGGAATATAATGCATTTATCAAAAATGCGCAGGAGCTGAAAGAGAAAAAGAATGAATGTGGTCTTCTACAAATATTGGAACAATCTCTCGGTAAAGATGGCCTCCCACTAAAAATATTGAATGCATATCTTCAACCAATTACGGACTCAATCAATAGTATAATCGCACCTTTTATTCCAAGAAAGATTAAATTACACATTAATAATGATGACCTCATTTTGGACAGTTTCACATCATCTGATTCGACGAAATCTGTTTTTATTCACGGAGGAATGGAGAGCTTTATTTTGGACATCGCTTTCAAGATAACACTAAGCAATTTTGCGAAATTACCAAAATGTAATATTCTGTTTTTAGATGAAGGAATAAGCGCATTTGATAATGAGAGACTTAGTAATATCGACATGTTATTCAATTTCATTAACCGATATTTTTTGAAGACGATTTTAATTACGCATATAGACTCAATTAAAGAAAATATTCAAGAAAAGATTAATATTATTAAAGATGAACAATATAGCAAAATTGTATGTCATTATAATTAGTATAAAATAAAAATAATTAATAAATTATATAGTCATGTCAGAATTGTATGAATTTGATACAATTATAGAAATCCCAAAAGATTCCAAAGTGAAATATGAATTTTGTTGCGAATCGAACAAAATTCGAGTGGATAGAATCCTACCAAGCGCATATAATTACCCATATAATTATGGTTATGTTGAAAATACAATTGCGGAAGATGGTGATAGTCTGGATGTTGTTGTTATGAACGATCAGCCCATATTTCCAATGTCAGTTATCCGAGTTAAACCAGTCGGAATATTACACATGAAAGATGGTAAGGATATTGACCATTTAGAAAGGGACCCCAAGATTTTAGCTTATCCCGTTTATAGTGTTGATAGAAGATATAAAAATATTAATTCAATTAATGATATTCCTGAACTTGATAAAATTATATTGAAAGATTTTTTCACTAATTATAAAAATAATGAAAATAAAATTACGATTGTTGATGGATTTGGGGATTATGATGAAGCAATAAAAGTGATTGAAGAATCAAGAAATATTTTTTTAGAAAAAAAGTTAATGGATAAAAAATAGAGTTGTTATATATTAAATTAAACATTTGTTATAAAAAAGTTTTCTAGAAATATTTTTATATTTGGACGAAAATCTGTATAATCATAATCATAAAATTTTGATATATCGTATTTAATATATTTGAATATAACGTTTTTATTATTCATATTTTCAATATATTGATGATTTGTACCACTTATAAATAATATAATAGAATCATGATTATAATTTAGCAATTGCTTAATTATTTGTTCAAATATATCTTTTTCAATATAATAATGGCGAGTTAATAATATAAATACATTTTTTTTATATAAATCGTTTTTTAATCTGATAAATCTTCTTTTATATTTTTCAAAAATAACATCTATACTTTCTGTGTCATGCGGAAACCAAATATTTGTAAGTGTATTTGTTTTATTATTTTCAAAAGCATCTCCAATATATTTTTTTACAATATCATCTACATTATCTGTAATATTTAATTCTTTTATTAATGAAAGATTATATAAAATATTTGTATCATATAAATGATCAACTTTTGTAATCCAATCAAATGGATAACTACATTTTCTTAAATTAAGGTCTTTAAGAATAAGTGAAATTGCACAATGATCTCCAATCGGTATAATATTATAATTAGAATACTTCTCCATTACTATAAATTATAATATTTATTTTTTATTATTCCATTTACTGGTCTTGGTCCTGCTCCTGTTCCTGTTCCTGGTCCTGTTCTTGCTCCTGTTCTTGCTCCTGTTCCTGCTCCTGTTCCTGGTCCTGTTCTTGTTCCTGTTCCTGGTCCTGTTCTTGCTCCTGTTCTTGCTCCTGTTCTTGCTCCTGTTCCTGTTCCTGTTCCTGCTCTTGTTCCTGTTCTTGCTCCTGATCCTGTTCCTGTTCCTGGTCCTGTTCCTGTTCCTGGTCCTGTTCCTGTTCTTGTTCCTGTTCCTGTTCCTGCTCCTGCTCTTGTTCCTGCTCTTGTTCTTGTTCCTGTTCCTGCTCTTGTTCTTGTTCCTGTTCCTGTTCCTGTTCCTGCTCCTGTTCTTGCTCCTGTTCTTGCTCCTGTTCCTGTTCCTGCTCTTGTTCCTGTTCCTGCTCCTGATCCTGATCCTGATCCTGTTCTAGCTCCTGTTCTTGTTCTTGGTCTCCCCTCTTTTGTAAAATATATTCTGTTTCTAGTTTTGAAATTATTTTATTATATAATTCTTTAAATAAAATATCATCAGTTTGAGTTGAATTATCTATATTTTTTAAATAATTCAATTGATTATTTTTATAATAGTTTATATGTTCCTGTTCTTGTTTCTGACACGGATCCAGTTCTTGTTCTTCCTTCTTTTGTAAAATATATTCAGATTCTATTTTTGAAATTATTTTATTATATAATTCTTCAAATAAAATATCATCAGTTTGAGTTGAATTATCTATATTTTTTAAATATTTCAATTGATTATTTTTATAATATTTTATATCTCGTATAAAATTTTTATTATCTAATAGCGCCATAAAAATATACTTTTTATTTTTTATAGTTTCGACACATTGTCTTATATATTCTTTCCGGACTTCAGAATTATAAATCTGTGTCAAATTCTTTCCAGCAGTTGAATAAGCATTATAAAATATTGCATTTTTATCTTGATATATTTTATATCCATTTATTCCTAATCTTTTTATAAATTCACTATCCGCCCCAAAACGATTATCATGATAATAACCAATCTTATTAAATAATTTCCTATAAAAAATATAATTATAATAATTCGATTTTTTTATTTCAATCACATTATCTATATTATTTTCATAATATATTCGATTAAAACCAGTCCCATATCCCCAATACTGATTCAATTTATCCAAATTTTTAATCTCATAATCATATTTTTCCGGTAAAATATAATCATCTCCATCAACAAATCCAATATAATAACCACTCGACATTAATATACCAATATTTCTACAATAATACGTCCCACTATTTATTTGTGTAGAATATATTTTAACACGCTCGTTATTCCCATATTTTTCCAATAATATAGTCATTGATTTATCTGTTGAACAATCATCCACAACAATTACCTCCAAATTAGTATATGTATTATTCAATATTGAAAGAATCGTTTTTTCAATATGTTTCTCATTATTATAATTCGGAATAATTACCGATATCTTCCGATTATTATTTTTATATTTTATCTCTATTTCATTCATAATTTTTACACAACATTCATCCAATAATTTAATTTTGTATTTTAATATATCTTCCCATTTCAATTTTATTAATATATCATAATCATTCCATATTATAACAGTATCCTCCTTTTTTATTATCCGAACAAAAAAGTTTTTATCACTAAAATATTTTATTATATCCATATTTTATTCTATAAAAATATAATCAATTCTGAACTATTATATCCAAAAAATAATTATATAAATCATTTGATATCTTATACCAACTATAATTCTTTTTTATATACTTTTTCATTAGTAAATAAGTCTTATCACCTCGTACCTCTTTGATATCTTTCATATTTGTTGATAATATATTGATGATATCCTGTGTATAAATTTGATTTTTATACAATCCCATATTATCTTGAATAACAGTTGAATAAACATAATATATATAAGATTCACCTCCATTTTTATAAATTGGGTCTATATAATCACATGCGCTTCCAGTCCTCGGAACTAAAACGCGTAAACCTGATGCTAACGCCTCCAACATTGTCAAACCAAAACCCTCCGCCAAATATGGCGATATATATAAATCAGCCGAATTAAATAAATCATTTATTTCAGAATAATTTAGCGTTCCATCTACGAAAATAATATGCGATTTCAATTGTGTATTATTATATCCAAGATTCATTAAATAATTATCAATAAATTCCCGCGATTTATAAAGATCAGTCATCCCTTTTAATAATAATTTGAATGGTAATTTTTGAATAATTACTAATTGATAGAGTGCCTCTAATATTAAAAAAATACCCTTGTTCATTGTCATCGCGCCGACATTTATTAATAATATGTCAGTATCTGCGACACTATATTTGCGCCGTATCTGTTGGCGAATTGAATCATTCGAATGACGATAGAAAAATGATGTGTCAACCCCATGAGAAATTATTCTGTTTCTCTTTTTATCTTCCAAATATCCGATCATACCCCGAGATGACCACTCCGAAGGACAAGTAAAATAAAAATTCTTGTTTTTACTCAAATAACTACGAATATCGTTTTTAGGATCATAATTAAAATAACTATTATTTAAAACTGCAAATTCACTCGTATAAAAAACACAAACTGGGACAGGAGTTGGAGTTTGGGATGGTTCAAGATTATATGGATATGTCTGTCTATATATTATATCCACTTTTTCTCCATTATAAGGCCTTAAATTTTTCAATATTCTATTATATTCCGGAGAATATGTGAGTTTTTGATTATTTTTCCAATTTATGTCATGATATGAACACTCCCGAACATAAAAAATTAGCTCATTTGTTTTATTTGGTCCATACTGTTTCCATAAATGAACTAATAAAAATGCTAAAACATTTCCATATGAATGTTGTAAAAGGCGCCATCCTTCAAATAATACACTTATCATTTTTATTAATAGATTAATTTTTTTATACTTATTTATAGTAATAAATTATCAAAATCCTCCAACAATGCCATTCGTATATACAACTTTTTTATAATATTGTCCTGAGCCTTCATTATATATTTAAGCCGTTCTTCTTTATTAATAATACAAGTTAAATTTTTATTAAAAATCGTATTTGCAAAATATTCTGGTGTCCTTACATTATAATCCTTAAAATATGGATATTTATATTGAATCATTCTCTCTTCAAGTTCTGAATCCGCCCCAAACCTATTATCTTGATAAAATCCAATATAATTATATAACTTACGTCGAAATATTTTTATATAATATGGTGTCATAATTGATTTTATTGGTTCATATTTGTTATTCATATAAACTCTTGCAAATGGTCTTTGATACACCCAATATTCATTATTTATAGGATTACTTAACCAATTATACATACGTTCAATCAATTTCGGCTCAATATAATCATCCCCATCTACAAAAAATATATAGCTCCCCTTTGAAAGAAGTATCCCTTTATTTCTACAATAATATGTCCCATGATTCTTTGAATTTATAAATAAAACTATTTTTTTAGATTCAATCTGACTTTTAAAATTATTCTTAATTATTTTTACAGAATTATCGGTTGATTTATCATCTACAATTATAATTTCAATATTTTTATATGTACTTTTAAGAATACGCTCAATTACCTCTTTTATAAAATATTCATTATTATAATTTGGAATTATAATAGAAACTATATTATTTTCTATTTTATATTTTTCTTGTATTTTGTGTTTTATATCGTCCATTATGATTTTAATATTAATCGATTCATTTATTTTATATTTTTTTAGTATATCAATATCATTCCATACTATAATTTTATCTTTATCTTTATTATGAAAAACTCTTGAAAAAAATGGGACAGATGATAATTCTTTTTTTAATGATTCTATTATTTCACTCATAATTTTGTTTATATTTTATTATAATAATATAAACAAAATTATGGAAAATACAGAAAATATAGAAAATATATCAGTTATAAAAAATTATGTTGCCCCTCTATCACTTATGATTATCCTTCCAATTCTTCTAATCCTACTCCTCAAAAAATACGCAACAGTCTCCTCCAAAAATATATATCCAAATACTTTCTCATTATTGGTTTTAGTCGTTCTCTTATTATGGGGATACTCCTCAATTAAATTCTTCCCGAAAAACTTTAAAGGACCAATTAACCTTGATGGAACTACCCCCAAATATCAAGGAAATGGATTTATCTTTTGGATAATTACGACTGTAATAACAGGACTTATCTGCTTCTTTATCCCCACATTCCCTATTAAATTTACCGAAAATTTCATCTCAATTATTATTACATTCGCAATATTCGGATTTATATTCGTGTTCTATCTTTACCTCAAAGACCGCAATATATACTGGGATAAAGATAAAGACGATAAAAAAGGATACTCCGATATATTCCGCTTTTATAGGGGCCTCTCATTCCATCCAACTGTGGGAGGCGTCGATGTCAAACAACTCACCAACTGTCGTTTCGGTATGATAGGTTGGCAAATCATTATTACAATATTCGCATTTTTCAGTTATTATAATTATGGACTCAATACTGCAATGGCGGTCTCATTCATCCTACAATCCCTATATATCGCGAAATTCTTCTTCTGGGAAACCGGATACTTCAATACGCTCGATATTACCCTCGACCGCGCAGGATACTATATCTGCTGGGGATGTATCGTCTTTGTCCCCGCCTTTTACACATTCGCATCCTACTATTTAGCAAATAATCCATCGAAGGTTCATTTGGGTGTAGGGGCCCTATTTTTAGCTCTGGGTATCGCATTTATATGGCTCAATTACGATGTAGATGCGCAAAAGGAGAGCTTTAAGAAAGATAATGGGGCTATGATATGGGGCAAAAAAGCAGAATATATTTCTGATTCAGATGAAGGAGGGAAACGGAAACTACTAACAAGCGGTTGGTGGGGTATCAGCCGGCACATTAACTACGTCTTTGAAATTGGCCTGTCCGCCTGTTGGTGTGGGGTCGCTCTCAAATTACCACCTCTCGCATATCTCGCATATATTATCATACTACTCGTCCATAGAACGTTCCGTGATGAGGAAAAATGTGCAAAAAAATACGGAGAATTATGGAAATTATACAGTAAAAAAGTGAGATATTGTATGATTCCTAAAATATTTTAATTCGGAAAAAAGTGATTTTAAAAAGATATTATATTTACATTATGTATATTCCCAAAATGAGTTCCAATAACCAAGAATATGAGATATCAATTGAAGCCGGAATTGGTGTCGGAAAATCAACAATACTTGACATATTTTCCAAGAAATTTGGAGATAAATTTAATGTTATATTTGAACCACTCGAAGAATGGCTAAAAAAATACAGTGATGGAAAAACAAACATCTTGAATATGTTTTACTCTGATATTCAACGATGGGGATACACTTTCCAAATGAATGCATTTATGACCAGAATACAAAAAATCAAGAATGAACGCGTATCAGGGAAAATTAATCTGACCGAACGAAGCATTTTGAGTGATTACCGAATCTTCGCAAAAATGCTATATGACGACGGTAAAATAACCGCGGTCGAATGGAAATTATATGAGGATTGGTTCAAATGGCTGAGCTACGAATTTAATAGCGTTCCCAAAAAAATTATATACCTCAGATGCGATCCAAGTGTCGCATTTCAAAGAATTCGCAAAAGAAGCCGCTGTGAAGAATCCGGTATTACTTTTGAATATATCGAGAAATTACACAAATATCACGACGATTGGCTACTGAATGAGAAGGAAATCCCTGTTCTGGTTATAGACGTCAGTTCTGACTTTGAGGCAGATGATGAGAAAATAAATGAGATTTATTCTAAAATAATAGAATTTATCTAATAATAGTAATAGTAATCAAAATAATTTATAATATTTGTATTTGCAGGTGCAGGCACAAAAGCAGGCACAATTGTATGTTAATCAACATTGATAATCTGTTTTTTTGTCAAATAATGATATTCCATTCGACAACAGGGACACATCTCTTTCTTCAAATTTTCATAAGTAGTTGTAAGTTGTAAAACGATACAATTCTGACAAAAAGAATGACCACACGTCATCTTTGTTGAACAATCATCATATTTACAAATTGGACAAGTCGTTTGAACTGCGGGGTCGGTTGATTCAAGTTTTTCAACAAAAGGAATCGTTTTCATCAATGAATCAATCTCATCCTGCGAACTCTCTTCTGTATTAATCAACTCGAATAACATTTCATAGACAACTCGATTTCTCCAATTAAAAATTTGGTCCTCATATATATTGAGTTCAATTGTTGGAATGTGTGATTGTATCAAAAGGGCACATTGAGTATAATTTCGCCCAACAACAGTTTCCATCAATGAATCTATATATTTATTTCGGTCATAAATTTGAATTGAATTGATATGACGAGGAAACAAAAAATCAAATAATAGGCGAAATCCAGTATATAAACCCTCTTTTATTATTTTTAAAGAACATTCCATAATCGATTTAATATCAACTAATGTTTTTATCTCTTCCCAAAATGAATGGACCAAATCAATCCTCTTAAAATGAGCAAAAATTGAATAAATCGACAGTAATGTGATTGAATCATCTTTATACTGATGTGAATAAGAAATCAGTCGATTAATTTCATCAATTCCTAATTTTGATGGATTATTACTTCCATATAAAACAGAATGTAAGCTATCAATTCTCTTATTAAATAGTTTTCTAGCTAAACAGCATTGAGTATGATCAATTGTATTCATCGAATAATCACAAAATTGACAAATGTTTGTAATTCTAAAACCACGGGCGCGATATTTTTTGACACGTTGACTCATTTTTGAATTTAATTGAGGCCGATTTGTTTTTATACAAGTTTCACACATACACGGTTTGATTAATACGGTCCCGCATTTTTCCAAAACTTTGTTTTTTGTCGTCCTCAAATAATAAATCATATTATTTGATACAACAACCGAACAAAATGATAAATCGACTGCATTCATCAAACTTGAATAATCTGAATAGTTTCCAATATTAACCAATTGGAGTTTTATTTGGATTCCCCCATTTAGTTTTATTATGTATTCAGTCAAACCTTTTATCTCCAAATTTGCATAAGACATCTTTTTTATTGTTGGAATTGTCCGATGAAAATAAACCATCGGACGCGTCTTCAAAAATAAAATGATTTTATTGTAATCTTTGTCGAAACAATAAACGTCAAAATCGCGGGAGTCCCACGATTTATTTGTTGATTCAATCGGAGGAAGAACAACATCGTGTAATACTGAACTTCCCCCCCAACACGCATCCGGAAATGTGGCCAATAGATTGCGTATATACTCATTTATCCTTGTATGGTCCAATAACGGCTCACTTTCCATAAAATTTGGAAATAGATTGGAATTGGGACTGGATTCGTTTATTTTTGGCTGTATTTCGGTCATTTATTATAAAAACAATAAAAAAAGTATTATTATTATTCAATTTTTACTTAAAAGCAATTATATATTATATATAACATATAATAATGAAAATCGATAATATTATCCAACAACTCATCCAAGAAACAAATAAGTGCAAAATGACCAGTAAACATAGCGCAATGCTTATTTGTGGAGGGAAACCAGTGGCCTGTGGATACAATCACCCAAGGACCTGTAATCATAATAAGGAGACAATGTCATATCACGCCGAGATGCACGTCCTCCGAAAATATCTTAATACGAATAATGAATATAGCTTGTCGGGTTATATGAATGATTCCCCCAATACATTGATTGGTAAGCAAAATGAATCATATCTTTTACACGAACCAATGTCAAATAAAGAAAAATAACAATGGAACTCCCAAATGTCTCCGACGAAAATTAGAAATTGTGGTTATACGCGTGAATCGATTCGGTTGTCTCGTTAATAGTAAACCTTGTAGTAGTTGCTTGTATTATCTCCGGTTATATGGTATCCGGAATATATATTACAGTCAAGATGACGGGGAAATGATTAAAGAGAAAATTGCGGAGGTTGAAACGAACCATCAGTCTATCGGACATCGAAGTCTGTTCAAGTATTTAGAATAGATATAGACATTTGAGAGTGGAATTAGGTAAGATTTTATTATGAAAATAAAATATATGATTATAAAAATGGAACAACAAATTTCGAATGATGATATAGAAGGATTTAAAGTATTGGTCCACGACTGGTTAAGTATCGATGATAAAATAAAACAATTAAAAGATGCCGAAAAAAAACTGAATGAAGAAAAGAAAAAGTTGAATGAACCAATTATGGAATTCATGTCGAAAAATAATATCGAAGATTGTAATACATCCTCCGGAAAACTAAAATATGTTATATCAGAAGTTAAGAAACCAATTAATCGCCAATACCTCATTGATAAACTCGCCGTATTTTTCAAAAATACGCAAAAAAGCGAAGAAATCACATCTTTCCTTTTTGAAAACCGTGAAACCGAACAAAAAGTTAATTTACGGCGCTCGATTATTAAAGGAATAAGTATAAAATGAAAGATTTTAATATTTAAATACTCTAAATGATAACACATCTATTATTTAAAGGTCTAAACTCTTTCAATATCGGGTCAATCATGTTTCGTAAAATACTCGCAGTTATTATAGCGGTCCTCATTTTTTCTCTGGTATTTTTAGCAGTAAAATTTACGAAAGTTGAGGTCCCAAATTTTAACCGGAATCTTATTATGTTAGCGATTGTAGACATTTCAGCTTTTGGACTTGTAATCTGGAAATTTGCATCACCTTGTGAGAAAGAAGGGACTTCTGTCGATGATCTGGTTGAAGAAAAAGAAACAAAAGAAACAAAAGAAACAAAAGAAGATGTTTCTAATAAAGAAAAAAATGATAAAAAAGATAAAAATGAGAAAGATAAGAAAGACGAGAAAGATAAGAAAGACGAGAAAGATGAGAAAGACGAGAAAGATGACCAAGAATCACAAGAAGATTCGGAAAATGAACAAGATAAACAAGATGAGAAAGAAGAATCCTAAAAATAAAATAACTATTTTGGTATAACATGATACTCCCTTCGCAATAATTTCTTTGAACCAACATATCCCTCGTAATAATTAACTGGCTTCAATCGATAACCCATAAACTTGAATATCTGACGGACAATATTCACTCCTGGAAATGTCTGCTTTTTAACTGCCCCCGAATGTAGCGCAGTTAACGTATCACTCGGGAAAACTACTCTTAAATCAAACTGCATTTTGAATAGTTCCCTTATAACCACTTGGTCATTTAATTTATCAAACGGAATTATATTTCCTATTGCTCTCCTATAATCAGGAATACCAATAATCTCACATATCCTCGCGAAAAACTTCTCGCGTATTAAAGATTTATTCTTCTTATCCAATGAATTATATTCAGTCTCACTCAAATTTTTGGGAACTTTCGTTTTAAATAAGACAGGAGTCTGTGAAGTCTCAGGGAGCTGGGGTTCTGGCGCACTATCTTCCATTTTTTTCATTATTTTTATATTCCTCTTTTCCATTAATGTTTTTTTAGGCTTTTGAATATTACGAACAACATGCTCTTTTATCTTTATACTTCCATTGTCATTAATCAAATATGTCTTAATTATCATTATATATAATTATATTAGTTTTTTATTTAGTTTGTAAATAAAAAATATTATAAATTTTAGTTTGGGGTTGCGCTTGTTTTTGATTTCATACTGTCCAATTTTTTTAATAAATCCTCGTAAAAATCTCGTCTTGTTCGCGCAATCCGCTTCTCGAATAAATATACATTATTAAAATCAATCTTGTAAAATATACGCTTCCCATTATGATTATTCAAAATCCTCAACACTGGAAAATCCTCAATTCCTATCAATATCCCCCAATTATAAAATTTATAATTTGATTTCGTCAAATATTTTATATAATCTCCTACATGTAATTGCTCATGTGTAGTAATATATTCATAATCCTCCAATGACTTCTGCTCATCTTCATTTAAAAAATCCATAATCTGTTCGCGCTTCATATTATATTTTATCCCGATATTTTTATTATACTATTTAAATTATCAATATATTTCGTATTTCCTAAAATATTACATATGTCATAAACGGTAGATGGAGTATTATTTGGCCCATAATTACATTTCTTTGTAGTATCCGCTCCATACATTATTAATAGAGACGCAATATCCCAATTATTCAATAAAGCAGTAAGATGTAATGGCGTAAAACCAGTCCCTCCACACGTCTTCTCTATATTACTTCCATAATATATCAAATTATGAACAATATTTTTATTCCCTTTTATTATTGCGTAATGTAAAGGATTCAATGGACATATCTTGTATTCATTAATCATAATCATAATATCAATATACTCATCCAAATAAAATGAAAAATCCCCAATATCACTATTTATCTTTAAAAACTCATAATTATCATCCTCATTATTATCTTCAATTGTGGCCACTAATGTATTTATATCATTCGTAAATTTTAATAAACAATAATCTTTTTCCATTCTATTTAATCGAACATTTATTTTTATCTTTCGATTTGTTTTTATCTTCTTTAATGATGAAACAATATACAATATCGATCGATTTTTAAATAAACAATTCGTCATCGGATTAATCCAACTCTTTGAATGATTAATCCAACTTATTAATGTTAATATATTAAAATGCCAGATATGCGCCTTCTTATTATCCCACTCCACAATTCGAACACGATACTTTTCATCATATGAACAACGATATATTGGGTCTATTGGAGAAGAAATATATATATTTTTTGCTCTCTTTTTATTCGGTTTTAATACACTAATTTTACTCTTATCATTAATATCTCTATCACATTTTAAAAAATGACGAAAACTTCTCTGTATCTTAGTTGCAAAATAATTCCTCCCTTTTAAACAATTGATACCCACTCCAACATTTTCGAACATTATATGAGGACTATATTATTATATAATACAGTTTTTTTTAATTACTTAAACACAATTGTAATAAATTATGTTTATTCCTCTTATATACTTTTTTTTTATACTTCATAATTGATATTATCTTATTAATATATTCCTCCTTATTAATATCTAATAATTTGTCAAATATTTCGAGTATACTTGTATTATAAATGAATGCGCATTCATGAATTGAATAAATCTTCGCTAAGTCTGAATCAATTACTAACGGAATATTCAAATTAATTGAAAGTGGAATAGAACCAGTGAGACGTTGCCAATAAAAAAGACCAGACTTCTTTGATAATGGTAAAATATACTTGATTTCGCGCAACTTATTTATTAAATCAATGGTTGACAGCCCAGGATAATTACGGACGTGTTTATTCGATAATAATATACTATATTTTTTTGTTATGACTCGCCAATCTGGATTTCTCATAAAAAAATATATTTTATAATTGGCGTCCGGATATTTTTCTAATATATCCACAATTAACTGAATTTCTTTATCCTTTGATACTGATTTTTCAAATCGGATTGCACCAATAACTGCAAATGTAATACGATTTTTGGACTTTTTATTATGATAACGATAATACGATTTATAAACTGGTAAAATATATTGTGTATTTACTGATAATGGTAAATTTATAACACGGGAGACTTTGAGCATTTTTTTCATATATGGCTGTAAATGATGAGCTTGATGCATCACAAATATCGCCTTATTTGAATATTCCGGAGTCTTAAATATGTTGTCTATCCTCTTGTCATCCCCACTCGAACTAAATATATAATAATTATAATTCTTATATTCATTTATTAATAAAGATGGATGACGTATATCTAATGTTCCAAAAAGTTGCTGATAATAATGTAAAAATGTATAATTATCTGAATTTATATCATAATATATCACTAAATTCCAATGATTGTATTTTATTATTTCTATAAATGTTCCCATTATTTCCGTATGCTTTGGCGATAATTGTATAAGTGCAAAATTAATCATTCAGATAGTTTTATATATAATATATCTTTATGATTTTTACAAAATTGGATTGGATTTATTTTATAAAATAAACATATGAATTACTTATTTAAAATATGTCTCGTTGGAAACTCCAGAACTGGTAAAACAACCTTCATCGAGAGTCTTGTAAAAAATTTCTACTATGAATCCAAAGAAAAAACAGTTGGTATTGATTTTTTTACATATATAATTGATGACATCAAATTCCAAGTGTGGGATACATCTGGTGATATCATGTTCCTCGGTATAGTGCGTTCATATTTTAATGACGCATCTGGTATTCTCCTTTTCTTCTCGGATAAAAAATCATTTGATAATATCGACTACTGGATTGGAGAAATTAGAAAAATAAACCAAAAATGTAAAATTATTCTCATTCAATCAGCATCCGAATACAATTTAGACTACATAGGAGAAGATGAAATCCACCTAAAATGCGATAAAAATGTAATTGATAAATTCATTAAAATAGATAGCAAATATATGAAAAATATAGAGATAGTCTTACCTGAAATGGCTAAACTCCTCGTTCATAAAAAGGCGGTCAGTTTTAATAACACAACTGATTATATAAAAATGGATGGGGATGGAGACGGAGAGGGGAAAAGCTTCTGTGATAAATGTATTGTTTTGTAGAAAATATAATGTTTGATAATATTATATAATGCCACATATCGGAGGTAAGCCTGTGAAGAAATCTTCAAAGACGAAGTCTTCTAAGTCATCCACTTCTAAACGCCATTTCACTGTCGTTATTGGAACCAAAGAACATGGGTTGTATTGTTCTTCGAGCCCATCTTCCGCGGCCAGAAAAGCAAGTGTCCAAACTCTGCGCAAAGGAAAAAGGTAAAAAAGTAGAATTTTGCCTTCGTGAAATTACACAAGGATCCAAGAAGAAGACATACGGGCCCTATTTAGGACACATTGAAAAACTCGCGAAGCCTATTGAACTCAAAGGTCGCGTAATAGAATGCAAGCCGGTTGCACTTTTGAAGCCGAAGAGTAGTGCAAAGAAGGGTGGGGTCAGGAATAATAATAATACTATGATAGAAATGACGAATTTAGGTCCAGAATTAGAAAAGAGGTGTAAAGATGATACAAATCGTGCTCTCCTTGAAGAATATAATAGAAATAAAAAAATAAGGAATGCGAAGTCTACAATTAAAAATAAAGCTTTTTTGGCCAGATTGACAGAAAAAGATATAAATTTTATAAAAGATTATGAATTGAGAGATATGGGTATGGGAGGAGACAACCTCGAAATGTATTTAAGTGAGACCTATGGAAATATGAATAGTACAAGAAAAGATGAATTGGAAACTTTTGTAAAAAATTTGGAGAAGAAGAATATTCGTTTTAATAAATTCAGAAGATCAATATCATAGGAATCTCGACCATATTATGCGGTATTTCCCATATTTTATCTTTTATTTTACGCTCGTCGCGCGTCTCTAATACTTCATGGAACTCCTCCATCTTTATAGACCGCTCCTTCTTATCGGGATAAGCGTCGCAAATTTTCTTTATCGCCCTTGAATATTGCTCATCGTAATATTCAATTTATTTTCTAAATATTTCATTTCTTCTTCCAACATCTTATACTGCTTTTCCATCTTCTATTTTAGTACGTTCAACTGAATGATGATATTTATAATTCTGTAAAATAATTAAAAAAATTATAATATTATATAATGCTACATATCGGAGGTCAGCCAAAGACGAAGCCTTCCAAGTCATCCACTTCTAAACGCCACTTCACTGTCGTTATTGGAACCAAAGAACATGGGTTGTATTGTTCATCGAGTCCATCTTCTGCGGCCAGAAAAGCAGTGTCCAAACTCTGCGCCGCTGACAAAAAGAAAAAAGTTGAATTTTCTGTTCGAGAAATTACTTAAACAACAATGATTAACTAAAAATGATATAAGAAAGGCACGACAAATGGTTCGTAATTATAGAATTTAAAATAACATCAATTCATAATCATAGGAATCTCAACCATATTATGCGGAATTTCCCGTATTTTATCCTTTATTAACGCCATTATTTTACGCTCGTCTCGCGTCAAAAAAGCATCCCCCAAAACTTCATGGAATTCCTCCATCTTTATAGACCGCTCCTTCTTATCGGGATAAGCGTCGCAAATCTTCTTTATCGCCCTTGAATATTGCTTATAAACATTCTCCATCGTAATATTCAATTTATTTTCTAAATATTTCATTTCTTCTTCCAATGTCTTATACTGCTTATCAGTCTTTAAGCAATCCACTTTCGATTTGAGAGTATTCATCGCCTCCATAACTGCCTGACGCTCATTCTCCGTATTGCTCAATATAAAAGACTCCATTTTATTTGATGATTCCTCCAATTTTGTCTTATACTTTTTTACCTTATGACCGACGTGATATATATCAGTTGTCGATACATTTATTTTAGAAACCAACTCTTGCGAAAGAACCGCTTTCGGGTTTTTAGAAATTATGAGTTGATTCGATTTATCCATGAAAATGAAAAAGAAAAAAATTATACGGAAAAAACAAAATCTGAAAATCTGAAAATCTGAAAACAACTTAAAGATTTATACTCATATAACACAATGGAACCCCATATAAAAGTATATATACCACACGGTGAATTTCAAGATTCACTTATTGAATATGCAACCTATATTTTATACAAAACAAAACAAATCAAAAATACCGATGATAGCCCAACCATAACTTCATTTGAATTATCCGACTACCTATTCAAAAAAGAAAATAAAGAGTCAGAAGTATTATCCTACAATTATTTCAGTCCATACTCTTGTCATACTGATGATGACGATGATGATAGTGTCTCGAAAAATAACCGGAAATTGCTCAAATTAAAACCAAATGACGTCGCCTTCCAAATAACCGAAGGGTTATATGTTATTCCGATCGAAAATGTGGGAGTGGCCTCATCATCAATCGAACTCTTATATGAGTATTCGACCGAAATACACCGCACAAATGTTTTAACTCCATATAAAAAAGTATATTTAACAGGAAAAAAGTCAGATATACAAATATTCGTCGCAAATATGTCAGACTATTTCAATAAAAATAAAGACATCTATGAGTTTTTCAAAGTCTTTATACCATCACCAAAAGGCCATTGGGATTTAATATCTAAGAACAAAAAAAGAAGTATAGATACAGTCTTTATCAAAAATAAAGACGAAATCATCAAAGATATCGACGAATTCCTTTCCAGTGAAGAAGACTATCAAATATTCGGACATCCCTACAAAAGAAACTATCTATTCTTTGGACCGCCCGGAAATGGAAAAACAAGTCTCATCAGCGCCATCGCCAGTCAGTATAACTTAGATATATATCTCATGTCATTCTCCATCAATATAACTGACGAAATATTTAAAAAATTAATATCATCACTACCCATAAATGGACTACTCGTCATCGAAGATATAGACGGTCTATTTGATGAAAAAGAAAAGAAACAAGTTTCAATAAGCACAATCCTCAATATTATGGATGGACTTGCCAAAAAAAACCGGCTGATAACAATTATGACCACAAACCATTACGACCGTCTCAGCGACGCTTTTAAACGGGCCGGGCGCATTGATATGAATGTTGAGTTCGATATTGCAAGTATCGATTCATTTAATCAAATTATCCGATTCTTCTGTAAATATAAGAATATCGATATGAGTCAAGAATATGGTGCGATTGTTGAAGATTTCTATAACAATATAAAGTATCTTGCGCCCAGTTGCGCATTAGTTCAAAAGTTCATTTTTGAAAACCGAAAAGAAGATATAAAAGATTTGTTCAGTCGAAAAATGATCCAGAAATTTAAAGAATTACATAGCCTCTATAAAGAAGATAGAATGGGTGGTTGTAAAAAGGGAAGTAGCTTATATGCGTAAATTATAAAAATATTATCATTTATAGTGATAAAACTGATCGTAGGGGTAAATGGTCGCTTGGACAATCCTTATTCGGAAGTTCAGTCTCCGTCGTCAATAATAAATGACTCTTCAAGACCTTGAACTCATTTGACATGAATATATAATCCAAACAACCACAGAATTCTCCTGCGAAAGTTGTGTAATTAAAACACGTCATTTCTGGTTCAGAACCATTTGCCATATAATATGAACTCACCGGAGTTATTTTTGGAATAAGGGATGGGTTTTCGAAATAAGCGGAATCCTCTGGGGATAACTCTTGATTTATTAAAAAATGATATCCCTTCGAAGTTGGAAGAATATTCATATCCCCAGCAAAAACATATGGAATATCTGATGATAAAGATAGTATTCGTTTCAACGCATCAATATGAATTATTTGAACAATTGGCGTCTTGAACGCACACGGCATATGATAATTATACAAGTAGAACTCTTTTCCATTGTTAAGACGAATTTTCATCCGAACTAAAAGATTCGCCCTTTTTTTTGCGTTTTGAATATAAGATTCAATCTCATTCAATGAAATATCCTGCGATTGTTTTTCTAACTTCTCAAAAATATTATCGGGGGTATCAACCTCAATATAATCAGCAACTCGTAGAAAATCGACAGACTCATCAACTTCATAAAGTGTGGAAGGAACTGCAATTCCGACACCTAATATTCCATTCGTTTTCTGACCATAATTCATACAATGAAATGTATAGCCCCGTTTCGTAAAATATCGCTCGAAATCCTGCTTCCAATTATATGGAACTTCCTGTAATACAATTATTGGAGATGTTCTCAGCCAACTTGTAAATAAAGAAATAATTTTGTTCTTTCTATATAAACGGTCAAGAACTGCTGGATCGCAGTCGGGATATTCTGATGGAACCACACTAAAAGGGGTTGCACAATTAAATGTAATTACATTAAAATTTATAGGTTTTGTATCGATTTTCATTTTTTAGTTGGTAAAAAATATGGATAATTTTTTATCAATTATTTTTTATTCTATTATTACTATATAATGGAAGATAACTTATATATTTTTATAATTTTTACTCTTTTCCTTATCGTTATATTTATTCTCCCATTCAGAAATGACTATGAATTGTTGAGTTTTAAAAAGAATCGCAGAGGAGGGGTCGTGGGGAAACGGGGTTTCTGTGGGCCGGACTTCTCTCAATTTAGTCGCGATGATAACGTCCAAGTCCAATGTATCGGAGGGGACACAATGCGTATGACGGAAGCGGACTGCTGTCAGATAAGAAAGAGCGGGACAGTTTGCGGAGTAAATGCGGATAACTGGGAATCATATGAATGTCAGTTTCAAACTATGAAAAATGACCGATGTGGGAGCGGGAGTGGAGGTGGGAGCAGGAGTGGGGACGGTTTTTGATGAAATTAATTTATTGTTATATTATAATGTGTGTCTCATATATTATAATTATCATTATTATAACAATTGTATTCTTATGTTTGATTGGAAAAGATAATGAAATGTTCACTGTTCCAATCCCCGATTATAAAAAAATAGATGGGGAGCTTGGATACTGCGGTCCAAATATGACATTTGATGAATTTAAAAAAGGGAATTATAATACGAAATGCTGGAAAGATATGACACTCGAAATGTGTAATGATATGAATAAAAATGGGTATTACTGCGGGGTTAATGCGAAAACAGGGGAAAAACTAGAATGCGTACACAGTTTAGGAAAGTGTAAGAATGATCCAAAGTGTTTTTCAAGTTGTTATGAACAAAGGGATTACCCACCATATATGATTGAAGTTGATAGCAATAATCTAATCGGATTATTCTAAAAATTGATGGTAAAATTTAGAAAAATTATCCTATTATTGCTTATTGCTATTCATTATTATGCCACCCAAAAAAAGTAACCAGCAAAATACTCGAAATTCGAGTAATTCTCAGGCACACGTGTCTGGGGGAAAAGCAATCAGTCATCCGGCTCCCGTTGTTGAAACAGTTGTTTCGCAAAAGAAAGAGTCTGATGTACCACCTCAGGCACACGTGTCTGTGGGAAAAGCAATCAGTC
>Ga0214923_10002147_pt1 | contig 26786 bp, 21 predicted proteins | sample LL1510_MetaG_FD_177993 | JGI IMG/M metagenome (GOLD analysis project Ga0214923, IMG submission 177993) | Freshwater microbial communities from Lake Lanier, Atlanta, Georgia, United States - LL-1510 | ecosystem: Environmental > Aquatic > Freshwater > Lake | place: USA: Georgia | collected...
AAAAATAATTATTCACAAACTTCAAGAAATCCGCACACATTATCCATTTTCTAAAAACCGGCTTAAAAGAATTAATCTAATTTATATGCTCTGTTTTTTTATAAAAATAACCATTCGCGAACCGCAATTCATATAACACAATCACTTTCGCAAAGTATCCCATCTAATTTATAAATTTCCCGATTATTTGCGCACGCAATCTGCGCGTCCCACATTCAATCCCCCCCACATATTCTTGCGCAAAGTATCCCATTTAATTTATAAATCCCTCGATTATTTGCGAAATATTAAAAATAAAAATTGAATAAAAAATCAAATATTTGGTTTATATTAATAAAAATGTCAAGAGAACAACTTTTAATAAAAGAAATCCGAGACCGGTTGAATGAATTAGAGTCTATATTGAACAAGTCCCCTGTTCAAGCTGACCCAACAAATTTACGGATATCTGATTCAACAATAACATCAAATGGAACAATATTTCCGATAACAGAAGAGCAAAAAATTGAATTGTGTAAATTTATTGTAAAAACAACAGATCCCCAAATCAATATAAAGCGTTTTGTAGACAAATACGAACCATCCCGTTGTATATGTTTTTGTCTAGTGAAAGAGATAGAACGACGCGAGAAGTTTCTGAGCGAGGGCGAAAATCTATACTATGATGAATCAAAAAAGAAATATTATTCACAATGTCGTATGCCGTGTATAAAAGACAACAATAATAATTGTAATCGTCATACAGACTCCATTCAAATAGACATTTCCCGAATGAAGATTATCACAAATGCAAGCTATAATCTTTCATTGGACCAATCCATAAAAGACTACTGTAAAATGTATTTATCTCATTATTCGGAATCTGATGTCCCCAAACCATCACCGGTTGAGGACCCAAAACCAGTAGCAGTTGAAGTCCCTCCAAAACCAGCCGCAGTTAAGAAAGCGCCAGTTGAGGTCCCTCCAAAACCGTCCCCAGTTAAGAAAGCGCCAGTTAAGAAACAAGCCGGAGTTGATGCCCCGAAACTTAATGAGAATTCAGATATAGAATCCAGCGCAGATTCAGAAAATGAATCCGGTTCAGATTTAGAAGTGGATATGATTGTTTCAAAGGTTCGCGAGTCATTAAAACCGGCCCCACCAAAAGAGGAATCCGACTCAGAAGTCGAAGACAGCGATAGCGACGATTGTATGTTGGACGCCGATGAGATTCACGATGAAGAAGGTAATACTTATTACATAGATGCAGCAAATTCAGTAATAAAACTGGATGAAGACGGTTATGGAGTAAGACTGGGTATGTTGAAAGAATTGAAATCCGGAAACATTTTTTACAAGAACAAAAGTTGGAAAATAGATTATTTTCCAAAGAAGTAATTTTCATTTTTAGAAAACCCGTTTACATAATAGGTAAATAATTTAATTTATAAAAAATTGATGGTAAAACGAGACAAAATTTTTATATAAATCGGTCTGGAAGTCATCAATCCACGACCTCGCAGCCGGACTAGGCCAAAATTATAAATCAATAGATAAAACACAACAAATTAAAACTTATTACTTTTGTCATATATAAATATATAAATAATACTTATTTTTGAATAGGTATTCTGAATTCTTTTTACAAGAACAAATCTTTAAAAATAGATTATTTTCCAAAGAAGTAATTTTCATTTTTAGAAAATCAGTTTACGTAATAGGTAAATAATTTAATTTATAAAAAATTGATGGTAAAACGAGACAAATTTTTTATGTAAATTGTCCTTATGGAGTAGAACCTAGTTCTTTTTTATTTGGATACATCCATCGGTATGTGAAAAACCGTAGCGTTGATTATTCACTTAGTACGAGCATTGTCGGAGAGGACTATTGATGAGTAATGTAGATGAATGTCTCTTTGTTCTGAAATGGTATCTAACTGTACTTTGCATATTAAGTGAAACTGCGTGCCCCCTAATTGTTCCATTAGGTTTGAGTTATGGTGTTCTCCTAAAAACACCAGGGCTATGAATGAATTACATTGGAACCAATGATCTTTTTTATCTGGACGAACTCAGATGAATGAAGACCCTTGAATTTTTACATTCAGAATCCACATTACCCTAAATGAAATTTGAGTGAAAGCTTGACTATATTCGCCGTGGGAGTTGTTTAAGTACAGCGATGGTTATAATTAAAAAAAATAAGTCTGAATTCTTTTTAAAAGAATAAACTTTTAAAAATAGATTATTTTCCAAAGAAGTAATTTTCATTTTTATAAAATCAGTTTGCATAATAGGTAAATAATTTATAAAAAATTGATGGTAAATCGAAACAAAATTTTTATTATAATTGTCCGATTGCACCGGGTATGTAAAATAGTGCAAAATCGAATGCCTGAAAGAAATAAAATTTAGTAGTATCAAATTAGACCGCTGCTTTGCTAGGTGATAAAAATTTCTGAGGACCCGCCTTCGCTCGCAGAGCCAACGCGCAGCCTTGGGAATGTTTTGCAAACACAGAACGCCTTCACTCTCGGTCTCGTAAGACAGTTTTCAGTTTATGATGATATGAAAAATTTTTTTTAAAGACGGCGCTAAACAATTTGAAGACGAACAAAATTTCAGAAAATTTCGATCAAACGGAATATTTATGAAAGTTTGTGCGTTGGAAGATTATATTAGTGGTAGACTATGGCAGTCTATCCCGCTTGGAATTATTTTAATAACAACTCCATGTGAGTTTTAACCATTAGAAGAATCCATTTGACAAGAAGCAGTGTAGTTTGCGAAATCTGTGTGTCATCTCTCATTAATCGCATTTTCAATCTCATTAAATAAAGTTAGTTCGTGCGTCGGGCGAGAATCGTTTTTCTTAGTCCGGCAATATTCGTTTTTCTTTATTTGCAGTGAGCAAGTGTTAGTGCGAGGGAAATTGGAATAACTACATTTCGATTACAAAAAACATTGTTATTTTAATAACCAAAGAGTTATAATTTTTCCGTCGAGACGAAACGACCTAAAACACGTCCCCAGATGACAATGGGCCCAGATATCAAATCAAATGGGAAATGTTGAAAGACAATTCAGACAACAGCGGAACTCTCGGAAGTGGGTTGATCGTTGGGTCAGGGATACTCCGTCGATAAGATAAAGCTGCTCATGGTAGTACGCTTCTTCAAGTCGTTGGTTAAAAATCTCGATCTATAAATCGGATTGCAAGCAGCTAGTCAAAACCAGAATTCCAACTGGGCATCCAATAAGAGACGCACCAAGCGCAAGGAATAGCCTAAACAATACGGTTGGAATTATGGTTAGCGGTAGACCACTGTTTACCCCAGTTGGAGGATCCCTTGAATGAACCAGAATGATGGAACAAACGAGGTTGAGACCCAATTGAACCAAATTTGGAATTTTGCAATATAAATCATCATATAATTGGACTTCAATCTGCGTACAATCGGTTGCGCAAGAAGTTTATAATTTCAAAAAAATAGGTAAAACACCCATTAAAAAATAAGTGTATTCCAGAAGCATTTTTACAAGAACAAACTTTTAAAAATAGATTATTTTCTAAAAAATATATTTTCATTTTTAGAAAACCAGTTTCCGTAATAGGTAAATAATTTTATTTATAAAAAATTGATGGAATCACTCGAAACAAAATTTTTATGTAAATTGTCCTAACAAATGTAAAATATCCTAACAAATAAGAAACAAGAACTATGTTTCTACTATATCTGGACCTTTTTATCCTAGTTATGACGACTAAACCTGAAATTCTAGAAGATGTCTAGTCTAATTCACTGAGCGATTTTTTATTACAAAAATAGACGGTTATAATTAAAAAAAAGAAGTTATATATATTATATGAGAAAAGTAATAAGTTTTTGTGTATGGGGCGAAAGTCATATATATAATTACGGCCTTTATGAAAACGCGCTATTATTGGAATCTATATTTCCAGATTGGATAATGTATGTGTATTACACGAAAACCGCGAACAAAGAAGTCATTAAAACATTAAAACGTATGAAGAATGTAGAATGCGAATATGTGAATGTCCCGAACCATTATAAGAACACAATGTTGCGATTTCTGGCAGGATTCGATATCAATAATGACATAGTTATATTTCGCGATGCGGACTCCCGATTAATGAAACGCGATTATTATTTAGTGGAAGATTGGTTGAATAACAGTGATAAAGATGTTCATATAATAAGGGACCATCCGGCGAATCGGTCGCTAATAATGGCGGGCCTTTGGGGCGTCCGGAACAAACTCTTAGCAACACCCCAACATATACTCAAATTCTGGGAGTTTTATCAAAGTCCAGATACCGAAAAATGGAGCCTCGACCAGTTTTATCTCAATAAATATATATATCCTTTGGTAAAAAACACGACGCGAATTCACGCGCAATTCAATCGCCATGAAGCTTGGGCGACTGATGTCCCGAGATACGTTATTTCAAATGGAAAAAAAATAGATTTTCCCAGTCGCAAACAGGGCTTTTGTGGAATGACTATAACTCATCTTCCAAATGCTTCCAAGAAATTCAATTTAGCGAGAACTAGCTATGTAAAAAAACGAGTAAAATAAAATCAGTTTCATTGCGAAAACCGCACTTTTTTATAAAAAAAATCCAAAAATATAATTCCCCTCCCTCTTACTTCTTCCGGTTATTTTTATAAAACACTGTGTTTTTATGGAATAAATCGTGGAATTGAGGGCGCAATCACCCCGTGCGGGGAAACCGCATTTTTGTGAATTATTTGTTTTACTTGAAAAAAATAACAAATTTTTTATAGTATTCATTAAAATTACTTAAAAAAATAAAAATATTGTAATTTCTTACACTGTTTTATACTATTACTTAAATTTATTTCTTCGTTTTTTATAGTATTCTATAATTTTACTCAAAAAAATATCAAATCCGCATTATAAAAACACTCCAACAATTTTATAAAATTACAGATATAAATCATTATATGATTTATATCTCTAGAGTTTATATATGACTTTGTCGTATATAAACTGTACAAAAGAATCCATTGTAAAATCAGCAAGTTTTTCCTCCAAATAAACAATACTCGCGGCCGCACTCGCCCCTGCGTAGGAAACCGTTTTATATAAAATCCATAAATATTTTATATAAATAGATTATATGGTAAAATTACTAATAAAAATTATACATATATTAATTTTATCAGTAGCAATTAGCCTAATTGGACTGGTTATTTATAGATTATCAAGTCCAAATTTACCAGATGAAAAAAAGAAACAAATATCTTATGCTCAAATTGGATTATCATTTTTTGCGAGTGTTGGATTTTTATTTGGAATGATAATTATAATTTTACTTGTATCACATTCTATCGTATCTTTTAATTCCTATTTTTTTTCTTCTCTGAAAACAACGATACTTGCGATATTTTATATAATAACATCGCCATTTAGTTTATCATTACTACAATATTTTTATCAAGATAAATTGCGTAATTATGATTATATTTTTTCAATTTTAATAATAATTTCAACACTATTTTGTTTATCTTTGACATTTCTTGGAATGCCTATAAAAAAATCAAATTTATTTGGAAAAATACTATCTAAATTTATTCCATAAAATTACTCAAAAAAATATCAAATCTATATTTTGATAAACACTCCAAACAATTTTATAAAATTCCACCATAATTCTTGTGTAAAATACAGTTATTCCTTGTGTGAAATAACAACACGCGCCGTCGCAATCGCCCCGCGTAGGAAACTGTATTTTTTGTTTATTTTTTGTTATTACTTAAAAAAATTCTGCGATTTTATATACAGTTTATATACTTTACTGAAAAAAAATTCATTAGCGTATTTTATACTATAAAACAGCTACTGAAAATTTTTTCAAACTCGCAAATTATACTGTAAAAAAAATCCCAAAAATATAATTCCCCTCCCCCTCTTACTTTATCCCGATAATTTTATAAAATTATACAATATATTCTCGTAAAATAATGTAAAAATATTATTATTTTACAATTACTTAAAAAAATCTGCGTTTTATCATATAATTCAACAATTCACTTAAAAAAATTTCTACATATCATTTTTCATAAACACTTCAACCAATAAAATCATACGGATTCCTTTGTAAAAAATAAGAGAATAATTCAGTGAAAATACAACAGTCGCGGCCGCACTCGCCCTGCGTAGGAAACAGTTTTATATAAAATTCTTTTGTATCTACTTAAAAAATTTCAAAATATATATTCCCCCCCCCTTTTATTTTCAGCTGATTCTTTTTGTAAAATAAAATATAAGTATATTTATATTAATGTTATTATTTACAATTTATGTAAATGATGAGTATACTGCTAAAAAAATGGAATTAACATGTAAGAAATTAAGTAAGAAATTAAGAAATAAAACAGAAATGAGATGGCAATGGGTAAAAAATGGAAAAAAACTGATTATTGCGTGTGATTTTTATAAGTATGATGATTAATTTTTCTTGAAATATAAAAATAAAATACGTCCCTCCATCCGTTTTTTCTAAATTATTTTGTTTTACTGAAAAAAATAAAAATAATTTTATTACAGTATTCTTTAAAATTACTCAAAAAAATAAAAATAATTTTATTATAGTATTCTTTAAAATTACTCAAAAAATAAAAATAATTTTATTACAGTATTCTTTAAAATTACTCAAAAAATAAAAATAATTTTATTACAGTATTCTTTTATTTACTGAAAAAAAATGCGAACCCATATTTTGAAAAAACACTCCAACCATTTTATAAAATTACCAAAAAAACTTGTGTAAAATCAGAACGTTTTTTCGGGGAATATACGGGACGCGCGGATCGAGTGCGACTACGTGAAGCGGAAAGTGTGTTTTTGTGAATTAAACTGAAAATTATTTCTACAAGTGGATTCGTATAGTTCAATGAACTGAAAAATATTTCTACAAGGGGATTTGTATAGTATAATTCAACTGAAAAATATTTCTACAAGTGAAACTGTATACTTTGATTGAACTTGAAAAAATTTCTACAATGGGACTGTATAGTTCAATGAACTCAAAATTATTTCTACAATGGGACTGTATAGTTCAATGAACTCAAAATTATTTCTACAAAGAATCCGCGTATACTTTTCAAAAAAACAAAACCAAAAACATCACATAACATTAACTAAAACATAAAATTCTTATGAAAATAAAACATAAAATTATTATGAAAACCATCACATAAAATTCTTATGAAAACCCAACTCCCAAATCTTCTTATAAATTCGCATTTCCAATCGCTTTTAAAAGCAATCCGCTTCCACTAACATGGCGCCCGTTCATAAACCCGCATCAAATCAATTCATCAAAACCGGCCCGAACAACCTTCAAAAAATTTTCCTCCTCTAATAACTTCCCCCCACCCCTTTTACTAATTGCTCGATATATTTATATCCAATTCTGTCTCATTTATTATTAAAAATATTAAATAATATAAAGAATGAAAAATAAGGATGAAAAATTATATAATTCTCTGAATAAATTGGAGCTATCAAAATTCTTACTACGAGGAGATAGCCTTAATATATATATGACTTACAAAAAAATTAAAAAAGGTTGTTTTATAAATATTTCATCTAATTTAAGTCGTAAATTTGAAAATATATTAGATAAATATAATTTATTATATAAAAAATATGGAGATGTATGGAATTTCGGAGATTCGTATTATTTTATTTCAAATATAACGAATCCCAAAAATATTGAATTTTTCGATAGCAAAAATAAAGTGAATCATCTTAAATTGGGAAAATTTTTAGGATATGGATGTATTCATAATTTAGACAAAGATAAACCATGTCAAAAAGGATATAAATTATCTATTTACTATGTAGATAAAAATATATTAATATATGGATTTTGTTGTCTAAAATTAAATATGAATATTATAAATAAAACACTAAAAATAATTAATCAAATGAATAATTGTATTAGAAAGTATTTATCGAATAAATTAAAAGGTTCGGTTGAATTAGTAATTACAAATATAAATATAAAATAAATTTTCCAACTCCAAATCAACCGCTCCAGCCCTTCAAAAAATTTTCCAACCCCCCAATAACTTCCCCGCCCCCTTTTATTTCTTGCTCGGTTTTTCACAAAACATAAAAATTTTATGAAAACCAAATCATAAAATTATTATGAAAACCAAATCATAAAATTTTTATGAAAACCAAATCATAAAATTTTTATGAAACCAATTCATAATAATTTTATGAAAACTTCCACATAAAATTATTATGAATCCCAAAATATTAAACCCAATCTTTTATAAACAGCAAAATAAATTATATAATATTATATTATGAGTGATTACATAAATATATTAAAAGATTCAATTGGTACATCTATCAGTATGAAAATATTCAAAAATCGTGAAGATTCAACAAAAGCACATATTTATAATTCAAAATTAGTTAAAATACCTTTATCAATATTTAAAAATAATAATGTTGATAATTTTAATTCAGAAAGACTACAAAAGTCCGCAGTCAAAGCATATCCTTTACAAAATAGACCGCGCAGTAGTCGTGATATAAGTAGTGTAAAATATTATCAAAAACAGATTCAACAAAAAAATGAGATTACACCAATATGGATGATACAAAAAAATGATAAATATATATTATTAGATGGGGCGCATCGAATTGTCGCAAGTTATATTGAAAATAAAAATTACATTAAATCATATGTAATAAATCCTTTATAAATCCGCATTTCTAATGCTTGTAAAAGCAATCTGTTTCCACCAAAATGGCGCCCATTCATACATCCGCATCAAATCAATTCATCAAAATACCCCGCCCCACACCTTCAAAAAATTTTCCTCCCCCAATAACTTCTCCCCCCCCCTTTTACTTCATGCTCGGTATTTTTCTAAAACAAGTTCCCATTTCACAAATATAAAATCAAACATAAAATTTTTATGAATTTCAGTAAACTTTTCTAATTATTATTATTTTTAACCATGGGGATAAAAAATATATTTTTTATCCACCAACTTTTTTTCTAAAAAGTTTTTCTAAAAAAGTTTATTATGATAAAAGTTATCAACCGTCGCAAACGCGGTAGTTTATTTCATTACGCCCATTTTTTGTGTGATTGTTTATTTCCGGAGATTATTAATAAGCTCTATTTACACAGTGAGGTCATTCGCGAAAAGTCGATTCATCAAACCATAGGTAATTTTTCCAAAATATATGAGGAGGTTATGGGGACGCGAAACCGCGAATTATTAAAGGAAGAATTCAACCAACTGGTGAATCCCCCCCTCATTTATAAAATGAAGGAGGATTATTTGACAATCGACTATTTTAATGAATTCCGTGATTTCATTTTTCGCCGGTATGATATACCCTCATCACCTCCCCCTAATTCCCCCCAAATCCTTTTAATAAAGCGCGATGATCGAATTCCCCTAATAGATGACCCCTATTTAACCTCCATTAATACAAATATAACGACAGGGAAGGAGCGCAGCGAGATTGACCAAATTGACCGTCTTTCAGCACATTTAGAACACGCACACGGCCCCAATTTTCGAGCCCTCTATCTTGAACGCCTCTCATTTGAGGAGCAGGTCCGCTATTTTTACAACGCTTCTTTTATAATATGTGCTCACGGGGCCGGAATGTCGAATATGTTCTTTTGTAAAAGCTCGACCACAATATTCGAAGTGGTTTGTGGGCGCGAATGGGAGTTTTTTGATGTTATCTCGACAATCCTATCACTGAATCATATTAAGTGTGATACCAATGACATAAACGTTATTATACCTACCCTCAACCGCCTCCTGAAAAATTGAATAATTAAATGATGATTTCATTTACAAAATAAAAATGAATCAATTAGTTCAAAATCACTATCCAAACCCGCTTACATATTTTGCGAATACTCCGAGGTCTATCACATTTCGAAAGAATAAGGCGTTAAGAGTTTCACCAATGAAAATTATTAATTTCACAAAAAATGACGATGGAAGTTTTATTGTTTCTATAAAAGGAGTTCGTGGTATTCCGTACCAGGTTTTCTTTTCTGAACAGGAAATTACATGTAGTTGTCCAGATTATCAGAAACACAGCGTTAAGCCGATATGTAAGCATATGTTTAAATGCATATGTCTTTCTGAAAATGATAATATATTCAATAATGTTATGTTATTGAGTGAATTGATGAATTCGCAATATTTGTGTAGTATCTTGGAAAATATCATGAGAATCATTGATATTAAAAAGATGGAGAGATATGGAAATCCACAAAATCAAATTTCGATTGAAAGGGATGAATATTGTTCAATTTGCTATGGAGACTTTGATACAGATATTGCGGAATGTTCAAAATGTAAGCATGTTTTTCATCAGACATGTATTCGTCTTTCATGGAGTTCAGCATCACATTTGTCTCGTGGGAAGTGTCCGATGTGTCGTGAACCAAATAGTTTTTCGCAGTTTGGAGGTATTAATAATAATGACCCGTGGGAAATATATAATTTTCAACCTCCATCAGAAGTTGAAGAACTTCCCGCAGTGGCAGTTGAAGAACTTCCTGCTGCGCTTGAAGAACTTCCTGCTGCACTTGAAGAACTTCCTGCTGCACTTGAAGAACTTCCTGCTGCGCTTGAAGAACTTCCCGCACAACAGGATATTCTTTTAAATTTGGAAGTAGAGCAAAATGCGAATTCAAATATTCAGATCGAACCAATCGAAGTGGAACAAAATGAGAATAATGCTTTTTTTCAAAATGATGCATTTTTTCCTATTGCTGAAAATTTAGGGGATAATTCAGATACCCCCACTTCTTCTCCTTCCCCTCTCCCTTCAATTGAAGAATTAGACTCATCTTTATTAGAACAAGATGATTTTGAGAGTATTGATATGAGAATAAAGATATTGAATATTTCATTATTCATTTTGGAGATTGTGAACATCATATTCAATAACAGAGCAACCGGAGTAGATACCATATAAATTTCATTTTGTCTAATTGGATAAAATGAAAATAAATTTACACATTTTCTCAAAATATAAAAATTGATAAAAATCAGTATAATTAATATTATAATAACAATCAAATGAAAGTTTTAACATTAAATATTAATTTCAAGGGATTGACCCCCGAGCGCATACAAAAAATAATCGCACTTATTTTACAACATGAACCAACAATCATTTTCTTACAGGAGGTTCCTCATCAAATGGTCGATAAATTTCAGATTCCTGATTATCCCTATCGGTTTGGGGAGGAATTTCAGCATCAATATAATACACTTATATTAAGCAAATATCCGTGTCTTCGTTATGACCGTCTTCCATTACCGAATACCAGTATGGGTCGCAATTTATTACTTGCTCAGATTGTTTTACCATCTGGCAAACTAATAAATATTGGAACTTTTCACATGGAGAGTGTTTTCAATCTTCCTGAATCGGAGATTCTTAAAATGAACCAATTGCGTTTTATACACAGCATTATTCCTCGAACAATCCCTTTTATTATTGCGGGTGATACTAATCTACTTGATAATAAAGAATCCGGTATTGATAATTGTTATGAGCAGGATTCGCCACCAACTTTTAATAAAACCCGAATCGACCGAATATTTACAGACTTACTAGTTGAAGAGTCCCCTAAGCTTATAGGAGACCGAACTCATAGCGACCATCGTGGACTTGTGATAATTATCAATCCAGTCTTGCAATGAATGACGGATTCAATAAAGATTCTTTATTATAAATCAGATATTCATTTTTATTATCTTCATTAACACCCATTCTTTTTTCCTTAAAATAAATCATACATCCTCCACCTAATTCGCGTAAAATTGCATCAGAGGCGCAGGTATCCCATTCCATTGTAGGGGCGAGTCTTGGATAAATATCGGCCTTATTATCGGCTATCCACATTAGTTTTATGGAGCTTCCGACATTTTTGAGTTCGACTTCTCCTAATTTAGAGATGTATTTGACGGTTTCATCGTTCATATGGGACCGGCTTGCTAAAACAATGAGTTTCCTTTTTTTGATTAAACCGCCATATAAACTATTGCGTGGTTCTATTATGACGGAGTCTTCTTCATTGTAATTTTTCTTCCAAGCCCCGCATCCTTTTATGGACCAGTATGTTATTCCGCTACATGGGATATTTACGAAACCGGCGACCGGGACGCCTAAATGGATGAGTCCAATATTTACAGTAAATTCGCCATTTCGGCTAATGAATTCTTTTGTTCCGTCAAGTGGATCGATAAGCCAAGCGAACTCATATTTAGAGCGGGTATTAAAGTCTGCATTTTTATTTTCTTCGGATATGATTGGGATGTCAGGGTATAAGCTCATTAATTGATTACAGATGTATTCATTCGCTTTTTTATCGGCTTCTGTTAGAGGGGATTTATCTTCTTTTATTTCAATTCCGAAATTATCGCGGTGATATATTTGGAGAATGAGTTGGGAGGCCATTTCGATAATATTTATTAATTTTCTTGAATTTAAAAATCGGAGATTCATTTTATATATTATAATATAATATGAATAATAAATTTGGTAAAAAAACAAATCAGAAGCAAAAGCAGAAACAAAAAAAATCTGTTCCTAAAAAGGGAAAGACCTCCAAAAGTAAACAGAAAGGTGGAGTAGAAAATGCAAAAGCAGCAGCAAATGCAAAAGCAGTAGCAAATGCAGAAGCAGCAAAAGCAGCAGCAAATGCAAAAGCAGTAGCAAATGCAGAAGCAGCAAAAGCAGCAGCAAAAGCAGCAGCAGAAGCAGCAAAAGCAGCAGCAAATGCAGCAAATGCAAATACAGCAGCAGAAGCAACAAAAGCAGAAGCAAATGCAGCAGCAAATTCTTCACCAGATGTTATACCAATCGGACTAAACGCCGTATCATCTCAATCAAAATGTTCTATATTATAATTATTATAATTATTATAATTACAGTAGTTCCTTCTGATTAAGCCAGTCTATTATTTTCCCGATTATAACATCCAAATTCATTGCGCCATCAATCGCAATCTCTGGATTAAGTGGCCTCTCGTATGGGTCGCTAATTCCAGTGAATTCCTTGATAACCCCTTTCCGCGCCAATGCGTAAAGCCCCTTAACATCTCTTTCCTCGCATTTTTCAAGAGTCGTATCCACGAAGCATTCAACATAGGTTCCACCAGCGCCTTCAATCATCTCACGGTTGTATTTACGATCATCTTCGTATGGAGCTATATTGGCGACGATCGCAATTCCGCCGTGTTTAACTATCTCACTACAAACGTATCCAATTCTCCTGACATTGGTGCTTCTATCTTCCCGAGAGAACCCGAGTCCTTTACTTAAATTGGTTCGGACGATATCGGCATCTAACATCGTTATTTTCCTTTCCTTTTCATTCTCCATAATTTTCTCCATCAAAAAGTTGGCAACAGTTGATTTACCGCTTCCGCTTAGTCCCGTAAGATATATACAGAGTCCCCTTTTATTAAGCATCCGGTATTCGAGGCGAAGCTCATCGACAATTTCAGGGAATGAGAACCACGCTGGAATTTCGGCCCCAGTTTTAAGTAAACGGCGCTGTTCGGTTCCGGAAATGTTCAATACTTTATCACCCCCCACACCCCCAACCCGAACTTCATTCATTGGTAGATACTTCTCCAAATTTTCGACATATACAATCATTTGGGATAGCACAATTTCGATACCAATATCCGCCTTATATTTTTCGACGAGCGCGTGGGCGTCGTATGGCCCATAGAAGTCGGTCCCATCTTTCTTTTTATAACTTGGGCCGGCGTGGTCTCGGCCGACAATGAAGTGGGTGCATCCGTAGTTTTTGCGGATGATTGCGTGTAATACAGCCTCACGTGGTCCCGCCATACGCATCGATAGTGGTATTAAAACGAGTTCCGCTTTTCCTTCATAGTATGGGAGTAGCTTTTTATAACAGCGGGTTCGAACGTGATAATCGACATCGCAGGTTTGGGTAATACCTACAACAGGCATAAGAATAAGTCGAGCATTTTCCCCGCATTTTTCGAGGGCGTATTTGGTGAGCTCAAAATGGCTTCGGTGCATGGGGTTCCGCGTTTGAAAACCTACACAGGGAACCGCTTCGGTTCCCCGTAAACCCCTCCCGCTTGTGTCGGGTGAATTAGATAAAGAAGAATCAATTGATTCTCGAAATCCAGCGATCATCGCCCTACATTTTTCAGCGCTCATCCGGTATTCCATAAAATCGTAATGTTTTATGTCCATAATCTTCTCGATGCGCCCACCGTAATACCAGCAGTCTTTCAACCCTAGCACAATATCTACGTATGGGTGGTTCGTATCTGATGAACCATAGGCCATCTCGCATTCTCTTACTAAATCGGGCTTCCATCGGCTTTCGACAACTAATCGTGCGATTGGTAGGCCGGTCTTATCTTTGAGGGTTATAACGGCCTCATTTTGGAGTTTATCGTGCTCTTTCTCTCTAACTGGAAGGACAATTGGTAGGGGCCAGACACTTCCGTCGCAGAGTCGGCAATTCTCAACTACACTATTGTAGTCGGCTTCATTGAGAAAACCATTAAGGGGAGCGAAACCTCCTAAAAGAATCATTTCAAGGTCGCATAATATGCGGTCTTCTAATGTAATTGAACTGTTCATATTTATAGAAAAATAAAAATATGATAAATTTGACGAATATAATTTTTTTAGAAAAAAGTTATCTTAATTTTTTGATTATTTCTTTTAGCTTTTTAATTTCGGCCTCTTGTTCAATTATTTTTGCCTTATATTTATCTATTACATCATTCAGTTTGAAGAAGCGAGTAGTATGGATGATTTTTCCGTTTTTATCGCGCGTATAACGTTGTGCACTAAATGTTCCGTTATCTTTTCCTTTGAGGACAATATATTCATTAGATATTCGGATTATATTTCCTCCTAAAATGAATTTTTCGCAGTTATTTTTAATATCCCATCTAATATAGCGAACTGTGGATCCGATAGGAATTGAATCGATATCTCCTTCTTCAATTTCTGTATAATCCTCTAATTTTTGTTGGATTACTTCTTCATCTTGTAGGGTATCAGTGAGTGTTTTTTTGGGCCTTTTATAGGCAACTTCTGAGAGTCTATGTAGTGGTAGTATTGATGACATTTTCTATAAATATATAAATCTTTTTATATTTATAATGAATGAGTTTTATCGATTATCGAAGGAGTATCGCATATGGAACCGCTTCATAAACACAGTTAAATATGTAGGAATCCTCGACACATTTTCCGACAATGCGCTTTTCCATATGAATCATGTGATTGATAATGTCTGGGTTTCTAATTTACCTAGGGAGCGCAATTATCAGATAATTAGTCAGTTCGATTTGATTATTAGTTTTTTGGACAAAGATGAGGTCGGCATTACAGAAACATCTTGGATAAATGAGGTCCCACATATAAGCTATCATCAGATACCTGCCATCGATTATAACCCTCTCACTATTTCGAATTACAATGAGATGAATGATACGATTGATTATTACTTGAACTGGAAGCCATCCGCAAAGATATTATTACATTGTTATAGTGGGAAGGGTCGAAGTAATAGTGCAGTATGTGCATATATTATATACAAACACAAACTATCATCAACGGAAGCAATAAATATCACAGAGAGTAAACTTCCACGAAGTAATATGAATAAATTACAGAAGGATTCGCTTCATTTGTATTACAAGTCATTATTGTAGTTTATAGTTTATAGTTTATAGTTTATAGTTTATAGTTTATAATTTAAGAAGTCATTCTTAAAAGAACAATTTTCTTTTAAGAATTTCTTATTTCAATGAGGACGCGTCCTGTTCTCTTGATAATGACCCGAAAAACATTTTCGTCATCGACAATCTCACAGAATCGGTCGAGATAACATTTTACGCAATAACCAGTAGCTTCGGAAGTGTAATGTAAGAAATGAAATTCATCATTACAAAATGAGCATTTTGGACATTGTCCCTCACGGAAGAAACCGCAATCAGGATGGCCAGGATCCAATGCGAGGGCCCAACATATGACCCTCATTTCATTTAGAATATCCGCGAACCTTCCTGGTTGTCTTTCTCTGCAAGAAACAACTTTTCCACCATCATCACTGACAGTTTCTGAAAAAGTAGAAGTAGTAGTTTCAGTAGTAGTTTCAGTAGTAGTTTTTTCTCTTTCGCTTTCCATTTTATTAGATACCAAATAAATTCATCTCAATTTTAATCAATTTTTCCAAATCCATACTAATATAAAAACTCCAAATATATATAAAACAATCACATGATTTACAAAAATTTCCTTTTCTTTCATATACCGAAGGCGGGGGGGTCATCAATAGAGAAGATGTTGCTTGGCCGACATCGCGCCCTCGATTTCGTTATACATACCATTTTTAAGGATACCAAATTTTCACGATGGATGATTGGTTCAATGCGGAACCGTGATTGGCGCCGGTTCGTATTTGGCCTCGTCAGTATTTTTATGACTGATATAAAAAATTTGTGGGGGATTCGGGGCCAGAAGGTTTTACATCATTTGACATATTTGGACATATATCATAAATCAAAGACTTATTTGAAGAAAAAGAAAACCCTCTCTGATTTTGTGAAGTTTTGTATTATCCGGAATCCGTATGACCGTATGATAAGCGCCTATCATTTTTTGGGAAATAAATTGACATTTACACAATTTATACATTGGGTCCACACGGAATTAGATAATTATTATCGCCATAATGTGGACCCATTCGTGGTTATATTACCGCAGTGGGAGTTCGTTATTAATGAGAATGGTGCCAATGGGATGGATGAGGTCCTCCGATTCGAGAATTTATCTGCGGAGTTCGAGGCTTTTAAGACGAAGTATGATTTACCCTCTACGATGACACTTCCACATATTAATAGCCGAAAGCGTAGTAAAACGTTGATTTCTTATTATACGCAGGAATTGGCGGATATGGTTTATCATATGTATAAGTGGGACTTCAAGATGTTTGGTTATAAAAGGATAATGATTTCTAAAAAGATTCCTCCATTAATGCCAGAGGCGGTTCAATCGCCTTCTTCATGTCGTGAAGGTTGATAGTTTTGTTCATAATTCCAAGAATTTCTCTCTCGTGTGTTATGACTATAAGTGTTTTATTTTTGGTCATATCATCAATCATCTTAATCATTTTTACACGCGTTATTGCATCAAGACCCGCGAGTGGTTCATCAAACACAATAACATTCCCTTTTTTGAGGATACCTCTTACATTCATGATTATTTTCTGCATACCACCACTCATTGATTTCCCTTGATTTCCTACGTCCGACATAAGGCCCAGTTCTAGGCTCTGAAAATTGACGTCGAGCCCATATTTTTTGACGAGTCCAATTAGTTTTTTATCGTCAATAGTGTTCCCATATTTCATATTATCAAGAATAGTCCCGTTAAGTAGTTGGGTCCTTTGGTTTATATAGTTAATATGATTTCGCAATACTTCTGGTTCTATATTTTGTATGCCAATATTGTTAATCAATATTCTTCCTCCTTTAAGTGGTAGGAGCCCGAGTAGTAGTTTCATTAGGGTCGATTTTCCGGAACCGCTTTGTCCGAGGATGGCGACTCTTTCATTCTTTTTAATTTTAAGAGAGAACCCTGAAAATATTGGTTGATTATCTCCGTAGGCGTATGATATATTATCAATGACGATATCCCCATTCAATTTCGGATTTTTTACATATTTGTTATTTTTGGAGCGGAGTATATCGTTCAAAAACTCTTCCGAGTTTTTAAGAATACCTAAATTCATTAGTTGTTCTGGTGTCCAGCTGTTTATATTAATGAGGAATCCAAGGAAGTAGATAATGATGAGACTTACTGTGATAAATCGTTGGGGTGTAAATATTCCCTTAGAGAAGTTGTAATATGCAATTCCAATAATGATTGAGAACATGATAACTGACATTACGCAGGTGGATATCTGCATATTATTAATCAGATCGAGTTGTTTATTGTAGTAGTCAGTGTGCTCATTTTGGGCATTTTGCGTTTTTTGGAGTTCTTTATTTTTTTCATTATTGAGGTATATATTCATCAAATTTTCAAAACTATCGTGAATTCTTTCGGACATATCGAGGAACTTTCCTTCACGGATGGCGGAAATTTCTATAATTTTCACACTGAAAAAGTAGGATACAATAGCCATAATAGCGACTGATATTGTTGCGATAAGCCCAATTTTCCAGTCTATAAAGTAGAGGTATATGTTGACGATTCCGATTGTAAGCGCAAGCGGGATAATACATGTCGCCACATAGAAGAAGACATCTTTCATATCGCGGGTTAGATTGAATAGTCGGTTGATATTTTTGGATATTTTGATATCTTGGTAATTATTTTCGTAATTTTCGATTATTTTGGTGAAAAGGACACGTCGGGTAAATTCTAAATATGTGGGGAGGATTTTACCGATGAGCCAGTTTTTGATGTAGTAGAAGACTTGGATGAATAGCCATACGCCGATGATGAATAGGATTATTTTACCGACTCGCCGGAGGAGTTGATCGGAAACTTTCCCACCGGAAACGGTATTATAGAGGCGCCCATATAACTCGGGAATAGCGATACTTTCTATTGGGAAAGTAAGGAGTGTTATGAGGATAAATGCTGTTATAATTCCTTTATTTTCATTTAGATAATCGGAGACTAATTCTTTATACATATATAAATATTAGAGATATTTATATAATTTATAGAATACTAAAATGAATTCATTCATTCGGTTTTTTCCAAAGATTTAATTCCTATTTATATTAATGGATACAACACGACCTATTCACGCAATCGCCGTTTTCATGGACCAATCCGGAATCCACGGCATTGTTAAAATGACTGAGGATTTGGAGAATAATCAGGTCAAGATTGAACTTAACATCTTTGGATTGAGCCCGAACTCTCTCCACGGTTTTCACGTCCATGAGGCGGGCGATTTGAGTGATAAATGCACGAGTATGTGTGCGCATTTCAATCCTTTTAACAAAACGCATGGTTGCCCGAACTCGAAGGTTCGCCATGTGGGTGATTTGGGGAATATAAAGACGAATGCGAAGGGGGAGGCTAAATATAGTTTTTGCGATAGTGTTATCAAATTGCGGGGGACGAAGTCTAATATAATTGGGCGGGGGTTGATTATTCATGAGGATGAAGATGATTGTGGGAAGGGGGGAAATGCGGAGAGTTTAAAGACGGGGAATGCGGGAAAGAGAATTGCGTGTTCGGTTATTGGATACGCTAAGCAGAACTTTTTATAAAATATTTACAATATTTACATTTTTATCAACAGGAAAAACAAAAGTTTTTACTGGGACTCTGGTGTGAGGAACCATACAAGACGGTTGATTTCATCATCAGACAGATGTTCTTCTCCGTTTGATGGCTTGATGCTTTTGAGAATCTCACGAAAATCGTTATCATTGATTTCCGAAACTGGTTTATTCGAAGACAATAATCCCCATTTTTGGAGAACTCCATTGGTACAATTCAACACCTTAAAATCGTCTTTTCGAAAATCAGCTCTGGTGGTTTCAAAGAAGTCGAGAATTGTGAGAACAAAACTCATGAGCATCCTGTGATCCCCGTGTTCAAACTCTCCACTTGACACCACTTCGGGAACTTCACCAAATTTGTATTTGGTGAAATCGACATCGATACACCTGACCTTTCCATCTGCATCCAACCCAAAGTTGAATCTCTTAACATCCTTTGGAGAGACTTCTCCCTGTCCGAATGGAAGATATAGGTCCAAGATTGAGATAATGCAACGGATATAGCCGATAACATTTTCTTTTGTAAGAGGAGAGCACTTTTCTTGGTCAACGTGCATTTCCCAACCATTTTCCGTTTGAATAATAGTTATCTTGTCTATACGAGCAAACTCTGGATTTCCATGACTCCTACTAAATGCAGAGAGATGTTTCCACAAGAGTTTAGTATTCACCATCCCCTTTTTTTTCCCCAACTTGTAGAACTTTCTTACAGTCTGATCATCCAATTTGAAGACAGTCGCATAAGATCCACTTCCGAGTTTTTCCCCGACAGATTTCGGTTCAGGAACCGAACTTGGTGAAAGGACATTAACTTTTGGTGAAGCAAGACCAGATAAAAACTCATTGAAAGGAATGGCAAATTGTTCAATCTGAAGAACAGGAGAACCTAAATTCACACTGAAACAGGTTGGAGTCATTACAATCTCTGACTTAGAAGAATTCTCATCACGTTGAGGCCTCTTTGGAGAGTCGAATAATAATCTTTCGACACCATCCTCATCACATTGAGGCTTCTTTGGAGAGTCGAATAATAATCTTTCGACACCATCCTCATCACGAGGCCTCTTTGGAGACCCCAAATTTAATTTTAATTTTTGTTTTTCTAAACCATTACTATACATTACAAAGAATACTTACAACGCATAAGAACATAAATTTTAAATGTTTCACCCATCAATTTTTACGAAATCAAAATATTATGGGTCGCATATATTTTGAAGCATTTCAGCAAGAAATCGCGATTAAGTAGTAGGTCCATCGTATTATTAAAGTTGAATTTCCCCAAATTGATGAAGTCGCATTTTACGTTCAAATTTTTGCTAATTTCTTTTTGTTGGTAGTGTAATATCATTGTCATACAAATCATGATGAAGTGTTTGGATAATTCCCCATATTTATCGAAAGTATCAATCACGTAGTTAGCTATTCCAATCTGGTATTCCGATGCGTTAACGATATTTGGCTTCCCCCTCTCGCGGTCGACCCGCATATCCGTCAAGTCATCAATCAGTTTAATTGCGCAACATGTCGCGTCGTATATTTTCGTGAATTCATCATCCCGCATTTTTCCTTCAATAACATCGATTTTCCATTGGTCAATATCAAGGGCGTAGATGTATATATTCATGGCCGCTTTCGATTTGGTAAAATTGCGCTCAACTGCGGAAGCACCCCTAGACACCTCCCCATAGAACTGCGCAAACATCGCGCGAAGCCTCCGTATTATTTTTTTATACACACTCCCGTCGCAGTTTTTCTTAATACCGGCGATACATTTACCGACAACATTCCTTTTACTAAATCCCGCGACGGTTTCCCCCGCAAAGAAGCGCGCGCATTCATCCCACCACACATCTCCGCCTCTCCCAGTCCCACCGCCACTTTCGACAATGACCCAAAGTCGCGTTAGGTAATCGTATAATTCGAAGTTTTTTATTTTCCCGATATTCATTCCCATGAGGATAACGAAGCAATTTACAAAATAGTCCCGCAACAGTTTATCCCCCCTCTCCATTTTATTCTCGACAACAAACTCATCAAATTCAATACATTTCCGCGAAAAATAGTGTAGAACATATTTTACATATACCTCCTCTGATTTGAGGCCAGTTCCGATAACAACAGCTTCATTAATAATATATGGTAAAACAAATGCTATCCGGTTGAATACGGGTAAGTTTATAATTTGAACGAGTTTCTTCGCAAAGGGAATAATAATCGAGCTCGTATTGTATAAAAACTTCTTTTGATATGGGGACCAGTCAGTAAAGTATTTCTCTAATTTAGAGTTTATATCAGAATAACCGTCGTTGTTTTTGCGACAATACTCAATAAATTCTTCATAATTAGATGAACTCACTTTCATTTCATCTAATTCTGTAAATGTAAAAAAATTTATTTATAAACGCTCTTAACTGTCTTAACTCCGCTTTCAATAAGATGCATGGGAATATTAATAAGAGGAACACTCATAAGTTTGCCACTATATTTACAATAGGCGGTGACGAGAAGGAATAGGCCGACTAAACAATCGAATGAGAGGCGGACGGATTTCTCTCTATCATCTTGGGTGTAAATGATAGTGTGTCTCATTGAGGTTGCTACGATATAAGCAACTACAAGATAAGCAAGGAAGGTCATAACCATACCAAAATCCTTGGTCATGCAATTACATGAAAGATAGTGGATTGAAACGAGGGCGACAACCACAAAAAGTGCGTACGGCCAGAAGTTCTGATACATAATTAAATGAATAAAAAAAAATTATAGAGTTCTAAATATTTATAAATTTATGAAATAAAATAAAATTATAATTCACTCCCGAAGGAGGAAAAATATTTGTAAATAAAAATTTTTATTTAAAAATATTACGGATGAAGTCAAGAAACTCGCCTTCGGTCTGCGGGGTCTCTCCAAGAGAACATTTTGCCCTTTCGATCGATTGACCAAGATTCTCAATCTTCGTCTTGATTGAACTGATCTCCGCGTTGATCGAAAGAATTGTCGTATCTGTCTTTTGAGCAGAGGCCCGGTCCCCTGGTTGAAATTCCATAACTCTTTTGGTAGCATCACGACGGAGCGTCTGAATCTCAAGATTCAATCTCTTAATCTCGTCCTGACTCTCTTTCAACAATTGTTGGGTTTGAGAGTTTGGTCCAAATGAGGAATGTATCTCACAAAAGCATTTGAATTCCCGTTCCAGACCCTCCGGATTTTGAAGAAAGAATTGATGGACATCGTCGACAGTTGTCGCAGTTTGCAGAAACGTCTTCAATATGTCAAAAGGAGAAAGAACGACTGCATTTCTAGAATAAAAACAGTCGAAATCCCGTTCAGTCAAAACTTTTGTGAGAATCTCAACGAGGCGTTGAAGAGAACTATTCACGTAGTCCATCATTGTAATGAGAGCAAGGAGATGGTCTTGTGCATCTTGATCTTTTGTGTAAGTTGGTGAACGTTGTAGGTTTGTCAAAAACGACATAAAAACGTCTACCAAATTAGACAGAGACCGATGTTGATACAAAGGACTGATCTCCATGAAAATCTTCACCAACGAACGACGGTTAATTCCGATTCCGCAGAACGTTCCTTCATCCATGGCTTGACATAGACCAAGTGCTCGGGGGACAATCGCTTCATGTAGTTCTTCCAGTATCATCTTTACAAACTCATTTCGGGTTTCAGTAAAGTCAAACTGAGATGAACTAGATTGTTCATTGACTGCCAGAGCTTTAAGTCTTTCTGAGATGTGTGCCGACGAGGAAAACTCGAAATCACTCAAAAAAGAGACAATTCCACATGAAGACATAAATCGCATGATTTTGTCAAGACCACGATACTTACAGGAGTACTCCATCTTTTTGTCGTATTGGAGAAGCTGGTAAAGCCTCAAAAACTCAACCAAAGCCAAAGTTTCGTGTTGTTCGAACTGACATTCAGATAAAAATCTGATAAGTTCTAAAACAAACCGACGAGGTAGCTTTGATAAAGTATTCGAGACCTTGACAGAGTCAAGTACAGAAACATCTTGAACTGATGCTTGTGTCGCGGTTTTCGATCGAATGAGCTGACCAGATGGAGTAAACCACCAAAATCGACCAGCTACATGACTTCCAACTCGACCAGCTCGTCCAATCATTTGTTTCGCAAATGCATCTGAAACCTCAGACAAAAAGTAGAGAAAAATAGGGTGTTCTCCACAGTCAAAGTTCACACTTTGAAGGTGAAAGATTTTCTCCTGAATGACTAAAATCATCTTCCCTTTCTGGTACATATCTAGACAAAGTTTCACGAAATCGTGCGGCATTTGCTGACACAATCCAGCAACTCCTTTACAGAAGTGATCTAACCACCTAGTAGCTTCCGGTGAGCCAGATTCTGAGAGCAAATTCATTGCTGTCTGATTATCGCATGGAGATGGAAGATGAGCAGTTTGCCGAACCTTGAATTTACAATCCTCAAAGACCATAAGCAGCCGTTGTTTCGGAGAACGATGATCGCCAGCAACCGATGCAGATGCCGATGAAGATTTCTCTTTCGATTCTTCTTCGGATGGTTCCTTGGAAGATTCATTGGATGGTTCCTTGGAAGATTCCTTGGAAGTCATCTTATCTTTCTTATCAGGCTTCGTCATCGACTTATCCTTCTTTTGTTGTTGACCATGCACTCTTTGCTCTGTCCACAAAACTTTGTCATTTTCACTCTCAATAAACCTATTTCTTTTGAATGAAATTTCGGCTAAGTCGGAACAAACAGCTCGAAAATCGTCATCCCGTGCAAGACAAACAATTGGACATCCGTCCCCTTTGTCTCTAGAACTAATGATTTGCTCCATGACTGGTTTTCGTTTGGAAACATGAACTCGCCTTGGAGGTGTGAGAACATCACAATCAAACGTAAGACCGAAACTGGCCAAAAGATCAATGATCGGAGTGGCTTGTTCGGTCAAATCGTTCAATTCGCGAACGTTGTAAAACCTTGATTCCAAAACTGGGAAATTGACAGCAGATAGATGTCTTGCGACTTCTTCATATTGCCTGACACACCTTTGAGAGATGAACTCATTCAATGTTCTAAAAAAAGCACAGAATTCCCTTGTAGAAGGCAGTTGAAAAGCAGGCAAAAACTCTTGGACACACATACTTGAATTCGCTTCTGCTGCTGAGAAGATGGTGTTGAGGATTTGATTTAAATCATCCAATCTTGGAAATCGTCCAGAATTTGGAACAATCCCAGTTTTTGGAAACATCTCAAGAATCCAGTTCATCAGCGTGGAGAGCTTCCTCTTCACAAAAGAAATTTCAGATTCATTCTCACGTGGGTAAAACGGTTCTCGTGAATAAAAAAATTTAAACACTTCATTGTCGTACATCTTGAGAATGTCTTGTACCCTTAACACAAACTCATCGGATTGGGTTTTTTCAAGATCAGCAAAAGATTGCAATAGTGAACAGACTGGATCGATAATTTTACGAACACGTTGATACGACGAAAGAAACTCCGTCATGATCATTCTCATGCCAGACAACGCCTTGAAAGAAAGGGGGAATCCTCTCAAAAAACCGGAGGGTTCCGCTGCGCAAATTGCAGTGGATCCATCAGATTTTCCCAAGATGTCGATTTCAGACATAATCTTTCGATCAATTGCGGAAAGATTAAGTGTCGCTCCAAGCAAATGGATTTTATCACAACATCTAAACTCCATCAACCATTTGAGATCTTTTCCGAGATCGACCTCCGTGTTGTCATCAATGATGACTGTTAGCTTGTTTACAGAATGATATCCTGAAAGAGCTGCAATCTCATTCAACGACTTAACAACAAAAAGGTTGATAGATGATTTTGCGCTCGCCGCCTTCATGACAGATTCTTTGGGGAAACATGGGCTACCTGACATGAAGTTGATCTTCATATTAACCTCATTCCGATCCAGAAAAGTCTGAACGGTGCGGCATATTGATGAAAGTTCCATCATGTTTGCCAATGTTTCAGGGCCCATGTAGACGATGTCTTTTTCGTGAATCACAGAATCCAACAGTGCAAGAATGAGCGCAATCGTCGTCTTTCCACAACCAATCGAATGGAGCCACAAATGGATCTTTTTCTGTGTCTGCGTGAGATGATCCCACATTTCCACAGGATTGATTTGTCCATTGGTTGATTTCGACCCACGAAGACGATTGAGGTGTTCAGGACCTGATTTTTCGATCATAGTTCTGCGATACGCTTGAAGCTCGTGTGGGTGGTTGAAACACAACATCAGCATGTCTTCCTTGCCCTTAAAAGTCAAGCATTGAAAGAGTGCCTGAAAAATTTGAAGACATTCGTCATCGGTATTTGGCTCTTTTTTCAATTTCTTGAAGATTTCGATGACAAGCAATATCTTGCTGATTTGCTCAGTGGACAACTCGTTCGTTGATGAAGAAAAAATGCGAAGTCCGTCTAGAACCTCAAACGATATGTTCACCAAGTCGATCATCGATTTTTTAGAACTAAACAACGATTCTTTGTTTAAGTTGAAAAGGATGGACATGACAAACTCATTGAAATACTGATCGAGATCAAGACGATTGCTCATCTTTAAAGTCATCTCCTTGTTCAGGAGTAATCCAACAATGTGGACAAACAAATCCCGATTGGGTTTTTTGTTTTTCATTGTTGCATCAAAAATGGCTGTAAAGGCTTCGAAACTGTATGATTTCATGAATTTCCTGATCAATTTTTCTTTGTCTTCAAGAAATTCTTTTGGAACGGGGTCGGAACAAAACATTTCAACAACGTTTTCACCTTCCATCGTTTCGCCAAAAATCCTCTTCAACGTCTGCATGTCTTGTGGTGAAAGGTTCTTCAAGCCAAAAAACTGTAGAGAAAGTTGAACCAGACCATGGAAAGGCAACATTAAATCAAAACGTGATTCTCGTACTTTTCCGGCTAGTTCACCACCACCTCCAACTGCACGACGGAACGGGTTCCCTGATTTTGGTTTCTCATTCTGTTCGTTGGTTTTCATTTTCATCTCCGACTTGAACTTCGCATGAAGACGATTCACAACATCAGAAAGATCCATCTCTTTGCGTTCATCCAGCGGAAACGGTTCATTTTCACGATCAGGCAAATACTTCCCAGAGAAATTTGTCGCCTTATCCGATTTCGGAGGTAAAACAAGTTGTTTTACCTCCTCCTCAGTCTTCGTCAGAGAGACACCGTCAAAACTCTGGTCCATCCAAGCATAATCATCATCAGACTCGTTCTGTTGCAAAACAACTGTTTCAACAACGGGAGCCGGATGACCGATTGCTTTTCCCCCAGACACGTGTGCCTGAGGTGGTACATCAGACTCTTTCTTTTGCGAAACAACTGTTTCAACAACGGGAGCCGGATGACCGATTGCTTTTCCCCCAGACACGTGTGCCTGAGGTGTACAT
>Ga0214923_10002148_pt1 | contig 26786 bp, 21 predicted proteins | sample LL1510_MetaG_FD_177993 | JGI IMG/M metagenome (GOLD analysis project Ga0214923, IMG submission 177993) | Freshwater microbial communities from Lake Lanier, Atlanta, Georgia, United States - LL-1510 | ecosystem: Environmental > Aquatic > Freshwater > Lake | place: USA: Georgia | collected...
GATTTATTCGGCCACCTATGTAACCGGAACCGGAAACATCGGCGAATCTTCCGGGGACGTAATTACTGGTCACGTAGTTCGTCATGTCTACACCTCTGTCGGAGCTCTTCCTACCGGTATGCTTGGAGCTACCGTGTCTACCGAAACGCAGGAAGCCGACGGGTATACCCTCTACACGGTAACAACGATTCAAGTTACGGACGCTGATCTCCCCGACGAGGTCGTCAAGCGTCATAACGATAAGCTGACGCTCACCACAAAGCGCAAGATCAATTCTCCCCCCACTGGAACCGGCCCCGTGATTCGGACCGATACCCAGCAAGGTCAGGGTTACACGATTTATTCGGCCACCTATGTAACCGGAACCGGAAACATCGGCGAATCTTCCGGGGACGTAATTACTGGTCACGTAGTTCGTCATGTCTACACCTCTGTCGGAGCTCTTCCTACCGGTATGCTTGGAACTACCGTGTCTACCGAAACTCAGGAAGCCGACGGGTATACCCTCTACACGGTAACAACGGTTCAAGTTACGGACGCCATCCTCCCCGACGAAGTGGCTACACGATACAACGGCGTACTTTCTATAACAGTATCGAGAAAAATAAACTCTGCTCCAAGCGTAGATGCGTCCAAAGTAATCAAGTCGGAAATCCAAGAGGGACAGGGGTACACTATTTATTCAAAAACGACAGTTACCGGAAGCGGTCAGATAGAAGGTGAAGACACTAGGAGCCTGAATAATTTATTAACAACCCACACGGGTCGGGCTATAAATACTGAACCTACCGCTCCTACTGGGAGTTACGTCACGTTAATCGCTGACATGACTCAACAAGAAGATGGGTATTACATTCGGACTAAACGCTGGGTATACGGTAGCGGATTAGTAGACACAACAGATGAGACGAGAACGGATGGTTCTGTTGTTACTACGAAAATTTATTTGAATTCATCTACGGGGGCGTCTGGCCCTTCCGGTTCGTATAAAGTTAGTGAAGATAGCGAACCGGGTGTAGGATACAATCTATTTACGATCCGGTACTATACTCCACCGCAAGAGTATAACGTAAATGTTAACGTGCCAGTTAAAAAACCGGGGGTAGTCGGAGGCGATGCAAACGGCATCGCGGTTGCCCGGAGTCCAGCTATCGTTAATATATCAGCGGTGGCCAACGTAAAATTCGTAACTAACCCTACGGTAGTTCCAGTAACGCCGATAAATTCCGGTACGACCGTGTACGAGCGGGCACATTTTACCGATGGAAAGCAACCAGAGTATTTGTTCGATACTACGTCCATGCCCGACTACTATCAGGGTACACCTGCTGCTGGATCGTCTGGCACATCGTTTCGCGGCAGACCGACAGACGGGTATTCGGTGAGCGTATACGGAGCCCCAGATCAATCGGGGAATACGCTTGTTTTAAGCTGCGAAGCTGAACCGTATTTCAGGACTCCATCCGTGATAATCTACAAGGTAACTAAAGTAACGGGGGTGCTATGAGCGCAACCGTCGATTCTGCGGGCAATTTTGGGCCCACGTTAAATTTTGCTCCACAGAAAGATTTTATACCGTGGCAGCAGCTTACTCGCTACTCAACAGCAGGAGGAAGAGGAGGAGGTGAGCATCCGTTTCAAGTGGTAGACGTATCAAATGGGCAGTATCCACGGAGAATCAAAATCGTAGCCGGTGTGGTTAATTCTACCGTTCCTCGCATAGGTGGAAGTGATTTAGACAGCCTTCCAGTTCCGACAATCGACTTACCGTCGGGAAGCACCCGACAGATATACCTTAAAGTCACTGTTAGTAATGGGGGTGACGTAACTGGAGTTGAAGTTGAAGCTCTGAGTAGCGCACCGTCAGACACGCTAAATCTAGGTTATCAGGCAATCGCAAGCGTCACTACGAATAACTCAATAACCGCGATTAACCAGTATGTTAAAAACAGTCTGGGGCACCGGCGTTGTCGCGCTTCGGACCACGTATTCTGGGCTCTATGATGACTCCCCCCTATCAAGGTCAGTGCAGTGACTGCTGTGACCTCGTGATTGCATTGCGAGGAGTGATGGGGACTGCCCGCGCACAAGGGTTTGAGACCTTTAATTCGCTTGGACCTGACCGCTACTTAACATATACCTCTGGGCTTGTTTCCTCAGAAAGCGCAGCAGTCGAATGGGAAGCGTATCCCGGAGCATGTAGCAGCAGTGGGTATTCATTTTCCATGTCCTTTTCGGGTAGCAACACTTTTAAGGCTAAATCAAACCTGACGGATCGAGAACTGTGCGGTCTTGAACGAGAGATAGACCCCGATCCGCGAGAACTTTTTCTTCCGTATGGGTGCTACGATGATGAGGGCAACCCGACGCCAAAGTTTACAAAAACGTATAACGCAAACGACGGGCAAGTGATCAACATAACTGGTAGCGATCCCGGTCCTCCATCACACGTTTGCGAGTTTGCAGGGGACCATATCGCGGGGTTGAAAACACAAGCTGGAAACATCACGTTGACTCCGATGTCTACTCCTTCTTGGACTTCGTCTTTCAACGGAGATGATGACGTTGGTGTTATCTGCACTTTTAGAGTTACGCCGGGAGGAAGCGGAGTAGATACTCTCTCCAATTCAGATAGCTACGATAGTGTAAAGACAAGGCTAGCTTCAGCAAGGGCTTCCGGCCACGCATACCGGAATACCGGCATAACGTCGGGGAATATCCTGACATTTACAGATGGAGATTACCCAGCACTCAAATACTATAACTCCCAGCACGGATCGTACCGCAGCTTTTGGTATACTTGGAGAAATAAATGCAACGGTGACGCAGGTGGTGAAGGCACCGTGGGCTTTACGCTAGACCCTAGGGTTTTCGACCACGGGTTAGACATGAAAACCAACGCCTACTTCGACAACCCGAATAACCCCTACGAGCAACTTGTATCGTATGCCAAAAGATTTGAGAACGAAGTAGGAGAGTTCGAGGGCGTATTTTCAGTCTACGACAACCGTAGTCAACCGCCTGCGTCTACGTTAAAGTTTGATCGCGTTAGGATACCGCTATGGGGAAAACTTCAACTGGTTACGTCGTGTTACTCTCCGCAAGGCCAGACAGGCACGACCTATTCAACTAGCCACGACCTCGTTGTTTCTGAGCAGTTAAATGACCCCATAGATCAGAACGGGAGTCTAAACTTTTCTCATTCATCGTGGGGATATATTGGCGTTAAAGAACGACAGTGGGCTTCAGACATTCCAGACGTAACCGATGCGGCTTTTGTTCTCTCTAGCTTTTGCTTACGGAATAAGGCTCTCCTCTGGTATCCCTCAGAATGCACCGTAACGGTAGAAAAAATAACGCTCAACTATAAGGACGGCTTTGATACAAGCGATGGGTCTAACAAACCTTTGGTAGAGCAACTCGCATCTGCACCGGTCGTGCAAAGCGTAGAGGTTGAGGTTACGACTCCATTCAACGGTGGGTTTTGCTCATCGGAGTTAGTCGGTGTAGTAACAAACAACTGTCAAAAGATTGTGCTTCGCCCCGTGTCTATAGCACTGAATGCAAATGGAGCTGGTTCACTTAGCTCGCTTAAAATCCTATCCAAACAGCGAAAAGGTAACTTTGGGTTTCCTCAACTCGACCACATGAAAGACAGTATCGTGTGGGTTAACGGAAAAGTTTTTAAGGGGCTTAGGAAAAATACAGCGTGGTATAGAAAGTTGACGTGGACGTATGCAAAAACGATCTCTTCCGCGTCTACGGATTCTTGCCCCGCTTTACTTTGCCAAGTAAAAACGGGAGAAGCAGCAGATTTCTCGACGACAATCACCATAGAAAAAACAGCGGACCCCTCCGTCATTTACGACGGGTGGACTTCTGCTACGATGCAGAGGATATTCAGCCAGCATTGGTGGAGCTTCGTGTCTGCGGAAAGTTCTCAAGGGGAAACAAGTATAAATGCACCTACCTATGGACACCATGAACACCCTCCTGTGTGGGGGTCTGTTGGGTATGACGAGGCTACCGCAACTACTGCATACCGAGGTAGCGAATGGTCTGACGCTACGGTAAACATAGCGAGTTTAACCCCGTCTTCTATTCCAATACGCGCTCTGTATGGGAAGGAGCGCGAAGAGCAGGACTTAGAATCCAACTATTTCCTAAATGTAGGAGATGGCTGCGGACCGGGCAACTCGCCATGCGCGTCGCCGAACGCGGACATCTGCTTAAAAGAACCCTATTCCGAGTATAATCACCGTGCAGGCGGAAATACCATAGACCCTTACTATGGATACTCGTCCACGAGCAGAGCAAATGCGGTTGCCGTGGCCGTAGAGCAGACCGTTGAATTGACAGTATCGGAGCAGGGTTTTTACGGAATCGAGCTGCCGGAGATACTCGATGAACAAGGAAACGGAACTGGGACATACGATACGTCTCAGCTTTTACCCGGAGAGCGAGCGGATGGAAACGGTCGTGTCTACAGCCCCATAGTCCGCTCGGCTACGATTTACGCAGCTTCAGCACCTCCTAGTGGGCATTACGATGTCATCCGAAATATCCGAATCACCTAGTCTACGTGAGAGAATAGAGGCTCGTCGCGCATCGCTTGGCGTTAAGCTAAAATCGGTGTCACCCCAGCCGCTTGAAACGCCTGAACGCGCCGTCAGCGGATTGGGCGATCTGGTTGCCAAGGTGGCCCAACCCATCGCTAAAGCTATCGACTCGGTAGCGGGAACTAAAGTCGCGTCTTGCGGTGGCTGCAAAAGACGGCAGGAAGCCCTCAACAGACTCGTTCCGTTTGGCCCGACGCCGACGACCCCCAATTTAGGGTAGACTCAAGGCATCATGCTTTTGGTTTCTGACGTTTTTTCTGAGGTCTCTCGCATTATGCGGGCTTGCGATGACGCGACCGTTTACGACCGCATTTCTGACGCCGCAGAGATCCTTTGCAACAAAGCCGACATCGATCCGTTGCTCGGCTGGGTCGATATCGTGACGGGCGGAAGCCGCTACTTTACCCTTCCTCGAGAAGTAGACACCGTACTTGCCGTAAACATCTCAGGCAAGCCGTCGTTTGCCCGCAACCGCTGGGCTGAGTTTCACCTGAACGGCCTCGGTACCGATGACACCGTCAAGTGCGATGAATTCTGGGACGATAAGGGTGGTTTTCCACTGTTTGTCGATCCGACCAATCCGGTCCGCTTCTCCGTTTCAACTACCCGTTCGGAAGACGTATCGGCTGGAGAACTCTGGGTGTATGGGTACGACGAAAACGACCGCTGGGTTACCTCGCTTGTTAACGGAAGTCCTGTTGACGGATACAAAGCGACGTTGTACGCAACTCCTACTGTGCCTAACTCGTCGGTTCCGCTGTTCAAACGGGTGACGATGGTGCGCAAGACGTCGTCCAAAGGATATTTTTCGCTGTGGGGCACCGCAGCAAACGGTACCACCGTCCTTTACGGGGAGTACCAGCCAGCCGAGACTCTTCCGTCCTTTCGTCGTATCCGGATCTCTAAGAACGCTGAGTGGGTCCGCGTCCGGTACCGCCAAAAAGTTTTTCGGGTCACAAAGTCCACTGACTTGATTCCGGTCCACTCTCGGTACGCGCTTATGCTCATGATTAAAGCGCTTCAAAAGTACGACGACGACAAACTCGAGGAAGCCGCTGCTTATGAGGCACAGGCTGTCCGTCTACTTATCGAAAAGCAGCAGGCTACCAACCCACCTGTGGGACCTTCGTTCCAAGTGAGCAACGCCACCCGTCTGGTATCCGACCGTAACCGACTCCTTTAATTTATGTCCGACCCTTTTAAATCACCGCTCGACCAAGGCATGACGACTCTCGGGTACGGGGTGCTCGACGCTCCCGATCAACGCTTGAGGGAAATCGCTTTGCGTGCCCAGCAAGGTCAGCAACTTTCTTCCAATGACATCTCTCGTCTTGCCCAACGTCAAGGCATAGAACTTGAAACGGCGCGCGTCGCACGGGACGTAACGGGATACGGTGGCGCTGGCGTTCCAGTGTCTACGGTGGACTACCTTGCCGGTACCCGCCTCGATCCGCGAGTGCAGCAAGCGACAGCGGCCGAGGCTACGCTCTCTACCAACCCCATCATGCAGCAAGCCCGACTGCAGCAAGCGCTGGACACCATCGACCCCGTTGGAGCTCAAGCAAGGCGGCTTTCGGACCCTCGGGCTAAGGTACTAGACGACTACGCCATAGCGACCAAAACAGCGCAAGAGCTCGGCGTCGATGTAGACACGGCACGGGCACTCCGGCAACCGATGGCGATGCGCCCTGTGCTACCTGAATCAGAGTTTTCGGTCGGTGCAGCAAAAGCTAAGACCTTAGGCGAAGGCCCTTCTAGCGCCTCTTCTCGGGTCGAGCAAAAAGTTGGTCAAGTGTTCTCAGTCAACCGCGACGTCTCTCAGATAGGCGAAGAAGCAAGCAACGAAGCCATGAAATGGGCTTCGGAATACGCGTCGCAGACTGGCGTTCGTCCAAGTCTTTTACAATTTCAAGATCGCGTTTCAAAGATCCGCACCGAACTTGAACCAAGAGAAGCAAAATTTTCTGAGCGAGACGACCTGACTGGCGATGAATACGAGGTATCGCTGCTTACGGACGCCTCTGGAAAGCGCGTTTACGGCACCCGTGGCACGACCCTTAAGAAGCGTAGCCCAGCTTCTGAGCAGCTTGATAACGAGTTCGTAAAGGATTACAACGATTGGACCAGCGGAGGAGCTTCTCGGTCTGCCAACGATATTTCTCGTCTAGACGCGGCCGTAAACCGTCTGAAAACCGAGAACGTGTCGGGTCCTATCACGGGCCGCGCAGCGTCTTATCCAGTGACCAAAATTTTCACGGAGGCTTTTATGCCCGGAATCGCGGCCACTGAAACGGATGTGTTGAGTGTAGGCCAAAATAAGATCCGAGAAATTTTCGGGTCTAATCCGGCGCAAGCCGAAGCGCAGCGGTTACTCGACCGTATTTACGACAAACAGATGCCCGAATCGGAGAACATCCGGCGCGTTGAACTTTTCCGTGATATGCTAATCGACGGCGCTAAAGCCAAAGCCCAAAAGGCCGCCTACTACGAAAAGTACAACACGTTATCGGGGTACAAGGGCCCATCAGAGCTCGACATCGCCCGCAAAGCAAATGACACGCTAGATAACAAGGCATCGAATTCAAATATCCCGCCAGCGGCGAGTGAGAAACTTAATAGTTACCTATCCAAAAGAGCAGCCAAACCCAAAACGCCTTAGTTAAAAAGTGCGGTAGACTCTACTGCACATGGACCTCAATCCCGACACGCTGCTAGAACGCCTATCCAATCTTTCAATCGGTGAGATAGAAACTGAGCAAGATGCCCTTCGTTCCACGGGGCAGTTCGACGAAGATCTCGACGGCGTCTACAGCTCATTCATCGAGGACAAAGCAACTAAATGGATTGAGGGAGCCCAAAAAGCACCCGTATCGCAGCTTGCAGAAGACGTAATCGCCGGAGAGCGCGAAGGCCGCTACTCCAAGGATTTTATCGATTCGGTTGCCGTTCCAGAGATGGCGCGCAGACGAAAAGAAGAGTCTGAAAAAGGACCTCTCCAAAACGTAGCTGAGGGAGCCAAGGCCATCGTTTCAGACATCCCGGGCGCAGTTTCTTCCTTCGGACACGCTCTGTACGGTATGGGAAAAGGGGTATCCGAAGCTGTAAATGCCGGAGTTATTGGATTGGGTTCGTTGGCCGAGTCCAACCCAGATGTTAGGCGTGATATGCAGAGCCGAGCAGCTGCTCGTGCCTTGTCCGGTCTCGAATCTGCGACCCAAGGCACAGTCCGTCCTTTATCCCGCTTTGCGCAGTGGGCTATTCCCGGGGATACCGAAGCGGAGCGTACGCTGGCTGATCTAGCGGCTAAGGTAACTAACAACACGACCGTCCGCGCAGGCGTTGAAGAAGAGGCTCTAAAAAAGGGGGACGATAAAACGTGGTGGGAAACGTACTCGGCCCCTTACAAAGCGGCTGCCGATACGTTAGCGGGTAACGGCGCACTGGCGAAGATGATTGACGTAGACGCCGATACTTTAAAAAACCGTTACGGGATTAAGCTTGAAGCTGAAGATTTAGAAGCTGGGAAATCTATCTCTGAAGCGGCGATGTTTGGCGTGATGGAAGCGCTGCCGTACGTTACTGGCGTGAGTATCGGCGCTAAATGGGCTGCCCGAACGGGTCGCGCGGCTAAGGCACGCGTTGTCCTAAAAGGGGCCAATGCGTCGATGCTTGAAAAAGGTATCGCTACTATACAGGACGTAGCGGAAAAAGGGTTACGAAAACTCGGCGGGCCTTCTGCCCCCGTAATTCAGGTAACTAAAGGGCTTGAAACAAAAGCGGATGAAGTAGCCAAGATCTCTGCAGATACCGCTCGGTACCAATCCGCTCTACGAGACGTGCGGATGAAGACGGGGGCAGTTACGGTTGAACTTGGAAACGCTATCCGTCAACAGGCCGCTAAATCGGGTGCCGGAATAGAAACTGGCGTCTTAACGGCTGGAATTGCTCTTGCCAGCGGAGCAGACCCACAAGAGGCCCTTGCAGCGGGTATCTCAGGGTATATTGGTCGGCGCATACTTGGAGGACGCGTCGGGGCTACCCTTACGGGTATGGGTCTTGAGCGCGCCGGGAAGGCGTTGCAATTTGCGATGCCCGGCGAAGGGATACGTCGCGCGCTGATTGATTTTTCTAAAGACTACAAGCCGATACAAACAACCCTAGTAGGAGCTGGTTTTGGCGCTGCCGCCGCACTTCCGTGGGCACTCGGAGCGGAAAATCCGGAAGAGGCTCAGGGGGCTTTATCGATAGGCGCTGCATTCGGTGCTTTGGGAGCCGCAAAAGGACGGTTCGTCGACTTTGGGTCTCGAGAAATTCTAAAGCGGCGTGCAGGTGGCGCTGAGTCGGTAGGACCCTTTAAACCTACCGAAAATCTTGGTCTGGACGCAGGGCTCGACGCGGCTAACGCGCAAGCAGAAAATCTTTTGAGCCAAACAGGGCTTGGCGTAGCTCAACAAGGGCGTCAGCTATCTCGTAGCTTAGGAGGTGAATCGGTATACTTCGCTACTGCAGAAAACATGGCGCAAGAAATTGCCCGCGTCACAAATAACAACCCCGCTTACGCTGGTGCGGGGGACGCGCAAGGTGTCTTCATTCCCGCGAGCGAAAACACTACAGGAAAACCGCTAGTATTTAGCACTATTGGAGCAGATGGCCGATCCACTGGGCACGAACTTTTCCACCTCTTAGCAGCGCACATCGAAAGCACTGAAGCAGGCCGGAAAGCGATGGATGGCGTGCGGTCTCGCGTAGCTAAGATTTTTGATGCGGGGTTTCAAGATGGAAAAGTCACGGGCATCTCCGATAGCCTCCGCCAATTTGCTGAATTCTATAATCGGGAAGGTATCTTAGGAACGTCCGCAGCCGCAGCGATGGCCCCCGACGCTAATTTAAATGACGCTGGTGTGCAGCGTTTCTGGCGCGCGATGCTGGATGAGGTAGCCGCCGAACACGGCAACGTAGCTTTTAATCGTCTTCCCGCTGGTCGATTAGGTGGGAGTAAAGAGGTATCGACTGCGTTGTCTAGAGCATTTGCCACTCTCGTAGATCGAGCGGCTGGTATTCAGCGCCCGGGTTTTAATCCGGGAAGCCCCGTAGTTTCCTCTGAGGCGCTTAAAATCCAGCCTGATTTTGACCTCGTCTCGCTGATCGAGAACGGTCTTTATTCTGGTGCGTTGGAGCTTAACGATACCGTCCCAGACAAGTCATTTGAAGCGTCTACCGCTGCGCCCACGGGAACTGCGCCTATCACAACAGTTACCCCAACAACAGCTCCTACCGCCACTGCTCCTGTGGCTACCGCTCCCCGCACCGTTGACGTTGGCGTGCTTACCCCCGTTCCGGTATCGTTGACTACGGATCGCAGTCTCGGTAACCGCACTCCGCCTCAGCAGCCCACTGCAGAATCCCCGCAACCTGCGGAAACCGAAACTAAAGGCACGGGGCAAAAGTTCCCCGTTCCGGAAGAAATTCCCGAAAATCAGCCTGCGGTTTCTTCTCCGGTTGGCGCTACGGAACCCTCCGTACCTACCACGCCTGCGGGGGCTGTTCGCGGCACTGAGACTCAGGCTGCCCGTACCAATTTTGAGGCTCCGCTTACAGAGAGTGAGCGCGCTGAGGCCGAGAAGATTCAGCCAGATGCGAAAGCACTTCCGGCGGTCGAAAAGGTGATGTCCTTTTTGAAGGCGCTGGGGGGTCAAAAAGTGGGCGTTCCGATCGCGGAAGTTTCTTATAAAGGAACCGCCCCCGGCGATAACACCACCCGGTCTAAACGTGTAGCGATTTACGGCCGTGAAGGCTCTACGTTCCTTGCGTTCGATATCGATCGCGTAAACTACAACGCAGACCTTCTTTTTCAGTGGGCCAAAGAAAATAATCGCCCGCTTCCGTATACGGGGATCGACGATCCAGCCTTTACTCGCGATGTCCAGACATACGTCCGTAATCACGCGGAAAGCCGTCGTGGGTCTGGCGAACCTCTTTACATCGAAGGCAAGCCGTCCACAGCTTCGGGAGAACCTGTAGCCAAGCTTACTCGTGAGCAAGAGCAGTTTATCTCCATTGCGATGGGTCAGGAAGCGAAAGCCACTGCCACGCCTCGTAACGCAGCGGCGCTAGGAAGGCAGGCAGCTACTGCCCGTGCATCGGGCATCGAACCCCTGCCCTTTGGCGAAGGATCGATCGAACCCAACGCACTTCGTAATACCTTGCGGAACGAGGGGGCTCCCATCGACCAGATCGGTGCCGATCCCGATCCTACTCGCCGTCAAGCAAACCCCAACGACCGCAATTCTGCATTGATGCGTATGGCGGCTCGCGGAATTCAGGATTTCAAATTAACTGGTCAATCGACCTCTATCCCCAATCAATCGGCGTACGAGGCAAGCTTCATGCCCGCCGCGACGGAGTCGACAAATTTCAAAAATTGGTTCACCGGATCTAAGGTCGTGGACGAATCCGGTGCCCCGCTTCGGGTATACCACGGGACGTCCAAGGATAAAATATTCTCCAGTTTCACGGAAAGCGCCAAAGGTAGTTGGTTCACCACCGATCCGGAGACCGCGAGTGAGTACGCGAAAAATAACGATAGCCAGCGTATTGTTACGGATTACCGAGGTAGATTAGAAGAAAAGAATACCGCCAGCCGCGTTATACCCGCCTATCTATCGATTAAGAACCCGATGGTTATCGACGGTCCCACCCTTGAAAAATGGAGGAGGTCTGAAAATTACGTCTCGGCCAACAAGCAACTTGTGCGGCAGGCCCAGCAGGCTGGCCACGACGGTCTGGCTTTTCCCGGTGGCATATTTGTTTCCTTCAAACCGGAGCAGGTTAAGTCTGCGCTATCGCCGACTTTTGATCCGAAAAACCCTGCCCGTTTCATGCCCGCCGCGAACCGAGCACCAAATGAAAATATACGGGAGATCTCTAAAGAGTATGTGAAGGCACAGCGGATCCCGTATCGCCCACACGAAAAAGCGATTTCAGTCAACGAGGAGCTCGCAAAACGAATCGCAGATTATTACGACAAGTCTGTCGATTCCCCAAATGACCCGAAAGTGAAAGCCGCGTACACGGCACTTGCGAACGAGACCGTGCAGCAGTGGAGAGCTTTTGAAAAACAAGGGTACGTAGCCGAACCTTGGAAAGGTGAAGGACAGCCTTACAAGGATTCTGCCGAGATGATGGCGGACGTCCGCGACAACAAGCACATCTACTATTTCGAGACCGAGGGTGGATTTGGCGTAGGCGGCATTACCCCTGAGATGCGCGCGTCGAATCCGCTGCTTGCAGAGTCCGGTGTTACTTTTGGCACGGCTAAAAACGTACCCGTAAACGACGTATTCCGCGTTGTCCACGATATCGTCGGTCACGGAGCCCACGGGTACGAGTTCGGGCCTAAAGGCGAACTGAACGCGTACATTGAGCACAGCCGAATGTTTTCAAATGCGGCTAAACCCGCATTAGCCGCAGAAACGCTGGCGCAAAACTCTTGGGTCAACTACGGGGCTCACCTCCGCCGTCCAGACGGTTCGCTCCCAAAAAAAGGCGAAGAAGGCTACATCCCTCCGGCAGAACGTCGTTTTGCGGATCAAAAAAATCTGGCCATCCCAGATGAATTTCTACGTGAAGTAGATCAATACGCTGAAAAATCTTCTGGTAACACTGTCGGGGCCAGCGTAGTCGCCAAAGGCTTGCCTCAATATATGCCCCGCCCAGACGTTAAGAAAATAGTCCCTGAAATCGAGCGTTTAAAAGGTGTCGATTTTGCTGAGGACGGTGGCGGGACGTATACCTTAGACGGATCAAAACACCAAGGTGGCGGACTTGTGATCCCGTTAGCTAGCCAAAATTTTAACCGCAATGCGATCACGCCAGAAGGCATCACTAAATTCATTGATAGCCACGCTGACAAGTTATCCGATTCCGTACGGTGGGGACTCTACAAATTTAAAAATTCTGACACGCTAAGCGTAGATCTGAGCATCGTAGCTAAACCTGAAGATACCCAAAATGCTCTTCTCGTTGGCAGGGCCCTCGGTCAAGAAAGCTTGTATGACCTAACCAACTACGAAAACGTCCAAACTGGGGCATCTGGAAATAATACGCTGCCACTAAACGCGGCGCAATTCAAACAAATTGGTGAAGCTCTTTTTAATGGCGGAGTCCCGTTTGATGTTCTAGAAGAAGCTCGGAAAAATAATCCCGAGATCGCTGATAAAATTGATGCCGAGCTTGGTGGCAATCCACTTGAGACACCCGAAGCAATCGCTATCCGTGAGAACCAGATTGAACGCAGCGGCCCTTTAGCGAAGGCATCGGTCTCCTCAAAACAGCCCTTTGCTGGGCAAGCACTCAATGTTTTATCAGAAGAAATTGTAAAAGGTGCAAAATACACGCCCACAAAAATATCTGAGGCCCCGAAAACTAACGGTCAATTCATGCCAGCCGTTAAGGCCACCGCCGGAGACGTCGTCCGCGACGGCGACAGCAACAGCTTACCAGTTCATCAAAAATTGGTTGACGGGAAGCCTGCATTCGACAAAAAGGGCCGTATTGTTCCGCTCAAGGTCCCATACGATCTTTTGGAAGCCCCCGCGCTTAAGCAGGCTACTGGCGGACCTGCGGTTACCGGCGTGGATGAGTTTATCTCCGCCCTTCCGTTCAAGCTCACCAACCCGGAAAAAGATTTGATCCGTGAGTATGCGGCGTCTGGCGCGATAAGCGCAGCGGCCGACAAGGCTGCCGACCGCACCCAAGAGTATCTGCGTAACCCAGAAATAGCGGCTGGCAAGGGTTGGTATTCTCGCATGCGCGAGGGTCTAAAACGCGCGTTGGGCGACCTTTCCGAAACCATGGCTCAGCTTCTTGGAGCTACATCCGCCCGCACGCCGGTGGACGAAAATTTCCTACAGGCAATGGATGCCCTTGAGCAAATCGCGTCCGGCAAATACGACGCCTTGGTTGATCGCGTGGTCGAATTTGAAAACGTCGGGTCCGATTCGTTTAAACAAGCGTCCACCTCGAAAGGCGATAAGGCTTTGCGGGAATCCCTTTTCCAGAAAGGATATGACGCACAAGTCGAGTATCTTGTTCAAAAAGACTACAAGGGTTTGCTTAAACAACAGGCAAAGGACGCATTGAAACGGGCCCAAAAGGCTACGGGTCAAGACGCCAAGGACCTTCTTGCGGAAGGCAAATTTTTGACCGATCTTTCACGCACGACCCCTACGCAAATGCGAGTTGACCCCGCGTTGCTCGCGTCGGTAGCCGAATCTGCCTTGGAACTCATGCCTCGTCGTTCCAACGGCAAAAAATTCAACGCCAATACGTCGCAGGTGCGCAACGTGATCATGGGCGTATGGCTCGAGAAAACCAAGGCCCCTAAAACCCCGAATTTTGCGGGTAACCTCACTGGTCGCACGCTAGAGGCCACGATAGATGTCTGGGCTGCGCGATTCTTGCGCAGTCTTCTTTATACCGAAGGGCAGTGGCGGATTCAGCCTGCTTCAGAAACCGGCGTTTCCAATGGAGACTTTGCACTCGGCCAGCTCATCTTCCGTGAAACCGCAAAGCGTGTCGAAATGAATCCCGACGATCTTCAGGCGGTGCTGTGGTTTGCCGAGAAGGATAATTGGGAGAAAAATGGGTGGACAAATACTGTGGGAGCGGGAAAAACCTCGTTTGATACTATGTTCAACACCTTCTTCCCTGAGAACGCAGAACCTCGTAAATTTGCGGACGTAAAAGCGGAGATCGAGGCGACCCGTGAAAGCAAAAAGGCAGAAAAAATTGCTCAAGAAAAGGAGAAGGCCAAGTCTCTCGGCATGACGTATGCCCGCTGGAAAGAAATTCAAAAACAACGCGACGCCGAGGCCAAGAAAAAAGAGCTGTCCGACGACGACCTTAGCGAAAATTCCTATGATAACCCCTGATAAATTCAACCCCCGCGACCTTGCGGCTTTCACCAAGCTCATGCAGAAAGGCGTAGAGGCACCCGAAGAAGGGTCTTCGCGAGCTTTTTGGCAGGGCGGAGAAGATTTTCGCGAGCAATCAATGGCTAAGTTGATGGCTATGTCTAGCGAGGACCTTCAACAAGCGCTTGAAAAAGCGCTTTCCGGTTCTCCGCTCTCCGAGACAAAAGTTCGTAGACTCAATAAAAATGAGCCCTCTAGCTAACACGACCGTAAAGTCTGGCAGTCCGGCAGCCGACATGCCTCTGGCCGACCCAAGCGCTGTTCCAGCCCAGATCCAAGAACAGGCTGTGCCTGAACTTCCACCTGCGTTTGCGCCTGTGGCCACTGGCGAGGTGCCTGCAATTTCGCTTCCCCCCGTTGATCCAAACGCTTTGCTACTTCCTGAGCAGCAGTTTATCGTAGACAACTACGAAAAATTGCCTGCTCTGGGACTCGGAGCCTTTGAGGCTCAGGATTCTACGACCATCATCTACAACACCTCAGTGCTGGATGAGTCAACTTTGAGTCAAGCTGAACAGGAAGGTCGGCTTCCCGAGCTTTTAGCGGGGCCTGAAGCCACTCCGGCCGACCAAACCCAGCAGGGCGCTCCGATGTCGCCAGAAAACCCCGCTGCGGTGGCCCAGACCCGTGCAGATCAGCGTCCTTCTATGCCTGTTCAAACCGCTCCAGCGGTTCCGTCAATGCCCGCGCCAAAAATGCTCGCTGGCACTGCTAATCTCTTGGCAAAAGCCCGAGTCCGTAATATGGGTGCAGGCCCGCAACAGGCCGGAATTAAGCCCAATCCTCTTTCCGGTACCGTAGCCAAGCGCCCCGTTTAACATGGCCAATCAAACTTACGCCGTTTCTGGAGCCCCTATCGATTCAAAACTCGATGATCGGTTTGCCCCGCGTCCACGTTTGCCAATATCTCAATGGTCGGCCAATAAAGAAGCCGCTGCCAATGCCGTGCGGTGGCAGCAAGAGGGCCGCTACAGCTCACCGGACCGCAACCGAAATATCGCCTTAGCTAAGGCGGATGGCACGTTCGACGCCTTGCGCGAGCGTTTTAATAGCAACAATCGTGATCGAGCGATGGACGAAAACGGAAATATCGTCGTCACTAGGCTGCCCGCCGCAGTTGCTTCAACACAGAGTGCAGGCGCTGTTTCTACTCGGCTACCGACAACAACCTTTACTTCTGCTGAGCCGATCGCAACTGGGACCGCTAGTTTTTCTACGCCGTCTGCTCCTTCTGTCGCTTCTCCTGCTGTCGTCTCCCCTGCTGCGGCCGCACCTATGCTCACACCCAGCGCGGCGGCTTCTGTACCTACGCCATCCAACGCCGGTTCAAGATCCGTCAATTTAGGTAGCGATAAAAATGACGCGGGTAAGGCGCTCATGACGACTGTCCAGCAAGCCGTTAAAAGCAGCGTTGGCATGGGAACCCGAGCGCTGGCTGCAGAAGCGATCCCGGCGGTAATCGAAAAAATTATACCTGCTACACAGACCGGCGCGCGTCTTTCGGCGATGGCCTCTCAAGTTCCGGTAACGGCGTCTCGTCTTCCTTTTTCCACTGCTGCGAGAAACGCAGGTGGCCAAATCGTCAATACCGCTGCTAAAGTCGCCGAGAGGGCCTACGAAGCCGCAACCGTGGGTGGGGGTCCTGAGTCCGTTGTGTCACGGCAGACTTTTAAACAGGGCGCACGTGCTGCTGCAGTAAGGGGTCTGGGGCAGGCAGCTTTGCAGGGGGCAAACAGAGCGAATTTGGTCGGATCTGCGCTGTGGGAAGGAAATAAACTGGTGGGAAAGGCCCACTCTGATAGGTACACCGGAGATCTTACTGCGGCTCAAGCGGTCGGTTATGCTTTATCAGGCCAAACTCCAGAGGGGCTCGTAAAAGACGAAGTGGCTCCTCAGGACGTCGCCAGCACAAAGGCGTTCGACAAACTAATGTCTGCCCGTAAAGCTCGGGCAAATATCACCGACCCCGAGCGCGCCTCAAAGATTGATGACGAGATCGTAAAGCGCACCGCTGCATTGAAAGAAGCAGTGGCAAAACGCGTTGAAAAAAAGCAGCTGGCTGAATCTGAAAAACGGACCTACGCATCTGCTCAAAACTACTTAAGCGGACTTTACCGATAATGCTTCAAGACGTTCAAATAGACCCGCTCAAGAAAGCCGAAGCGACCGAGCGCCAAAGCGCCGCAAAGGCGATGGAAGCAAACGCTAAGGCTGAAGCTCAACGCACTCAGTCGGCGGCCAAGGTGCTGGAAGCTCACGCAAAGGCGGATGCCCAACAAAGATCCATAGACGCAAAGCTAGCTGAGAGGCAGGCTACGGCGGATATGCAGGCAAAGGCCCATCAGAACAAGCTGGCAATGGAGAATGCCAAGACTCGGAACTCCTACCTGTCGGATCTGTTGGAGCGCCGCCGCGTGGCCGCTGAATCCACACCTCAAGCCGTGTCGGGCCGTCTTCAGGGCCTATTCACTGGAACCGCATAAAACGCTTCGTCCAGAAGCTCGTCGGCTTCATGTCGCAGAGCCTTGACGGTTGACGCGGCTTCCTCGACTGATGGGCCGCTTCGGCGAAACGGGGAAGAAAGATATTCAGCCTGCTCAAGCAGGCCCTGCGCTTTTGTTATTCTTGGGTCCATTGCTCGATTTCGGTTTAGATTTTTTGGGCTGTCGAGCTTTTTTTAAGGTTTCTTCTCCCTCGACAAAATTTCGGTCAAAGTCGTGCAGCGCTTCCTGCGCGCTACTCCCCGAACCCATCAGCCTAGCTTCTCCATGCTGGATCAAATAGGCCCCCCAGCGGCCCTCTGCATACTCATGCAAATGGATAGGATGACGGGAGGAAGGTAAGCACTCCATCTGAGCTTTAAACGCCGAGGCTTGGTGCAACTCGGCCGCAGCCTTCATTAGCTTCTCGTGATGCTTTTCAATGTCCGACTGCGCGCTCCCCCAGCGGGGCATGTCTTCGATGATGTTGTCGATCTGGTGAAGAATACGCTCCACGGAATCCGTGGCCTTCTTTTTCACTTCGATGGGCATGTCCGTGCCCTCCGCTACGGAGCGGTTATCGCAGGCCAAATCGGATATTGTTTCGAGCATCCGCCCCAGCATGGCCATCTGTTGCTCGGTGCGATCGAGGATATCGTTCATGCGAAAAATAGCGCGGGTTCCTTCAGGTAGTTTGGTTTCTGAATGCACGGAATTCCTTTCTTTTTTGATTCTGGTCTAGCGTTACTATTGCATGACAGCCGACACAAATTGCGTCGAATCCGTCGCTCTCGACGAACATTCTGGCGATGTAGGTATTCCAATCAATAAACCCATCTTCAACGCCGACGACAGGTTGTTTATGATCGGCCACCATGTCGCCTTGCGCAAATGTCCCGCTGCATTTTTCGCAGCGGTGCAGCTTACATTTATGCCCCGTCTTAGGATTGAGACCATAGCCGATGAAAGCCCGCTTAATCGCGTCGTGTTTTGGTTTCCAGCGCATCGTACCGGCGCGCAAAAGCGAAACGATAAACGAGCGCCATCTGGCTTCGGTCCACTGTCCGCTACAGCGAGGTTTTTCGATTTTTCTCACCACCGAGTCTACCCTCTGCAGCCCAGTATGCGGCTAACGGGTGTACCCGAGTAACGACTACGGACGTTTGTTTCGCGATGTGATGCCACCGTGGATCTCGCGCATCGGCGTACTCTTCAACAAGCTCTTTTACCGCGTCGAATAGCAGGTCATTTTGCTGTATAGCATCACGCAAACCCGATGGGTTTGTTACGAGGATTTTGTAGCTCATGGCAAAAGAAATTTTTTAACCGCCTCAACTTTATTGGGGCCTGTCCGAGCATGTGGGAAATGGGTCAGAGATCGCGTAGGGTCCTGTTTGCTCGCGTACAATCCGGTTCCGTCGTACTCACTGCAAAGCGGATGCTTATTCGCTATCCTCCAAGCCCGTTCTTGAAAAATATGCATGTCAGAAGTGTGTTCTCGACCGTTTATGTTGGCGATTGCTGGGCCCTCCATCAGCGCATCAAGCAGCAGGCGTGACCCCAAGAAATTCGACGCAACTGCGCATGGGACCCAGTTTGGATCGAGAAATACGTTGAGCCCCGTAAATAACGTGTCCGGAGTAAGACCGGAGGGAAACACGTCGAGGTCAACCATAAGCGATTTATCTCTATCCGCATGGTAGTTTATCAGTCTTGTATGGAAAGCAAACCATCGAACATAGCACGCTAAATCGTACCCGTCTGGGTTAACTGTTGGGTACCGGCTTACGCGTTCCTGAAACAGGTGAAAAAAGTCTTTGTTGTATTGATCAAAGACGTCGTTTAAGTCGAGGACCACCGGCTTAAAACCTGCTTGTTTCCAAATCTTTGTCCACAAGGGGATCAACGGCTCGGCGTCGTTGATCCCTAAAGGCTCGTAGTAGGTATAGACGTTCATGCCAGCAACTTCTTTAACCCACGCCAAGACAGGGGTCTTCCGAGCTCTTCTTGGACGACGTCGTTATTAAACGCACTCAGCGGCATGTCTGCGCACACGTCAGCTCGCAAAGCCCTTAGCTTTTGAATCTGTTCGGGAGTACACGGTAGTGGACGGCCCTGCGGTTTTTTACCGCCCTCCAACGGTAGGCCGTGATTCACCCGATAGTCCCGCGCACTTGGCGGCTCAAAAGTTTTTCCGCTGAGGTGAATCTTGCACTTCCTTTTCGAGTCCGTCTCGATAAGGTTGCTCGAGCGGCAATCAAGCAGGTCCCCGTTTGCGTGCGCGATGAAATTAGGGACGGTGCCACGAGTAATCGCCCAGACGTGGCGGGCTAGCGACTCTGTAATCGGGCACCCTTTTTCTTTTGAGTAAAGGGCCCGAAAAGGCCGCATTGAATCGGTTTGGGTCATCCATCGGTACCAATCTAGCCGTTCGTGGAGCTCGTCGTCTACAAGCGCAAAAAAAGGCGTGTCGCTGTCGACGCTTCGATGAAGATTTATGTGTAGGAGCATTTTGATTATGGGTTAGCTGTGCAGTATTCGATAAAATCTATAAGGTCAGATGGGGTACGGCACGCACGCGGCAATTTGTCGCCGACCGATACTTCCAACCCTTTTTCACCGCACTTGTTTTCGTAAATAAACCAAGTAAGACTGCTGAACTCATCGTCTATCATTGCTTCAACAGTGTCGATCAGTAGGTCAAACATTCGCCACGTTTCCTCAAAGACTGGAAAATCGTGGTTTTTAAATGCCTGTACTATTGGCTCCCACGCTTCGTTTAGTTTCGTGTATTGGAGGCATACTTTTTCAATCCACGCTATTTTGGCTTCTCGGGTCATGATGAATTTAGGTTAAGTCGTAGTACGCAAAGTATGGCGCTCAATCTGTTTTCCACGGTCCGCGTAGTGCATTGGTTTTTAGCCGCGAGGGCTTTAATGCTCAGACTACGAGAAAAACGGTCGTGCAGCAACCGAAGATCTGAATGACCGAGACGATTTTTTGCGTGCTCGAGCCTCTCCAGCATCTCTTCCTGCTCCAAGCCTTCCAAAGGAGAGTTCTGTAAAATCTCGTGGAGCGCGAAAGCATCGTTTGTTTCGCCACGATCAAACATCTCAATTGGATCTTGTCGACCAGAAGCTAGCGCCAGCACCCGCTCTACCTCGGGGATATCTAAACCGTTAAATTCGGCGATCTGAGCAACCGTGAGACCGTCTGCCTGTTGCCTGCGAAATAGCACAAATCTCTCGCGGTCGCCGCGCGGAACGCTAACGACGTGCGCCGCGTATCGGGCTTCGTGGAGCGCTTTTTTTATCCACCAACCTGCATACGTTGTAAACCGCACGCCTCGACAAGGGTCAAAACGATCTATCGCCGTCATGAGGCCAAAGTTTGCCGCGCTTATGGCGTCGTCTTCTGAGAGCCCTGCCTTTGACCGAACAGATGCAGTCCTGTTGGCGATATCTTTCTTTGCCTGACGCAACGCGAAACCAATAAAAGCTCGGGCTACTTCATCTCGTATGCGTGGATTGCTTCGGTCCTGCACCAGTCGGCCAAATAGCGCTTGTTCCTGTTCGACCGAGAGCCTTTGAGACTCGATACCCTGACCTGTGTAGTATCCGCGATCCGGATACCTGTCATTTGAGTCGTTCATTGTTTAAAGTCCTTAAAGATCTTCCAAGCACGTCTGGGGCCCATTTCAACCGAGACGATTGAGTGACCCTTAGCTTTGAGCGCCGATAGCTGACGTGTCACCGCATCGATCGTCAGATTTTTGGTCGCTGCCCTGCGGTCCTCCTCCTGAGAAAAAGCTTTGTAAAGCTGATAGGAGGTGCCCTGCCAAAAATCCTGCGTCGGGTGGTCTCGGAACCAGTCCGTTGCCCAGTCCTCGAGGATCTCGGAGAACGAGTTCGACCGCGAAGAGTACTCGGCCCGCTTCAGCAACGACTTTTCGTGGTATTCCCGTACCCCGTAGCGGTTCGTTCCGATCGTTTCAGACGGCGGAGTCCACTCAAGCAGCCATCGGGCAAAAAAAGGTAATTCACTGCATATCGTAGACTCCAGTTCGTGCGTGGGCGGAAACCCATAAGGAGTGCGCGTAGTCCGGAACAGCATCGTTTTCTCCAGCGCCGAGATCTCGAGGTCTGGAATGATGCGGAGCGACTCCTCATCGTCATTTGCGGTGACAAACACCCTACCCTGCCACGGCACGGTTACCGCCGTCCTGAACTTGGCGTTGTATTCAAAAAGTGAATTCGACGACAGCTTCTTAACCGTAGAAGAAAAGGTGGCGTGCTTTTGAGAGTTAACGGTGGACGAGTTGTCGTCTACCGTCCACAAGGCCACCTCGAACAGCTGAGAATTAAATCCAGTTTCTCCGAGCAGGTATGCCTGAGAGTCGGACGATCCGCCAAGCAGCTTTGTCAGGATGTTTTGAGACAGCAGCGTCTTTCCAGTTCCCGGTGCTCCGATCAAAAATACGTTCTGGCCACGAATCAATCGCCGCTCGTACGCGCTCTGATAAAAGCGCCGCAGCCACGCCAAAAAGTATACCTTTTGCTCTACTGGATCAAAGAGGTAATCGAGGTAATCCGACAACCACGGAAACAAACCTTTAGGCCCCCATGCTGACCGCTCTTCGCTCGGTAATAGCACTGTCCTCGTATGTGTATTTAGAATACGTGGCCCTGCGGCGGTGAATAAGCCACATGATTGAAACGCACACGGCGCTGCGCCGTCGATTGCCTGCCAGTGACGGATGTATTCAAGCGCCTCGTCGATGTCTGACGCCTCTCCTTTGTATCGGTCTGCAGATAGCTTTCTAACTATCTGGAGGTGGCTCGCTGTATCCTCTTTTGAATACGCTCTCCATGATCCGGTGCCGTCGGTTCTGAAATACTTCATTCCGTCGTGGTAGATGCCTTCTACAGCTTTGCCCAGATTTTTGGTTTTGTACTCCTCGCAGAATTCGATCCCGAACAGATCTGCCCATGTAAAAAACGGTTTGTGCGCGTTCTGGGAAAACGTGTAGATGCCCGTAGATTTGACGATGGCTGATTTTGGCGACGTTGACTCGGGTATCCAGAATGACGGACCTTGGGTTTCAAGTTCAAACGTGGACGGCCAATTGTTTAGTGGCCACCGCTTTTGGATCTCTGCCCACGCTACGGGTAAAGGCACTTCGATTGTGCCCTGTTCATTCTTCCAGCGGTATTTTTTAGCGGCCTCAAACACCCATCCCTGAACTAAATCAAGCGGTAGTGGTTTATTGGATACTTCGGACCATACCCCCGAGTTTGTGTAGTAACGGCCGGGTTCTTCCCACGCTGGAATGTCGAGTCCGGCGCATACCGTCTCTACTTTTAGTGCCTTGCCAGCATACTTGAGCAAGGCCACCAAAAAATCACGGCTGGGTACCGTTACGGCCTGCTCAAATACCCAGACAAAACGTACGTTGCCCGACAAAGTACGCTCAAAGTAGTTGGGCACTTTGTCACCGCACCTGCCGAGCGATATCTGGAGCTCTTCATCTGTTACGGGTAAGTCGTAGTCGCCGACTAAACCGTGGAGCTTTAACGGTGGGTTTCCTTCGAGGTTGCCGTTGCCTTTCGACACACGGAGTTGAGGATTAAGACCCTCAACCATCGAATAAACCTGCCAGCTCGTGCTGGGGTCGTTTATCCATCCATCACGGTTCTTTTTTCCTTCTTTTCCTGAAACTCCGTCTGGAAGCCCGCGTGCTGTAAAGGTCCACGGTGTGCAGGGAATAACGTCTTGAGAGATTAAATTTCGTAAGGCGAAAGCTGGCATGTAGTGGGTATAGTATATAGGTTGATGGATATCCGCAACATCACTTTAGATATCTGTCGGCCCAAACACCCTCAGCGGCTACCGGCAGCGTTGGAGCCCATTCTGGGGCCTTAGAGAAGGCGGTTACCACTTTCCACAGTACGGTATCGTCCGGCAGGTCCTCTGCCGAATTTCTAGTTACGCGAACCTCTCGCCCGTCGCGGATCTCGAACAGCGGGGTGCCGTCATCGTCCACCTCGGTGACGGCTTCGTCATGCACCGTAAACAGCGTTTTGGCGCTGGTAGTGTCCTCTACCCGCAGTGTCCCCTCAACGAACACGTTCCGGCCAAACATCTGAATCCCGTTTTCGGTGAGTTTTCCACCGTACGTGCCCTCACTATGAATCCCAAGGTCAAAGCGGACCTCGGTCTTGGTGTACGCCTCGCCTGTCTCCTTATCGATTTTTCGGCGCTTCTCGAATCGACAGTTTCGGTACTTGAGCGTAGAGCCGTCGGGCAGCTCAAACTCAAAGTCTCTGCGTTCTGCGGCTGCTTGCCTGATCCCTTCGTCCAACGCATTCCACAGCCCGACGATTAACGGGTTGCTGTCTCGAAAATCCTGCACGATCTTCCGCGCATTGATCCCGTATACGTTTTCTCTTACTGGGATGCCTTCTGGGCCCTGCACTACGACGAATCGATCCATCGGACGATGTTCAGCCTCATTGTACTCAATCGCACGGTACGTTTTTATATCTTTTACGACGCTTTCTGTCTCAACGTAAAATTTTTTATCTAGCGATTTTTCTAGGGCCACCTTATCGTCGTCGGCACAAAGATCTAGGTTCCCGTACATAGGCTGAAGGGCCATCGAAATGAACTTTTTCCACCCTGCCCCGTAGCCGAGCGCTAGTACCTGTGCTTTAGCTAAATTGTAGAGATACTTGCTCTCTTTTTTTAGCTTCCCGCCTTTCCAGCCCATCGACGCGCGTGCAAAAGCTTCGTAGATAGCCATACCGCCACGAATTTTTGACAGCAACGCTTCGTTCCCGATGAGGTAATTTAAACACCGAGGTTCAATCTGAGAAAGGTCAACGATCGCGAACCGTTTACCTTTGCGGGGGATCAGCATGCCGCGCACGTCGACGCCTTTCCCCAGAGGATCGTGTTCGGTAAACATCGGCTCTTTGTTAAAGTTCTGGAAATTGATCCCGCCTGTGCCCGCGAACCGACCTGTGTGCGCACCCCAGTACAGCAGCGAAAAAGGAAGCGTAACGTCGCCAGACGGCTCTTCACGCAGCCTGCTCTCCATCCTTTCCAAGGTGGCCAGCATCTTTTTTCCTCGGCGAAGGTCCTTGAGGGCTTTTACCCACGGTAGTTTGCTGCCGTAGTTTTCAAGCCACTCTTCTGCTTCTTCAGGGTCGCCGTTTGGTCCTGATTTAACCGGAGGACACGGAATTCCGGATTTTCGGCACTCCTCCGCTACGCCGATAGGGCTACCTGCCTTTCGGCCTGCCTTTACCCACGGGAGGGCATCCTCTGCCTCTATTACGACTCTACGAACAAGCGATACGCACCGCTTAAGTTCAGGGACGTCGACGGCAACCCCGTACCGACCCCGTTCACGATTGAGCACGGAGATGCGCTTTTCCCGCTCTGGCCACCGCGTCCCAAGCCTTTCCCAGATCTTCCAGCACCACTTTGCGTCGTCTCCGGCGTACCGAACCATGTCGTCCCAAGATCCTTCCGCCTCTAAGTCGCTGCGTTGTTTTTCTTTCGCGTCCGCGCGGACCTGTTTCGATATCCCATACCCGAAAAGCGCCTGCACGGTGTTCAACAGGTCCCGATATCCGGTGTACCAGATAGCAATGTCGGCCGTGCAGTGCCATCGGTAGTCGATTTTTGCGTAGTGGCCTCTTTCTACGCCTGCTAAGTACGCCTCTTCGTCGTAACTGGCGTTATGGCTCAAAAGTTGGCGACCGTCCAAGCCTTTCCAATCAAACTTTTTTGGGCATCCCACCCAAAGGTTTTCGCCGTCGAAAACTGACACAAGAAAGGGATCAACCTTTGGGTGGCGTGTGTAGTGCCAGTTGCCCAACTTTTTAAGCGTTATCTCGTCGTCGTAGTATGCCTCGAAATCGACGGCCACTGTTGGGCCCCAAGTCCAAGTGATGGGGGGATTATCTGTAGTCATGTTTTTTGAGCTGCGTGCGCAGGTCCTATACTAAAGAAAAAGGCCGCCCCTGTAGGAGCGGCCTCGGGGCCTACTTATACAAACGCCATGTTTGTCTGAATCAAGTGTTCTGGCTCAGTAAAACCGGGCAGTTTATCGAGCATCGACGGCTCATCAGTCGGGGCCGTAACTTTGGGTTTACGAGCAAACTGAGTGCGCTTAGAGTGCGTCGCAAAACGAACGGGAAACAAACCCAGTTCTACGGCACGCTCACCAAAGGCAATGTAAACGACGACGTTATTGTTTGAGTGTTTAACCGTTGTTTGCATCTGGCTCCTTTTGTTCAGGGTTGGTAATAGGCACTTCAGTGGCCTCGGTCGTTTCGGACGGTTCTGGCTCTTGCATGGCCTTGTCCGCAAACTCAAGCATCGCTAAAGCTAGTCGCGCAGCGGCGGTAACAGGCTGTTTTTCCAGTTCGCTGAACTGAGGCACCGAAGCCACTGAAAACTGAACCTGTGCCCCGCTAGGGGTGTCGAGATCCTCGACGAGGATAATGAATTTAGGCATAAATTAGGCGCGAAGTTCGATGGCTTTAGCTTTGACGTTGTCCGAGGTCTTTTCGAGCACCTTGGTGCGGGGTTTAACGGCCTCCGAAGTGGCGCTGGCCTTGTCCACTGTAAACTCGACGATGCGGCTGTAAAAGCCTTCGCGGAGTGGGCCGTTCTTTTGTTCGCTGTTGAGGTTAACGTAGACGGGATCGTAGCCCATGCCCTTCGCAACGAACAGTGCAACTGCGTAAGACTTGCCGTCGATGATCGTGCCAAAACGAGCGTCGTCCACAAGCGCAGCGGGCTTCTCGACAAGCAGCAGCACCGTGCGCTGTGTGTCGAAGAAAGGCTTTTTGCTGTTGCCGTCTCGGTTTTCGCGGGACTCGCTCCAGCGGGCGGTACCGCCAAACGCATGCACTTCTTCGATACTGAAGAAGCGTTTTCCAGCGGGCGAGCCCCACTTCACTTTTTCCTCATAGCGCGGTTTAGAAAAGCCGACGACTACGGCGCGAAAGCTCAAGCCGAGCTTGGTATCTTTAGCGAGGACGTAATTGCCTACGCCGTGCTCGATCAGAGGAGACTTAGAGGTAGGCTGAACAAGGTTTACATACGGGAACTTAATGTCCTCGACGTCGACTTCGTCTTCTCCACCGAAATAACCGCCTGTGGGTGCCGAGGGAACGATAGACCCTTCCGTCCTAGTTGCGAGAGCTGCCGAAACGTCCGGCGTTTTGGTTTCGACTTCGCCAGTGGCGGCGTCGACAACAGGAGCCGAGGCTCCGACATTTTTAAATGAAACCTTACGAGGTTCTTGAGACATATTTATGTTGGGTTGATTTTACGGACCGACAGGTCCGAAGTTGGTAATATACACGGGTTGCATAAGGCCGCAACTAAATGTCCAGATCCCTCTGCTCCACCGCGTTTGCTTTCTCAGATTTTACCTCCTGCAGGTAAAGGTATCCGTCGCCCATTACGAGTGCGCCAGCTTCTTGCGCCTGCTCTCGGAACTCTCGGACGGTGGGGGCACCCTTGCCTTTCGGGGCTTTAGCTTTGATCGCCGCGTCGATCTTTGTAATTGGAACGTTGATACAAGCCTCGAACTCCTCCTCGGTGACGCCAAACTTCTCGATGGCGAGGCGCTTCAACCCTGACGGGTCTCGGATCTCTGGGTCACGGCGACGCTTGATCTCAAAATTTGGAAT
>Ga0214923_10002149_pt1 | contig 26771 bp, 40 predicted proteins | sample LL1510_MetaG_FD_177993 | JGI IMG/M metagenome (GOLD analysis project Ga0214923, IMG submission 177993) | Freshwater microbial communities from Lake Lanier, Atlanta, Georgia, United States - LL-1510 | ecosystem: Environmental > Aquatic > Freshwater > Lake | place: USA: Georgia | collected...
CGGCGGGAGCATCTTCGCCCAACTGCTTTAGTGCTGCCTTGGCTTCAAGCATCTTCTTCTTGAATGCCTTGCGATCCTCGTACATGGTCTCCATGAGTTCAGGCAAGAAGCCCTGCTTGCTCTTGGTGAAGCAGACGCAGTTAGCAGCAACGCAGTAACCCTTGTCAAACATTCTCTCCATGTACGCTCGCGTGGGCGTGTCCGCGCCCGCGTGTGCCCGCGTGAGGAAGTCTTCTACTGTGTAGGCTAGAGGCTCAACCTGTCGGTCTACAACCTTGGTATCGGGGCTAAGATTGTACTGCATGATGAGGTGGGGATACAGCGAGTCCAAGTCAAACGAGACTACCCAATCGTGACTGCCCACAATAGGCTCCTTCACATAGGCTCCCTCAAACTTGTCCTCCTTCTCTGCGTCCCCCTTCTTCATCGGGATGGCAATCTTCTTCTTGGTCAGGTGATGGTAGATGATAGCATCCCATGTACGCACCTGCGAGAAGACATCATTCAGATTCACCTTGGCAGAGTAGGCTAGAGCCAAGGAGAGTTCAAGCAACTTCAACTTGTTCTCAAGCATCTCTACGAGAGCAACATCGTGCTGATTGTACTCAATGAACTTCTGAAAGTCTCTCTTGTAGAACTCAGACAGGGTTCCTTCGTAGTGCTTCTTGCGCTCGCCCAACTCCACCCAAGCAATGTGGTTCAGGGCATAGGACTCCTGATTCACATAGGTGAACTTGCGGTACAGGTCGAAGTAGTCAAGGGTTGCTATTCCCAACAAGTCATAGACCTCATTCTCCTTGTTCATCACAACTACTGTTCGGGAGCGAATGTCTCTCCACGGGGAAAGACGCATGGCTTCTTTCTCACCGAACAGTCGTGTGATGCGATTGACGAGGTAGGGAATGTCGAAGAAGTTGATGTTCCATCCCGTAATGATGTCTATGTCCAAAGCCTCCCATGCCGCAAGGAACTCCTGCAACATCTTGGCTTCGTCCTCGTACTGAAAACACTTGGCATCGGGCAAGGCAAACTTACCCAAACCAAATACCAATGTCTTGCCTTTGACCTTCAGGGTAATGGCGTTGACTCTCTCAGTAGCAGTTTTGATGTTGGGGAATCCATCTTCGCTCTCGGTCTCAATGTCTATGAAACCAACACGAAGCAGAGAAGGATCGTACTCAACATCATTAGGGTACTGCTTGCCGATGTACTGATAGACCCACTCGGAGTTGCCGTATATCTCAAAGCCGCTTACCCCACGGTACTCCTTGATGAACTCGTTGCAATCGCGGATACTGCCGGGTTGAAATGGCTCAACAGGCTTACCTTCAAGAGTAGTCCAATCTGTTTGCTTGCCCTTTGCAGGAACGAACAAGGTTGGTGCGAAGTCTGCCTTGTATGAAACCTTCTTGCCGTTCTCGTAGCCACGGAAGAGGATGTTGGAGCCTTTTACGGCTACATGGGTGTAGAAGTTCACGCGGGTTCCTTGTAGAAACTGTGCATAGTTTCCATGTCTTGTGCTTCAACATAATGACCTATCATTAGGTTGTCTATTTTCGCGCACCCAGAAAGGTGATATATTGATACCTCATTATACCAAGAAATGTCCGATCTTTCAAGACCTATATGCATACCTATGTCATGATCGTCATGCCAAACAGCATAGTTTAACTTTTTCACTATAAACTCGGCCAGCCTTCTTGATACCGAATACCCAGCACCACTCATAAATCTCTTAACACCATTTGTATTCTTGAATGTTACCAAATCTACTTCCTCTTTTGGAGGTATTTCTAGAATACGACCGGTGTAATCATAACCAAGGAAAATATCGTACTTGTTAAAGAGGGTTGGGTTTATGTAAGTATCATCGTCACATTTCCAATAGTGCGATGCTTGTGTTTCCTCCAAAAACCACTTACTGAATCCTCTTTGTTTGTGTGACAGATTTTTGTAATCATCTTCTGCATTTACAAACAAAGTGCTGCTATCTTCATCCAGATGATAGTCTTTACCATTAGTTTTGGTGGGGTCGTTTACCAACCAAACTATTCGGAATTTGTTTGTGTCTATTTCCCTTGCCCAAGTTTTCTCTATCTGCTCTCTTCTTGACCTGTACTTTGGTTTGTTGGAAGAGGAGATTCCTATAGGTATTCTCAAATCTTTCCCTCCGTCATTCAAATACATCTTATAAAGAAGTACCATCTTATCGGGCGGAACGGAGTGAGCAAGCAATAGATTGTCTATCTTTTTGCCAGAATTTAAAGTTTCTGGAGAGGTTTCTTTTATTGATGGATGTATATCAGAATCGGAATGAACCACAGCATCCGGTATGAGATTGCTGATTATGTACCCTAAGTCATAATCTTCGTGGTTTATCTTTACACGATTTTCATACTCTGTAGGAATACCGTTTTTGGGGGTTGGCGGCATTTTGTCTAGAATTTGATTTACAATTCTTCTAGAGACACAATAGCCACCACCATGCATAAAGTATCCCGGAACCCCCAACTTCAAATGGTTCTGATAGAAAAATTGCAATCCCGTGTAATCTTTATTCTTGTAGCCATCATAATTGTTGAACCGTTTAGTGTTGATAAAGGTATCATCATCAACCTTCCAAAAGTACTCAGAATTGGTTTCTTTCATTCCCCACTCCAAAGATGCTCTGGTTCTATCATAACATGTATACCAACTGTCATGAGCATTTATGTAAAGGCAGTTATCCTCTTTAGAGAAGTAGTATGCCTTTTGGGGGTCTGATTTAAATTCAGGATGCGTTTGATCGTTGATTACATAGACCAAGAAATATTTTTCCTTATCTAGTGATCCTGCCCATGTTTGCTCGCAGGCTTTTCTCCTGTCTGCGTATACTGGATTTGTGTTGTTCTTGCTTGCTATACTTAGAAATACGATATCTTTGTTTGTTACTTTCTTGGTTGTTTGTATACCGTTGTCTTGACTAAATTTAGACTCCATGAGTTCATAACAATCCGCTCTATCTACTATAGTGTCGTATCTAACGAAACCAAACATCCTTTCATTACAGATGTACTGTTTTACTTCGTTTATTCTTGCACTATTGGCAAAGGTTATGAATTCCCATTGATTGCTTCCGTCGTAGTAATTAACCTTGTCTATGTACTTGCAGTCTAGAAGATATGTGCAATGAACCAAGTCAACTTCAAATGTTCCGTTCAATGCTTGTCTGTGCCATATTTGGAATGTTTCGTTGTTGGGGTCTTGTCCTATAAATCCCCATTCGTTTACCTTGTAGAAATAATTGGAGTACAGAGTTCTTTCCTCATAGTCTTTTAGGAACGGAGCAATCAAGGGCAATCCCTTATCAATTAGATACTTCAATGTGTAAGGGGCAACCCAATTGTCGGTGTCTATCGGGAAGAAGTAATCACACTTCTCCTGCTTACATAAGTCCAAACTTCTCTGCCTAATGATAGACATGATGTGAAGTCTAATTCCATCCTTGTCCTGCCAACCCATGTCTTTCTGAAGAACAGAGAAGTCCCCATGCTCAAACATGACCTTCTTGTAACTACGATGATTTTTGTTCATCCACGAAGTTAAGGTAGCAACCGTGTCATCGTCGTTGTTGTTTGTGTTGATGTAGATGACTATCTTATCCTTGGGATAGTCCAACTCATCTATGCAACGAAGATAGTGCTTGAGATAGTTGTTGTGGTTGCGTGTAAGTATCGGAATGAATACCGTCTTGTCCATGTTATCTCTCCTTATCTCTCCACCATAGCGATCCAATCCTGATGTATCACATTGTTGTTACCGTAGCCCTGACCCTTGATCTTGGAGATGTCCCACAGCACCTTATCTCCAACCTTGATGTCTTCGCTCAACTTGTCACCGATAGAGATGACCGTACTCCACACCATCTGTGAACGAATCTTCTCGGTGTAGATTACTCCACTCTCTGTGGTCTTCTCGCCACCGCCAACGGTCTGAACTTCAATCCACTTGCCAATAGGTCTTAACTTGTTCATGGGTACTCTTCTCGTATTCTACTTCTAGATAGTTCAGCCCATTGTGGGTTTAGTTCACAACCTATGTACTTTCTACGATTTTTTAATGCAACCAAACCAGTAGTACCGCTTCCACTAAACGGATCAAGAACTACTCCCCCTTCTGGACTTCCTGCTAGAATACAAGTTTCTATTCCCTCTATGGGGCAAGTCACATATCCGTAGTTCATACTCGTAGGAAGAGGTTTGTTTTCTTCCGACCATACAGATGTCTTGTTAGGCATTCTGTTGAAATAGAATGAATTTGATTTGGTAAATAGAAGAATGTAATGATGACTTCTTTTGAAAGGACCACTCCATTCATCACACGGGTTTGTAGGACCATGGATATCCCATATTATTTCTTGCTGCAACAACCAACCATCCTTCTCTAAAGCAAATGCTACTTTCCAAGGAACCCCCGATTTGTAACCGAGTCCATCTCCAATAACAAGCCAAAAAGTGCCGCCGTCAACCAATATTCTTTTTACTTCGGAGTGAATAGAAACTATGGTTTCGATATATTCCTCTTCTGTTTTTTCGTAACCTATACAGTTTCCCGGGTTTGGTCTTATGTTTTTGCCATAAAATGGCGGGCATGAAATACAGCAATCCACAGTACCGCTCTCTATATTTTTCAAGGTATGTGAAGAGTCTCCATCAATAATCTCCCAATTGTTTGTCATGCTAGGAAATCCAATAGTGTTAGGGGTGCTTCTTCTGCGATCCTGCCCTCAGCCAACTTGATGTACTCGGGGTTCAACTCTGTGCCGATGTACTTGCGTCCGTGATTCAAAGCAACTACAGCAGTTGTGCCGCTGCCTGTGAACGGATCAAACACCGTGCAGGGAACAACTTCTGCTTCACAAGAACAAGCAGATTCCCACCCAATAGTTTTAGTATGGCAGACCGGACCTCTGCGAATATCTTTGGTTTCCCCGCCGCCTTGAAGATTCTTTCCGTTTTTCCCTTCTGGCAGGTTATCGCTTTTTCCAGAACCGCTTTCAAAAGAGCGAGCAGTCTCAACCTTACGAATCCAAGGTGTACCACACTTGCAGCAACATCCATGCTCGCTCGTACCCGCGAGGATGCAAGGCTCAATCAAGTCCTTTGGGTAAGTGGCAAAGTGTGCTCCCTTGTACGCCTTGGTGGTCACCGTCCACACCGAACGCTTGTTCCGCTTACCGTCCGCTCCCCATACACGCTCGCCGGGAGAGAATCTATCACCGTTGGGATAGTCTGCCTGATAGCCTTCCCCATGCTTGTCTCTAGAAGCAGGTGAAGTAGTAGCAGGTTCCTTGATGGCCTCGTTATCGTAGTAATACTTTGGTTGCTTCGTCAGCAGGAAGATATACTCATGCGACTTGGTGCAACGGTCGGTCACACTCTCAGGCATGGGATTTGGCTTGTTCCAAATGATGTCCTGACGGAGATACCAACCGTCAGCCTGTAGAGCAAGAGCCACTCGCCACGGAATACCAATCAAGTCCTTGTGCTTGAGACCGCTCTTCTTTGCTCCGTCCTTGCCCTTCTGCGAAACTCCCTTGTATCCTTCGGAGTACTTCACCGCTCCGTAGTTTGGGGTCTGATCCCCCAACTTACGCAACTGCTCCATGCCTCCACTCGTAGTGGCGTAGGTGTCACCAAGGTTGAGCCACAGCGTACCGTCATCTCGGAGAATACGCTTGGCTTCCCTGAACACCTCAACCATCTTCTTCACATAGTCATCGGGAGTTTCCTCGCCTCCGATTTCCGCCTCTCCACCATCATAGTCACGAAGACCATAATAGGGAGGAGAGGTAACTATGGTATGTACGCACCCATCGGGTAGCGTCTTCATTCCCTGTATGCAATCACCTTCAATGATTTGGTATCTGTTGTCTTCCATATAGAACTTTCTTGATCTTGTTCCAGTACTTGATAGTTTTACTCTTCTTGTATCCTGTTGGACCGCCGTTGTGAATGCGAGCAAGACTCTCGTAGGTCGCGCCCTTGGGAGCGTAACGATTGAGGTATGCTACCACAATTCGTTCTGCGTATGCACGGTTCTTGCAGTCTGAGTACTTGCCACCGATTGATGGATCATACTCAACAGCATCTCGCCAATACACTTCCCAAGTTTGGTACGGACCAATCGCCTTGCCGTTGTCACCAACAGCATCGTCTTTGCCGCCGCTCTCGACTTCAAGCATCGCGTCCAACAACTGACGGGTCTGTTGCGGAGTTAGTCCACGGATTGCTAATGAAGTTTTCGAACTTTGACTTTGGAGTGTGCTTGCAGCAACCGTTGCCGTAGACAACATCAGAAGGCTTAACGCCAACAATGAACTTCGGAGTAGACTGTGCCGATTCAGTATTCTTGCCATGTATGTAAGCATACATCAAAACGGAGTAGTTGACAATATCCACAAGGGTATCTTCGAAAGATTCATTTTCAACTGCCAACTTACCGGACTCAACAAATGACGAAAGGCGGCTCATTTTATCGGTCATGCGGACTAGGAAGCCCTGTTCGGTTGTGCAAATTCCCATAGCCTCCACTCGGGTGAAATTTGCAAAGGGTTCAAGACCATCGTTACCTGCGTAGTCTGCGTTCTTCTTCTTCATCAGGTTACGAGCCTTGGTTGTCAGTTCTTCGTGAATCTTGAGCAGTTCATCGCGTGTCATTTTTTAAACTCCAGTAGAGCCGAACCCACCCTTTCGGCTAGTCTTGGGGAGGATTCTCTCGTCGGTGGTTTCAAGAGAGTACTTGAGAACAGGGACCATCTCGCCTTGGCAGATACGGTCTCCGTGTGTAATTCGGATAGGAAGGTCTGAAATATTCACTACCGCTACCATCAGTTGATCTGTGTAGTCGGAGTCTATTATACCCTCGGAGTTGGCTAATATCAAGCCGCCCTTGATTGCAAGCCCGCTACGGGCGTGTAGGCGAACGGAATAGCCCTCTGGGATGTCTAGGACGATCCCTGTCGGTATAAGCACCCTAACGCCATTAGGAGGCACTATAAGGAACGGAGGGGCATCAGGACGCTCAAAGCCCGCCATGAGCCTGTGGTGACCGTTATTGCGGTCGTAGGCATCCACCATACGGGTCTTGGAACCGAAGTAAGCCTTGACATCAAAGCAGGCAGACTGCTCTGTAGCGAAGGCTAGATCAGGGACATCTATCCAAAGTTTGTTGTATTTTAACTTTAGTGTTTCCATAATGTAAATTTCAAAAAGGGGTTAGTTATTCTTCGCTGTCAGGATCATAGGTCTCCCCTTGATCCATTGCTCTCTTCCTTCCGATGTTGTACTTTGGGATCAGTTCCCATTCCTTTTTCTGACCGAACGGTAGAATCTTGAGGTACGATACGGGGACTACAGGCTCCTTGGTCTTGCTTGAATCTACGATCTTGATTAGACCCCACTCCTGCAACAGGTTGCAGATTGTGTTACGGCGAGCCTTGTCCGAATCGGGGAAGTTCGCAGGCAACCCATCCAACATGAAGAGTTCCTTGAAGTGAACGATGTAGTACTTGCCTCTCTTGTGAAGGATGTGGCAGGACTGCCATAGTTTGTTTTCCGTCTTTGATGATACCCCGATGCGGGTTAGAGTTTCCTTGACTTTCAAGAAATTCTCTGGATTTGGGAGGGTTACCTCCACGAAGGATTCCACTAGCGACATGACAATACTCCTTGATGTGTGTCCAAGGGGTATTTAGCATTTACTTACCCTTCACTCCTCCCTTCCATGTCTTTCTCTTCAGATATTCTATATCTTCCTCAGTCATCAGAGCCATGTATTCTCTTGCCCTGTACTTGCTCACATTGTAGTACTCGCAGATCATACCACCGATCTCCTCATCCCACTCTGCCTTGGGCCAACGAGAGAATCTCTTACGCTTCTTGATGGAGTTGTACAGGAAGTCATACTGCAACTTCTTGTCTAGGTGCGGAAAGGTGTTCATGCTGTTCGCTGCCATGACCGTATCAGGAAACTGTGAGAACGCACGATTGATTACAAAGGGAATGTACTGCTTCTCTTTGTCGAAGTCGCGGTCTATGAGGTTGCCTGTCTTGTCGTTGATGCTGTTTACGAAGTCAAAGGGGTTCATAGTTTTAGGTCAAGGATATTTGAGATATCCTCTTCAGAAGTCAAAGATACGATCAGGCGAATAGGAATGTAAACCCACTCGTTCTTCTTGATGTCGTAAAAGGATCGGAGCAAGAAGGTGTCGTATGCATTGATGCCATGATAGCGATCAATCAGCGGGGCTTCAACATGGTCGTGGGTAATTGATGCAGGTCTGTGTCTGATTTTTGTCTTGATCCGATTTCCGTTCAAGTCCTCATATACAATATCCAAATGCCTTGGACCAATCAGGGCTAGTGCCTTGTCTATGAAGTCCGCTAGGATCATGTCGGTTGTTCCGCTCAAGTCAAAGATGCTTGTGACCTCATCCTTCTTTGTGCTTGGCTGACGAGTTACCTTTGATGCGAAGTAGTTGCGACGATCCTTTAGAAACGCATCTCGTAGGTTTTGGCACTCATCCAAGTATTCGGTGTAGTTGTACTTACTCGTCAACTTGTCACCCACAGTCATCAACTTCTCAAGATCACTCTCATCTATCTTGGAGGATAGACTTACGATCTTTTGAAATGGATTACTCAACCCATCCTGTTTTAGTTGGGTCAGTATCTCGCTGCTTGATTCCCCAATAGACTTGCGATACTCTTCCACAAATTCATTGATGCGGAACTTCTTGTTGATCTCATGCAACGCGATTGTAAGATCGTTCAGACTTTTGATCTTGTGATTCATGGCATCCTTATTTAGTGAAGGTACAGTCTGAAGCGAGCATCAAACAACATGCTACGAGGTTTAGTTCCTGATCTGCAACAAAGGCAGACTTATACTGATACTCTCCAAGGATGAGAACAGCCTGTGGGATTGATCCCATCTCAACCTTATCCTGTATTCCCTCATAGATTTTTCTAAATAGAGAAGCGGGTTCTCTATCAGAGTTATCCACAACCCACTTACGAATCTCAGGGAATGACTTTGACTTCATCGCCTTGATGAGAGCATCTATCTCAATGTCCTTACCATTAGAGAGAACGGAAGCGTTGATAGAACCCGACAGGGCATGACGCTGAATTGTGTTCAGAGTCTTTCTGAAGTCAGGATAGTAGCGAATGATTAGTTCTGCTACTGCTTTCTCCTCGTACTGCACACCCTCGGAGTCCATAATCATCTTGGCTCTATCCAAGAACTGTCCTGCTAGTGTTGGCTTTTCCTTTGCAGGAATCTTGAAGTCAATCACCGTGCAGCGAGAGTGCAGAGGCTCAATGATACGGGTCTTGAAGTTGCAGGTAAGAACGAATCTACAGTTGTTAGCAAACTCTTCAATAGCACCACGAAGAGCAGGCTGTGTAGACTGAGGATTCAGATAGTCTGCCTCATCAAGGATGACTACCTTCTTCCCTCCACTCAAAGAGACCGTGGACGCAAAGTTGCGTATGCGTGTGCGGAGAACATCAATACCGTTATCCTCACTCGCATTGATGAACAAGTAGTCTAGACCCAACTCCTTGCACATCGCAACCGCGACCGTGGTCTTACCGCATCCTGCACCACCCGCAAGAATCATGTTTGGGACTTCGCCCGTGCGGACGATATCCTCAAAGGTCTTCTTGATGCTTGCGGGGAGGATGCAGTCTGCGACCTTGGAAGGTCGGTACTTTTCAACCAACGGTAGCATGAGACTTCTTTCCTGCCTTGTAGGTGCTGTCGCTCTCAAGCGAAATCCAATACACCTTGTTGCCGTCCTCGCTACGGAACTCAGCAACATACTTGTCACTTACCATGACATCGTAGTTGCCGGGGATCATGCGAAGAGCATCAACCTTAAACAGGAACTTGAAGTCTGCGTCTGTATCAGTATCGCCAACATCCATAGCATAGTTGTGGCTTGTTGGATCCTTGCGGTCAAGGACTCGCAGTTCAAGACGGTCACCCTTGCGTGATAGTTCCATATCGGGGCAACCAAGAACAGCGGAAGCCTTCTGCATCTCAACGAGATCCTTGCCGTCTAAACGGAAGTTGACCACAGAAGGAGGCATCTTCAACTTCTTGTCACTCTTCATCAACTGCTCAGGGTCAGAGTAATAGTACTTGACCTTGGACTTGCTGCCCTTTGACGAGATGACCACATGGGTATCCTCAAACTCAAAGTTTGGATCCTTGAACATGCTGATCGTAGCAAGGAACTTGCTCAGATCGTAGATGCCAAAGTCAATTGGGAACTCTTCAGAGACAGTAGCCTCGCAGAAGATGTTCATGGTTGGGCTGATAGTGCGAATGATGTTGCCCGAACGAATCACGATGTTGCTGTTGATGGCAGCGTAATTCTTGAGCAACGCGATAGTGTCTTGCGAGATGTTCATAGTGTACCTCCTAAAGGTGTTGGAGAGATTATATCACAGTAACGAGTGAAGTCAAGTGCTTGGTGGCAACAAATCTACTTGATTGTGCCTGATTAGTGTCTCTCTCAAGAACATGGCCGGTACGCAATAGACTTGGAAATTTCTACAATTCAACATTACCACTACGCCCACACACGCGCCCGTGTCCGCACGATAGAGACCGCCGCCTGAAGAGCCGGGAGCACCATCTGCATCTGTCTGGTAGAAGAAAGGCAAATGGTCAGATAGTGATCCACGGCTCCTATGATTGTTGCCGATTATTCCTCGGGTGATAGTCATGTAATCCGCAGCAGGATTGCCCATCATGTATACAGGCACACCCATGCGTGGGATATTGTAATCGAAGAGGCATCCCTTTACGAGTGGAGTAAGTGGCTTCTCTTGCTCCACCTCTAGTATTGATAGATCATACTCGGGATCGTTGAATACTAACTTGCAAGTCTCTGTAGAAATTGGAGACTCGTATTCTCCTGCAAAGAGAGTGACCTCTATCTTCTTGGTCCCCCATGTCTTTTCCTGACTTGGCTTATCTTCAGGAGTACACATATCAGACTGTTGAATGAAGCCTATCTCCACAAAGTTTTGCGGGCAGAACCAATACTTACTCTTTACTTCCTGTTCGTCTTCTATCACATGTGCTGCTGTTAGCACATACAACTTACCATTCTTGCGATATGCAATACCAGAACCAAGAGGACTTCCTCCATAGTGGACTACTGCATTAGCACCCACCACTTTCTCTACCACCTGTTGATTGTAGCCATTGCAATCGCAATTTGCTGATGAATGGCAGGATACTTGTCCTGCTGTGAGCACGGTTGCGAGCGTTAGAACGCCCGCCATGACCAAACGCCTCGGTCTTAGCATACGCGGCTCCGTTCTGTCCTTTTTAGACGGCCAGATTCCTAGAAATCTGTCCTTCCAAGAACACCAGTATTTATAAAAATGGCTACTTCGTGATGTTGAAAGTTGCGTTGAAATGGATGCGGATTTGATCGGATCGGTAATGGCGAACAATCCCCGAATCGCAATGTACCACGCACCAAATGTCGTTTTCGAATGTTCCTGAGTCTCGTACATAGATGGCGTATCCTTCCTTACCATCTTCTACGACAACTGGTATCGGATTGTGAAACTCAAGCATTAGTATGATCTACGGAGTCGAACCCACACGCCTTGCGGCAAAAGAACCTAAATCTTTCGTGTATGCCAATTTCACCAAACTTTGGGTTTATCATCATCTGTGGGAACAAGAGGGTTTAGAATATTGTTTCTGGCTTTTACTCTTTATATATTCTGCAAAAGTGCAACAAAGAGACATAAGAAAAAGAACAAACACACACACTCCAACAACTGTATCAAACGCTATTTGTATGAAGTCTGATTTACTGGAGGTGTCCGAGTTGCAGGTTTCCATTTAAGTCCTCGTAAATAAAAGAGCAATTTTCTTTCTCTGTCCAACAACCCGTGTTTGCGTAGATTATACCATCTATAATCTTTATTTTTGGTTCATGGAGATGCCCGCATATTACACCATCATAACCCTTCTCTTTGGCGTAACGACAAACCACGGTTTCAAAACTATCAATAAACTGTGTTGCTCTTTTTACCTTTATCTTGATGTATTTGCTGATGCTCCAATACCTCATACCAAGTATTCTTCTAAACCAATTGAACACTTCGTTTACTGAAAGCAAAAATTCATAGCACCAGTCTCCCGTCTTATACATCCAAGATGTGGCAGGGTATTTGGTCAAGAAATCAAACTGATGCCCGTGCAAAACCAAAAATTTCTTTCCCAATCTAGTCGTGTAATCGAGTCTTTCACTCAACAATATAGAACCAAAAATTTCATGCCCATGAAACTTAGACATAAACTCATCGTGATTCCCCCAAATGTAATGTATGCTTGTTCCCTTTCTCCCCTTCTTTAGAAGTCGTTCAACAACCTCTAGGTGAGAACTCTGCTTTTCTTGAGTCATAGAAAACACTTGCTTAAATCTCCAAATGTCTACTATGTCGCCAACCAAAAATAGTTGTTTGAACTCTGTTTTCTTTAACCACTCATTGAACAGTTTACTTTTGGCTTTTTTAGAACCCAAGTGTAGGTCAGAAACAAAAACAGAATCGTATTTCTTCATCTAAAGCCACCTATGGGAATCGAACCCATGATCTTCGCTTTACAAAAGCGACGCATTACCTCTCTGCTAAGATGGCAGTAGTCCCTATAGGATTCGAACCTATAACTTTTACCGTGTAAAGGTAACACTCTAGCCGTTGAGTTAAGGGACCATTAGTGTCGGTGGAGGGAGTCGAACCCACACGCCTTGCGGCAAAAGAACCTAAATCTTTCGTGTATGCCAATTTCACCACACCGACGATTTGTTATTTAGCCCGTGCCTTCTTCTTCTTCGCCAATGACTTGTTGACCTTGGCAACCATTTCCTTCAGTTCAGAAGGAGAGAATGCGTTTGTCTTCAGCAGATCGTTTCTTCTCTTCTCCTCGTCCTTCTCTGCCTTCATTTCCCTCGTCTTTTCACCGGCATCAAGTTGCTTGCAGTATTCAACGAGAGCAGCCTGACAAGCCTCTTCGCTAACGAAAGGACCATTGAAGTCTGCCCATGTTTCCTGCCAGAAAATCCAACCACCATGCTTGGGGGAATACTCTACGGGATCGTGCCGACCGATAGCGATGAACCCCTTATCGCTTGCCTTGGGCTTACCCCACTCGCACATAACTTTCTCGTTGTTCTTGACCCACAGTTCAACATCAAAGTCGAAAGGGTAATGCTTGAGAAGAGCACGGGCTTTCTTGCGGATTTCGTCCTTGCCCATCTTGGTATTGCTCATGAGTTCCTTGAGAAACTCTGAAGTCCTCACAACTGCCCAATAGGATTCATATGGTAGTGTCATTCTGTACCTTCTTCTTTCTAGGCTTTCTCTTCGCCTCACGAACCTTCTCTATTGCATCCTGCTTGTTCAGGCTGTCAAAGTATTCCTTGTTCTTTGAAGGCTCCCCATTATGTTCATCACGAAAGCAAGGGAAGCACAAAAAAGTTTCATCTTTTCCTTCATCTCCCTTGGCGGGGACTTCGTGTTTGCAAGTCCTACACACCAAGGTCTTGTTCGTCTTCACCATAGAAATGAACTCATCCGCCCACTTCTGATGAATGGTGGTGAAGGTTTCATCCTTGCCGATAGTATAGATTGGGGTTGCCATTACGAATATTATACCGCGAAGTCAGACCTGTGTCAAGGTCTTCTTTCGGTTATTTCGTTCATGCGCCTTCCACAAGCCTTGGGTAAATCCCGCGTGTTGCCCGTGCGCGTACCCGCGAGAGTATGACCAATTGTGCAACTTGAAAGCACCTGCTGTTAGTGCGGACAGTAGAGAGATGATGAGGGATGTGGTTGTGATGGTTTCCATGTCAGTAGATATAAGAGTAAACTGAATCTTTACAAAGTGCGAGAGGTGGGATTCGAACCCACACGCCTTTAGGGGGCAGCGGATTTTGAATCCGCCGTGTATGCCAATTCCAACCACTCTCGCATTATAGGACCGATGGGATTCGAACCCATACTTTGCGGATTTTAAATCCGCTGACTCTGCCGTTGGTCTACGATCCCATACAGGTAGTATAGCATCTAACCAAGTGTTGTCAACTCCCAAGGTTGGATTCGAACCAACGACTTATCCCGTATGAAAGGATTGTTCTGCCAACTGAACTACTTCGCCAAACTGGCTCGGATGGATTCGAACCATCAACCAACAAATTAACAGTTTGCCGCACCACCGTTGTGCTACGAGCCAAACGGTCAAACCTTGTATCTGGCTCTCTCGTATGCTGTTGGCTCTCGCCCAAACTTCTCCTCTTTAATCCAAGCGGGAAGGATGCCATGATCCTCCAACTTACGAAGAGTTTCCTTCTTTGCGTTGAGTAGACCTTCCTGCCTCTTCAACTTGCGAGCCTCATACTTCCGCTTGCGACGGCGGCGTAGTTCACGAAACTTGTTAATCATTGTCTATACCTTTCTTCTTCATGAGATGACGCACCCAAATCTGTGTAACTGTCATCGGGTGATGAAACTCTTCAAACTTGAAACCACGGATGGGTTCCTTGTTCTTGGTCTTCAATGCTGTGTAGATACCGTTCAAACGATTAGGATGGAACTCACCAACAGACTCTTCCTTGCCCATGCCGGGCCATGCGTCTGCCTTGGTTCCGATTACAAAACCCTGTGGAGACTTGGGAGACTTGAAGAAGATAGCGTCCTGCTCGTACTTCGTTCCCATCTTCTTGGCAAAGCCCTTGATTGCTCCGACCTTTGCATCGGAGTCATCGTCACCGATAACCATGAAAGACTCTTCGGTAACTCTACGCTTCTTGCCATCTCCAAGATCCTCTTCATAAGTTCCAACGACCTTCTCAAAGCCAAACCCTGCGGCACGAATGTCGTTCTCAAGTTTCTTGTTCTGCGTTCGGTTCATTTGCAAAGAGTTGCTACCACGAAACGCTGTGAGGATAGCGAACGGTCTCTTCTCGACATGAGAGAAAACGCGAGACAATGATATCTCGGTGATTAGTTCTCTAGTGTATGTCTCCATCTCTTCAGCCATTTGTTAGTCCCTTTATCTCTGCGTTTGCTTGCTTTAGAGCCAAGTAAGCCTTCTTGATCTCCTCAAACGCCTGCATCGTTCCGAACTTGCCCTCATTCTCCCACTCAACTATCCGTGCAGCCTTGCGAGCAAACTCTCCGATGTTTGCGTGTGTAGCGAAATCTTCAATGACCATCTCTTTCTCCAAATGCGACCCGCCAAACAACGCGACGGCTCTAGTTGTGATATAGTGTTTAGTATATCACGCCTTTCGCTTCGGATCAAGTTTAACTTTTCGCTTCTTGGTCTTCTTTTTGAAAATCGCATCCCAATTTTTAGACCACAAATCGTAGTCTACCTTGCGATAACGATCTCCCTTGCCCGCATCATGCTTACCGCCCATACAAACCTCCTATAGTCGGGGTGACAGGATTTGAACCTGCGACCTCCTGCTCCCAAAGCAGGCGCACTACCAAACTGTGCTACACCCCGTAAAGCGGATGAAGGGAGTCGAACCCTCAACATTTGGCATGGAAGGCCAACACTCTGCCATTGAGTTACATCCGCATAGTGACATTAGTAGTTAGGTGAAGATATTGTTGAGTTGACGATTAACCCTCACAAATGTTGTGCATTTTGGCAAGTCCTTAAGTCTCTCTGCACCAACATAAGTGCAAGCAGAACGAACTCCACCAAGTATATGTTGGATCGTTTCATCAGCAGGACCGCTAGGCTTGACATAAACCTTCTTGCCTTCAGATGCACGGTAAGTAGCAACACCGCCTGAGTACTTCTGCATAGCATCAGCAGAACTCATGCCATAGAACTCCTTACCGTTCTCTGTGTTCTCTCCTGCTGCCTCGTCCGCGCCCGCGAGCATACCCCCGATCATAACGAAGTCCGCTCCCGCACCATATGCCTTTGCAACATCTCCGGGGCAGGTGCATCCTCCATCAGCCATTACAAATCCACCAAGACCGTGAGCAGCATCAGCACACTCCATGATCGCAGACAGTTGGGGATAACCAACGCCCGCTACCTTTCGCGTTGTGCATACAGAGCCGGGTCCAATACCAATCTTGACAATGTTGGCTCCTGCGAGAATTAGTGCCTCCGTCATTTCTCGGGTGACTACATTACCTGCAATGATGATATGGTTTGGGAAGAAGCCACGAATACTGCTAACAAAGTTTACGAACTTCTGCGTGTATCCGTTGGCAACATCAATACAGATGAACTTGATCTGTGTGTACATACCAAGAACCTCTTGTGCCTTTAGCATCTCCTTCATGTTGCTGCTGCTATCTCCCATACCCATCGTGTAGATTATGTTGCATGAGATTGCGTTGGGCAACCAATCATGAATGTTGGCTTCCTTCCACTCACGAATAGGAACATGCTTGTGTATCGCACCCATAGCCTCCCACTTGGATAGGGCTTTAGCCATAGGTATAGTTCCCGTAGAGTCCATGTTTGCCGCTACAAGAGGAATGCCTGTCCATGTCTCTTCGCCTTTAGGCAAAGTGAACTTGAATGTGCGGTTTAGATCAACCTTGCTTCGGCTCTCAAGATTGCTTCGCTTTGGGCGAATCAGCACATCTGCGAAATCCAACTTGATGTCTTCTTCAATCTTCATAGTGTAGACTCCATAATGAGAAAGTGGGATACGGGATTCGAACCCGTTGCCGATGTTTTGTTTTACTTACATGTACTCAGTAACCAACACATGCCACCGACAATCCTACCATTGGCGTTACTGCTTTTGCCGAAGAACCATCCCACAAAGAAAGGCAGTAGACCCGATGCTCTCTAGTGGCCATCTAGAAGAAACATCCAACTACGCCCCCTAACTGCATCATACACTATTTATCCCATCGAATTCGATGGGATTGCCCCATCGTTAGTGGATGGGTAGGTTGATGGACAGGCAGAGTTTTTGATGGGGTTAACAATCCCATCAAGGTTTTGAGTGACCCTACGGAGATTCGAACTCCGGTCAAGAGGATGAAAGCCTCCTATCCTAGACCACTAGACGATAGGGCCAAGTTGTCTAGAGTATTATAGCCGACGAACCGCTCGCCGTCAACAACTATTCTAGACGGAGTAGGTATTTTGTTCTGTTTAGTACGCCAACCATCTCATCACGAATGTTGAGAAGATCGGTGTCTGTGTTTGGGTTTAACTTCTTCGGTAGTTCGTTTGTAAGGAACTCAATAGCCATTTGGACTATTCCCATAGAATTGGAATCCTTGTAATTACTTACGCTGAACGAGAAGTTAGGATTACCCAAGGTGTTACCATACTTCCCTGCATGAACCTCAACAAACTTGTCTACGAGAGGATCAAGGGCATCGTACAACTTACCTAGAGCCTTATGCTCTTCATATGACTTCGTTTGCCAATGAAGAACTCTTACTTGAGATTGAAGTTGTAGGAAGAATGATATGTGCATACTCATATTTAGTATTCCAAGCGGGCAGAGAAGGATTCGAACCCTCGGAGGCGTTAACCTCTGCGGTTTAGTAGACCGCTGCATTAGACCACTCTGCCATCTGCCCGAAGTGCGCGGGGTAGGATTCGAACCTACGAAGACGAAAGCCAACAGATTTACAGTCTGTCCCGTTTGACCACTCCGGAACCCACGCTAAAGCGGACAGGGAAGGATTCGAACCCTCGGAAGGGCATTCACCCTTCAGCGGTTTTCAAGACCGCCGCATTAAACCGCTCTGCCACCTGTCCTTAAAATTCATTCCGACAAGAATCTACGGCTCTCGTTGACTTCGTGGCGAGCCTTTTCAATGATGTTTCTCTCGGCTTGCATATACCCCTGACGGTACTCCATCCAAAACACCTCTGTGGTCGCATGAGTGATCGAACGATCTGCTAGACCATTCATGCGATCATTGTAGCCTTCTTTATACCCTTGTCCGGGCGTGTATGAGTTCATGCTTGTCATGCTAACCTCCTGTAGTGGACCGAAGAGGATTCGAACCTCCAACCCATGCCTTGCAAAGGCATTGTTCTCCCGTTGAACTATCGGCCCATGAATTCTATTCCGTCAACCTTTGTGAATGAAGCAGCGTAATCTGCGGCTCTCTTCCAAAGGTCAGGATCCATCTCCTTGACATACTCACTAAACTTCATTCCAAACAACATGATGGCATGATGATACTTTTTGACCGTTTCAGGGTCTCGTATCTCATTACCGCTATCATCGGTTGGATAGAAGTTGCTTCCCATTAGTACCTCCAAAATTGCCCGACCTAGATTCGAACTAGGACACAGAGGACCAAAATCTCTGGTGCTACCGTTACACCATCGGGCAAGTGCTTCCATGCACTATTAACCCGTCACATCAAGCGACGGGGCTGTTGCCGAATAGTCCCGCCACGACATGAGCGATAGCAACGACAGCATTCTTCAGCCACACGGCTCCGTTCCAAGCGAACGGAAGAAGGGCCAGAGTGACGAGAAGGCTACGGTTGACACCAACCTTGCTGAGAAGGCAGTTCAACTTATCACAGCCACCAGTAACAGGGCATGTGCCCGATTCAAACTTTGCCATTTGTTTTCTCCTTATGTTAAAGTTGTAAGGGATGGCGATCCCTCTATCAGTTCCGCTTCTTTGACTTGCAGCAAGCAGTTTCCGCTTCTGCAATCTCGTAGAAACGATCCTGACTATTGTAGACCTCTTCTTCCAAGTTGTCAATCATGGAAATAAGGGTACGATCCATTTCCTCAATCTTGCTAGTCAAACCATTGACCTCACTATTGATTGAGTTGTGAAGTAGGCTAACCTCTCCGTCAACACGACGATCAACCTCACCGATGCGATTCAGGAGTTCGTCGCGTACAGTAGAGAGAGTTCGCTGATTCTCTTCATCCCGACGCTTGGCATTGGTAGCGATTGTACCAATGAAAGTTACGAGATTGGTTGCGAGTGAAAGACCAAGGATACCGTAAAGAAGTGAGTCCATAATGTAATCTCCTTTCAAGAGATGGGTGCTTGTATTTAGTGCCCCCGACAGGACTTGAACCTGTAACTTACCGATTAAAAGTCGGCTACTCTACCATTGAGTTACGGAGGCGAGCGTTCCCGACAGGATTCGAACCTGTGACTTGTTGCTTAGAAGGCAACTACTCTATCCAACTGAGTTACGGGAACAGGGGGGTCAGACAGCGTTTTTGAAATGTTTCACGCTGTCCAAGTTGAATGCTCGCCACGCTTCCTTGTCCAAATCCCAAACAGCGAGAGTGTTGGGGTTGACCTTGCGTGGAGTCTTAGGCTCCGCAGAGTCCTTCTCGTACTCGCGCACGGGCATGTGCGCCTGCGCGAGGGTGCAACGCATTACTCGCTCCGATCCGTCCTTCTTGGTGAAGGTGATCTCACAGATACCCTTGCGAAGTTCCATCTTGTACTCATCGCGTGTCATTGCAGTAGTCATCACTTGCTCCTTCGGCTTGTGTTGAAGTATTCCTTGCACAGACGCTCAAACTCCCTATCCCTAATGAAACGCTTTACGCCTTCGGGGCTTGCCATATATGATACGCCAAAGAGACCAAGGACGCAAGCCCAAAGCCCCAAGACGATCCATGCGGGAGAGGTAACCCACCACCACGACCAATCCAACTGACCTGTCAACTTCAGTATGACAAAAGTCAATAGAACTGTGGTTGCGATTGATGGACGGCGAACTTGTGTTTTCTTCATACCACCATTATAGCACATCCCACCGTCAAGTCAAGGGTCTGTATTTCGCATTTCCTCTTGCGATCAGGGGCAGACCCAAGGCAGTAGAACCCGTTGCTTTGGCTATGGCTTTGTATGCCTTTTTGACAGCCTTCATGGAATCTCCGTGGGTATCCGCGATAACTGCCTTTTCTTTTTCCTTGGAATCGGTAGCCATTGCAATCCATCCACCACTCTTTTTCCCCTTGTTCTTTTTTAGAGTCCCATAATACTTACGGTTGCTATTAGGCTCTCGTAGTGTCCAGTCGTAAGCCTCCTCACCTCGCCTGTGCTTCTTGTGCTTCCGGACCATGACTGTCACGCCGGGGGTCTTATGGCGTAGGTCGGCAGGGCGAACAACAACTCTAGCAGATGGATCAATAGCCTCAACAGCATCCTGCTTCTTGGCCTCTCCCAAATCCCACTTTAATTGCTTGAACGATTTCATACGGAGGTTGAGGTTCTTTTGATCTTGCCGTGTAGTTGACGAGAGAACAAGTTGGAACGATAGTCAAGAGGTTTGCCGATTACCTTATTTTGTTGTGCCCAATTTCCACCCGTGACTCTAGACAAAACAAGGTCTCTAATCTCCACAACATCTCCAACACGAAGCGGAGGCAGTTCTTCCTGTCGTTGTCCATTGCCGATATAGCCCATCAGCATCCACCCCTCACTTGTCTTTATACGAACCCGCCATCTCCAAACTTTAGTTTTATACTTGTAGTTCTTGATGGGTCTTTCGTATACAGCCACAGCACTCACAACAGTTCCGCTAATGTTAAAACGACTGACGAAATACTCGCCACGGGGTGTTGGAGCCGCATCCTGTTCTACAAGATGTTGGCTAAACGACTTCAAAATGGAATGCCGTTTTCCCCGTTCGTGCCACCGAATGTGTGCTTCGCTCGGGTCATGCTGTTTGAGACTTCAAACTGAACAGAGATGTTACCATCCAACATAGGGGCAGCATCAGAGACCTTCAGTAGAGGAAGGCCGGGTCTGTCAATAACTGTTCCTACGGGAAAGAAATGTAGGAAGTATTCGGGAGTGACTGCTATGCTAACCAACTTCTTTCTAGCCATTTGTTTCTCCTTACTTGTTATGCATCTTCCATGCGGTAGCGTACATTACCTCTTTCCAACGCTCTCCATACTTCTTCTTGAATGCAGCCTTCACATCAGGGTCTTTGCTGAACTTGCGAGCCGGACCTGTTGGAGGTGACTTCTCGTTCACTTCCTGAGCATCCTCAAAGACTCCGTAACGACTAGCAGAAGGACCGCCTGCGTTTGTGGGAGTAGACTTGGTGTGTGTCTTTCCTGTTACTGCATTCTTGGTGGGGTTGTTGCTTATTACCTTCTTGATTATAGCATTAACCTTCTGCTGTGTCTGCACGGGTGTTGGCTTCTTTACTGCAACACCATTTAGAGTGAATGGGCGTTCTGCCATTCCATAAGAACGATTGCCCTGTGTTACAGTCAAGTAGAAACCAACATCAAAGTAGTCAGTTTGAATGTCGCTGCGATCCCAGTTCTTCTTGTTGATTGTGTTGAGAATCTTCTTTAGAATCTCACCGTTCTTGTAGTTCATTGGGTAGTAGTGATTGATGTCTGCGAAAGGCAATGGTGTTCCGTCGTGTTTGGTAGCAAACGCCACAGGACCGGAAACGATTGCTACACGAAGACTGGAGTAACTGTTGCGCTCTCTAGCAACCATGAACTTGAACTTGGGGAATTCCTTCTTGAGATCGTCACGGATTACCTTGATTGCTTCTGTGCTAATGTATGCTTCGCTGATATCCTCTCCCTCGGTTTCGGTCTCTTCCTTCTTGATATCAGATGGGTGAAGGACATTGACAATCTTACCACTAGCGGTTTCAATCGCAATCGCCTTCCACTTCTTGTTCTTTAGGTCATCATCCAACATATGGTTGATGTGAGCAGGGATAGCGGCAGCACCACTTACCTTCTTCTGTAATAGTGCGCCGGGTCCATCTGCTTTCATGACAACGATTGTGAACGGACCTTGGATGTCCTTTACATTCTTAAGGATTTTGCTGAAAGGAATGCGAGCCTCGTTTACTGACTCTGAAGTAGCCATGTGTGTGCCTAGCGATTCCTTCTTCACTATCTTTGCAATCTCTGCCTTGAGATAGTCCATGAGGTTCTTGGGTGCGCGACGGAACCAATCCTTATAATCATCAAGCCAATCCTCTACGGTTCCCTGCGTAGGTGCAACTCTGGCTTTCATTCCGCCCTTCTTGTATGCTGCTTCTAGATCATCCAAGAATGAATCTACTGTCTTCTTGTCAATAGTTCCTGAACTTGATGACCAAGATGCTTCTTGGATTTCAACACTCTCCTTCATGCCGATTACAGTAACCTCGCCACCCGACCAACTTCCCTTAGAACCAACCTTTGCTTCTGCCTTCTTGTCAAGACCCTTGACCATGTTTTGGAAGTCGCTTGGGCTGTAGACCTTGATCTCCGAAGACTCAGGACTCTTCTCGCTTGTGAAGACGATGACACTTCCTGTTGGCTTTGAATCAAGTTGAGACTTCATCTTACGGAAGTTGCTTACCATAGATGAACCTCCCGCATTCTTAATCATTGTCTCTGCACCTGCCATGAAGCGAACACCTTCAGTCACCTCTTCCTCAACATCCTCAACTTCCTCCACCTCATCCTCTTCAACGAAGCGGTTCATGCCACGCTTGTCCCCGTTGAACTCTGATGACTTGTTCTTCTCTGTCTTTGTGTTGCCCTTCTTGACAACCTTTAGTTCTTCCTTGGCTTCATCAACAACGACCTCTTCTACCAACTCCTTGTGGTTGTCCATGATCCACTTTGCTGCTGCTGACAACATTTGGTTTGGCTTATACTTCACATACGCCCGCGTGTACCCGCCCGTGGGTGGGGTTCCGACCTTCTCTGGCCAAAGGTTAAGTGCCAACTTACCCTCACCGCGACTGCCCAAGTACAACTGATTGGGTACTGTCGTTACGGCTGTGCTCTTGACTATGGTGATGAACCCGATCTCCTGACCGCCCTTTCCCTTGACTATCCATACCGACCTACTGCCTTCCTTGTATGGGCTGAAAGTAATCTTTCCAATAGTCTTCTCTCCTGCCTCGTTGAGTTCCATACTAACGACATCCACTCTACCTGCCGACAGGGTGTTGTTATACAGCCTGTTAATGTGACGGAGGGATTCGTTGATGTTCTTCTTCTGCGAGGATAGTGGCTTACGGAAATTGAAGTCGCTCATGTTTAGTGTCCTTGAAAGGGGTGTCTGCTATTTATCTCTTGGTAGTCTGCCAATCAGGAGTTAGTGGCAAAGACTTGTTAGTTACTGCTTTCTTGCTATTTGCTCCTGCGCTCTTCATCCAACGAAGAACCATATCCCGTCTGCTGTTGGCTTCAATGGCATTCTCAACCTCCCACGGGAAGTGTTTACGGTACTTACGATCCTTACGGTCCTTTGGATCATCCGTATCTGTAAAGTCCTCAACATCAAAATCAGCACGAACCGTATCTACCTGAAAGCCTAGACCATAGGTAAACATTGCTGTGCTGTTTGGCATATCCTCTTCTTTGATGTATTGCCGAAAAGACTTCATCTCAACTCTGCGATGGAGGTTGCTCTGTTGACTTGGGAGCCTCTGGTGTTGGTTCGGTCTCTTCTTCTGTACACTTGGTTTTCAAGTATTGATTGTAAGCCCAAACCACAACCAAGAAAACTATAGGCAGATACCACAGAATCCAACCCCAATTAGTTGTTAGATGGGTATCGTGTGTGATTTCCCAATCCAATTTCTTCATCACCACATTGTCCTTGGTGATGTCGGGGATAATGACTGGTGCTGTGCTGCAAGCCGTTAGAACGAGTGAAGTGATTAATCCTATTAGGTATTTCATGTTTACTCCTTTACGACTTGTTTGCTGCTGCTGCTGAACCAAAGTAGAATCCTACAATGCTCAACAAGATTTGACGATTCTCTGATGTGAACAGGAACCCATTGATTTCCACAAAGTACTTTCTCAAAACATCAGGCCCCAAGAAGTTGGTTTGAGTTGCATCCACTTCAACAAATGTAGGAACGCCGAAGAAGGGTAGAACGAACGGAGCCAAGAATGTGGCGAACAGAGTTGACAGAACTATAATCTGACGCACTCCCTTACCCATATCTAAAGGAACTCGCTCTACGGCTTTGTCTTGGTTACTGGTGGTCTGTGTGTTTGCAGCCATCATCCGTTCAAACAATTCCTTTTGGTCTTGAGACTTCTGTGCTATGAAGCGGAACAGGAAGCCAACAGCGGAACCTCCAAGCATTGATAATAGTTCAATCATAGGCATGATAACCCCTTTCTAAAAGACCAAGTATTTATGTAAAAGAAAAGGGGAGGAGTTTCCTCCTCCCCAATCCCTAAAGTTACGAAATTATAAAATCAGAACTTGATGCCGATACCGGCGGTCACATTCCAACTGTTCTCGTTGGCAGCGTTTACTTCCTGCCATACAGGAACGCCGAAACCTGCGTTCACATCAACATTGTTGGAAACCTTCCACTCAGCCTTGGGACCAAGGAAAGCAACATTGCTACCCTCGGTGTACCATTGGTTCAGATCAGCACCTACTGAAACTGCACCAAAGTTATAAGCAACGAACGACTCGGCGTTCAAACCGTAGTTGTTGTAGTTGCCGAATACTGGGCTATAAGCAACCTGACCTACCCATAGATAGTCGAAAGACTGAGTATAGACAACGCTACCCCAAGTCATGTCATAGTTGAAACCGATATGTGGGTTCACATTATCTGTGCCGTATCCTGCTGAACCTGTTGGCATCCATGCACCCGCTTCAACGCTGAAGTTGGTTACTGAGCCAAGGAACTTCTCACCTGTGAACAAAGCGTAATCTGCACCAACATCAATAGCACCATAACCGGTGGTGTCCTGCGAATAAACAGGGACGGTGATGTGCCAACCGAGCAGGTCATACAACTTGCCCTTTACGGTTGAGTCCAACTCTGTAACGGTGTCAACATTCTTCTTGCCCCAAAAGGTCAAGGTCTCGTCAACCGATACGCTGTTGAACATGGCAGGTGATGCCTTCGTAGCCGGAGCCGAAGCAGTCTGAGCAAAAGTGCTGTGCGCCAAAACTACTGCGGCTACAGCGGCGAAGTATCTAAAGAATCGTGTCATTTCATTTCTCCTTATAAGTGCCATCCTGTTTTGGATGGTCATGTATGTAGGAGGAAGTATACCACAAACGGGTATATTTCAAGTGGCAGTTAGGGTTTTTTAATTTCCTTGGGGGTCTTTTTGTCCTCTGCGGCGGGGGTATCCACAACTTCTTTAACTTCTTCAGCCTTCTTTTCTTCTGTAACTTCTGGTGGAGGAGCACTCAATGGACTTACTATCTGTGGTCTCTCATGAAACTTCGGTGCTATAAATCTACGGTTCTGCATATTACTTACCTCTCTTCTTTCTGCCCTGACAATGGGCGCGTTGCGAGAAGCCCTTGGGATTAGAGCAGTTGATGGACTTCTTGTAGTCCTTTGTCCACTTCTCCTCCAAGAACTTCTTGAACGATTTCATTTTACTTTCGTGTTCATTCTTGCTACACCGCCATCCGAACCCGGCGGGTATATCTTCGGTAGTCCTGCGCGGGAGATGCCCTTGGCTCTCTTACGAGTCTTGTAGCCTCCCTTGGTTCCGAACGACTTTCCTGCATCTCTCGCTCTTCCCATGATTACTCTCCTACTGCTAGTATTGTTGCTACGATCTTCATGCCTGTGCTGAAAGTCTTCTCGCCTCTCTTGCCGGGTGCGATACTTCCAAGACCCTTGTATGTTGATGACATCTGATCCAACATCCCCTTGGGCTGTACCACGATGTTGTGTGAGACATCACCGTTGGCCGATGGATCATAGATCGCGGTGTGGATGATTGCACAAGGAGCGAAGTACTTCTTACCGAGAACCTGTGCCTTGATATAGTCATAGTTGACATCGTTGTAGCCGACGCTATGCAGCCACTCTATCGCTCCACTCTTAGTTAGAAACTCACGAAGACCGCTCCACTCCTTTAGTTTAGTGACGAACTTCAATTGAGGTTTCTTCTTACTATCAAGGATATCCTTTACTGTAATGGCTTCTTTAACAACCTTGTGTTTAGGAACAAGGATGCTTGCAGGCTCACCGACATCCACCACATATCCGCCACCAGACTGTCTTGCCTTGTCTGTTCCGCCATCATCGTAACGAACAATCTTGCCCTTTACCATCTTGCCCTTATGTGGAACCTTGACAGTATCCCCTGCACTAAGTTCGTTAATCTGAATTACTTCATCAAGGTTCTCTTCAGTCAATCGCATTCCGTTAGAGAGATACAGCCCACGCTCCAGTCCTCTAAACTGTAGTTGTGCTCCATCTCCACTCTTGTTTAGAACAATGCGACCGTTCTTGATGCACTCCTGTGCTCCCATACCAATCCCTGCTGTTGAGCAACCCCACATGTTTGTGTTCTTGGTGAACTTGAACAAGCAGATGACGCTATAGCAAGCATCATATGCGTGACGGAATGCGTTCTTGTCACCCTTTGTAAACTCCTTGGTGCAAGTCACGACTCTACCATCGGCATCTACTCTGACTCCAAGTTGCTTTGCTTTTTCCTTTACCGCCTTGACTATAGCCATAGCAGACATGACTCTTGCGTTGTAGTCTTTGCTACTTGCTGTTGCAACAGGAGCCTCGCCCAAGGTTTCTCCTTCGGGAGTATACTCTGCAAAGACCTTTACCATACCCAACGCAGAGTGTATGAGGTGGTCAATCTCTGTTGCGTGGTGTGGGTCTAGTGCTATGTGGTGAACTACCTTGTCTAGAATTTTCATTAGACCTGTTCTGTGGGCAATGGTTACGCCCATAGCAGCGAGGGTTGTCCCCTTG
>Ga0214923_10002150_pt1 | contig 26767 bp, 26 predicted proteins | sample LL1510_MetaG_FD_177993 | JGI IMG/M metagenome (GOLD analysis project Ga0214923, IMG submission 177993) | Freshwater microbial communities from Lake Lanier, Atlanta, Georgia, United States - LL-1510 | ecosystem: Environmental > Aquatic > Freshwater > Lake | place: USA: Georgia | collected...
GGTTACGTGCATCCCGTTTACGAGGAACTTTGTCAAGCAAAACAACCTGCACAGTTTTTACTATGTGGCTGGAAAAATATGATTGACGAAGCCCTGACACGTATCCAAGCCATGGGCTATGACAAAAAACAGATTCACCGAGAGATCTACGGTTAAAAGACGAGTTCCTCTTCTAGCGTTGAGGGTGAAATCTATTTGTTAATTTAGCGGCATGCCTATCAAAACTATTATTGAACCGTTTCGGATCAAGTCAGTTGAACCCATTTATTTCAATACCCGCGAAGAAAGAGAAGCGATTTTAAAAAAAGCAGATTACAATGTTTTCAGTATTGCTTCGCGCGATGTACTGATTGATTTGCTAACGGATAGTGGTACTTCGGCCATGAGCAGTCGTCAATGGGCAGGCATTATGGAGGGCGATGAATCCTATGCAGGTAGCCCCAGCTTTTATCATTTTGAATCGGTGGTTAAGCGAATCACCGGTATGCACTACGTGATTCCTACGCACCAAGGAAGAGCATCGGAAAAAATTCTTTTCACGGCTGTGGGAGGAAAAGGAAAATATTTTATCAGTAACACACTTTTTGACACCACACGTGCGAACATTGAGTTTTCAGGTGCCGAAGGAATTGACCTAATTTGTGCGGAGGGAAAAAATCCATTGATAGCCGCCCCCTTCAAAGGAAATATGGATATAGCAGCACTGGAGCCTACGATTGAAAAAGTAGGTAAAGAAAATATTCCCATGGTCATCATCACCGTTACCAACAACTCCGGAGGTGGACAGCCGGTTAGTATGGAGAATATTCGTGCTGTTTCAGCCATTTGTAAAAAATGGAGCATTCCCTTTTTTCTTGATTGTTGTCGCTTTGCAGAAAACGCTTATTTCATTAAAAAAAGAGAAGCCGGTTTTGAAAACAGAACTGTTGAATCGATTGCTCAAGAAATGTTTTCATATGCCGATGGCTGTAGCATGAGTGCTAAAAAAGATGCATTTGCCAATATCGGTGGGTTTTTAGCAATGAATAATGAGCAGCTAGCCATGGAATGCAGAAATCTGCTGATCATCACCGAAGGATTTTCAACCTATGGAGGACTAGCGGGTCGTGATCTGGAAGCAATTGCAATTGGTTTAGAAGAAGTGATGGACGAAAGCTATTTACAATACCGCATTCGCAGTATGGAATACCTGACAGAAAAATTAGTTGCAGCCGGCGTACCGGTAATGCAACCTGCGGGCGGACATGCGGTGTATTTAGATGCTAAAACATTTTTACCCCATATACCCTCATCACAATATCCAGGCCAAGCGTTAGTATGCGCACTATATGTAGAAGGAGGAATTCGTGCCGTTGAAATTGGATCACTCATGTTTGGTAAATACGATGAAAATCACCAATTGATTCCGGCTACGCTTGAGTTAGTACGCTTAGCCATACCTCGTCGTGTATACACGCAAAGTCATATCGACTATGTTGCAGAAGTGATCATTGAAACCTTTAGTAAAAGAGACCAACTAAAAGGCCTCTCCATTATTGAAGAGGCCCCTTTATTAAGACATTTTACAGCTAAACTAAAGCCGATCTAACTAAGTCACGAAGCGAAATGATTGGCACGCGCTCCTGTTCCATCGAATCGCGGTGCCGAATCGTAACAGTATTATCCTCTTTGGTTTGATAATCGACTGTTACACAAAAAGGAGTTCCCAACGCATCCATGCGACGGTAGCGCTTTCCAATCGAATCCTTTTCTTCATAAAAACAACGAAAATCATTTTTACAATCGGCAATGATGCTTTCTGCAATCTCCGGCAATCCATCTTTTTTATTCAACGGCAACACAGCCATTTTGATCGGAGCCAATTTTGCAGGAAGTTTCAACACTACACGACTATCTGCTTTTTCGGGGGTACTTAAATCCTGTTCTTCATAGGCATGACTCAATACCGCTAAAAACATGCGATCAAGACCAATCGAGGTTTCAATTACATATGGGATATAATTACCAAATGGTTTGCCTGTTGTAGGATCCACATCATTATCAAAATACTGTTGCTTCTTTTTGCTGAATTCTTGGTGTTGTTTCAAATCAAAATCAGTACGACTGTGAATACCCTCCAGCTCTTTGAATCCCATTGGGAAATTGAATTCGATATCACAGGCTGCATCCGCATAATGTGCCAATTTTACGTGATCGTGATAGCGATAACTAGATGCAGGAATTCCCAAGCTTAAATGCCATTGCAAACGGGCTTCTTTCCAATATTCATACCACTGCTGCTGTGTGCCAGGTCGAACAAAAAATTGCATTTCCATTTGCTCAAACTCACGCATGCGGAAAATAAATTGACGCGCGACAATTTCATTACGAAAAGCTTTGCCAATTTGTGCAATGCCAAAGGGAACTTTCATTCGTCCGGTCTTTTGCACATTGAGAAAATTGACAAAAATACCTTGTGCCGTTTCGGGGCGCAGGTATACTTTGTTATCCTCGTCATCGGTAGAAACAGTAGAACCAAACTCTGTAGCAAACATGAGATTGAACTGACGAATATCCGTCCAGTTGCATGTACCACTAATAGGACATTTAATTTGCTGTTCGTCGATCAATTTTTTTAAACCTGCAAAATCATCTTTCGCAAGAAGCGCATCCATGGCACTGAGAACGTCAGTAGCAACCTTTTCATGGCCGGCCGCTTTTTGTTCTTCTGCAAATCCCTCAATTAAATGATCTACCCGGTAGCGCTTTTTGCTGTCACGGTTATCGATCATGGGATCATTAAAATTATCCACGTGTCCACTGGCCTTCCAGGTAGTAGGATGCATAAAGATGGCCGCATCGATCCCCACAATATTATCCTGTAACTGGGTCATGCTTTTCCACCAGTAGTCCTTTATATTTTTTTTGAGCTCACTGCCCATTTGACCATAGTCGTACACAGCCTGTAATCCATCATAGATTTCACTGCTGGGAAAAATAAAACCATATTCCTTACAATGGGAAATGATTGACTGAAAACGGTTGCTATCGCTTGCCATAGGGTGCAAATATAAACCGCAATTGTCAGTGAAGCTTGGGATTATCCTGATGCCGGCTGGCATCGCGTTTTGTTTTCTTTTCAATATTTCGCTGGAGTGCGGTAGTTAGATCTACGCCTGTTTGGTTGGCCAGGCAAATCAATACCCATAAAACATCCGCCATTTCATCGGAAAGCGTACTGGTTTCCTCCCCTTTTTTGAAACTCTGGTCTCCATAGGTTCGCGCCATCAAGCGGGCCAGCTCGCCCACTTCCTCTGTCAAAATCGCCATATTCGTGAGCTCACTAAAGTAGCGAACCCCAATTGTTTTGATCCACTGATCCACTTCTTGTTGCGCCTGCTGTATAGTCATTATTCTTTGTTTTTAGTATCGTAAATAATTGTAACAGGACCGTCATTACAAAGGTCCACTTTCATAGCTGCCCCAAATGAACCGGTCTGGATTTTTTTACCCAACCCGGTTGAGAGTGCCGTAATCATTTTTTCATAAAGCGGGACTGCCATCTCAGATTTTGCCGCCCGGCTATAGGAAGGACGATTTCCTTTTTTGGTTGAAGCAAATAAGGTGAATTGACTGACTAAAATCAAATCCCCGGCTGTATCTAATAATGAGAGATTCATAACACCCGACACATCATCAAAAATGCGCAGATTTAAAATCTTGGCACTTAACCATTCAATATCCGCCTCTGTATCTGTTTCTTCAATTCCCAGTAGCACCAGAAGTCCCTGACCTATCACAGCAATCTTTTTTTGATCCACTGTAACAGAAGCTTGACTAACCCGTTGAACCACTGCTCGCATAATAGGATTAATTTTGAAAGGATAAATGTAGGATGAATTTACCCGAACTCATAAAGCAGTTGCATTTTACTACTTCGCGAAGCGGAGGAAGTGGCGGACAAAATGTAAACAAGGTCGAGACGGCCGTAACAGCATGGCTTTCATTAGATGATTGCGCAGCAATTGATGACACAGAAAAAGAAGTGATTCGTCAAAAACTTGCAAATCGAATTAATGCGGAAGGAATGCTAATGGTACGGGTACAGATTCATCGCACACAGTGGGCCAACAAACAGGAAGCTATCAAAATAGTTGCTCGTTTGCTCACACAGGCGTTGCAAAAAAAGAAACCTCGCATCGCTACTAAAGTGAGTGCGGGAGCGAAGGAAAAAAGATTGCAATCAAAAAAAAGAAAGTCTGAAATAAAATCTGGAAGAGGAAAAATTCGTTTTGATCGTAATGCGTAAACAAGGTCTCGTTTTAGTTTTACTGGCTCTTTCGATTAGTAGCTTTCGATTGCTAACCGGCTGTCGAAAAACGATGCATACACGAGGCCTCACTCCCGCCTCATTATCAGTTCCTCCTGATTTTCCAACCCCGCTTCATACCTACCAAGACAACCCACTCACCAAAGAAGGAATTGAATTAGGCAGAAGACTTTTTTACGAGCCTCTGTTATCTATCGACAACGATCACCCTTGTTCTTCTTGTCACGAACAAGTAGCTGCCTTTGGCACTTTTGAACACGATAGAAGTCATGGTGTTTTTGAATCGCATACACTACGCAATGCACCTGTTCTATTTAATTTAGCTTGGTATCCGTCTTTTCACTGGGATGGCGCATTTACATCACTCGAAGAAGAAGCCATTCATCCAATTACCGGAAAAACAGAAATGGGAGAACAGTTTAGCACCATCAAACGTAAACTAGAAAAAGTCCCCTACTATCAAAGAGCGTTTCGCGAAGTTTTTCACACCTATGAGATAGAGCCCTATCAAATTTTACGCGCATTGGCTCAGTTTACGGGCACGATGGTTTCTGCAAATAGTAAATATGATCAGGTTAAAAGAAGTCAAGGCTCATTTACAGCTCAAGAAGCAAGTGGCTACCAACTTTTTAAAGCCAAATGTGCAACTTGTCATCCAGAACCCTTGTTCACTGATTTCAGTTATAGAAATATTGGCTTGCCGGTAGACCCCTTTTTAAAAGACTATGGAAGAATGCTAGTAACGAGAAAAAATGAAGACTCTTTACTATTTCGTGTGCCCACCCTTCGCAATGTTTTGCTTTCATCGAATTATATGCACGATGGACGATTTATGACACTGCAACAATGTATCAATCATTACCGCGTGGGGATTGTAAATAGCGCCACGCTGGACCCTTTGCTTAAAAATGGAATTCCACTAAGTGACCGTGAGTCTGCTGATCTGATTACTTTCTTGAAAACGCTTACGGATTCGTCTTTTGTGCGGAACCCGAACTTGGCGAAGCCGGAGTAGTAGTACGCTTTGACTTCAAAATTTCAAGTCCTTCCTGCTTCGCTTTGAGTTCATTTTCTGTATCAAGCTGCGCGCGTTCATTTAGTTCGATCTTGCGCTCTAATTCTGCTTTTTCTCTTTTCAACGATTCTAATTTTTTCTCCGCTTTTGAAATAGCTTCTTCCTGTGCTTTGATATCTAACTCAAGATTTTCTGCAATGATGTCGGGCAATAAGCTTTTAAGATAAGACTTGACCGCATTTGCTCTGGCCTCACTTACACCACGACTCAACGCTTCGCCATTTTGTAAAATGATGACGGTTAGCAGGGCGGCCTCTTTCCCTTTTTTACTGCGATCTTCTACTTTCACGTAATAATCAGCAGCACCTTCTGTGATGTCACTCATGATAGAGCCTGCAAAGACCCTAAATCCTTTATCCTTATTAAAAATTCCCTTTTCTTCCCGTGGACGGTAGCCCAGTTTTGTAAATCGCTTAAGCAAGGCATTCTCCACCGCAGGAACCTGGTAATCATATTCAGCCAAGAATGCAGTATATTTTTTCTTGTCAAACTCCGCGGTTCCTTCATATACCTGCGCAAGGGTTACAGTACTCAAGCTGATCAAGATCAGTAACAGACTCCAAACTTTTTTCATAGGGTTCATTTTACTCATTAAAGATAAGTCAAGCGCGCAAACTGTTATCTTTATGGTTAAAGAATTTGCAGTGAGTGAACTCAAAAAACTAGCCGGTCAAACACTATGGTATGGGGTACCCAGTATTACCAGTCGTTTTTTGGGCTACTTGATGAACCTGAGTCTGCCCTTACTATTTCGAGAGCCTGCAGTCACGGCTGACCTCACGCTGATCTATGCAGCCATTGCATTTTTGAATATCATTTTTACGTACGGATTAGAAACTGCCTATTTCCGTTTTTCACAAGAGGTAGACCGCTCGCGTTTATATAGTACTCTTTCTATTGCACTTTTTACAACCACGGTATTGCTCAGTACCATACTCTGGGTCAATCAAGATTCACTGGCAGAAATAGGTCGACTGGAACAAAACAGTGGATTCATACACTGGATGATTGGCATTTTATTTTTTGACACCCTCTCTACACTTGCATTTGCAAAACTTCGGCAAGAGAACAGGCCAAAGCGATTTGCTTTTGCAAAGCTTACCTCCGTGGTGGTCAATGTACTGGTGGTGCTTTTCTTTTTAGGAATTAAGCCCGCTTATTTCCCCACATGGAATTTTGGTGCTGAACAGGGCATAGAATGGTATTTGATTGGAAATTTTCTAGGCAGTGTTTGTACTTTTTTATTGCTGATTCCTGAATTAAAACAAATTCAATTCAATTTTGACAAGACTCTTTTTAAAAGTGTCATGCAATACAGCTGGCCGCTTGTGATTGTTGGAATGGGTGGCATTGTGAATGACATGCTCAGCCGGTTGTTATACCAATTTGTGGTTGACCTACCTGCAGAAGAGGCCAAACATGAATTAGGTGTATTTGGGAATATCATCCGTATCTCTATTGTGATTACCATCGCCATTCAGGCTTTTCGAATGGCAGCCGAACCTTTCTTTTTTAACAAGAGCAAGGAACAAGATGTACAACAGACCTATGCAAGAATCATGAAGTTTTTTGTACTGGTTTGTTGCTTTTTATTTTTAGGAGTGTCCCTGTATATTGATCTCGCAGCTTGGTTTTTTGATGCGATTGGTAGAGAAAAATGGAAGGAAGGGTTGTATGTAGTTCCCCTATTTGCAATGGCCAATATTTTACTGGGTATTTATTACAACTTAAGTATCTGGTATAAATTAACAAACCGAAATCTCACCGGTGCTTTTATCACGATCGGTGGCGCATTAATCACTGTTGCACTTACGATTCTATTAATTCCCAAGTATCATTATTGGGGTGCTGCAGGAGCGAGTTTTGCTTGCTACTTTTTTATGATGACCACAAGTTATTGGCTGGGACAAAAACACTATCCGGTACCCTATCCTGTTAAAAAAATTACAATCTATTTACTCGCCTGTGGATTTCTATACGTAACGCATCGCACACTGATCGGTTGGTGGCCCGACCGGGTATTTAATCTGGGAATGGCTACTGTATTATTTACTTCGTTTTTGCTACTCATCAGTCGCACCGAAAAAGAAGAGTGGACAAAACTAAAAGCCAGCTTCAAAAAATAAACCGCTCAAATCGCTTTTACAAAGGGATTGTTCTGCTTTTCATATCCAATCGTAGTGGGCATCCCATGACCACTATACACGTGTGTAGCATCTGGCAACGTATATAACTGTGTTCGGATACTTTTTTCGAGGGTTGCAAAATCAGATCCAGGCAAATCTGTTCTACCCACACTTTCACGGAACAGCACATCGCCGCTAATTACCCAGCCCCCTGCAGCAGAATAAAAAGAAATGCTGCCTGGAGAATGACCCGGCGTAAAAAGAATAGTTAATTCATCCTCACCTATGTTAATAGTTGTGCCCTCTTTTACATGGTGAATGGGCCCCGCATAATTTTGAAAGGGTAGATTCCAGAGATCCCCCGCCGTGGGAGCATAGTCAAATACTTTTTGTTCCGCAGTATGAAAGTGCAACTCTAAACCCCAGGTTTCATGAACAAACTTATTGCCAAAAACATGGTCTAAATGACAATGCGTGTTGACCAACATCACTGGTTTTAACCCCTTGGCTTTGATTTTTTCTTGCAAAACGGATCGTTCCTCCGGAAAATAACAGCCGGGGTCTATAATGAGGGTCTCCCCCTTTTCGTTATACACCAGGTAGGTGTTTTCCTGAACGGGGCTGAATAGCAGGGATTGCACAGTTAACATAGTAGGGTTTTCGTACTTTTAAAGTCGATTTACAAAGATAAATATGAATAGTTTGCGGTGGTTGAATCTTCTAGTAGCACTGGTTGCAATAACAACAGTGCAGGCCCAGGTCAATACAGTACAGTTTGGCAAAAACAGGGTGCAGTATCAAAAGTTCAAATGGAAATATCTACAGACTGATAATTTCAATTGTTATTTCAGTCAAGACGGACTGGGTTTAGGCGAATATGTAGGAAAAATTGCCGAACAGGAATTGCCAGGGCTTGAAGCCTTTGTTGAATATGGGATGCAACGTCGCATCAATATTGTTGTGTATAACAATTACGACGAAATGCAACAGTCCAATATTGGATTAGGCATTGACTGGCAAAACACAGGTGGCCTGACTAAATTGGTGAACAACAAAATGATCGTCTACTTTGACGGCAACCACCAACACCTACGTTATCAAATTCGCGAAGGAATTGCACGCAACCTGGTTGAGAATATTTTATTTGGTGAAGACATCGGAGATATGGCCACCAACCAAACGCTTTTGGATCTTCCAAAATGGCTCATGGATGGATACATTACTTATGCAGCAGAAAACTGGAATACCGATCTGGATGATGAACTCCGTGCAGTAATGCTAGCCGGTCTTTATCGTAACTTCTATCATTTTGCTTTTGAAAAACCAGCCTTAGCCGGACATGCTTTTTGGAAATACATTGCGGATAAATATGGCAAAAACAAAGTCACTTATTTTCTCTATCTCGCACGCGCCTATCGTAACCTCAATAACGCATCATACAAATTAGCAAAGCGCAAATTCAAAGTGCTTCTGCAAGACTTTATGACCGATATGCAGGATGTCTACTTCAAAGACATCAGAGGTCGACGCAATGCGCCAAGAGGTCAATTAGCCGTAAGTGAGTACGCCGGTAAAAAAGATTTTTACCGCTTTAACGCGAATCCTGTTCCGCGTAGTTTTTCCTATGCGGTTACCGAGTACAAACAAGGTCGAATCCAACTTGTGCTCATGGAGAATTTTATCAATCGACGCATATTACTCAAACAAGGAGTACTGTCCCGAGAAGAAGATAAAAATCCAAACTACCCCTTGGTTGCGTGGGATGGCAAGGGTACACGCCTTGCAGTGTTATACAGCGATCAGGGTAAGATCAACTTTTTTGTCTATGACATGGTGCGTCGCATCAAAATCAATAAGCAAGTGATTGAAAAGTTTGATCAGATTACCGATATGAAATACATGCTGGACAATAATACGCTCATCTTTAGTGCAGTGCGCAGTGGTCAGTCTGATATTTTCATTTATAAAATTGACAAGCAAACAATTGAGCAGATCACCAATGATAAATACGATGACCTGGATCCCTCTTTTGTAGCCTTCCCCAATAAAACAGGTATTTTATTTTCCAGTAATCGCCCGGTTGCTACCCGCGAGCAATCAGGCAACGAAGAACCTAATACTTCTTATAATATTTTTCTGGTTGACAATTGGAACAAAAGCGAATTGAGACAAATCACCAAGTTGACAAATTTATCGCGTGGAAATGCGCGCTACCCTTCGCAGTATAACACCAGTCACTTTACGTTTGTAAGTGATGAAAATGGTATCGGCAATCGATACGCAGGTTTCTTTACCACCGAGAGAGCTGGCCTAGATACGCTGATTTTTATTGGCGACGAAGTATTGCGAAATCCTGCCAAAGCAGAAGTCGATAGCATTTTAAAAGACTGGGGCAAAACGGATGTAGACTCAGTTGGTTTTGTTTCTGTCACGCTTGACTCTGCTTATATTTTCCCGCTGACGAACTACCAAAGCAGTTTATTAGAAACACGCACTGCCGGAGATAACCAGCAAGTAAGTGAGGTGGTACGGTTAGGAGACGCTAAACTCTTGTACAGACTAAAAATCGATGAGAATACGCTACGCAGAAGAAATGTAACAGCACGTCCTACAGAATACGTTCGCAAGTTGATTGAAGAAGAAAAAAAGAGTCAACGAAAGGTTATTGCCCCGGTTGTTCCTGTACCTGTAGACACCGTAGTAAAAAAAGCAGAGAACATATTTAGTACTGGATTTGACGAAGAGCCTAGCGGGCCTACTAAACAATCCAGTACAACGCCTGCTAAAATATCGGCAAGTAAAAAGAATAAAATCTTTGAATACCGTCCACCAAAATTCTTCAACGATTATTTGGTGTCTGGTTTTAATAATAATGTGCTTGTAACACGCTATCAACCCTACCAAGGTGGATACGGCCCTATCACACTTAGCAATAACAATCCGCTAAATGGTATTGTACGAATCGGAACATCTGACTTAATGGAAGATGTAAAATTTGCAGGCGGCTACAGAATTAGCCCTAATCTGGATGCGAATGAATATGTATTCACTACCCAGTACTTGAAAAAGAGAATTGATTATGGCGTTACGTATTACCGTAATACTGTTAAGAATCCTCCTATTTACACCGATACTATTTTCTTTGATACCAAGTTGCATTCTAACTTATACCAATTGTCAGTAAGTTATCCGTTTAATAAGGTAAGAAGTTTACGAATCAATGCTGCATTTAGAAATGACCGCTACGTTAAACTAGCTAACCCTGCCTTTCCGGATCAATCACTAAAAGGAAAAGATCTTGTCAAAAAATATGCCTTAGCCCATGTTGAATTTATTCATGATGATGCCATCACACCTGTTTTGAATATCTGGAATGGACTACGTTGGAAAATTTATTGGGACTACAACGCGCAGATTGGCAACAATGTAAAAACATCCACTGGCGATTTCCCTTTCACTATGAATATGGGATTTGATGCGCGCTACTTTTTACCGCTATACAGAAACATCACTTGGGCAGTGAGAGGTGCGGGTGATTTTTCGTGGGGCTCTCAAAAATTCATTTACTACTTGGGTGGTGTAGACAACTGGTTACTATTTGGACAGAATCAGAAAAAAAATGGTTCCTATCGCTACTTTGATCCAGCCAATACCCCTGACCCCGATGCAGAATATTCTTTTGAATCATTAGCCGTGAATTTGCGAGGCTTTAAACAAAACGTAGCAAACGGCAATAATGCACTAGTATTTAACAGTGAAATTCGAATCCCGGTGTTTTCTACGTTTATTAATCGTCCTATCAATAGCGCCTTCCTTCGCAATTTCCAATTGGTTCAATTCATTGACCTGGGTACTGCTTGGAATGGAGCCTATGATAAATTGGAAAGACCGTATGTATCCTATAGCTCTTCACCAGTCACCTTCCGCGTAAAAGCCGGTGGCATTGGACCTTTTGCAGGTGGATATGGCGTTGGAGCCCGCAGCACCCTGCTCGGTTATTTTCTACGCTTAGATGCCGGTTGGCAAATGAATGGATTTTTCAAAGGAAAACCACAGTATCATTTAGCTATGGGACTGGACTTTTAGTAGCGTCGTTTGGTTGATTCAAGCTTCAACACATTTTGTTATCTTGAGTGGACCAATCACCACGCATGCAACCCACTTTTATTCTTGCACTGGATCAAGGTACCACCAGCAGTCGAAGTATTTTATTTGACAGAACAGGTTCGATAGTTGGACTTGCACAAAAAGAATTTAAGCAGCATTATCCCCAACCTGGTTGGGTAGAACATGACGCGCATGAAATTTGGGAGACCCAATTAGGTACGCTGGTAGAAGTACTCGCAAAAGGAAGAATACAACCCCAACAAATTGCAGCGATAGGCATCACTAATCAACGAGAAACAACCGTCATTTGGGATCGTGCCACAGGTGAACCCATTGCCCCGGCTATTGTGTGGCAGGACAGAAGAACGGCTGAATTCTGTGATACGATTCGTTCACAGGGCAAAGCCCCTCTTTTACAAGAGAAAACAGGTCTGATTTTGGATGCCTATTTTTCGGCAACCAAAATAAAATGGCTACTTGATCATACACCGGGGGCCAGAGAAAAAGCGAACGAGGGGGAGTTGGCATTTGGCACGATGGATTGTTGGTTGATCTGGAAGCTCTCCAATGGTAAAGTGCATGCAACCGATGTCACAAACGCATCACGAACGCTACTTTATAATATTCATCAATTGGAGTGGGACAAGGAGTTATTGGAACTTTTTGACATTCCTGCCTCTCTTCTTCCAACAGTGGTAGCTAGTTCGGGTGTACTGGGAAATTGCGAAGTAATTCCCGGACATTCCATTCCAATTGCAGGAGTAGCCGGCGATCAACAGGCCGCATTATTTGGACAACTCTGTGTAGACCCGGGCATGGTCAAAAATACCTATGGAACCGGTTGCTTCATGCTCATGAATACCGGAGAAAAAGCAATTCATTCCACCAATAATTTACTCACGACCATTGCTTGGCAAGTAGAGGGGAAAACAGAATATGCACTAGAAGGTTCTGTATTTATTGGAGGCGCCGTTGTGCAGTGGTTGCGTGATCAATTAAAAGTAATTCATAGTGCGCCTGATATTGAAAAACTAGCTTCTACAGTGCCCGATAGTCAAGGCGTCTATGTAGTTCCTGCCTTTGCTGGACTGGGAGCCCCTTATTGGAATGCCTATGCACGCGGTACAATTTTTGGATTGACCCGCGGCAGTAATCAAGCGCATATTGCACGCGCTGCATTAGAAAGTATTGCCTACCAATCTGCAGACCTGTTACGCGCCATGCAAGCAGATGCTTCCATCCCCATCTTAGAATTACGTGTTGATGGCGGTGCAACTGTTAATGATCTATTGATGCAATTCCAATCTGATCTTTTGAATTGTCAGGTAGTAAGACCCATTGTAACAGAAACAACTGCATTGGGCGCCGCTTATCTCGCAGGACTTGCTGTTGGCTATTGGCAAAACAAAGAGGAGCTTCGCTCGCTATGGAAAAGCGATCACGTCTTTAAACCCACCATTGACCCCGCTACAAGAAATAATTTAGTTCAGGGATGGCAACGCGCTGTAAAAGCATCCATCGTTTGGGCAAATGATCACTCTTAAATTCAAACTCATGCAAATTTTTCTCAGCGAATTTATCGGAACGGCACTCATGATTTTATTTGGAGGAGGCGTCGTTGCAAATGTACTTCTCGAAAAATCCAAAGGACAAAATGCAGGTTGGATGGTGATTAATTTTGGCTGGGCCATGGCCGTTTTTATTGGTGTCTATAGTTCCCTGCATTTTAATGGACAGGGACATCTCAATCCAGCTGTTACCCTTGCATTTGCACTTATTGATAAAGTACAAATTCCGGATCTGTCACTCTATATAACCGGTCAATTTTGCGGAGCGATGAGTGGAGCTACCCTCGTATGGTTACTCTATCGTCCTCATTTTGCAGAAACATCCAATGCAGATTTAAAACTCGCTGTGTTTTGTAATGCGCCCGCTATCAGAAACAGTGCGAACAATATCATAGCCGAAGTCATTGGCACATTTGCGCTCGTATTTTGTGCGCTTTGCATTTCACCTGCTGCTACCAAACTAGGAAGTATGGATGCACTCCCTGTTGCATTTTTGGTATTAGGAATCGGACTCTGTCTGGGAGGACCTACGGGCTATGCCATTAATCCAGCGCGCGACTTTGGTCCTCGTATTATGCATTTTTTATTACCCATCCCGGGAAAAAGAGACAGTGATTGGTCGTATAGTTGGATACCCGTGGTAGGACCCCTTGCAGGTGGAGCTTTAGCTGCACTCTGTTATCAATGGCTGGTTATTTAAAGCTGATCACAAGCTTCAATGATAATGGAAGCTGCTTTTTCTAATTGCTTTTCATGAATAAGCAGTGGTGGAGAAATGCGCAAGCAGTTGGACGCAAATAAAAACCAATCGGTCAATACCCCTCGAGTAATACAGTAATCGATTACTTTTTTACAGTGTTCAAACGATTCAAATTCTACTGCCATCCAGAGACCAGCGCTCCGCACCGAGCGTATTTCCCTGTGTTGTAATTTTTGATGGAGTAATTTTTCCTTTGCTGCTACCTGGTTCATCCATCCTTCTTCTAGTAGTACATTCATCCCTGCTAACCCAGCAGCACAGCAAACCGGATGGCCCCCAAATGTGGTGATATGTCCTAGTACAGGAGCATCCGTTAACTGGTCCATCCATTTTTTATCCGTGATAAAGGCCCCCAGTGGCATACCCCCACCCAACGCTTTACCTAACACTAAAATATCGGGCACAATTTCATAGGAAGAAAAGGCCCACAATTGACCAGTTCTTCCAAATGCTGCCTGTATTTCATCGAACACCAATAGCGTGCCGGTTTCCGTACATTTTTTTCGAATCGCCTGTATCCAAGCCGGATCGGGTTTAATAATACCCGCTTCTGCCTGTACTGTTTCCATTATCACACAAGCAGTTTGCTCATTGATAGCTTGCAGCGCCTCTTCACTATTAAAAGACAAACTCCAAACATCAGGCAATAAGGGACGAAGTGCATTACGCCAATACTCATCTCCCATAATACTCAATGCACCTTGTGTAGATCCGTGGTACGAATGACGAAAAGAAAGAATACGTGTACGATTCGTAACACGTTTGGCTAGTTTCATTGCTCCCTCAATAGCTTCGGTACCTGAATTAGTAAAATAGACCGACTGTAATGTTTCAGGCAAATGAGAGGCCAAGGCGGTAGCATATTGCACTTGCGGACTTTGTACAAACTCGCCATAGACCATCACATGTAAATAAGAATCCAATTGTTTTTGTATGGCCTCTATCACTTTAGGATGACGGTGTCCGATATTAGCGACACTAATGCCACCAATCAAATCGATATACTCCTTACCAGCAGCATCAAACAAGCTGGCGCAATCAGCCCGCACAATCTCTAATTCCAGTGGTGCCGGAGAGGTTTGTGCCAAGTGACGATAAAATAGTTCGCGTGTATTCATGTGGGGGACTCAACCGCAAATATCGACCTTTTGAAATTTTCCTACTTTGCAAAAAAAATCGATGGCACATATCATACCCGTTCGGGACAAAACACCCCAAATAGGACCCAATTGTTTCGTGGCTCCCAATGCCACGCTTATTGGGGATATTGAAATGGGAGAAGACTGCAGTATTTGGTTTAATGCTGTGGTTCGTGGCGATGTCAACTTTATTAAAATGGGCAATAAGGTCAATATCCAGGATGGCGCCTGTATTCATTGCACGTTTGAAAAATGCGGAACCACCATTGGCAACTCTGTTTCAATCGGACATCATGCCATTGTACATGGATGCACCCTGCACGATCATGTATTAGTTGGAATGGGAGCCATTGTTATGGATAAAGCTGTTGTTCACTCCAATACTATTATAGCAGCGGGGGCGGTTGTATTAGAAAATACAATATGTGAACCCAATAGTATTTATGCAGGGGTTCCTGCAAAAAAAGTCAAGTCAATTTCTCCCGAACTAACGGAAGGAGAAATTAATCGCATTGCCAATAATTATGTGCGATATGCAGCGTGGTATAAATAAAAAGAAAGAACATAATTGAACTATCTTTATGAGCACTATGACAATCCTACGTAAATTATTTTTTGCAACAAGTCTTTTGCTCCTATTAACCGGATTTAGTTCTTGTAGAATCTGGAATAGTCTATTTAAGCCCAAATATGGATGTCCCTCCAATGGAAAAAATGTAGGTGCTGAAAAAATTATCAGTGGTGATCCTGAGGCGATGAAGGCGATGAAAAAAGCAAAGAAGTTTCGCTCTTAGTAATTTTTCTCATCAATCGAATCCAAAATAGTTCGGTAACTCACATAGCGGTCTTCGTGTATGTCTCCTGTATTAACCGCATCTTTTATTGCACAGCCTGGTTCATTACTATGTAAACAATTATTGAACTGACAAAGCTGAATTCGGTTTTTCATTTCAGGAAAATAATGACTGAGTTCCTGCTTGCTGATATCCACTATACCAAACTCGCGCATACCCGGCGTATCAATGATGCGACCTCCACCCGGCAAATCAAACATTTCTGCAAATGTGGTGGTGTGTTGTCCTTTCCCACTCCAGCCACTGACGTCTTGCGTTTTTCGGTTCATACCCGGAAACAGCTCATTGAGCAATGAAGATTTTCCTACCCCACTGTGTCCACTCAATAAAGTAGTTTTTCCTTGCAAAACATGCATCAACTCATCCAGCCCTTCCTTTTTTTCTGCGCTCATCAGTAACACAACATATCCCAACTTGCTATACATATCCCGTAGCTGCTCGTATAACTGTTGTTCTTTAGAGCGATACAGATCTGATTTATTAAATACGACCACGGGTTTAACATGATACATTTCTGAGGCGACTAAAAAACGATCAATGAAACCTTGAGAAGTACGTGGCTCACGCAGTGTTGCAACCAGAACTGACTGATCCAGATTAGCGGCTACAATATGATGTTGGTGTTTATGACGTGGACTTTGACGATTGATATAATTATGACGGGGAAGAATTTCATTGATCAACGCTGTTCCGCTTGCTTCAGATTCAATTTCAAAATCAACCCAGTCACCCACCGCAACCGGATTAGTACTAGTGATTTCATCTAACTTCATCACGCCTTTTGTACGTGCGTTCCAACTACGATTTTGCTCATCGCGTAGAATGTACCAACTACCTGTCGATTTATAAATGAGTCCTTTCATTTATGACAGATATTTTCCAACAATTGGCAACCGACGTCCCATTCCAAATGCTTTGGGAGAAATACGGATGATTGGGCAAAACTGATTTCGCTTGTATTCATTGGTGTTGACCATTTTCAACACTCGATCTACCAATACCGGATCATAACCCATTGCCTTGATAGCGGCAGGACTCTTTCTTTTTTCAATGTATAAATAGAGCAAGGGATCAAGTATCGCATAATCAGGAAGTGAGTCACTGTCCTTTTGCCCAGGACGAAGCTCTGCAGAAGGAGCTTTTAATAAAATGGAAGCAGGAATCAATTCTTGCGTGCGATTGATATAGCGGGCTAAGGCATATACCTGTAGTTTATAACAATCGCCCAATACAGCTAAACCACCTGCCATATCTCCATAGAGTGTGCCATAACCAGTAGCCAACTCACTTTTGTTAGAAGTATTCAGCAATACATAGCCGAATTTATTAGCAAGCGCCATCAACAAATTTCCACGCGTACGACTTTGTAGATTTTCTTCTGCTAAACTAAAAGGAAGATCGCCAAATAATGGTTGCAGCGTTTGAAGAAAGGACTGGTAAATAGTTTCAATAGGCACTACATCGTAAGGATTACCCAAATTCTTACTCAGCTGAATGGCATCCTCTACACTGTGCGAAGACGAATAAGGAGAAGGCAGCAAAACTGCTTTTACATTCTCTTTACCCAGCGCGGCTGTAGCTAAAGCCAGTGTAACAGCACTGTCAATTCCCCCACTGCTTCCTAGTATAGCTTTGGTGAAACCCATTTTTGAAAAATAGTCCCGGATGCCCATTACCAGTGCCTGGTAAATTTCTGCCGTGCACAATTGTGCATCTAATTGTAAAGGATCTAATTCTTCATTGGGAATTTCAACAGCTGGAACTGAAGTAGCTGAACGAAATGTTCCATGCTCGGTCAACTCCACAACTCGAATCGCCTCTTCAAACAAGGGTAACTGTTCAATCAGATTAGAATCTTTATCCATGACCAGTGAGCCTCCATCAAATACCAGCTCAGTTTGACTGCCAACTGCATTACAGTAAATAACGGGTATCTTATAACGCTGTGTATTCTGTTTTAAAATAGCCTTGCGATCTTCTACATGCGTATAATCAAAGGGAGAAGCAGAAAGATTCAATAATACATCAGGGTGTTGCCCAATCAATTCATCCATGGGACAGTGTGTGTACAAAGGATTATCACCGAGATTCCAGATATCCTCACAAATAGTAACTGCTAATTTTTTTCCTTTGAAATCAATCAAATGCCAGGAACGAGCCGGTTCAAAATAGCGGTACTCGTCAAATACATCATAGGTAGGCAAACAGGTTTTGTACACCACATCGCGCACTTCCCCTTCATATAAAAAGAAAGCAGCATTAAATAAGTCCTTTCCTTTTGGATCCGGATTTCTATCAGGCGCCCCTACCAATACAGCAATATCTGTGGTATGCACTTTGATTTGATCCAGCGCTGCACGACACTTATCAATAAAATCGTCAAACTCTAAAAAATCACGAGGCGGATACCCGCAAATAGAGAGTTCTGAAAATAAAACCAGATCCGCACCCTTTGAACGCGCCTCGGCTATACCGTGGATGATCTTTTGGACGTTTGCTGAAAAATTCCCAATGTGATAATTCTGCTGGGCAACCGCAATCTTCATTTTGCAAAAGTAAGCCAATGTTTTGTAGCGTACCTTTACAAAACAATTCCGCTATGCGCAGCTTTATTTTATTGATCGGGGCCGTTTTGACCCTCTTTTTTAACGCCTGCAGCCCCTCTGACAAGGGACCAGACGTTAGCAATATTTCAGTAACCGTCACAATCAATCGTTTTGATCAGGCCTTTTTTGCGTTGGACACCACGCAACCGGCCAAAAGCCTTGCGCAACTTCAATCAAGATACCCCGGATTTTACGCCGATTACATGAACTATGTAATTGGTGTAAATGGTAACCCTGCTGACACCACTACTTTAAAAACTACTACTAGTTTTATCAGCGCCTATCGTTCTATTTACGATTCATTACAACCCCTTTTTGCAAACACGAGTGAACTAGAACAAGAACTTAAAAAAGCCTACCAACACTTGGCTTATTATTTCCCTTCCTACAATCCAGGGAATATCTGGTTCTTCATAGGACCTTTTGATGCTCCTGGTGTGGCGATGGTCAAAGATGGAGTAGCCATTGGACTGCAACAATTTGCCGGGCAAAACTTTTTTGCCTATCAAACACCTGCTATTCAAAATTTATACCCCAATTATCTTTCCAGAAGATTTGCACCGTCTTATATAGTTCCCAATGTAATTAAGGCCATCAGCGAAGATTTATTCCCAGACAAAAGTGCAGAACGTCCTCTCATTGAACAGATGATTGAAAAAGGAAAGTATTGGTATTTAACCAAGCTATTACTTCCTACAACCAGCGACTCATTACTCACCGGGTTTACGCAAACACAACTAGAATGGTGTAATGAAAATGAAGGACAGATTTGGTCGCATCTTATTCGTACCGAAGAATTACAAACGCTCAATCCCGTGCTGATTCAAAATTATATTGGTGAGGCTCCCTTTACACAAGGTCTTTCACAGGAATATTCACCGGGTAATATTGGGCAATGGATTGGCTGGCGTATTGTAAAAACGTTTGCAGAAAAAAATTCAAGCCTTTCTCCCACCGCCATCATGAATACCCCTGCCGCAGAAATACTGGAAAAAGCAAAATATAAACCGAAATAATTAGTTGTTCTTGTACGGAACAACCATGTCGAATGAAGGTATCTGCACCGTGAAAAATTCACGCGTATTCAGATTTTCCATTTGATAAGTACCCACCATTCTTCCGATTTCAGTTTTCAGATTACAGCCACTCACATAGCGATAGGTTTCTCCTGGTAAAATCACAGGCTGAACACCAACCACTCCCTCTCCTTCTACCTCACGACGCGTCGCATTGCTATCAAAAATGAACCAATGACGACGATGTAATTGAACGGGAAATGAATTATAATTTTCAATCTCAACACGATAAGCAAACATATATTCACCCTGTAAAGGATTACTATAATCCTCTTGGTAAAACGTTTCTACCGAAACCTGAACTCCCTCTGTGATGAGTGATGTCATGACACAAATTTAACCTTATAACCCAATTTAGAAAGATATTGTGAAAGCTTTTGACGATGATCTCCCTGAATTATTACCTCCCCGCTTTTAACAGAACCACCGGTTCCGCAATGATTTTTAAGCTTTTTACCTAGTTCTTCCAGATCATCCGTTTTACCTACAAAACCCATGACCAACGTCACAGCTTTGCCCGCGCGTTGCTTGGTATCTAATTTCAACCGAAGCTGCTGAGAGGCGGGTGGTAAGGTATCGGGTTCCTCCACCGATTCTGGCTCAAATGAAAAATTAGGATCGGTGCTAAACACAAATCCATTTATATCTCCTTTTTGCTTTTTAGACATTTTTAAAAATTAACAGCTTTCAAACTCAAATCCACACTGCGCGCCTGGTGTATCAATGCACCAACACTCACATAATCCACTCCCGACTGCGCAAAGGATTCAATATTCTCTAAATTAATTCCTCCACTTGCTTCTGTTTCAAAACCACCCTCCATTTTAAGCATTGACACTGCTTGGGCCAAGGCTTGCGGTGTAAAATTATCGAGGAGGATTCTAAATACTTTACCCCGTCCAACACTTATTATTTTCTTAACATCTTCTAAACTTCTTGCCTCCACTTCTATTTTCAATTCAGGTTTTACCCTTTGCACATATTGCCAGGTTTTCTCAATGGCTTTTTCTATGCCGCCACAAAAATCGATATGATTATCCTTGAGCATAATCATATCATAAAGACCAAAGCGATGATTGATTCCGCCACCAATACGCACAGCCTCTTTTTCAAGCAACCGAAAATTGGGTGTGGTTTTTCGTGTATCTAAAATTTTAGTAGGGTACCCTTTTAGCTTCTGTACATAAGTATGAGTGAGTGTAGCAATGCCGCTCATCCGTTGCATACAATTCAATACTAAGCGTTCGCATTGCAAAATAGTAGGCACATAACTTTCTACTTCAAATGCAATCTCACCAGCCACCATTTGATCACCATCTTGTAATTGCGCAGTAAATGTGACAGCAGGGTCCTTAAATTGAAAAATTTTTTTAGCCACCTCTATACCCGCAATAATACCAGCCTCCTTAATCTTTAACACTGCTTTTCCTCTTGCCGTAGCAGAAATGCAGGCAAGCGTACTATGATCGCCCTCACCAATATCTTCTTGTAAGGCTGATTCAATAAGCTGTAGTAATGACGCTTGATTCATGAGGGAACTGGTTTGAATCAATCCATTGTTTGAATACGCAATTCACGCACTAATTCCTTTCCTCCTTTGCCCCGTAAAAAAACATTCACCCGAAAGCTAGCTTGCTCTGTTTTCAAGGTTCCAATCGCATATGAACCGGAGGGAGATTTGCCTTTATGCTTCAACTCAAACGTTGAAACTGGATTGGCAGCAAAAAACTTGGAAAGCTGCGCTTGACACTGTGGTTTGGAGCTAGAACCCGACTGATCCGGCAAGGTCAATTCCACTGTTTCTTCAAAACGCAAAACTAAATCAGAGGCATTCCCTGTTTTAAGTGCAGATAACACCGCCTCGAGCGCATCCTGACGATTAACAGGCGCTGTCAAACGAATAGCTGATAAAAATAACAGCGGGAGCAGCCATAAAATAAATCGATAATTTTTCATTCAGACTAAGTTACAAAAATTCGAAGGGCCAAAAATAGAATGTAAATTTACTCCTCAATACTAGCATATGAAGCCGCAAAAGACAATGTTAATCATCATGGACGGTTGGGGAATTGGACAAGTACCCGCTTCAGATGCCATACGCGCCGCAAATACCCCTTTTACCGATAGCCTCTATCAACAATATCCTAATACCACATTAACCACCTGCGGTGAAGCCGTAGGACTACCCGAAGGACAAATGGGTAATTCAGAAGTGGGGCATTTAAATCTGGGTGCTGGCCGAATTGTTTACCAAGAATTACAACGAATCAATGTAGCAATCAGGGAAAAATCCTTTCAGCAAAATAAAACGCTGCAAAACGCACTTGAAACAGCGAAAGCTCAAGATAAATCACTCCATTTGATTGGCTTGGTGAGTGACGGTGGAGTTCACTCGCATTTAAATCATTTAAAAGCACTGATTGACTGCTGTGTTGCAAAAAATTTAAACAAAGTTTATATCCATGCATTCACAGACGGAAGAGATTGTGATCCAAAAAGTGGACTAGGTTTTATAAAAGACCTGCAGAGTTATCTAGAGAATAAGCCTGTAAAAGTCGCCTCACTTTGCGGACGTTATTATGCGATGGATCGTGATAACCGGTGGGAAAGAATCAAGTTGGCCTACGATGCACTAGTTAATGGCAAAGGTCATGTAGCCAAAGACGCCACCAAGGCTATTCAAGAAAGTTATAAGCAGAATATCACGGACGAATTTATTCAGCCTACTGTTCTTGTCAATGAGACAAACACGCCCGTTGCAACGATTCAGAATGGAGATGTAGTTATCTGTTTTAATTTTCGTACCGATCGTTGCAGAGAAATTACGCAGGCCCTGAGTCAACGTGATTTTCCAGAGCAAGACATGCATAAACTGTCATTACACTATACCACCATGACAGAGTATGACAAGACATTTGAAAATGTACATGTCATTTTTGAAACGGATAACCTAAATAAAACATTGGGACAGGTTTTAGAAGAAGCGGATCGCAGCCAAATCAGAATTGCAGAAACTGAAAAATATCCGCATGTCAGTTTCTTTTTTAGTGGCGGTAGAGAGAAGCCCTTTACAGGGGAAAAACGTATCATGATTCCTTCTCCAAAAGTTGCTACGTACGACTTGCAACCTGAGATGAGTGCGCAACTAGTTACAGATGCGATAGTAACAGAAATCAAAAACGAAACCGCAGATTTTATTTGTCTCAATTATGCAAATGCAGATATGGTGGGACATACTGGTCTATGGAATGCCGCAATCAAAGCAGCCGAAACCGTTGATCATTGTGTAGCCCAAGTGGTAACTGCAGGGCTGGAACATGATTATACGATATTTCTAACAGCCGATCACGGTAATTCTGATTATCTCATCAACCCAGATGGAACACCCAATACCGCGCATACACTAAACCCCGTGCCTCTCTTTGTCATTGACAAAAACTGGCATCCCACACTAAAACCTGGCAAACTAGCTGATATCGCTCCCACCCTGCTGAAGCGAATGAATATTGATGTACCTTCCGAAATGACCGGTACTATTTTAACAACATAAAACGGTTGACATGAACCCTTTGAAAACAATTGGATGGTCTTTATTGGGCGCCTTGGTGCTGATTCAGTTTATCAAACCTGAAAAAAATATAGCAGAGGGACCGCAACCAAATGCAATCACAAACAAATACGAGATGCCGGTTGAGGTCAAAACTATTTTAGACAAAGCTTGCATGGACTGTCATAGCAACAACACAAAGTACCCGTGGTATTCCAATATTCAGCCCGTTGCCTGGTGGCTAGCAGATCATGTAAAAGATGGAAAGCGCCATCTCAATTTGGATGAATATACTAGCCGTTCTCTTCGCTATCAATATCACAAAATGGAAGAGACCATCGAAATGGTAAAGGAAGAAGAAATGCCATTGCCTTCTTATACTTGGACGCATAGCGACGCCAAGCTTACACCCGAAGAAAGAGCTATCCTTACTCGATGGGCGCAATCCATCATGGAATCCATGAAGGCGCAATATCCCATGGATAGTCTGGTCAAACGCAAAGAAGCTCAACCCACAGAAAAGAAGGAGCAAGAAGAAAAAGGCAAGTAATTAATTCGATCCATGTCCTTGCGACAATTTAAAACAGCGATATTAATTGGAGTATTTCTTCTCCCTACTCTTTTTTTGCTTTTCACGTTAGTACAACAACGCTGGATTACTTGGGAAATGCACGAGCGACTTGAAAAAAGTCAATTGATCACTCTCGCTATGCCCACTAGCAGCATTCAATGGGTGAAAGAAGGAAAAGAAATAGTAATGCAAGGAAGATTGTTTGATGTGAAATCAATTTCCTACGCAAATGAATTTGCACACATTAATGGCCTGTTTGACGAAGAGGAAACAAATCTCGTCAACCAAATCAATGGTCAACTTCATCAACAAAATACAGGTAAACAACTTCGACTTTCACTTTTGTGTTCCATCCTATTAGGACTTTCCACAGAACAGAATAAGGGAACAGAAAAAAATCAAGTGGTAGCTAATTTTGACTTTTCGTTACCACGACATACACTTTATCTCTCTCCTCTACTTGAGCAGGTTAGCCCCCCTCCCCAATGTTGAACTTTTAAGCAGTTCAATTAATTGTAGTTAACCTAAATAAGTAAAATGAAAAAAATAGTTGGGGTAATTGCCCTTTGGGGATTTTCCCTGTGCGCACAGGCGCAAACAGATACGAGCAACACAGTCAATTTAGAAGAAGCCGTGATTTACTCTGGAAAATTCAAGGAGAAAAGAAAAAATATTGCGCAGCAAATAGAAATAATCACGGCTCGTAAAATTGCGCGTGCCAATACACAAAATACAGGCGACCTCTTAATAAATACAGGTGCCTTATTTGTTCAAAAAAGTCAGCAAGGCGGAAGCAGTCCGGTAATCAGAGGATTTGAAGCCAGTCGTGTTTTACTAGTGGTAGATGGCATACGACTCAACAATGCAATTTACCGTGCTGGTCATTTACAAAATGTAATCACCGTAGATCAAAACTTATTGGAACGAGTGGAAGTACTCTATGGCCCAACCTCTACGCTATATGGCAGTGATGCGTTAGGCGGTGTGATACATATGCGTACCAAACAACCCAGTTTTTCTAGCACTGGAAAAACCATTTTAAAAACAAATACATTCAGCCGGATTAGCAGTGCCAATCAAGAAAAAACCGTACACCTTACCCAACAAATTGGAGGAAAAAAATGGGCCTGGTTACAAGCACTCACCTATAGTGATTTTGGAGATTTAAAAATGGGTAACCGATACCCTAAAAAGTACCCCAACTTTGGCAGAAGAACACAATACATTCAAACGTTGAATGGAGTGGATCAATTACTGACCAATGAGTACGATCGCGTACAAAAATTTTCCGGTTATAAACAATGGGACTTACTAGGAAAGTTACAATACAAACCCAACACGCATCAATCACACCAACTTAATATCCAGCACTCCAATTCTACCAACGTACCGCGTTACGATCGACTGCAGGATAAAAAAGTATTTCCTGGAATCGGTAGCACGTTACGATGGGCAGAATGGTACTATGGACCACAAACTCGTTGGTTAGCTTCGTACGAATGGAACAATAGCAAACCTAAAATCGCAGACGAAATGCGATTCACTGCCAGCTATCAAGACATCAAAGAAAGCCGTCAACAACGAGAGTATTTAGCATACACGCGTTTTGACAGTCGAAGAGAACATGTTCGTGTGGCCTCTTTTAACTGGGATGCCAAAGAAAAATGGAAAGACCAAGAGTTAATTATAGGCGTAGATGGTCAATTTAATTTTCTAAAATCGGTAGCCGACAGAACCAATCTCTTGACAGGTGCGGTAACTCCCTTGGATAGCCGTTATCCCAATGGAGATAATCAAATGCATTTAGTGGGGGTGTATGGTCAGCATCTTACTAAATTGAAAAAAGGAAAATTGATTTTAAATGATGGGCTGCGATTTCAATTGACAAATCTTCGGTCAACTATCGCAGATAATAGTTTCTTTAAATTTCCTTTCACTAGTATCCAACAAAACACCCGTTCACTTACCGGAAACATTGGGCTGGTACACATGCCAAGTGAAGAGTTTAGAGTTTCAACAAATTTCTCCTCTGGTTTTCGGGCACCCAATATCGATGACGGTGCTCGCATTTTTGAAAGTAGCGCAGCTCTAGCCCGATTGGTTGTTCCCAATCCCACTATAAAACCCGAATTTACCTATAACGGCGATTTACAAATGCAGTACCAAATGGGAGCTATTCGCTTAGAGGTAACTGGATTTTATACCTTGTTTCGCAACGCAATTACTTTGGCACCCTTCCAATTAAATGGACAAGATTCCGTCTTATATAATGGAATAAAAGCCCAGGTGATCGCCAATCAAAATGCGAGAAAGGCCTTTATTCGTGGTTTTCAATACAGGTCTGTTGTGACCCTTAATTCACACCTCACTTGGGAAACTACGGTCAGTCAAACCTATGGACGATTTGTTGCAACAAATGGCACTAAAAAACCGTTAGACCACGTTCCACCACTTTTTGGACGCTCTTCCCTCCTTTATCAAAAAGAAGCATTGGACTGGGAGTTCTTTGTTCATTTCAATGGATGGAAACGAATCAAGGATTATAACCTAGATGGCGAAGACAATGCGCAATATGCGACTCCAGACGGTACCCCCGCTTGGTACACGCTTAATCTGCGCATGGGCTATCAGCTTAACAAATCCCTTCAACTACAAGCCGGTGTAGAAAATATACTGGACCGAAACTACCGGTATTTTGCCTCGGGTTTTTCAGCCCCTGGCCGCAATGTTTACCTCACTGTTCGGGTTAATTTTTAACACCCAGTGCAGCGAACGGTGCGTAAAAATGTCTTATATTCAGACTACCAACGTCGCCCCTATGACAGAGGAAGTCATCTTAGAAGGTTGTCTACGTAACGATCCCAACGCACAGCGGGAGCTGTATAACCAATACAGCCCTAAAATGTTGGCTGTTTGTTATCGTTATGCGCATAATCGAGAAGATGCGGAAGACATGTTGCAGGAAGGCTTTATCAAAGTTTTTCTGCAACTACGCACTTTTGAGAACAGAGGCTCTTTTGAAGGCTGGA
>Ga0214923_10002151_pt1 | contig 26748 bp, 25 predicted proteins | sample LL1510_MetaG_FD_177993 | JGI IMG/M metagenome (GOLD analysis project Ga0214923, IMG submission 177993) | Freshwater microbial communities from Lake Lanier, Atlanta, Georgia, United States - LL-1510 | ecosystem: Environmental > Aquatic > Freshwater > Lake | place: USA: Georgia | collected...
CAGTGCAAGAAGAACAAGCACCAGTTGTCGAAGAAGAACCAGCACCAGTGCAAGAAGAACAAGCACCAGTGCAAGAAGAACAAGCACCAGTCCAAGAAGAAGTAGTCCCAGAACCTGCAGCAGAAGAAAACATCACCATAGAAATAGTAGAAAACGAATCAACCAATGTCGTCCCAAAAATAATATTTATCGTCCCATACAGAAATAGAGAGGAACATCGCAAAATTTTCTTAGAAAAAATGAACGAAATATTAGAAGATTATCCAAAATATTATTATAAAATAATATTTGCACATCAATGCGACACTCGCGAATTCAATCGAGGAGCAATGAAAAATATAGGTTTCTTATATGCAAAACATAAATATCCAAATGATTACAAAACAATCACCTTTGTATTTAATGACGTCGATACAATGCCCATCAAAAAAGGATTATTAAATTATGAAACCACGGTAGGTAATATCAAACATTTTTACGGTTTTGATTTTGCTCTTGGCGGAATCGCATCAATTACCGGACACGATTTCGAAAAAGTAAACGGTTTTCCTAATTTTTGGGCATGGGGGTTCGAAGACAATTTATTACAAAAACGTGTCACAAATGCCGGTATCAATATTGATAGAAGCGTGTTTTTCCTATGGAAAAACCCAAATATTACCCAACTATTTGATGGATTAGAACGAACTGTCAATCGAAAAGAATTTGATAGATATATTCAATATACTACAGAGGGTCTAAATACTATTTATAATATTAGCACTAGTTTCGACGAAGAAAATATGTTTTTAAATGTCAATAATTTCGTAACTAATTTTGCCGAGGTCCCTAGTGCAAGGTCAACCTATGATTTACGAAATGGACCTAAACCATTTGATATAAAAATCGGTCCTATTTTCAATGCGCCAGTCCGCAGCGGAAGACGCTCATCCATGCAAATGTTTAGGTAAATGTATCATGCATTTCAATAATTTTATAAGTAATACCGACTTCGGTTTTGTTCTCCCATATTCCAGATATTTTCAATATATATTTCACTCGTTCATTTAATTGTGACGGCTCTCTATATATTTTAAAAAAACCACTATACAATTGATTGGTCAATGCTAAATTCATTTTCTTATTAATATTATAAAAATATTTATAATAATGTATGATTTTTTCCTCAAGTTGAGAAAATTCTTTAATATATTCTAAATTAGCTGGTTCATATGGATAAAAATGTATGTTACGATTGTTATAGGTAACCGGTCCGTTTTTAAATTCTAGTGGAAAGTCAAAATATATACCATTCATTGTTAATAATTCATCCGAGTATACTATTTTAGTAAATATTCCATCAATCACAATATTTTTCTTTTTTTCAAACAAATGTATTTTTTCTATATTAAAATCCTTTATATCAAATATGAAATTCATGTTACATAGATTATCATTATCTGTTTATTTCATTTTACACATGTATATATTATTTTTCCTTTTTACTTTTCCCTTTCAACTTTTCAATATATTATTTAGCATTCAAATATATATTTGTCCAATAATAAATAAATATATATTATATAGTTATATACGTATAATGTCAGCAAAATTAAATATGAATCAAACCAGAAATTATTCTTGGAAAGGAAAAACATTTAATCAAATCACTTCTGCCATTCAAAAAAATAAATTGACTTTGGCAAGTACTGAAGGAAATGCATTATTTAATGCTCGACCATTAGCATTGTATCGTAGAGAATCCGCGACTGTTGCATTAACGGTAGGTAATCCACGTATATCCATTCGAATTGACGAAATAAACCGACCAAATGGATACAATATTGCCAATGGAACATACGACTGTAGTTTCAATATTACGAATATTATTACCAACAAAGATATGGATATAACTACAAATAAATCACAGAATGGAACATGCACCAATACAAATCCTTGTATGAACGATGCATACAATGCAAGACGTCGTTTAAGAAGCGGCGGAATGATTAAAAAAAATTCAGCAGCCACCGGAACAAATTATGAACCATATTATACATCTACGAAACAATTATTAGAGAGTCGAAATAAATCATTCGCCCAAAATCAATATCACTATATTCGACAAGGTGATTCATCTGCAAAACCAGGTGATAATAGTTCGAGTAGTAATCTATATTCTACGAATACGATTAATAAATGCAGTAAAGTTCATATTACAGAAGATTTAGGAAATAATACATTCGAATACCAATGGTTTGACGGAGAATATTATACCGTTACTATCGCGGATGGTTATTATGATTTAGATGAACTGAATGGTCAATTCAAATTGACAATGTCATCGAATAAACATTATCTAGAGTATAATGCTACTGGTTCAAAAGTATTCTTAATGAATATTGCATATAATACCAGCACTAAAACAATCGCGTTACAATCATATGCATATAATAAATCGACCTATAGCACTAGCACATATAGTTATCCTAGTGGTAATGATTGGTCAACCTATGTTTCCGCTTCAGATAGCGCATCTAAATCAATTGTTCCAGTATTCTATATTTTAGATAATGCTTTCCAAAATGTCATTGGTATTTCCACCGGTAAATATCCATCGACTGTATTCACCTTAAATGGTAGCAATAAGACGATACAAAATAATGGAACCAGCGATTATCCATACACGAGTGACCAAATATCATATTCTACTTCTACACCTCAATTATTACCAATGTATTCAGTAGTTTATTATAAACCAAATAATTCACAATATGCTCAACAAGGCGCGGTGTCAGCAAGTTCATTAATTACTCGATTGAAATACAATACTATTACCGACAACGCATATAAATATCAAGTCGCATACGGTAAAGCGGTAGGTAATGCACTCGCATACGGTGTTCCTGAAGGAGGATATACGATTAAGGACAAAACTGGTTATCCAATTAAAAAGACCCCTACTTTTTCAAAATATAGCGACGGATTCAAATCATGTCCTGCTACTAAAATTTCGAATATTATTTAGAGCATTGTATTGGTTATTCTAGAATATATGATACGTGAAAATATCATATATTTTTTTTAAAATTCGGGTTCGTGTTTTTTAAATAAACATCCCTGTTTCGATAAATTCGGTATGGATATGATTTCTTCCGGGTCTTGCACCGAACAATTCAATAACCATATTTTTATGATACAAAAGTTTTTTTTAGGGGAAATAGTAATTCCATTCACTAAACTGTGATATTCCCTCTTTAGAAATAAAGTTTCTCCACACATTGCATAAAATAAGGACCGCCATACATTATGGACTTGTTTGTTTAATACTTTAAACGAAAAACATCCACCATTTCTATTTTTGGGGTCTTCCCACATAGGCGTAATTCCGTCTCTCATTGCAAATAACATACAATGTTTTACGATAGATTCTGGTATGTTATCATTTAGAGCTATTAATTTTTCAACACTATCAATTTCATTCATAATTATTTTATAACTTGATAAATCCCAATTCTTATCGTGTGGTAAATGGTAATATAAATTCCATTTACCAAGCAGTGTATGCTGCTGTGTGCACGGAATTTCCGTAATAATTTGATTTACTAACTCATTCGGTTGTAAATCAAATGTATTCATATGAATACTATATTATAGTTATGTGAAAATCTTTATGTTGTTTTTATTTTATTTTGTCTCATTTCATTTTGTCTCATTTCATTTTGTCTCATTTCATTGTGTACCCTCTATTATTCATCATGTTCATTTCCAAATGTCACAATCTTATATTCATCCGGTTTTAATAAAATATATTGATTTTTATTTAAAGTAATTTGGTTCACGTCGCTATCTATAATATTCACTAAATAATCATCGGTAAATATATACGGTAAACATTGATGCATTAAATACCGTTGTATAAATAATTTCGATAAAATTTCATTACCGTCATAATACCATTTTTCATCTAATTCGATTTGTATTGGTTCACTCATGGCCGGATGAGTATATTCAATTGAAATGAATGATACCGATGATTTATATGCAGTCAATTTGATATCGTCATTCACATACTCATTGTATATATTACATATATACATTTGGTCGGTTTTCATCGTAAAAAATACGTCCATATGGTCATCTTCAATTAAATCTATGAAATCTTGGTCTACATATTCTTCTACAAAATTCTTATATTTTTCAGCCAACCCCTGCAAATTATCCGGAATTATATAAGAATAATCATTCAGCATTTCTTCATCGCCATTCATCATGAAGATGTTTATCCACGGTAATTTTTCTGGTTCCGTTTTAATATTATGCATTGATTTATATAATCTGCGCAAATAGTCAGTAATATAACTAATGATTCGATTGTCATTATATTTACGTTTTATATTTGCCAAAAAAATACTATACAATAAAAATATTTTTACACAAATGACCTCAAATTTTATATCTGGAACCGCTATGTTGATTGCGGTAAATAACAATATACCTCCCATAAATGCATTGATTAAATTCATTGACTATTCTATGAAGACATTACATCAAATATGTTTATATTATTTTGTATTACTATATTTTGACTTAGAAAGTATTTCATATATATTATATATACTATATTATACTTTTTATATTTATGAAATACGAAAAAGGACTCTTTATTTTTCATCGGGATTTACGGACCGTTGATAATACTTCTCTTTTAGCGGCAAATGCCCAATGCAATGAACTCATTACATGTTTCATATTCACCCCCGAACAAGTTGGAAAAGGTAACGAATACCGGTCCAATAATGCCATACAGTTCATGATTGAATCTTTATTTGATTTGTCCAAACAGATTCGAGACATTGGCGGTGAACTCGTGTTTTTTTACGGTGAAACCCACACCATTGTGAAAAAGTTAATCAAGGACGACAACATTGATGCCGTATTTTTCAATTGTGATTATTCTCCCTATGCTCAAATGAGAGATGATGAAGTGGAACGTATTTGCAAAAAAATGGACGTAAAATGTTTGCAATATCATGATTATTATTTATATGAACCCGGTGCAATCCTGGTAGGTGGAAAAAATGCATATAAAAAATTCACACCATTCTACGAAAAAGTATTGCCAATCGCGGTTGACAAACCGGATAAATCTCGTATAAATACCATCGTAAAATATGACGGCCCAAATTCGAATAGAATATCATTAAACAAAGCGGTCGAATTATTTATACGCGGAAACCCGAACGCGTCTATACATGTGCATGGTGGAAGGGTCGAAGCAATAAAACAATTAAAAATCACCATCAAAGAACAACGGAATTATGGGAATACGCGCGATATATTAAATATTCCTACGAGTGGTCTCTCGGCGGCAATCAAATTCGGTTGTTTATCGGTGAGAGAAGTATATCATACCTTCCGCTCTAAATTTGGTGTAAAATCTGATATTTTGCGACAACTCATCTGGCGTGATTTTTATGCACATGTCTTATATGCATATCCCGAAGTATTGGCACATTCTTACCAACCGGCGTTTCGTAAGATTCGATGGCGAAATAGCGAGAGTGATTTTGAAGCATGGAAAAAGGGCGAAACCGGATTTCCGCTCGTAGATGCGTGTATGCGCCAACTAAATATTACGGGTTATATGCATAATCGCGGAAGAATGGTGGTGGCCAATTTTTTGATAAAAACCCTTTTATTGGATTGGCATTTAGGAGAAAGATATTTTGCCCAAAAATTGGTGGATTATGACCCGGCTTCGAATAATGGTAATTGGCAAGGCATTTCGGGTACGGGGGTTGATATGAAACCATATTATAGAGATATGAATCCTTGGATACAATCGGCGAAATTTGATAAGGATGCTGAATATATAAAACGGTGGGTTCCCGAATTAAAGGATGTTGATGCTAGAGATATACACCAATGGGCGGAAATGTGCAAAGACCCTAAATACAAACAAATTAAATATCGAAAACCGATGGTTGATTATGATGAACAAAAAGAAAAAATGATGGAATTATACCAAAAATATGTTTAGATTATATATAGGAATGAATAGTAAAGAACCTGATTTAGATGATTTAGATGATTTAGATGATTTTGTATTATTTGAAGATGACGATAATAATGATAACGTAAAATCCCGTTTACCAGATGAATATGATGATTCTTTTTATAGAGAAATGGATAAACTAGATAAAAAACTCATAGAACTAGATAAAAAACTCATAGTAGAAGAACTAATTAATAAATTAACAGAAATGAATAAACTAGATAAAAAACTCATAGTAGAAGATAATGCAAAATTCTTAACAAAAATAATAAAAGAATTAACAGAAAAAATAAACGAAAAAATAAAATTTGAAGAAAAAAATATTATAAAATCAAAAAAAAAAGGTTATCCTACTCAAAATAGTGAAAATACAATAATCCGTTACAAAAACAATTTATCAAAATTAAAGAAATTGAATGATGAACAAAAATCCAATATTTTAGAAATATATAATAATGTAAATATACATAAAGATGATAAACGTAACGCGATAAATGCTATTATTAATGGCGACAAAGTTATGAATTCTAGAGCCAGCAATTTCATCCCGGTTAGTATCTCTAATCGTCTGGGTGAAAGCGCGCCTAATCTGGTGGATAAAAGTGTGGGTGAAAGCGCGTCTAAACGTGTGGGTAAAAGACCGGCAAGTAAAAGTGCTCATAGTAGCAAGAAACCAAAACTCGGAGGAAAAAAATCAAATAAGAAGCAAACCAAAACAAAAAAAAATATAAAATCGAAAATATAATAAATACAACGAAGTATAGTATTTATTATTAGACAATGTATTCTATTTTATTATTACTCATGCTATTTTCAACATCCGGGTTTTTCATGAAAAATCCCCCTTTCATAATCAAGCACGAGGACGTCATTGAACCCATTCATTATAACATTCCCGGAATGTATCAAAAAATCATAAACAAACTCGACGGATTTTATGGAATGATTGGACCCGATGTGAATACTACAAATATAAAATCCCTATTTGACCTATTTACCGGTGACGGAAATATTCAAGGCGTATTTTTCGACAATGGTAATATCACCTTCATCAAACATTATATCAAAACCGAAAAATTCGTATACGAAGAAAAAAATGGAAAAATGCCCACCAATATGTTATTCACATTCATCATCATGTGTTTTAACAAATTAAGAATGTTCCCCACCATCATGGGTTTAGCCAACACCGCCCTGTTGCAAGTGAATCGCGATATATATGCAATGTTTGAACGCGATTTACCCTATTGTCTCACACTTGATTTTGAATACAAAAATATTACCACCGATAAAAAACTATATCTACCTAAAATCGAATATTTATCCGGTCATTCCAAATATGATAATGTGACAAATACAATTGACAGTATCGAATACCATGTATCGAAAAAAACGGTCAATTACTATAATCTCGCCGAAGATTTTCAAATATTAGAAAAAGCCACGATTCCAACGACGTATATACCCATTGTCCATGATTTTGCCACGATAAATGACAAAATATTATTTACCGATTCGCCGTTTGAATTACATTTCGATGGATTGAATAAAATACCCGTCCGTATTAATGAAAAAAAACCCACCTATATTCATCTATACAACCGCTATACGAAAACGGTCGAAACTTTCACATGTCCCAAAGGTTTCTATGTATTTCATTATGCCTCGATTCGAGAAACACTACGTTCATATGAAATCTATGCACCCATATATGAACATCTCGATTTCTCGAACATAAATCTACACGGAAAATATCGAAAAATTGTCCTTGACAAACATACGAAAAAAATAACGATTCACTCGAATAAAGTAATCGACATTTACAATTTAGATTTTCCAATCAAATCCGGAAACGAAATTATTTTACGAAATATCAAGGATAATAAAATTAATGGATTCGTTATCTGTGAAAATTTGTTCATAAAAAAAACCATCATATTGAATAATAAATATGTGTGTGGCGAACCTACCCTAGTAACTATCGAAAGAACTCCATACATTATTACATTTGCCTACGATAATTTAAACAATGGATATCTCCTAATCATTAATGTAAATAATTCGAAAATTATTGAAATACCACTCAACAAATCTGTCAATATTGGATTTCATTCTATATTTGTGCCAAACAACTTATCGCCATAGGTTCTTCATCTAATATCGTTTTTGACATTAGCGATGGTTGGTATAATATTTTCATTGCTTGAACACGATTTAAGGGTGGTGAATGTTCTTCCATAAAGTCGCGCAATTCTTTACATGATGACGTGTAAAATGATATATAATCCATTTTAGACCACCATAAATCATTTTTTATTGATTCCATTTCTTTGGCAGATGGAATCAATACCACATTTACTACATTATCGAATTTTATTTTTCTACGTGTTTTTGGTCGAGGTATGTTTTCGGTAAAATCCATATTTTGCATAAAATACATGAAATTCATGTTAGTAAGTTATTTACATTGTCATATATTGTTTTTTATATTTCAATTTTACAATCCGTTGATATCTATATATCCAATGAAATCGTGTTTTTATCGGATCTTTGTTTTCGTCGGGTGCGTTTTGGCATAGTATTGTTCTGGGCGTCTTTTAATGAACTAATACTAATCATACTATCATCATCTTGCGATTGTGCAGTTTCGTGAATATTTACCGACCTTGTTTTTAAACCCGCTAAAATATTATCTATATCCGTATTTTGGGGTCCTCTCATTTCAGGTCTCTGCATTGGTGGTGCACGATTTGCATCTCCAAATTGATTATTTACATCGACACCTTCTTCTCTAAACATGGCTCCTCTACCCGCATTTATATCGGGTCTACTATTTGCACTTTGGGTAAATTGCATCGATGGTCTTGGCGGTGGTGCCATATTTTTCGTTTCGACCGGTGCGGGTGGCGGTGGTCCACGTGGTTTGTTGGCTTGTTCTTGCATCATATTATTGGCAAAGGCGAAACCAGGACTCTGTTGACTCATACTATTTACGGTTGCACTTGTAAATGCCTTCATCAATTCGGGGCTTTGGCGAATCACATCATTGAATCCAGGGGTAGCACTCGACAATGCTTTGTTGGTAAAATTAACAACGGCAGCACTGAATCCTAGACGTAATAATAATGATAATTCAGGAGCCATTTTACCGCCTTTGTATTTTTCGTGTAATTCGGCGAAAATTTCTTCGTAACTATCAATATCCTCCGATACTTGTTCACCCCAACCGTCTAAATTCAAATCAAATGGATTAAACGCGGCATTGGCGTATTCAACGGAATTCACGAATGTCATAAACCACCAACCCTGCAATTTAATACTATCCTTTTTACGTTTATCTTCGAGAGCGGTTTCGTATTCGTCTTCCACTTCTTCGTATGATGAATCCGCATTGAAATGAGTAATATTTTTGATTAATCCCTTTTCATACCATTCTTCCAATTTCTTAATCATCATTCGCTGCTTACGTTTGCGGTCTCTTTCGGTTAATTTCGGTCCACTTGATTTTTCAAATGGAATGTCGTTTACTTTTGAAAACCCATCCCAGGTTTTGCTGGTCCCGATACTTTCGGCAGTCGCGCTGCCAATTTTGGAATCACTTGGTTCATTTGAACTATTTAATTTACTGGTATTCGTTGAACCACCAAATCCAAATAAGTTGCTCGCAAATCCACTTAATGTTTTAGATTCACCACTTGCCCCGCCAAACCCATTCGACCCACTGTTGGATAATTCATTCAAATCATTTTCTATTTTATCTAATTCGCCTAAATTAATATCTACATTTGACGATGCAGTTCGTTTCTTACTGTTCATTAATAATTCAATACCCGAATCAAAATTGACAGATGGTTTTGGAGCGGAAGGAGCGTCATCTGCAAAATTTAATGAAATAGGTTCTAAATCATGTAAACCGATATCAATAACTTCCATCGTATATAATATGATATTTATACACTATTTATTTTTAAGTTCTCCGCATAAGTAATTATATTTCGATTTTTTAAATACCAAATACCTTGTAAAAATGAATCGGCTAAATCATCCTTCTTCGATGTTTCTAAATGACTTGCCCATTTCCTAAATCCATCGTTCTCCTCCAAAATTTTTCGGCAAAAAACAATACCATCCTTTTTGTGCTGTTTGTATATCGCTTTTTGTCCATCCTCTTCTCCAGCAATCGTTTTGTCTTTGAAATCCTTTAATTTATTTACCGATGAAATAAATTCAATTATAATATTTGGGGAGCATTTCATAATAAAATATTGGGCACACATACCTTGTATGGTTTTCATACGTGTCGCGATAGTTGATATCTGGTTTTCGATTAATACATGTGTCACGTCCATTATTCCGGGTATTTCGTCCAACATTTTCTTCATATTTTTTCCTATACATACTAAATCAGTATCATTGGCCGTCTTTTTTTTCAAGGGTTTGAGAGGTTGTAACACGTTTTTCTCAAAAAAGGGGAGCATTTTTTCTAACATTGCTTTTTTTGTAGATGGAATGACTATATTTTCGGGAGGCGTAAATTGAATTTGACCGATGGGTTGTGGTAAAAAGACGCCATACTTCTTGCTGATTTCTTGTAATTCTTCTATTTTCATTTTTTTCAATGAACTTGGAGAGAATTCCTTCATTGGCAACAAAAAACGAGATGTTGATGCATGTTTTTCGCAAAAACATTGTCCATCTTTTTCGAATTTTGCCTTTTTCGAACATTTTTTATCGGTTTTTTCTAGGACCTTTTTCTTCTTAACTTCGATATAAGACGTGCATAATGGAACAGTAGGAGCATCGTCCAATAAATTTAAAACGTTCCAATCATGTATTGCAATAGGATTACCCGGAGATATATCAAAAATACAATACGCCATGTTTTTGATGCCAATATCAAAACTAATCACTCGCATAAATAAAGATATACAATACTATTGTTTATATTTATTTGTTTCAAAATACCTTTCTATTTCACCGACCGGAAAAAGAATGTAAAAAGAATAATACTGTCTCACGTATATTTTTTTCTATTTGTCTTCATTGACCTTTTTTTTCTTAAATTTTTTAGTAATTTAGCAGTTTTTCCACCTTTTGGTATTTTATTTTGAATGATTAACATATTTGATTCTGTATCAATGATAACGTTAAATATTTCGTCAACATAATCTTCATAATAATCGTTAATATCTTCATTTTCATGATGCTTCATTTCAACAAAGAAATATGGTATTTCTTCATAGTTATCATCAGTTATAAATTTATGTTTAACATCTGGAAAGTTTGATTTAATAAAATGTCTTGTAATTTTTTTGTTTGTTATATGTGGCACTAATATTTTTCCGGTTGGTTTCAATTTAGGCAATGATGATTTTAGTATATTATAAAAAATAATATTAGTATGTTCACCTGTTGTTTTGTCTCGAGTATATTCATATATAGGGCAATATTGAAACCAAATTAAATCAAAAAATCCGTCCGGTATGTTTTCCCAACCTTTATATTGGTATTTACTATCATATGACTTACAATATTCATCAATCTCGACATAATATATTTCTACATCTTTTATTTCTTTATAAACGATATTTTTGAAAGGGTACTTAATCAAAAATAATTTAGGACTAAAAACATATAATTCGTTTTCCATACTTGGTGGTGTAGACATTACTACCGGTTCTTCACAATGACATGCAACCAGGACCTTCATTATATATATACAATATATTTTATTTCATATTATTGTCTACATATTCTTGTATCACTTGTTTATTAGATTCATTTTTTTATACTAAATTCACCTACACTGATAATGTCTTGGTATAATTTATTATATTCCGGGTCATCCTTACCAACCGTTCTCAATCGTTCCATTTTTTCGAGTATTGTATTATCATAATAGATATCTTCTTTCAATATATCAATCAAATTTGTATCGCTGTTTATAATAGAATATATTTTATTTTTATTTTCAAGATTAGGATATCTTATCGTATTTTTCAGTGGTATCAACAATGGTCTTAACGCAGTTATCGGATAATTGTCAATGATTAAGTTCATCTTGTATTCAATTTCACGATTCAAGTAATCAATAGAAAGGTCTCTTAACTCATTCTTTTTTAGCTGATGATGATGATGATACCATATTAAAGAATAACCTAGGTAAATGTTCGATAATAAATCTGCCATATTTCCAGAAATCATCTGTTTTGATTTTATTTTTCCTCCCAATAATGCTATAAAGTTGGTAAGAATACTAAACTTCAATGTCAAATGGTCTAATTGTTGTTGTGCATTTTTTTGCATTACATTCATAGGGTTTAGTAAAGATAAATAATTATACATGATTTCTTTTACGAGTGAGTTGAAATTATCATTGAACATTTTCTGGTTATTATCCTGAATACTCTGGAAAATAGGGAAAATATGAGGATGACTTTTGTTTAATCCTTGTCCAAATATTATCAACCCTCTCGTCAATGTATTCGAACCTTCCACCGTAATGCCGACTGGCGACGAATTATAAAATTTTGTGAAGAAATTGTTGGTGCCCAGACATATACCACTTCCCGAATAAATGTCCATACCATGATTCAATATGTTTCTCGCCCTTTCGGTTGTTTGTTGTTTCATGACTGCGGTTATTACAGAGGGCGTTGAACCAGAATCTAATATATGGTTGGTCAATTGGACACTCGTGTGAATTATCCATGTGTTTATAAACATATCAATGAATTTTTCTCTTACGGCTTCCATATTACCGATAGGCATGTTGAATTGATTTCGTATATTTATATAATTCATGATGGAAAGAGTGATGTATTTGGATGAACCATTTGCCGTTGCCGGCAAACTGACACCCCTACCAACTGCCAAACATTCCATTAACATTTTCCAACCTTCGCCTATATTCTTCTCACCGCCAATGACTTTACTGGGTTCTATAAAGATGGTTCCTTTTACGGTGCCGTTTGGAAAACCGGCATTATTAGGATTGTGATAAGTATCTTGCATAAGACCTTTCTCTACATTTTCAATCAATGCTACGGTAATTCCTTCTTTTTTGCTAGGCAATAATTTGTTTGGGTCTTTTAGATGAAATGCTATACCAATGAGATTGGAAATCGGTGCTAATGTAATATATCGTTTATTTAGAGTAATTTTCATTTTTATCTTTCCATCTACCAATTCAACGGTCCCTTCGTCTATTTTGCCTACCGCGTCACTTCCATTATTTGGTCCAGTTAAACCAAAACAAGGTATAAATGTTCCGTTTGCTAATTTAGGTAAGTAATATTCTTTCTGTTCTTCTGTCCCATAATGTTGTAAGAGTTCTGCGGGGCCGAGTGAATTTGGAACCATTGTAACTACACCTAATGATGGATTATATGATGAAATCATCGATAAAACCTTGGATTGTGCAGAAATTGATATTCTATTGCCGTTAAATTTTCGGTCAATGATCATACTTAAAAACCCTTTTTTACCTAGATAATTCATCGTGCTATTTATCTTTTTACAAGGATATATGTTATCTTGGCCGACATGTCTCAACAATTCACGTGTAGATTGGATGAACACTTTTTCGTCGGGAGTTATCTTACTGATATTTTTGTCACTCAACAAATTGCAGTAGTTTACTCTACCTTTGAAAATTTCTCTGTCAATTGAAACACCGCCCGATTTTAGTGCGATAATTTCAGTTTCAGATATTTTTGGAATGATTTTCTTCACACGATTGAATAGATGTTTATACATAACTATGTAATATGTATAAACTGTTCTGTTTAAGTTTGTTACGAATTATTTTTTTTCATGTCTTTGTCGAGTAGCCATCAATTGTTCTTGGGTAATGGCTGGTGCAACTTTGCGAGCGTTTAATTGTTCACGTGATAAATATGTCTCCTTTAAATCACTGGTTTCATAACCGAATGGTTTTGAATTGTCTAAAAAGGATTTATATAAAAATGGATTCGATGGTTGGTTTGGTTCATAATCACGCTTGACATAACCGATATCATTACATGCCTCGTCAAAATTTGTTTTCATAATTCGATTCGCGTTTTGAGTAAGATATCTACGATATTGCCAATTGGATGAAATACCATGCTCCTTAATCATTTGATTATTGGTTACCGCCTCTGGTTGCCAAGAGGCAATGACTGCTCTACCATCACTCATTAATGGTGGAAAATTATCATATTGATTGTTTGAATGATATCCTAAAGAAGATTCTGGGACGACTTGTTTATAAGCATTTTCTAAACTTTCTCCTACAAACATATTATATATTGTCTAAATATATAATATCTCTACAAAATATGTATATACGTTTATTCACTATTTTCCAATAATTGTATCAATTCGTGTTTTTTCAATTTACTAGGATTTGTGCTTAGACCTTTGGTAATTACCAATGCTTTCAAGTTTTGCATCGTCATATTTCTATATATTTCTTTTGAATCGTTTAATGTAGGTGTATCTTCGAGTGGAATTGTTTCGTCTATTTTGTGAACAACGATTGGCTCATCCTCTAATATAGTATCTTCGATTGGTTTAGGTTCATCGTCTTCCGATTGAACGATTTCTTCTATATCTAAATCGGCAATTTCTTCTATTTTGGCAGTGGTAGAATCAACGTTTACATTAATGACTTTTACTTCTATACCATCATCCTCCTCGTCATCTTCATCCTCATCGTCATCCTCATCCTCCTCATCCTCCTCCTCCTCGTCATCATCCTCATCCTCCTCATCCTCCTCTTCCTCGTCTTCTTCTCTAGGCACTTCTTTGAAATGTTCATCCTCTATAATGTTGATTTTTTCCGCATATTCTTGATAAGGTGGATGTTGATGAAATGGGTTCAATGAAATATTACGTACATTAGTTATTTCCGCGACTACATTATTAATTATTTCAAACATGGTGTCATTTTTCTGCTCCAATACCATAATTCTTTGTCTAAAATGATAAACTAATAATGATATTAATACAAAAGTTATTCCTAAACTTATAAAAAAGAAAGTTTCGAGTAAATTAAAAACACTCATTTTAATATTCAATTATAATTTTTTATTTATAACGGAACGAAATATATTACAAATATATATTATATAATATATAACATGAATTCACCACAAGAATCAAATGTAGGAATTATTTCGCCAAATTTTACCCAAACCGGCGATTATAGTTTCTTTAGCAATAAAAACGCCATCATTGTTCTATTAATTATTCTATTAGTTTTTTCCTTTTTAGGAATAAATATTCTTAATATTCTAGGAAATTTAATGCAATCATTTATTCAAATTTTCGGTCCTTTAGTATCCCAAATCTTATCTATATTTGGCTACACTACCGGAACCGTTTTGAATAAAACGGCCGATGTAGTAGCGGATACTGCAAAAACCGGTATTGACATTGCAGAAGGTTCGATTCAATCCGTAGGAAATATATTACGAGATGCAAGTAAACCAAATGTTGATTCAAGGTCCAAACAATCACTTGATAGCGCCTTGAATACCAAAATATTTAATGTAAATGAACCACAGCCAGATAGCACCACGAATCCTATTCAAAATCCAATTACCTCTGGAAAACAAGGTTGGTGCTTGGTTGGAGAATACCAAGGTAAACGAGGATGCATTGAAGTCAGCGAACATGACCGCTGTTTGTCTGGACAAGTATTTCCTAACCAAAAAATGTGTCTAAATCCTACACTTAGTCAAACATGAAGACCTGAATCAAAATAGATATATATTTCCAAAAAATATACATAAACAATTTACTGTATATGTATATTATGCAACCAGATATCAGCATTTACTTTTTGTATGTTATTTTATTGGAAGATGATAATATAGGACTACATGCGTCTACTGAAACCGATATGGAAAGGGTAAAAATAGAATTTGAAATAATGAATGATTTTGCTAAATTACATAAACCAATTGCCGTCACCGAGATGGTTGAAATTGGTCAAGATTTTGCATTAATTGACCTAAATGTGAAGAAATATATGAAAGAATATGGTATGGAAAAAGTGAGAGGTGGAAGTTATAGTGCGGTCATTTTACCGTCTTATTTGAAATTCGCTTTAGAAGCGGAACTTAAAACATTATCAAATTACGCGGACGATTATCTCGAAAAACAACAAGGTATATATGAGTTATATGGAAGGGATACTGATAATATGGCTATAGCAAAGGTTCATGAAGAATATGATAAATATATTTCTGCAAAAAACAAATATGAATTATGTAAATACATCAAGGATGAAAATGGCGAAATATACGAAATCAATAAGGATATCATTATCAAGGAATTAGAATGGGTCATTGAAAAAATACATTTTATTCAATCCGTAAACAAAGATTTACAGATATACGAAACGACCAATGGAATACGTTTATTCAAGAATATGACGACAGGTGATATCATGTCGGCAACTGCATATTTTGAATTGAGTCAAGAAAATAAATTGAGATATCAAAATATTATCAAGAAAATAAAAGGTATCGTTCAATTATATTTCAAACTACATGAAGACGATGAAGATATAATAGCTAAATATAAATATCACAAAACAATCGCGGATGAAAATATGTTTCGGGTGAGTCATTATGTTGACATGAATTATGTTGAAGAATTGATAAGGAACACCGAATTATTTGTTTATAGTATTATTAATAAAGTCGATGAATATGAATTTGATGTATCTACTTATCCGGCGAATTTCGAAACCAATATCAAAAATCGATTGTATTACTTACAAAATAACAAACGTTTTTTGTAATTATTTACTTTTTAACGTTTGTATTTTTATTTTCTTATTTTGTACGAAAATAAAAAACAGAATATATATATACAAAATGGAAAAAATTTGTATTTTGTTTAGAGGAGACCATGAACGTAAATTTAAAACAAGAGGAGGCGATAATATAGATTTTAATTATATAAATAATATTGAAAATTTAAAAAAAAATGTAATTAAACCATTATCATTGAAATATGAAACCGATATTTATATACATACGTTTAATTCAAATATAATAGATAGTTTTCAAGAACATTTTTCTTATTATAAAAAAAAAATAATAGAAAAAAAAAATAAACAACCAAATAACATATTAGATGCAGTGAATATTATTGAAAATGCTGAACAATATTCATATATTATCATATTAAGATTTGATTTAGAATTCAAACAGGAAATCACAAATATATTACCATTGAATAAGGGCATATATTTTACATTTCATGAAGGATCTATAGATAGGGTAGACGATACAATGCATATTATTTTAGGTGGCGATTTATTATTACATTTCAAAAATGCATTAATACAACAAATACAAAAAACAACTTACGAATGTTGTCATTATTTGATAAATTTTATTAAAAAATCTTCCACCGTTCCAATATATATTTTATTGAATGATAAATTTTACGGTTCAGATACTGCTGCAAATAATATTTTAGCGAAAAATCCTATATTTAAATTACATTCACGTCCATATTATTTTACCACGTAAAAATTGCTATTTAACGGTATTTGAAATAGTATTATATTTACTATTTACTTACTAAACTAAATGCCGATGGCGTGGCTATAGATTTTTCGCTAATCGAACAATTTGTCGCTAATTCATAATTCGCCGCGGATAAATTACAATATGCTCCTATTTTACTGTACGTAAAATAAGATTCGTCACTGTCATCCGTATAACTCAGTGTGAATGTAAGCTTGATGTCGTATGCCATATTGGGTTTTGTATATAATGTAAAATCATCCGTAGTAATATTTCCGACAAATAAACTTGCGCTAAATGAATCTGTAACGGAATTCTCTAGGTCTACTTCGAGAGTAGTTAGTCCCGACACTGAAATCGTGGGTGTAGCGACTACCGTATCATTATAATATATTGCACATCCTATATTCGATATTGAAATGTTTAGAGTGCTCGTTTTTCCGGCTGTATCAACGGTTCCAACTACATATATTCCAACCGACGTAGTCAAATTGAAAATAGTATAATCACTTTCTATATATTGTCTTATTCCTAATAAACTTACTAGTGTTTGTTCGCCGTTTTCACATGAAATATCATTATATGGATTAATATTCCATGGTTGTCGATTGTTGTCATCTAATATAGAATATGAACGATTTACGACATAATTATATAGAGGAACAGATGGGTCATTGTATAAATACATGATTGGCCCAGGAACACCAGATGAAGAGGTAGGGGTTAATAATGTTTCATTGGATGAACAATCGACTAAATTATTTGTGCTATTTGTAATTTCTTGTTGACTATATGTGCGTCTTTGAAAATTACCACTTACTAATTGAGCCCATTTTTCCGATTTTGTAAAATTGTTGGTTTTTGTATTGGTTTTTGCGGCACTATACTTAAGAATCTCCGTTTTTCGACGCATATCTAATTGAAATCTGGTATAGGTAGGATATGGCGACGTCGGTGTAAATCGGGTCGGTGGAATATTTAGCAATTGCATTTTTTGACGTTGTAAATATACTCTATAATTTGCACTACAATCTGAATAAGTATCGGTCATATAAATATTCTCTATAGATTTGTTTTACAAAAATAATATATTATTTTCATAATATATTATGGCCTTTAGTTCTCTAAATACAGTTGCCTCTAGTAGTGGTCTCGGTGTAGCAAGTAAACCTACTACCGGCACGACGTATAGTAGTGGATTGTATTATAAAGGATATACGGGAAATGATGCCGGAGATAATTACTTTTATGGTGTCAATGGTACTATTGCTTACTATAATAATGGTATATTCGCTTTTAGTGATTCGAATACAAGTAAGCAAGAAGTTATGAGTGGTACAACTACTAATATTACTAGTTCAAATATTTCCACATTCGTTGGTAGTACTACCGCTAATATTATGGTTTCATTTTATGGTTATTTCAAACCAACCACAAGTGGAACATATAAATTCCGCTTGGGAACAAGTGTTTATACAAATGATGATATTGCGATACTTTGGATAGGCGCTGAAGGGCAATCCATTGCAAATTTAAAATCAACTGCTACTGCACCAAGTTCTTCATCATCATATACTACATTTCCACCTTCATATACTGGAAGCAACGCCAATTTAATGGTAAACTACAATTTAGGAAATAACAGTAGTGCTAATGTTACAGCTAGAGGCATTTATTCAGTTAGTTTGAACGCGAATGCATATTATCCTATCCTAATGAATTGGGCGCAAAATGTTGGCGGTAAGTATTGTGAATTAGCAATTGCCCCCCCCCCTACTGCTTCTACTACATTTTCAACCGACGGGAGCAGTTATTTTTACAATACTGGCGCTTAAACTCCACTATTTCTATTTGAACTATACCACGCGGTAGATAAATATGAAAATGTTGGTTCAGTGATATTATTACCATCACTCGAAAATGCACCTGGTTTTAAATTTGGACCACCCAAGACAATTGTATTAATATCAAATATAGTAAGAGCATAATTAAAATATCTCAAATTTGACAATTTACCAGAAAATCCACCATTTTGACATACATTTACGTCATAATAATTTTGTTTTGGGACATTGTTCAACACTAAACGATTCGAAATCGTTCCATTCACATATACATCCAATATTTTATTTTCAAGACGAACAACTACATTGAACCAATTTTTTAAAGGAACATTATGAATATCTATATAGGTGTTCGTATCACGTATATCATTTGCCGAATTAGTTGATACCACTGTATCCATATATACTCTTAATATACCACGAGTATTGTCAGTATCGTCTCGTTTTAAATATAGTCCGGGGGCATTATTCAAAAATATACCATTACTGTTTTTGTTCGAGTCATTTACATCGCCTTTATTGAAAATATGATTATAGGTAGTCGTATCGGTAGGTAAACTCTCAATATATAACCAGGTTGACCAGGTAAATTCAATTCCTTTTGTTTGATTTTCCGACCGTTTTATCAATACAGATTTTTTATCCTTTGGATTTTGTTTTATAATTCCACTTTCTTTTCCGGATATAGTTCCAACCACAAGATATGGGCTACTACTTGGTTGAATAAAATAACCTATCAAACTAATTCCTAAATTTAATAAAAACATAAATCCTATAAGAATTAATACAATAAATGCGAATTTTGCAATGATACTGTTACTTTGAAGGAATTCGTTACCAGCTGCAAGTGTATCTTTCGATGAAAAATCATTTAATGAATTTGATACATTTGTCTTTATAGTGTTTATACTATCGGTTAAATTAGTTACCCCAGTATTTACTGAATTTTGTATATTGGCTACATTAATCGTTTCCGGTAATTTTTGAAATTGGTCTTGTATTGTTTGTATGGTAGATGGTTGATTATCACTCATTATAGTTATAAATAATACGTATATATAACTATAGCTAAATAAATTTGTTAAATACTTAAAATACATTATATTTATATTGTTCAACATTATCTTTTTTTAAGCTAAAATCTAGTCCATAAGATTTGAACATTTTATTTATTGCATTTCCACCGTTACCGGACATATAATTTTTCCAAGCCGTTTGAGGGTCCATTGCAGATTTCCAATTTTGAAAATTCGCCATATATGCATCAAAAGTACCTAGATATATGTCCCCCTCACTTACCTTTGGTATTCCGTTTAATTGTTGTGATGTAATTAATTTACCGTCTAAATATGTGTCGACGATTCTATTATCAACACTCACGATAATATATACCCATTTTTGAATTGGGAAATTACTAGTAATATTTATAGTTTCTGGAGATGATGCGTTATCTGTGTAAAAATCACATTTTAATGTAGGCGTAGTAGTATCTAAATATAATTTTATGTCATCGTAGCTATTAGTACCAGTAGTTGGTTTATTTTTTCTTCTAAATATTGTTTTTGCATTAGTTGACCAAGTATTCACATATAACCATAATCCATATGAATATGTAGAACTTGTGCCGGATGATATTGAACCGCTTGTAATCGCGACGGTCGATACATCCGTGGTATTTAAATTAGTTGTTTTACTTAATACACCTCCGGTATCACTTCTAAAAAATTTATACAATACATATATTAATATTATAATAACTATTCCTAAAATAATAGCAACTGGACTCATTTTATATATTTTAATTGTATATTTTATTTTTTATAGAAATATTATTATGCACATTTGCCCAATTATTCGACTGGCGGATTTTTCGTTACTAACATATTATAGATATTCACTATGTCTACATCTTTTAGTGGATATGGAAAATATTCTACGCTGCAAACCGCGCCATCTAAACCTTGCTCGCTACCTACTTTGAATACATCGCTCGACGAATATGTTGGCATATTTCCATTAAAAGTATAGGTTCTTTCTAATTTACCATTGATATGTAAGTCCGCTCGTGTATCATAATAATTCAATACAATATGATTCCATTTTTGGGTAGGTAATGAGAGCTCAAATTTGGTATCACTATCATTTTCATCAAATTTTGTAAAATAAAAGATAAAATTATCACCCGAATCATCGGCCTTATAGGCGATTCTAGGTTTCACATTGATTTTTCCGGTAGGGTCAATTGAGCCATATTCAAATATGGTGGTCTCTTTTGCATATGCTGCATTCGATGTGGATTGTGTATTTAGATGCACCCATAACGATATGGCATAATTTGTTTTATACGTATTCTTATTCATAAGGTTGTTCGGGCTATATAATGATGCGATGCTACTACTTCCAATTATTTTTTCTTTATTCAAAAATACGGGTTTATCTAACAATGTCTTCCCTTTTGATTTTAATTTTAGTTTTAACAATTTTGGAATATAAATGTATAACAATATTAAAAGTATTTCAATTACAAACAATATATACACGATATTCGGTGTTATATTATATTGCCCTTTCAAATATTCGAAAAAATCTAAAATCAAACAAGGAATATAGAATATCAATTCCATGATGAATTTACTCCATCCAGTCAATCCATGCGTATATTCACTGAGTGGTTTATAAGCTATTGCCAGTCCTATCATACAAATAATTGGTAATAATAAATATTTTAAAAACATGTTTACACCAGTCATAGCCGTTTTATTCATCGTAGTTTGAATATATACACCGACGAGAGCAATAATCAATGCTACAATTAAACCGGTAATACTCGTTCCACTATTTTGTTGTATATAATATCCAAACAATAATATCAATGGAATAAATATTGGAAAAATGAATTTATACGCGTTTTTGGTAAGTGCAAGCGGATCTTTTTTTGCATAATACAATACAAAAGACAACAAAATAATGAATAAAATCCCAGCCATAGTTGTATAACATGTTTTAATAAAATCGGCGATATCTATATTTGGAGTGAATTTTGTTCCTGTTCCTGTTAACATTGACGACGAGAATAATGCGAGTATCTTATCCTTCAGTATGTAAAGAGACATAAAAAATAAAAGAATTGGTATTGCAATGAGTGAAACCAACGGCCCTTTTATTATTTTTAAACCAATCAATGTGGGTATGATTACTATACTACAAAATGTTAAAAAGAAAATCAGCAAATTTGTAAACTCAGTAGTAATAGTAAATATACTACCAATGCTGGATAATAATTCAGTTATATCAATATTATTTATATTGTTTAATAAATCGAGTATCTTATCCTTCAGTATGTAAAGAGACACTAAAAATAAAAAAATAGGTATTGCAATGAGATAAATTAATTGCCCCTTTATTATTTTTAAACCAATCAATGTGGGTATGATTACTATGCTACAAAATGTTAAAAAGAAAATCAAGTTCTCTATGATTTTATGATATCCGGCAATTGACATCATACTTCCAAAAAAGGAATCCCTTACATTTTCTATAAGCGATGTAAAAAAATTCGATAGGTTTTCTAATGTAATAATATTATACCAGTTAAGAATGAATATTAGTATTAAAATAATCGGTATTGCAATGAGTGAAACCAACGGCCCTTTTATTATTTTTAAACCAATCAATGTGGGTATGATTACTATACTACAAAATGTTAAAATTAAATAAATTAATTGAAAATAGTCCATATATTATAATATATATACATTATAAATTATATACATTATAAATTTTCTATTGCGGTTTTTTCCCCATGACAATCTCTACACAATGCTTCTAAATTATCTACATGGTTACTACCTCCATGTTCTAACCGTATTTTGTGGTCGACCTCGAACCACGCCGGCAATTGCTTTGTGCATTTGCCACATCGCCAATTTTGTCTAGCCGCCACAAACTTCTTTTTGGTTTCACTTACCGACCTCTTGGATGATTTACTACCCGAATTCATTACCCGCTTTTCTGGATAAGGCATTTGGGCCACTGGATAATTATATACATCGCCGCCATATTGTTGTTTTGCGGTAAAATCCAAAATGGGTGATACAAAATTGCTCGTATTTCTATCCACTGGTAAATATTTGATATAATCATTCGTAGTCATCAATATATTTTTTGCATACAATGGATTCTTTTTGATTAATATATATATGATAAATGCACCAAATGCAACACCGGCCATTTGATAATATTTTTTCCACCCCATTGCCATTTTCAAATATTTCCCATCGGTGTATATATTTGCCATAATGAATGCGGCTACTATAAACAATGTAATTTCAATTCTCATTATTCTCTTATAATACTTGTAGAAATTTCTATTCTATCGTTTTCTACTTGTCATAAAATACGTATATTATGAATATACACATCAATAAAAATGCATAATGAATGTAATTCTTATTCAAGTGGAATTTTTCGGCTAAAGATTGTTGTTTTGGTTTATATTCCGCGTAATATTTTGCATATGCTTCATCATATAATAATTCCTCTTTACCCAGCATAGCATTTACTTTATTGTGAATAAAAAACATCCATCGAATGAATGAATCGCGGTTATCTAAATATGGCGATACCGGATATTTATCTAATAAATGACTAAATTTATTACCGATTTCCTCATTCGGTATAAATAGCGGTAAATTTTGAATAAAATCGTAATATTTACGTTTCGTAACAGAATTCGGTGTCAATGGATATGAATGTGCAATGGTATGTAATACGAACCAGTAATGCGGGCCCCAAATAGTAGGGTCAAATAACATAATAGGATTGCTATAAACTATATAAATACATTTGAATATATTCATACAGATTACCCGAATGACAGATAATAAAGATAATTATTGTAATAATTGTGGAAAATATGGACATTTATACCACCAGTGTAAGACGCCCATTACCAGTTTTGGGGTCATTGCATTTCGAATGAATAAAGGTGTTCCCGAATATTTGATGATTCGCCGTAAAGATACTTTAGGATATATTGATTTTATGCGAGGAAAATATTCACCTTACAACAAATATTACATTATGAATATGCTAAAACAAATGACTTTTGTAGAAAAAGAAAAATTAAGAAATAATGATTTTGATTTTTTATGGAAAGATTTATGGGGAAATATTCATATTTCCAATCAATACAAGACCGAAGAAATTGTGTCTAAAGAAAAATATCAATTGTTGACACAAGGGATTTTAAATAAAGATGAAAAATATACACTCATCGATTTGATAAATGAGAGCAATAAATATAGAATATGGTATGAACCGGAGTGGGGGTTTCCAAAAGGACGCCGTAACTATCAGGAAAGCGATTTTGAATCCGCTATACGCGAATTTACCGAAGAAACCGGTTATTCTATTAAAAAATTAAAAAACGTGCAAAATATATTACCGTTTGAAGAAATATTTACCGGGTCGAATTACAAATCATACAAACACAAATATTACTTGATGTATATGAAATATGACGATAGTATGATTTCAGCGAATTATCAAAAAGACGAAGTAAGTCAAATGTGTTGGAAAACATATGATGAATGTGTATCATGTATACGTTCATATAATTTAGAAAAATTACGATTAATACGCAACATACACAATTCTTTAAATAAATATAAAATGTATTCTAGTTGAAAGACCGAATAGAAATATATAGTCATATTTTAAGAGTATATATTTCATGTATTTAGGATTTACCCAAAAAAAATCAAAAAAAAATCGCACGAAAAAAGAACATCGTGGCGGGGTCAAAGAAAAAAGGTGTCCAAATGGAACGAGAAGAAATAAAAAAACCGGTATATGCGAACCGGTTAGTCCCAACCCAATTGCGAATGGTCCACTTCCTGATACTATTACAAACCCGGGTCAAGTTATCGAAGAGGAAAAGGTTGCCAATGTGACGTCCCAAATACCTACTGTTGAACCACAGCCCGAATTCGGTGAACCGGTCCAGGTCCAAGACCAGGTCCAAGACCAGGTCCAAGACCAGGTACAGGTACAGTCACCGATTACAAAAACAATTAAACCGCTAAACAAAACAGTTAAAAAATTAAAGGTAGTTGAACAGCCCGAAGCACCTAGTTCGGTCAAAAAAATAGAATTTATAGATGAACCAACGCCTATAATCGAACCCGTCGAACCAGTCGATATCACCGATTTATTGACTAAAGGCGAATCGCCAATCGTTGATATAGATTCCGGGGCCAGCCATTTCAATAAAAAATCAAATACTTATTTATTAAAAAAAGAAAAAATGGAATATGATTATAATGCCACCAACAATGATTATGATTTTCTCTATCCCGAATTAAATGACCCCAACTTCAATATTAAAATCGCCAAACGAAAAGAATTTAACGACACCAAATATGATGGAACTATTTACGATGTCAAAAAACAAGCCGACATTTTATGTAATGCCAAATTCGAATTGATGCCTCATCAAATATTTGTCAAAAATTTCTTATCCTTCCAAACTCCCTACAATAGTTTATTATTATACAACGCGTTAGGCAGTGGCAAAACGTGCAGTGCAATTGGTATTGCCGAAGAATATCGGTCCTATATGAAACAAGTCGGTATTAATCAACGTATTATTGTTGTCGCTTCTCCCAATGTTCAAACCAATTTTCGATTACAATTATTCGATGAACGCAAACTCGAATTGATTCGTAATTCAGCAGTTGATACTGGCTTGTGGAATATCGAATCTTGTGTAGGCAATGCTCTCATCCAAGAGATAAATCCTACTCAATTAAAAGGTCTCACGAAAGAAAAAGTGATTAGCCAAATCAAACGTATTATAGATACTTACTATTTATTCATGGGATATGGTCAACTCGCCAATTTCATTTCGAATTCATTAAAAGAAGAGGTGGATATCGAACTATCACAAGAAGAGATACGTAAAATAGAAATACGTAAAATTAAAAAGATTTTCAATAACCGCCTTATTATTATTGACGAAGTGCATAATAGTAGTGAAGATAAACAAGTCGGTGTATCTCTAATGAAAGTAGCCAAATATGCAGAAAATATGCGATTTTTATTATTGTCCGCGACTCCCATGTTCAACTCATTCAAGGAGATAATATGGCTCGTCAATCTTATGAATGTAAATGATAAACGAGCCATGATTGAATATAGCGACGTATTTGACAAAGAAGGCAATTTCATACCTCAAACAACGAGTCCCGACGGTAAAGTAGGGGAAGGAGGGAGAGAATTACTTGTTCGTAAACTAACTGGATATGTCTCCTATGTAAGAGGCGAGACACCATAT
>Ga0214923_10002152_pt1 | contig 26743 bp, 21 predicted proteins | sample LL1510_MetaG_FD_177993 | JGI IMG/M metagenome (GOLD analysis project Ga0214923, IMG submission 177993) | Freshwater microbial communities from Lake Lanier, Atlanta, Georgia, United States - LL-1510 | ecosystem: Environmental > Aquatic > Freshwater > Lake | place: USA: Georgia | collected...
GCTTTAGAAATTCTAGCAGACATAAAACTAGGGCAACAGCAAGAACAGTCTGTTATAGATAATGATATTATGGGAAAGATAGATATTAATAACTATAATTTTAATACTATCATTGAGAAAGTATATAAATACTATACTAGTCAATTTACTCACCATACCTGGGAAACTAAAGACTATAAAGATTGCCATAAATGGGCATATAAAGCAATTACTGATAACAATAGTATGTTTGATCCTAGAAACAGAACAATAGTTCAGTCTGAACAAAGATTTGATATTGAGATAAAGAAAGAGTGGGCAAAATATAAATATGATCTTGGAGATGAAAAACTTGAAGGTTATCTGGCAATTAAAGGAACAATAGATCTTATAACTAAAGTTAACGATAATACTTTAGAAATTATAGACTGGAAAACAGGACGTAGATTAGATTGGGCTACCGGCGAAGAAAAAACACATGCTAAATTACAAAATGATCCTCAACTAAGAATGTATCATTATGCTGTCAGCAATATTTATCCTCAATATGATCATATAATAGTCTCTATAAACTTTATTAATGACGGTGGAGCTTTTTCCATTTGCTATGATAAAAAAGACTTACCAGCAACAGAAAATATGTTATGTAAAAAATTTGAAGCAATTAAAAATAGTAAAAAACCTATATTAAATAAGACTTGGAAATGTAATAAATTATGTCATTTTGGTAAAACAACATTTGAAAATTCTCATATTTTGCCAATTATAGAATATCGTGAAAATCAAGTTACACAATGCGGAAATACTATGACCAAATGTGAACAAATAAAGCATGATATCGATCTCAAAGGAATAAAAAATGTAGTTGACGAATACACGGCTCCCGGATATAGTGTAGGATATTACAAACCCCCAGGAAGTACATAAAATTGAACTATTCGGTATTACATTGTCATTCCATGCACTCTTTGCTTGATGGATTAAGCAAACCAACTTCAATTGCTCAAAGATGTTTAGATATTGGAGTTAAGGCTTGTGCATTAACTGATCACGGAAATATTGCCGGTACAATTAAATTCTATAATGCTATGAAAAAAGCCGGTATTAAACCTATTTTAGGTTGCGAGCTTTATATATGTAATGATGATCCCTCTATCAAAGAAACATCAAATAAAAATTTAAGTCATTTTTTAGTATTAGCCAAAAATATTACTGGCTGGAAAAATCTAATTAAATTAGTTTCTCAAAGCAATCGTCCAGATTTTTTCTATTTTAAACCTAGGCTAGACTTTAAGAGCTTATCAAAATTTTGTGATGGTAATCTTATTGGTATATGTGGTCATTTGGGATCTACAATAGCTGATAAAATTCTGGATAAAGACAATAATTTAATTCCTGATTATCTAGAAATAGGATGCTCTGAAGCATTTAAAATGCAACAAATATTTGGAAAAGATAATTTTTTTCTAGAGGCACAATTGATAGATAAAGAGAATTTGCCTTGTCAAATATATCTGACTAACGCAATTAGAGAAATAGGAAAAAAGACTGATTGCAAAATTATAGCCACACCAGATGCTCATTATGCAAAAAGAGAGGACGCTGTTGACCAGCGTATTCTATTGTGTAGTAATCTTAAAACAACACTACCAGATATTAGCAGAAAATTGAGCAATAATGAAGAAGTTCCTATGGGCTGTTTTTTTGTATCTGATAATTATCATATACCAACATATGATGAGCTAGCAGCTTTACATACAATAGAAGAATTAGAGAATACTAATCTGGTAGCTAGTATGGTCGAAGAATATGATATTCTTAGCAAACCAAGACTGCCTCCGTTTGAATGCCCAAAAGGATATGATCCAGACACATACTTAAGACAATTATGTAGAGAAGGATGGAAAAAGAAAATTGTTAATATTATACCAGAGTCTGAGCATAGTATTTATGTAGATAGAATTAAGAACGAATTAGAGGTTTTACAGGGCGCGGGGTTGTCCAGCTACTTTTTAATTGTTCGTGACGTAGTAGACTTTGTAAGACAAAATGGTTGGCTTCCTGGACCCGGCAGAGGAAGTGCGGCAGGATGTCTGGTATCCTACTTGATTGGTATCACAAGCATTAATCCAATTGAGTATAATCTTATTTTCCAAAGATTTTATAACGCTGGAAGAAACTCTGCTGATCATATATCAATGCCAGATATTGACGTAGACGTACCAATCGACAAAAGAGAAGAAGTAATTACGTATATCAAAAATAAATATGGCCAGGATAAAGTTTCTCAAATGGTAACGTTTAATACAATGAAAGGCAGAGGGGCCCTGAAAGATGTTTTAAGAGCATATGGCAATATCACATTCGAAGAGATGAATAAAATTACTAAGCATATTCCAGATGAATCTAAAATAGCTGATGAACTTCAAGAGATGAAAGAAGAAACAGGGGAAGCTTCTATAATAAGATGGGCTTTAGAAAATAAAGGAGAAGAACTTAGGGAATGGTGTTATCTAGACGAAAATAATGAGTTGAAAGGCCCCCTTGCAAAAAGATTTGAGCAGGCTATAAGATTGGAAGGAACAAAAACCAATCAGTCTAAACATGCTGCTGGAATTGCTATTAGCAGTACTTCACTAGGAGAATGCTGTCCAATGGTTTACGATAGTAAAAATGATAAACCTATAGCCGGAATGGAAATGCAAGATCTAGAAAATATTGGTATTATTAAGTTTGATATTCTAGGAGTAGCAATGTTAGATAAAATTATGTATATCCAAGAACTACTATTAATAGAAGGAGTGTCATGAAATGTTAACCATACTTTTTAAAGATGTTAAAGAGGGTACAATATTTACATTCAATAATAATAAATACATAAAAATAGAACCAGAAAAAGTTAGCTGTTGCACCACATTAAATGCATCAGAAGTTAATGATCCTAATAAAAAAATTATGATTAAGCCGATAACAGAGGTTGTTATTGATGAATAATAACAAAATTTGTGTTTTTGACTTTGAAACAGATGGCTCTAATCCTGATACCTGTAGTCCAGTGCAAATTGCAGCGGTAATAATAGACCCAATTAATTTGAATATAATAGAAGGTTCAGAATTTAATATTAATTTTAAGCCAGAGGTTTTAGAAAAGGATGAAAATTACGAATATACAACAGATATTTTAGATTTTCATGCAAAAGTTAGAAATTCATCTAAAGCAGATATTTTACAACAATGGAAAAAATACCCTAAACAAGAACATAGTTGGCAACTATTTGTTAACTATTTAGAGAATTTTCATACAAGAACAACCAAGAAAAGTCAGTTTAGTGCGCCGATAGCTGCTGGCTACAATATTCATAGGTTCGATCTAAGAATTATCGATAGGTTAAGTGTAAAATATAAAAACTTAAATAAAGAATCCAAAACAGATTTATTTTATCCAAGGGATACCGTTGATATTATGAATCTAATATTTTATTGGTTTGAAAATAATAATGAACTTTCTAGTTATTCCCTAGATAATGTTCGTAAATATTTTGGTATAAGTAGCGAGGGTGCTCATGATGCATTAAAAGATGTAAAAGATTGCGCAGAAATTTTGATTAGATTTATGAAATTACATAGGAATTTATCATCTAAGGTTAAGTTTAAAAATTCATTTATATAATAGAAGATTTATGAGTAGTAAAAATTTTGCATTTAGTTGTGGTTGTTCTTTTCCTGTAATAGATGAAGCGTCTCAAAAAATTACTTTTAATCCTGATATTAATCATATCAATCTTAATTGTAAAAAAACATGGGATTTAATAAGTGATGGAAATACCAAAGGATGCTTTCAGCTAGAAAGCAGATTAGGCAGATCTTATGCTAAAAAACTTAAACCAGAAAATATAGAACAATTATCTGCTTTAATAGCCATTATTAGACCAGGATGTTTAGAGTCATTTAAAGATGGAAAAAATATTACACAACACTACATAGATATTAAAAATGGTAAAGAATCTATTGATTATTTACACCCATCTTTGGAGCCAATACTTAAAACCACTTATTCTCAAATGATTTATCAAGAACAGGCTATGCAGATAGCAAAAGATATTGCGGGTTTTAGTTTGCAAGATGCTGACTCTTTAAGGAAAGCTATTGGTAAAAAATTACCAGAACAAATGGCAAAAATTAAACTTAGATTTATTGATGGATGTAAACAAACAAATATTGTAGATAATGATACGGCAGAGCAGATTTTTGGATGGATTGAAAAAAGTCAAAGATATTCATTCAATAAATCGCACTCTGTATCATATGCTATGAATGCGTTTTTATCAGCATTTACTAAAGCACATTTTCCACAAATATTTTTTGCATCATATTTAAAATTCGCCAAAGATAAAATAGACCCTCAAGCAGAAATTAAAGAATTAATACAAAATGCTAATGAAATGGATATAGAGGTTAAGTTACCGGATATTAGGAATCTTAACAAGTTTTTTATTCTTAAAGAAAATAGAATATATTTTGGATTAACAGATATCAAGGGCGTTGGGGAATCTGTTTTTGAAAAAATGATAAATACTATTAGTGATAAAAATTTAGATTTAAACGAAACATATTGGCTAGAAATATTATTTAAACTATTAATTAATACTAATTCTATAGCGGCTAAAGCATTAATACAGTCTGGAGCTTTAGACTATTTATGTAAAACAAGACAAAATATGTTATTTGAATATAATGCTGCTTCTAATTTGACACAAAAAGAATGCGATAAATGTTTGGAATTAATAGACACAAAAACTAGTTTATCTAGTATATTAACTATAATATCCAATAAAACTAAACTTACAAAAAATAGAAAAACCATATTAGATAATACTATATATAGTTTAGATAATCCTCCTTATTCGCTATCCGATCAACCAGAATGGATTTCAGATTGTGAATATAGTCTTTTAGGATATTCATTATCATGTACCAAAGTAGATTTATATGATATCAGCATGACCAATGTTACTTGTAAAGAATTTAAAAATGGCTATAATAGTCAAAAATTATTACTTGGTGGTGAAATAACTAATCTTAATATTACCAAAACTAAAACTGGTAAAACTAAAGGGTCTGATATGGCATTTGTAACACTACAAGACAATACTGGATCAATAGATTCCGTAATATTTTTTCCAGAAACATATAAAAAATATAGAAATATTTTATTTCCTGGTCATGTTATTATTGTGCAGGGCTCTAGGTCGAGGAACGGAGACTCTTTTGTTGTAGAAAAAGCTTATGTTGCAAAATCTTGACATTCTTGGTCCACTCTGTTACTATATGTTTAGTTGGGTTTTATTTCTTTTTATGGAGATTGACTATTATGAATCTTGTAATTTTAAAGGGTAATTTGGCTAGAGATCCAGAACTTCGAATTGTTGGTGGAGAAAAACAGACATCTGTAGTTAATTTTACAGTTGCTGTAAGTCGTGAGTTCACAAGAGCTAATGGAACTCAGGACAAGATTACTAGTTTTATTTCTTGTGAAGCCTGGGATAGTGGAGCAGAAGCAATAGCTAGTAGCTTAAAAAAGGGTGATTTGGTATTAGTTGAAGGTTCTTTGCGTAATGATAGCTGGGAGAAGGATGGGGTTAAGCATAGCACTCTAAAGGTTAGAGTTAATCATTTTGCTCCATTAGCTAAAACATCTAAGACTAAATCTTCGAATAGTATGAAAGAAGAAACAGTAGCCTTTTGATAATTAGTATCAAATAACTTACAACAGCAATGAGTGTGTTGCGACGCACTCATTGTTTGTTGTTACAACTAAGGATAAAAATGAAAAAAAGAATATTCTTGTGCAATGAGGCTAGTTTCTTAAAGAGCGGCTATGGAATTCATGGACATGAACTATTAAAGAGATTACATAATAGTGGAAAATATGAAGTTGCAGAATTAGGTTGTTTTGCCTCCACCGACGATCCAAGAATTCAAGAAATACCATGGAAATTTTATCCTAACCTACCTAAAAAAAATAATACAAAAGAACTAGCCGTTTATAAAAATAATCCATTAAATCAATATGGTTTATGGAGATTCAACAAGTGTATAGCTCATTTTAAACCACATATAGTTTTTGATGTGAGAGACTATTGGATGTATAGCTATCAAGAGACTAGTCCTTTTAGAAAATATTTTAATTGGGTTATTATGCCAACGGTTGATAGCGCTCCTCAACAGACGGAATGGTTGTATACATTCTGTAACGCTGACCTAGTAGTTCCTTATACCGAATGGGCGAAGTATGTGCTAAGATCATCATGTTTAGATAAAATTAATCTTCATGACGAACCAGCACTAGCTGGAATAAATCCCGAAGAATATTATCCGTTAAAAGATAAAGAATCTCATAAAGAACAAATATTTGGACAAAAAAATCTATTAATTACAGGATTGGTTTTAAGAAACCAGAAAAGAAAGCTTATAGCAGATATACTCATAGCCTATAAAAAATATCTTAATGGACTACTGATATCTGGTAAAAATGATATATACGAAAGATCGTATCTATATTTACATACAACATATCCAGAAGAAAATGGCTGGAATATACCATCCCTATTATTAGAGTTTGGTATGATGCATAAAACTTATTTTACATATTCTTGTAGGATTTGTGAACACATCACAGTCTCCAAATTTCAAAATTCGATCATTAAATGCCCAAAATGCAATAATCTATCATGCTCATTGCCCAACCCAGCTAGTCCTATAACAACAGATAAACTAAATAATATATATAATTTATTTGATCTATATATTCAGTATGCTATTTGTGAAGGTTTTGGTTTTCCTCAAATAGAAGCCGCTAGTTGTGGTATTCCTTTTGCTAGTGTTAACTATAGTGCCATGACCGAAATATGTGAAAATCTTGGAGGAATCAAAATACCAGTTAAAAGAATGTTTAGAGAAATGGAAACCAATGCTGATAGAGCATACCCAGATATAGATGCTACTGCTAAAATATTATATGACTATTTTATTAATTTAACACCAGAAACTTTTAAACAACAATCAGAACAATTTAGAATGAAATGTATTAATAAATATACATGGGATAAGGTATATGAAGTTTGGGATAGGTGTTTTGATAGTATAGATATTAGTACTAAAAAATCTTGGAATAGTAATGAACCAGATACTGTTGGACAGGTTTCTTTACCAAATAATTTATCTAGATATGAATTTATCAAATATGTATGTGATAATATTATAAATGAACCAGAATTATTTTATTCATCTCATATACAAAATTTACTTAAAGATTTTTATAATGGTATAGTTGCTAAAAATGGCAGTATTGGGGGTTATGGTCAAAAAGAGGTTATAGAAATTCTAGAACTTCATTTAAATAGTAAATTGTCTAATAAAGACTTAAGATTGAATACATCATCATTAGAACAAGAAGATTATATACTATGTCAGAAACAGAAACAATAATTAGTACAATACATACATCTTGTAAAGACTGTGTTTTTGCTATTTATAATAACAATACACAGACCGATTGCTCTATGAATATGATAGAAAAATATCAGAATAAAGGCTCAAAAATCATAGAAGCATACGATGACGAGAAAGAATTCTTTATTATAAATGAACGAAAATGTATCTGGTATAGAGTACCATCATGGTTTAATCAATTTGAAGATGCTAATGATTCTTTAGAATATCGCGTGACTAAAGCTAAAGAATTTAACCAGCTTAATTATATGATGCTAATAGATTTAAAATTATTTACTATTGAAGAACTAGAAAAAACTTTTATTGAAATTAGTAATTTGGATATTAAGCCTAAAAGAATTATCTTTTTAAGGTATAATTATACTAATAATATCTTTGAATTTGATACTATCAAAGGACTTATTGACCGATATAAAATTGTTTGTGCGTGGCGAATACAAACTATGGTAAAAAAAGATGTAGAATTAAGAAGCATAGTATCTAGTACAATAAATTTCTATAAAATGCATAAGTTCGTTTTATATATGACAAATTATAGTAATACAGTTAATAGCATTATTAATACAGGCAATAAAATAGTATTCGATGATCTAGATACATTTAGTTTAATAAAAGATAAAGAGGATAGCGTTTCATTATTTTCTGGGCTAGTATATAGATATCTATGGTTTATGGAAGGTAAAGATATATTAGTTAGTGATAGTGAAACAATTATAGTATAATAATTTTTTTATGAATATAATAATATTAGGTGATAGATATAAAAGAGGTAAAAAAAATCAAGGTTGTGTTGGGTTAATAAGAGTAAATAAATCCACCAATCTATTACAACAACAATATAATAGTATAAATAGTATTTTTAATAATTGTAATATATACTATATATATGGATTTGAATATAAAAAATTTAATCTATATATAAAGAATCAAAAATATAATAATATTAATTTTATATATAATGATTGTTATGATAAACTTAATGAAGGTTTTTCTATATCAAATACTATATCTGATCTGAATGATAATACACTAATTATAGATGGTCATAATTTGCTATCAACAAAAGCTTTTACAAATTTTAATCCAACAGTTTCTCAAGTTTTTATAGACACCACCAAACAGTCGAATATAGGATGTATAATAAATAGTGGTCTAGTAGAAAATATTTTCTATGATCTAGACATTTGTATACATAATATGTTTTATATAGCAAAAAAAGACCTGCATATTCTAAAAAATGAACTTATAAATGAAAAAAGTCATAATATGTTCTTATTTGAAATTATAAATAATTGTATTAATAATGGTATAAAATTTACTGCAACTAAAATACCTTCTAAATCTATAGTTCAACATAAATTATTAATTACGAATAAATATATATGAAAAAAAATACTACTTTAGGATTAATGATAGATTCCGTATCAAATGGTGATCTAGATGATATTATTAAATTCTTTCAAGATCAATATATTGTAGATGATATTATAGTCTTTTCTAAAGATCCACTACTGTGTGAGATTAATCATAATTATGGAGTATTGAGCTTATATTATCTTAAGTTCTATAAAGGTACAATAGTCTTTTTTACTTTGGAAGACTATATGCAATATAAAGAATACTCATTGAGTAAAAATATTTATCTATATATGCACAATATAAATGATATTGATAATATAGAAAATATTGATAGAAATATGATTAAAAATATACAAATTATTACTCCCAATCAAGAATCAAATAAAATTGAACTCTTTAATATAAAATCTTTAATATGATATACGATAATCTAAATGATGCAGAAAAGATGGGCTTATTGAAAGATGAGTATGAAGCTAAAAATAATAGTTTTTCTATAATAGCTAAAAAATATAATACATATGCTAATAAAATACGTAGAGATGCTCTGAGATTCAATATAAAAATTAAAGATAAAAGCGAAGCACAAAAAAACGCTCTTTCCAAAGGAGTTATAAATCATCCTACAAAAGGAAAAACCAGAACATCTGATGAAAAAAATAAAATAGGTTTGGGGGTTATGAAAAGCTGGGAGTCTTTAAACGATGTTGAATTAGAGAATAGACAAAAAAAGGCTAGACAAAATTGGAATCAGCTTGATGATGATACTAAAACAAATATGCTTAATTTGGCTAATGCTGCTGTTAGAGAGGCTGGTAAAACAGGATCAAAGCTAGAAAAATTTTTATTAAAAGAGCTTTTGGTTGATGGATATAAAACAGAATTTCATAAAGAACAAAGCTTATTAAATACTAAACTACAAATAGATCTATTTTTACCAGAACTAGATATTGCTATAGAAGTTGATGGACCATCTCATTATGACCCAATATGGGGAAAAGATTCATTAGAACGCAGTATAAAATATGATCAAAAAAAAACGGGTCTGATATTAGGTAAAGGATTATTTTTAATACGAATCAAACAAACCAAAGATTTCGCTCCAGCAAGAGCAAAAGTAATCTACAATGAGCTAAAAATACTAATAAATAATATAGACAATAAAAAACTTTCAGATATAAATAATAAATATTTTATTATAGGAGAATAATATAATGGCTAAAAATATTAAAGAAAAAGAAATTACAGTTTCACCATCTTCGGTAAATATAGAAGAAACTAATAAAAATAATAGACCAAATATTAATTCTGTAGAATGGACAGAATATGTTTTAGGACTATTAACAGAGGACGAGAAAATATTAGGAAATCCTACCACAGATGGTTTAAGAAGAGTTTTTGAAATTGCCCTAAACTGTGATATATTAGAGTCTCTAAGCGAAATAGTACAATCTCCTAGTCCTGAAAATGAAAAAAGGGCTACTGCTATCCATAAAATATCATATTATTTAAAAGATGAGCAAGTATCCAAAGAATCTAAATACAGGTCTGTGAGTGGCGCCGCCGACGTTTATTGGGGTAATTGTGATAAGGTATATCGTAATCATCCTGTTGCAGTAGCTGAGACTAGGGCAGAAGGTAGAGCCCTAAGAAGAGCACTAAAATTAAGAAAAGTGGTGGCAGCAGAAGAAATTACAGAAACTATAGAGGATCATGTTGATGGAGATAGTGTTAATAAAATAACTAGTAATCAGATCAATTTTATCGATGTTTTATCCAAAAGATTAAACGTTAATACTGCTAAATTAATAGATAGTCTTGCTTTAGACTCAACTAATATATATAATATACTATACGATGATGCCGTTATTATTATTAGAAAACTATCACATTTTCAACAAGATTCTTCGGCATTATCTGATAATCTTGTTGGATATGATGAAACATGGAAAAATAGACTATGAAAATTAATTATAAAGTTAATGATAAACTTAGCTTTGAATTAGAGGCTAGTGGTCAAAAAGAAATTTTTAAAGAATTAGCTATTATACAAGAGATTTTTAGTGAATCTAAATGTGGAATATGCAATAAAGAAAATATTAAATTTATTGTGAGAAGTGTTGATGGTAATGATTATTATGAATTAAGATGTAATGAAAATCATTGCGGAGCAACTCTAGGTTTTGGTCAACATAAAAAAGGAGGAACATTATTTCCTAAACGAAAAGATGATGAAGGTAATTATTTACCAAATAAAGGATGGTATAAATGGGTAAAAGATAAAGACAAGTAAAATTTAACAAAAAATGTTTTATCTTCATAATAATAAATTACTAATTAGTAATGGTAGTTTAGCAATATCCAACCTTTGCTGCTGTTGCGCACAAGGAAAAGACAGTTGTGTTTTAGTTAAATGGGATGATGCTAAAAATATGATAGATTTTAGTAAACTTAAAGTTACTATAGATGTAAATTACTTTGGCAAGGGTAATCTTACTTGGAATGAATCAGAGTTTAGGCCTGTTTATGGCTTATATAATGTTTATGATGCTCCTTCAAAATGGCTAGAAGATTATTACCCAGAAGATTACCCTGACCAACTCGACCAGGGTCCTGGCTTTTGGGCAGGAGGTTATCAGCCACCTAGTAGTAATTGTCCTGGGGGATCTAGTGGTTTTCTTATAACTGTATGGATGAATACTCTTTTTCTTCCGTGTTATAATTACTGTTGTAATGCTCAGGGTGAGGTTGAATATTCATGTAGTACATTAGGTAGTATTCATAAAGATACTATTTTAGCTTCATTTTCTGGTGGTTATATGGATATTATAGCAGGAGAAACGGCCTATTGGGCTAAAGGAAAAACCCAAGTAGTTGGTGATGGCATACCTTCGGATACCTATATTATGGGCAAGGGTAAAGATGAAAATAATATTGATCATTTATTAATTTCAAATGCAGTATATGGTACTAATAAAGTTGTTCAATTAATAACTATAGATACAGAAAATCCTAGCTATGATTCTTGGATGAAAGGAACCAGATATGGAATCTTAACACATGGTGGTTATGGTTATGGTGGAGCAATTTGTGATATAGCAACAGAACCAGGATGCTATGGAAGCTTTACAGTTACTACGGAGTACAATCCATGATTACCATAGCAACAAATACATTTTGTCGTCCAGATTTAGTACAATTACTAGCTGACTCATTAGCTGTTACATTAAATGAACCTTATGAATTTGTTGTGTGGGTGCAGCCTGGTGGACTTAAAAGACTATGGCGAAATGTACACAAAGTAATTGATGGTAAAATGTTTGGATATAGAGCTAATATTGAGGTACTACTTAATACACCGCCACCATTTGTTTATCTTCACGATGATTGTATCCCAGTATTACCATGGACACAAGAAATTTTCCCCAAAGAAAATTGTAGCAGAATTTCTGAGCCTACAGTTGCATATTATAGTAAAAAATATTCTCCTATTGTTGAAAGTATTATTCCTGTAACTAGAGTTTCTACTATAGAAAATGCTCCAATCAAATGGGGTAAATTACGTAATCTTGCTTCAGAATGTTTGGTTGAATCTTTAGCTAATGGAATATTTTTACATACAGATAAGGGAACTATGGGGTCTCAAAATACTTTTATATCTAAACTTATAACACCGGAATTAATAACTAAAAAAAGATTATTAGTTCAAGAAATTGCTAGTTTTCTTGGTTTTGATGCTCCTGACCCTTTAAGTTCGGATGAAATATTATCTATCCCAACTGAGCCGCCAAATGGATCCATTACAAATATTAATTATATACCTCCTATAAAAGGTTCATTGTTTTTAGATACAAAATATAGTTCTACTCAATCTATAGCACAAGAAGATTCTACTAAGTCATTATCTCAAATAGCTAGTGACGAACAACTTTATAGAAGATTTAGTATTTGTACAACTTGTGAGTTTTTAAAAAATAATGAGTGTATAAAGTGTGGATGTCAAATAACAAAAGAAAAAGATATTATGAATAAATTATATCGGGCAGATTCTGAATGTCCTATTGGTAAATGGGGCAAAGTTGGACCATAATATTTTTATATATAATTAAACCATTATCAACTAATTAAAATCGTATTTTTTTCTGCAATTCCATACTATGGAAAGCATTTGTTCCTGATTATATGGTAATAAATTATATTTATTAGTAATATCTTGTATATCCGAATCTTGAATTTCCATCCAGTTCCATATTTTATCTTTTATATGCATATTAAAAAAATCTTTATTGGGCGCATAATCATGTGCCATAATAATATCTTGAGATTTTAATAAGGGGGCTAATATATTATATTCACATCTTTTACATCCTCCGTCGCATAACACTATGGTTAATCCATCTTGTTGTATATATTTTTTAATATCTGTTTTAGTCTCTTCATCTTTAAAATCATCATAATTGTAATTAAATAAATTAGTATTTAAAACCTCTATATTAGAAGAATCATTAATTAATGGCTTTAAAAATTTTTGATCTTCTATATCATATGTTCTAATTTTAGTAGATGATAATCCAATATCATTTAATATATCTCTTAACATTAATGTTAATCCACCATGCATAGTACCAATTTCTACTATTTGAGATGGATTATTGTTGTTTAAAAATTCTCTAAAAACCTTTTCTATATTTGGATGTTGACTAATAAACAAATTTTTATATGCAAAACCTCCAGATATCATAATGTTATCCTTATATTTTTAGTAAATTATAGATTTCCAACTATTGGATCACTCCATCCCTTACTCTTGCTATGTGGCCAAACTATCCATGAATGAGGTTTTTTTATAGATTCAAACTCTCTCCAAATTTTACAATATCCATCAGGATCTTTTTTCATTGTTTCTATTTCATTACTATCAGCATCTTTTCTATAAATATCGTTATTATTTTCATCTTTAAATGCTACGGCCCAAAAATCATAATCATTTTCGGGCACCTGATCATATCCAATATCTATACAATGTTTAAATATGCTCAAAAAACCATTTTCAAAAATATGTTCCTGGGCAAATTGTAGAGGGTCTGGGGGCGCTTTGTGATCCAATACATGCTGTTGTATGGATCTTTTTTTAAAACTAATGCCAGCATATCGTTCATATTCATTTAAAGTACGAACGGTTCCAAAACCATATGTACCAAAATCTATATCTCTTTTTTCTCCATCCATTTCAAATAATTTTCTATTTCTTAAATGAGATTTTTCATTTCTTTTAAACCAAATTTTATCATCATCCCATTGTTTACTTCTACCTTTTCTGGTATACTCATGCCAACATACTACTTTATGAGGATGGTATAAATCATATCCATGAGTAAATGCACGAACAGCTATATTAATTTCTTCCCCATGAAAATAATACTCAGGATCATGCATTACTTCTTTAGCAAACATACCTATACTAAAAGCAAAATGAGCACTATAAAATCTAGCTGGTAAAGGTTTAGATTTATCATCCCAAATATCAAATGATGCAGGAAGAAAAAAGATGGCGCCTTCTGGTATAAATCTATCAAAATTCATTTTCCATGGTTCCATTATTCTTTCTTCGGGATCTTTTTCTGGATTAAAACTAGGTATATATGATGTAATTAATGGTTTTGGCGCATTATTAGCTTGTAGATCTTTTACCATTTTTATTAAAATAGAATCCCAGTCTTGAACAAACCTATGATGAGAATCTAACTGTAAAGTATATGCTTCATCTTTATACATTTGTTGAACTAAATTTCTAGCCCAACACACACCTTTGCTGTCACTATGTTTTATATCTAATATTCTAAATCTAGGATCATTTTTATATTCATCTAAATTATCCCAACTATCATTAGTATCATGCTGCCATGCTATACCAATTCTTAGATTTTCGGGATATTTAGCTTTATCTATTAGATCTTTTAATGTGGGTAATAATTGAGGATCTCTATATGATGCTATCTGTACAAATATGGTTTCTTCAGTTTTCTTTTCTAGATTTTCCTTCATAAAAATATATCCTATTATGTGTAATTGGACTAGCTAATAATATAGCTGGTTTAATAATTTTTTGTTTAGTAAGAGTATACATATGACTCATCCATGTTTGCTCAAAAGGATGATCCCATTTAGTATCTAAAAATGATTTTTTGTTACCCTCTTGATTTATAATATGAGGCCAGTTTGAATAATAAACCTCTCCATCAGCATATGGTAAGCCATTATATGTTTTTATATTATTGAATAATGTTTCGGGTTTACTGCTATAATTTGGAAAATATTCATTTCTTAAATTTTGTGGCACATTATGCCAACTCCATTGTTCACCATTATGACCATAAAATTCACTAAAACTTAATTTTATCCAATCATAATCCTCAGTATTCATAAGGGAAATAATACGATTAAATAAATCATCTATATTTTTTCTTAAACCAAATTTACATGGATTATTAGATAGGTCTAATAACATATCATCTTCAAAAAAGAACATATACTTAGATCCAAGAAGCGCAAAGTGTTCAGCAGCAAATTGTCTAGCACCACAAACCCCCATATTACCTTTTTTAATTTGTTCAAAATTATATGTTTTACATATTTTATCATAATGTTCATCATATTTATGATCTGTAGAATTATTAATTAAGTATTTTTGTGTTTTTATCAAAAAATTATTATCATATTTTTTATATGAATCTATTAATAGCTCTAATTGTAATGGAGTATTAAATGTATTAATATATAATATCGTATCATTATTTTTTATATTTTTTGTATTTTTATTTTTTAGTTTAGTGTTATTATTTTTTACATTTTCAAAAAAAGTTCCAATTAAACCATCGTATTTTATTGGTTCATATTGATATGTTTTTGGATCTATATAGGTCATGATAGTAAAGATACTTTCTTCTGTACCCATATATCCTTCTTTTAAAGAATTATCTAATAAGCTATAATAGTCATCATTTGCTTTGCTAATATAGTTTTTATGTCCTCCAAAAAATCCTCCTCTTGCAACTCTGTTAACAATATCTGATTGACAATATTTTTTCATTCCATCTATATTAAATCCATGTATTTCTGAAGATGTTTCATATGGAAAACAGATAAAAAGAAATTTATTAACTAAATTTTCTATTTTTGATATAACATTATCATGTGTAAAATATCCAGGATGAACAGTATTGGTTATACCTCCATCTATCCACCAATAATAATCAGTATCAAATGGATTAAAAATTTTTGTATTATGTAGCAAAAACATTTTGCTCATAACCATAGGATTATAAAATTCCATTTTACACTGAGTACTATCCGATAACCATTCCACTTGATTATACCATTGTGGATTATTCCTAATTTTTTGCACTTGATCAAAAAATGGAAAAAAATTTTCACTAAATTGTTCTTTTTTATGATGGTAAACAACAGTATTTTTACGTTCTCTAATTTTCCAAACAATATGCTCTAAACTAGGATCAATAAAAATTGCCAAATTTAAATTTTTACATCTTAATAAATTTTCAAAATTAGTGATATAATGATCAAATGATCTAGACCATTTTTCAGATAATTCGTCTCTATTTAAATCCCATATGCCTGTTACAATTGTAGAATTATTTGATAGCATAAATTATTGGTATTAACTAAGGCAACCCGTAGCCGGTAAGACTCTTATTACGATTGGATTTTCTAAATCACCTGTTGTTATTTCATTACAATTACAAAAATCTAAACGATCATTCACATTAATTTTTGATCCTATCTTTATAGGTTTAGATGAACCTTGTACTAAGAATTGACCATCCTTACAAGAATATTCTCCATAGATTACTCCTTGTGTATCAGTATTATCATAATATTCTAGTATTATATAACTATTATTAAAAGTATCATAATATGCATATACCATAGTACCTCCAATATATTTTTTTCCAAGCCTCTCTTCTATAGAGATAGATGCATTCAATGTGTCATGACTTGGTTTTATAGGAGAATCAATAAAGCTACTAGGATCCTTAAGAAAACGCATTGCTACGCCATTAACACACCAATGACTTTTATCTGGTATCAAACACCCCTTAATTACTATACCTATTTCACCACCATAATCTTTAGAATCAGAGCTAGTGTTCATTAAAACATCTGTAATAATTTGAGTGCCTAGATTATTAGTAGAAGTATCTGTGCCGCCGCACTGATGTTTACAACTTGCAGAAATCAAAACCCATTCATATTTCTCCTCTTCTGTATTAGGATCTTTTTGATCGCCCTCGGTAGTAGTTTTTATTTCATTACCATCCGAATCATAAAGAGTTTTATAATAATTAATTAATGATGCATTAGCTGTCTTATAAGGTAGTAGGTCCTCATTTAATTTAGCGGTAACTATAGTATAAGGCTGTGGACTAACCCAAACTCCTCTAGCGCGGTCAAATCTTAAATCGACGGGGGCAACAGGCCACGAGGATGGTTTTTGTAGCCAGTCTTTTAAAAATCTATCTGTTAATTTTCCATTAGTAAAATTACCACTCTTAGTATCATCATCATTATCAGCTTCATTAGGTATTGGCTTACCATCTAAATCATATCCCCAAGAGTGTAAAACCAATGGTCCTCTTAATCCAACAAATCTATAGTCCGAACTATATCTAGCGCTATCATCTTTTTTATAAAAGTGAGTCATAACGCCACTTTTTGGAACTTCGTTTTCTCTACCAACTAAGTCTATAACATGTCCCGCACCAGATCCTTTATGATGAAGAGAAGCAACATCGCTACTGTTTGTTAATGGATTAAGATATCTTTGAGTAATTTCAAGTTTATTTAGACTGCCACCAGTACCGTTTCCAGTATCCCCACCAGTACCGTTTCCAGTATCCCCACCAGTACCGTTTCCAGTATCCCCACCAGTACCGTTTCCGGTATCCCCACCAGTACCTCCACCAAAATTATTACTACTACCAATAAATGGAGGAAATGGTAAAATTGGAGACCAAGTATTTTGACACACAGGTGCTTTTATTGTAAATCTGGGTAAATCTCCTGCTCCATTTAGTGAAACTGGACCAAGTATACCGTCCCAACTCATATATGCTTTTTTACTATAATCTAAAGCCATTTGTACCGAAGACTTACCCAAAGTTTCTGTTCCAACAACAGTTCGCTGATTATCTGTTGTAAAATTATAGATTTCACCTACTATTACTCTGTTTAAAGATGCTTTATTAGCATCTGGTTTTTGATCACCATCTATTTTCTTTTTAATAGTATTGTATCTATTGATTTTTCTATCAATTTTATTTTGTGATATTAGAGTATTTCTTAAAAATCTTAATTGTTCAATTTTATTTTTATTAATACTTTTTAGCTTATCTAGTACTGGTCTAGTAAGATTACCAAATTTGGGAGTATATGTTCTAAATTCTAATGTTGTAGTCATACCACCATGACCAAAGCTAAAATTAACCCCTGTTAAATTTGGTCCAGCGCCATTCATAGTATCTCCCAAACTCTGTATATCTGGTAATCCTGGAATAGTAACACTACCGGTTTCAGATCTTACTAGTCCAATTGCGGCATAATCCACAAGAAGATTTCCCATATTATTCATAGCTTCGATAGATCCTAATACCCAAGGAGCTAAATCTTGATTAACCTCAATATTAGTTCCTCCGTTACTAGTACTAAAATTTCTAGAAGCATATGGGCCATATGTTAAAATATTACTTCTCATAGGAATAACAGCTGCAGATGGTAAAAGAGCAGCCGCTTGAAATCCTCTATCATTAATAGATGTAGAATCCACACCCTTTTGAGCCTCTTCTAAATCAGAATAATTTATATTACCGCAAATGGTTTTAACTTCTGCAGGTTTATTTTTTTCTTCTCCTGGTGTATCTCCTTCTCCACTACCATAGCCATTTTCCTCATTCCCACCGTTACCATTTCCCCCACCCCCACTATTACCACCATTACCGGGTTGGGTTTGTTCTTTAGTTGCTTTAAGAGCACTTGAATAAAACATTAATGCGTTACCAATATCTTTTGAAGAAGCTCCTTCTGGTAATCCAGCAAAACATCCTTCGTTAAATTTAATAACAACATATGGCCTATTTTTAATCATAAAGATTTTTTCTTCAACATTAATTTTTATCCAACTAAATGATTTATTGGCACTCTTATCATAAAATGTGATAATATCTTCTTCAGAAATGCTAGATATATCTAATTTGCCATTACTCGCAATTCCAGCCATTATGTTGTTCCTCCTCCTGCTACGTAATTAGAGTCTTTATTCTCTGGCTTATCTCCATAATTTTGAGTAGATTCTTGATTCCCGCTTCCGCTAGGTGTAGGTACTGCGTTAAAAAAAGCAAAGCCTCCTAATCTATCATCTTCGGTTCTAAAAAAAGATAATTCTGGTTCCTTAAGTCCCAAAATCGGATAACCAGGCTCAACCCACCCGCCAGCATTAGTGGGTAAAGAAGAAAATATTTTTTCTCCATAATTATTTGTTAAATGAACACAAATTGTCTCATTTAAAGGACATATAAATTGTTTACCATAAAAAGTATCTCCTAAATTTTTTATAAAACTCCATATTTTATTTAGATCTCTGTCTATTGATGGTAAAGATAATGTAGTTTTATCTTTTGCAGGATTTTGGGCTCTATCTGTGGTGGATCTATTAGCAGCTGCTGCTGTAGCTCCTAATCCGTTTGCAGCTTCTTCTCCATTTTTAAGCATAGCCGCATTAGTATTAATAGATTCTGGCCAATTTTTCCTTATTGCCTCATTAAATGTTCCTGGTGTTTCAGAGCTAAAAGTACGATCAGTCCAAGCCTTATATGAAGCCATAGCACATCTTATGTCTAATTCTGATATAGTATAAGGACCATTATTAGGGAGTGGTTTATCTAGTGTAATATTAAGATTAGTTATTTTTTTATTTATCCAAAAACCACAAACATCATATCCTATTGGATATATTGGATACATAATTCCATTATACTCTTCTTCTCCAAAATAAAAATCAAAAATAGAAACACCAGCAAGATAGTGAACCTTTTCTCCAAAAATTACAGTTTTTGTATGTTCATTTCTAAGTTCTTGTCCATAACTAATATCTGTTGCTTTACCATTATATGAGTTTGTTATAGCGGCAAAACTATCTGGACTAGGATCTCTAAGATCTATAAAACTAAAACTAATAACATTATCATCTAAATTAACATAAAAATCTAAACCTAGAGCATCACAAATATTTTGAAGTAACTCTAATATTGTGATACTTGGTCCTGGTACTCTATAAAATTCTGGTAGTTGATCTACTCCGCTATTTCTTAGTGAATCAAAATCAATATAAAAATCATAATCTGTTGGTGAAGAAATAACCGGATTCATATTACTTAATGCGTCTACAATTTTTTTATATGGCATTCCTCTTTCATCGCTAAGAGATGTTCCAAAAAAGCTACAATCTCCATTTATTACTGTGCTTTCATAATAAGCATAAACATTAAAATAATTAGGAGCATAAATAGGCTCTCCTAAATATGAATCAATTATTATAATACAATTTTGTAAAAGCTGTCTTGGATCACTCATTTTAACATTGATTGTTTTTCCTGATCGTCCTTGAGTTTTTGTTAAATTAGTAATAATGCCACTAAAACTAAAATCGCCGGCTTGAAAATGAGCTGGCGCGCCGACATCAGCAAAAAAACTATCACCATCTTCACAGTCTTCAATTAAATCAACACTCATTGAACTTTCAGTAGCGCCCACCCCCAAAGTAGAATTAAATGATAATACTGTTGCTCCACAAAATTTTAAAACTGGTATATTTGGATCCTGATATGCCATAAAATATCCTTTTAATTAATAAAACATCCATTAGTATTACATATAAATGATTGTGATATAGTGAATGATCCTGTCATGGGATTTTTTGTATATTGTCTAGAGGTTAATATATATTTATCATATGGTAAAGGTAATGATATCGGAGAATGAGAAGATATATATCCAGTATCAAATTCATTTAATATAGAAAATTGTCTTGGTTGTCCATTGTCACTAAGATCTACTCCTGTTATAGTAACTGAAATTTTTGGTGCTGTAATAGTATTTAATTTTTGAAAAGTAGAAACACTATTACTATTAGGTATATCAAATATAGCATATACTTCTGTAGAAGGTGTTTTCTGAATAGATATTTCTCTATATTTTCTTCCACAAACGCTATTACTACTATATTCTACGCTATAATTAATAGTACCATTGATATAGTCATGTGTCAAGTTAAATGATATTGGACTAGGACCATAAGGCCTATTATCATCAGGAAAAGAATTATTATCTAAACCTAGTTTTTCATATGTTATTCCTAATACATCCTTAAATTCTACTTTAAGATCTCTTTTACCTGATAATCCAATACCACCACTATAATCATTTTGATCATAAAGTTTATCTAATAAAATTTTAGCATTATCATATTTAATATTTTTATTTAAACTATGTTTATTAATCAAAAAAGATCCACTAGAAGGCAATTCAAGACTATATTGTCTCCTAATTAAACCTCCAGGAACCAATCCTTCTATTGATCCATTTATTTTTAATAAAGTAGTTTTAACACCGCCATTATTTGTTATCTCTATACTTTTAGAAATTTTATGTTTTGTATTACTAGTACTATAATTATTATTTTCATCTCTTTTAACAATAGCTGAATATGATACAGAAAACGACCCTTCACTTTCTGAAAAATTAGTATTTATAGTCTCATTAAAGATACTATATTGAGTTGCTATAGTTTTTAATAGTCCTGATTCAGCTGGTATTGTCATCAAATCATTTAGATGTCCTGATGCTGAACAAGGTTGTTCGTCTTTAATATCTAAAACTTTATCAATTAAATTAATAATTTGATTATGTAATCTATCTTGAACAAAATTTTTGGCCTGCTCCCATCCTGGAATCATGGTAGTATTATCTTGATTATAATTATATGTATCTCTTCCAACAGCATTAATAGAATAATCAATAGTAAAACTAGTATTATCTATATTTGTAAAAACATCATTTTCATTTTTTATTTTAGCTATATCATAGAAATCATTTTCATTAAATTTAAAGCTCCAACTGTCATTAAAACTTTTAATTTTATATTTGGATATATCTAGTATACCTTGTTTATTATATGTATCTTCTGATAAAAAAGGAGACGCACAATTATCATTATCTTGTGCATTAAAATTTACATATTGAAATTCAATTGTTGCAGTATAGTTTGCAAAATGCATCCAGTTATTTGAAGAATCAGAAATATCAAAAGATTTTAATATTCCCCCTTTTGCTTCTAAGATAATATTATCGTGGTCTGTGATTTTTAATGTATTGCCATTTTGAATTAATATTTTACGAATTTGATGAGCATGATCTATTACTGATCCTATTCCAAACTGACCACTTGAATCATTATTAGATAAGTCTATTTCTGTAATCTGACCATTTAAACTTATAACATAATTATATCCAATAACAGTATCATTACTATATGCTAATTCTGTAGAAATATTTAATAATGGTACTGGTGTTATTCTTTCGGACCCATAAAACATTTTAATTGTTGGAGAATAAATTGGTGAGGACATTTTTATTAAACCTTTATTTATATTTTATTTAATATATATCACTTGTACATGTATATTCTATACTAAGAGAAAATGATCCATCTATTTGATTTTGACTATAATTTTCTCCTGTTTTTATCCATACTGTTGGATCTAAACTTGCAAGATCTGTATATATTTGTCCTATATTTGGAAAATATGAGCATAAATCTTGAATAGAGCAATGTTTATTTTCATAATTTGCTCCTTCTATAGAAATAGACATTGTTTTTGGAGTATAGCATCCTAATTTTTGTATTATTGGACCAGATCGTCTGCCAGGAATAACAAATTCATTTACTATAGGAGTAGGATCATTTTTTACTATACTAATATTTGTATATCCATAAGTTAATGACATATTAAGTTTAGAGTCATATTGTGCAGTATAGGAAACTGTGCCTTCATGATAGTTATGTTCTAATACAAAAGAAGACGGTCTTGCTGAACCTATTGGATCCTTAATTAAAAGGTTGCTTTTTGTAATATTATTATTATTCTTAAATTCTTCATTAAGATCACTATCATTTCCAATATAATATTTATATGAATTATAAGCATTATTGTATTTTGTTATATTAGGATCTTTTTTTAGAATAAATTGTCCATTTTTTGGTAATTCAAAATCATTTTTTCCATTATTTGCTATACTACCTTTAATTAATCCTTGAACATTACCTTGCACAGATATGCTAGTTGTATATTCGTTTCCATTATCTGATGTTGTTTGATTTATAGTAAAAGTATGAATAGCGCTACTATTACTATCATCAATGCTAGGATCTATACCTTTAATTGTAGCATTATAAGTTACTGAAAAAGAACCATCGCTTTCTGAAGTTTCACAGTCTATATTTTCATTAAAAATTAAATAAGTAATTGGGCTAGTAATTTTTTTATCAAATTCTTTAAAAATACTTAGACTATTTGCGGTTTTATATAAGTCATTAATTGATAAAGTAGCAGCACAACCATCGTTATTTTCACTGGAAATAGTTCCTATATTATCTACTAAACTAGTTATCTGATTATATAATCTATCCTGAATAAAGTTTTTAGCTTGTACCCATGCTGGGATTAATGTAGATTTGACATCATCATCATTAAAACTATAATAATTTTTACCAGTTGCTGATATGTTATATGTAACTTTAAAAATATTTTGGCTATATATATCATTTTCTATATTAAATGTCCATTTATCATTAAAACTTTTAACTTTATATTTTTGTAGATTTAATAAGTTTTCAGATAAAATAGGTCTAGGTTGATCATTATTAAATAAACTAGTATCACAACCAACTATACTATTATTTTTACATCCTAAAAAATCTACTTCATTAAATTCTATTTCTATAGAATATGGTGCAAAATTGTTCCACTTATTATCTGACTCATCAAATTTAATTGACTTAATTGTGGCCCCTTTAGCTTGTAATATTTTATTATCAGCATTATCATATAAAAATAGTGTTCCTCCATTAGTATTAAAAATTTTTCTAATATAATCAATATTAGTTAATATGTGAGAAATACCAGTAGAAAAAGTACCATCAGATTTTCTTGTATCAGCATATCCCTTTAGTGTTATATTATATGTGTATCCTATAACGCTATCATTAATATAATATATTTCTGGACTAATTGATAGTTGTGGAGCAGGAATGAGTCTTGTATTTGGGTCTCTGTCTTCAATAGATGTATTTTGATTACAATTTTCTTTACAATAAAACATTTTTGCTCGTTTATCATTATTGCTCATATTTTATATCCTTTTTATTTTACTATCCTATTTATAGTCTATTTAAGCTAATGTTGATGTTCTACTAGTTGGAATACTGGGGGAATCTCCTAATTGTCCTCCTGATTGGTGCCAAATTTTTTCCATTTTATTTTGTACAGCAAGATCTATTGTTTCTTGCATTTTTTCTTCTAATGCTTTAAATGCTTCAGCTCCACTAACTCTAACCTCTACTACACCATCATGAGACATTTTTATTTCAGATGGAATATTAATCTTAGATAATTGATCAACATATGAGCCAAATGAACTATTAAAGTCGGCTAAAATCTTTTTGGAAGCTTCATCTATTGTTAAATTATATGATGGAGATGGACCTCCTTGGTTTTGACCTTCGTTAGAAGATGGTGTTGCTGCTACATTTTGCTGAGATACTGTAGTGACTTGAGTCCCTGGAATTGGGCCAATAGCTGTTGGTGGTGGAGATGCAATACGACTACCAGATATTACATTTAATTGTGGTGGAACATTTATTGGGTTGTTTGGAGGTGTAGGTGCAACAACAGCAGCAGCAGCAGGTATATTAGCATTTTGTGGTTGTGTTCCATTATTAGGTTTTGTAGAAGAGGCTTCATTGTCTCTGTTAGCTTTTTCAGCAGCAGCAGCTCTCTGTTTTTCCCTAGCTTCGTCCATTAAAACTTGATCTCTTTCAGCTTTTTCCTGCTTGGTCATCATTTTTTCACGAACTTCTGGTCTGAATCTTGCTAAGTATGCTTGTCTTCTTTCTCTGCGAGCAGTTTCTGCTGCGGTAAGAGGTGTGTTAGGTTGGTTTTGAGCATTTTTTTGATATTCTGCTTTTTCCTGCTTGGTCATCATTTTTTCACGAACTTCTGGTCTGAATCTTGCTAAGTATGCTTGTCTTCTTTCTCTGCGAGCAGTTTCTGCTGCGGTAAGAGGTGTGTTAGGTTGGTTTTGAGCATTTTTTTGATATTCTGCTTTTTCCTGCTTGGTCATCATTTTTTCACGAACTTCTGGTCTGAATCTTGCTAAGTATGCTTGTCTTCTTTCTCTGCGAGCAGTTTCTGCTGCGGTAAGAGGTGTGCTAGGTTTGTTTTTAACTTTAGGCGTCATTGTCTCGAGCACCTGCTCCTGTGTTGGCATGGCGGTTAGCAGGGATGGATCAGCAGCAATAGGCGTCATTGTCTCGAGCACCTGATCCAGTGTTGGTATGGCGATCTGCGGGGGTTCATCAAGGACTTGACCAACACCAGCAATAGTAGCATTATTAACAATATCAGCAACAGAATTTTGTGATGCAGCAACAGGGTTAGCAGAAGCAGCTACTGTAGGTGTAACATCAGCATTAATAGTAGTAGCAGTATCAGCATAAGGAGTTTGTTGTTTGAACTCCTCCGGTGTTGGTATGGCGATCTGCGGGGGTTCATCAAGGACTTGTGCAACACCAGCACTAATAGCATTATTAACAATATCAGCAACAGAATTTTGTGATGCAGCAACAGGGTTAGCAGAAGCAGCTACTGTAGGTGTAACATCAGCATTAATAGTAGTAGCAGTATCAGCATAAGGAGTTTGTTGTTTGAACTCCTCCGGTGTTGGTATGGCGATCTGCGGGGGTTCATCAAGGACTTGTGCAACACCAGCACTAATAGCATTATTAACAATATCAGCAGAAGAATTTTGTGATGCAGTAACAGGGTTAGCAGAAGCAGCTACTGTAGGTGTAACATCAGCATTAATAGTAGTAGCAGTATCAGCATAAGGAGTTTGTTGTTTGAACTCCTCCGGTGTTGGTATGGCGATCTGCGGGGGTTCATCAAGGACTTGTGCAACACCAGCACTAATAGCATTATTAACAATATCAGCAGAAGAATTTTGTGATGCAGTAACAGGGTTAGCAGAAGCAGCTACTGTAGGTGTAACATCAGCATTAATAGTAGTAGCAGTATCAGCATAAGGATTTTGTGATGCAGCAACAGGGTTAGCAGAAGCAGCCATAGTGATCGGTCGAGCAACACCAGCATTATTAGCAGGTAATGATGGTGTTGATCCCCCGCTAGCAGCTACTGTAGGTGTAACAGAAAGATTATTTTCATTTTGTTTTTTAGTTTCAATTAAAGTTTGTAAAATATTTTCTAATACCTGCATGTATATTGGTTTACTTTCACCACCTAGACTTCCGTCTTTTTCTGTTTTAGCTTTTTCTGTAGCCTCAAGTTTTGACTGAGGTAAATTTGCCTTAAGAAATTGTTGTGCTTGCTCGAGCGCTATTGGTGATTTATCTGCGACACCTAACTTAAGATTACCGCCCTCAAGTTTTGACTGAGGTAAATTTGCCTTAAGAAATTGTTGTGCTTGCTCGAGCGCTATTGGTGATTTATCTGCGACACCTAACTTAAGATTACCGCCCTCAAGT
>Ga0214923_10002153_pt1 | contig 26719 bp, 23 predicted proteins | sample LL1510_MetaG_FD_177993 | JGI IMG/M metagenome (GOLD analysis project Ga0214923, IMG submission 177993) | Freshwater microbial communities from Lake Lanier, Atlanta, Georgia, United States - LL-1510 | ecosystem: Environmental > Aquatic > Freshwater > Lake | place: USA: Georgia | collected...
GCAATAGCAACCATAATACCCTCCACCAAGTATTTAATAGCTCTCTTGATAAACTCTGTGAAATCAAATCCGGCAGGCATTTTTGTTAAATATATTATACCCTACGAAAAAAATCAAAGAAAAATCAAAGAAAATTCAATATAATATTCTCCTCTAAAAATACTTAAACGATCTTGGACATTTATTCCTAAATGTCAAAAACAGGTTTTGAACGTAAAAATCTCCCCAATGGGAAACCGAATCCTAAATATATCGATGTCCTAGAGGAGGACGATCCCATCGCCGGTCAAAAATTCGCATGCATGTCTTTCATTTCTCCCGAAAAAATCTTACAAAAGCGCGAGACCTATTTGTTCGACCAATTCGTCCAACAATGGGACTTCAACAAGTCCATGACAAAATTCTTGGATTTTGTCCATTTTATCAGTTACAAATACAACTTAAATGTGGAAAAAGTCATCGCCGATCTCAATGAATTCTCCAACGAGGAGGAGACCAGGTTGAAGGCCTCATCTACCAAGGATGATTTCGCCACATTCTTGGATAAGAACGAAACGCGTTTGAACGAGCTCTTCCAAAAGGAAAATTCATTCCAAACTTCGACACGTGGTCTCAAGATTCGCGGCGTCTTCTCCACACAAGAGGAGGCAGAGATGCGATGTAAGAAATTGAGGGAGGGTGATCCTAATCACGATATTTTCGTCGGGCCCGTGGGTATCTGGGTTCCCTGGGACCCCGATGCCTACAAGACGGGTCGTATCGAATTCATGGAGGAGGAGCTCAACCAGCTTCATAGTGAGAAAATCAAGAATGAGAAGAAGGCCAAGGAAGAATTCGAACGTCGTGTCAAAGAGACCAAGCGCAAGGCAATTGATGATAATATCAAGTTGGCAGAGAAATCGGGTAATGTTTTGACACAAACCATCAACGAGGATGGAAACTTGATCGGTGTCCGCGAAACCGTGGATTTCGAGAGTCGCGAGGTAGCTGAAACGAAGAAGGGTGATGCGGCGGACATTCGCAGTGAGTTTTTGACCGAATCTGGATCTGAACCCACTGCATAATAATAAACCGATTTATCTGGTAAAAATATATTGACATTAGTATATATACTTCTATAATAATGTCAGCTACAACCGTTTTTAGTAGAACATCCGCAAAAAATAATCTTTTACAAGATGATCGATATATAGCAAAACAATCTTCAAATCGACGAGCTCTGCAAGCACTTGGTTATACATTATCCTCGTGTTCTGCGCCAGCAACTGCATTTACCTATACTCCTCCTGCAAATGTCACGAGTGCATCCAATCCTAACAGTAGTAGTATAGCAAAATTAAACGCGCAAAAGATGGATCGATATACCGCTACACAAACATCGAATCGAAATGCTTTACAAGCACTCGCTAATACAATTGGTGGATGTCCAGGTCCCATTCGTAACTATACTACACCTATTGTTCCCTGTGCTAATCAAAGTTTATTTGTGTAATGGGGCAATCAAAATGTCTTTTCACAATGGATACAATATCGTATTGACATAGAACTTTCCGGTGAAATATCGACCAAATCATCGACCACATAATGACGGCAATTTTTTTCCAAATATTCATTGATCAATGTCAAAATGCGATTCCACTCCGTATTTCTTTTATCCCTCGATATCGTTTCTAATGATGATTTTGCATGAACCATCATTCGAATTTGTGACTCATCTTCACTAGACATAGTCTTAGACATAGTTCCTGGATTATCGAGCACTTGATCCATTCTATGATATAAGGATGCATATATACCCTTATATCATTTTACAATACGTTCGTAGATATACTTTAGCCTTTTAGATTCTGTATTCTCTTCTACGCGATTCCTTAAGGTCTATCCACATTTTTGTATCCGCAAACTAAATATGTGTATGGATACAAAAACACGGATAGACCTTAAGGTCTCTCAAAAATGTAGATTGCACCAATTAGAATAATTTTCATTATACGCAACTCGGCAATGAATCTATGTTAAATATAGGTTGTGGATTCTCTAGATCTATATCTACCATAAATTGTCCGAAAAAAGGATAGTCCAATTGAGCCTGGGGTGTATGCGTATGCGAAGTGCGAGCAATCATTTTGTACATTTTAAAATTGGGGTATCGCTCTTCTCCGGACCGTTTGTATAATATGTTTTTCCCATTATCATCGGAACACCAGCGATTGATCGTTTGTTGCAATTCATCCCATTCGCTTGGGTCATCATCAATATCCATAATAAAATCAAAAATCGAACATCCTAGGCGACATAAATCAAATCCATAATTGGGGTCCAAACGAGGTTTGTCGCTATTCATAAATGGTTCGCAATTATATTGCGTAACTGCATCACCGCCAGGTGCAAAACTATCACTACAAAATAATTGTTTCTGGAAACGATAAATTCCGCGACCGAAATCTATGATTTTGAAAATTCGGCCGTATGTTGGAACGCGATATAATTTGTCCCCATATTTGTAAAACAAATATTCTTGGTCCGTATTCACATACATGACATTATTGGTATGTAGGTCGTTATGGGTAAAAGAAAACGCCTTTTGATAGGCGATCAGACTCATGACAATTTGGAAAAGCGCGCTCGCACCCAAATTCGCGTCGATTTGGTGATTCACAAATAATTCGTCCAAGGTTCCTGAGCACTTTTCCATACAGATCATTTGGACGGGAAAATCCTGAATGTAGGCGTATATTTCTTTAGACTCTGACTCTGAATCATAAGATTCGGAATCGCTAGATCCAGATCCAGATTCTAATTCGGAAGAACTACTGTAATTCAAATCACTATTTGAATGCGAACTTTCTGAAGAATCAGAACAAGAATCGGAATCTTCTTCTTGTCCAGATTCCTGTTTCGTATAAACCATTTCACATTCGTTACCTTTTTCGGTCATATTTATGTCCGAATATATATTCGTAGGTAGTAATAGATCAGTAACTGGATCCATTACCGAATCATCCGGAAAAATGGTCAAACGTGGTCGATTACGTCTCGATCCTTTAATATCATCCAGACCCGTGTCAGACCCCCCATCAACAAAAAACAATTTACCCACGTTTTCGTTGAAAAAATCGGACCCATGTAAATATTCATAATCATCGGAAACAGAAATGCGGTACTTTGACTGAATTCCCAAGAAAGACCCGTAAAAATGGACACCGTTGGGAAATCCATATTGTTCCATCAATTTACACGACAAATAGTTGAAAAAACAATCCACATACGAGGCATTATTTGGCGATAAAATCTTGGAATGGACGATTTCTTCTTTACTGTTTAATTGTGGTAGTTGTGTGTTTCGCGGGTCTTGGACTCCATATTTCCCAGTCATATATCGGTATGGATCCAATAATGGCGAGAATTTAACGAAAATAGGAACCTCTCGGACCTCATTCGAGTTCGCATTAAAAACATGTCGCAAATCTTGGATGCAATAATCATGGTTTAGCATAATACGATTATAATTTTGCTCATTCATTTCGAAAAAATTCCGGTAAATGGGATTATATAATTGGATATCGCGAATATCATAGGGATTATAGGTAGTAGTAACAGAATCCTCTAAATATTGCTCCCTTAAAATGGATAAATCGGGAAGAGATGTTTTACAATAATTTATTTGAAACATGATTCTAAAAAAACTGTATATGCTTATTCAACAGAAATTTCACGCGGATCAAACGTAGGTTTTTTATCACATGACAGGATATAACAGTTAGTAGTCATTTTTCCTAAATATGACACTGGAATTGAAAAAATTTGATATGAGATGGATTACATTTAAACCCGATGAAAATAAGGGTCCGGTTATTGTCATGATCGGTCGTCGTGATACAGGTAAGTCGTTTTTAGTTCGCGACCTCTTGTATCACCACCAAGATATTCCGATTGGGACGGTGATTTCAGGGACGGAAGCTGGAAATGGATTTTATGCGGAGCATGTCCCCAAATTATTCATTCATGAGGAATACAATACGGTTTTGATAGAGAATATTTTACGGCGACAGAAGACAGTTTTGAAACAGGTGAATAAAGATATTGCCACGTATAAACGATCCACAATCGATCCACGTGCCTTTGTAATCTTGGATGATTGTCTTTATGATGCCACCTGGTCACGTGATAAATTGATGAGACTGCTTTTCATGAATGGGCGTCACTGGAAGGTCATGTTAATTATTACTATGCAGTATCCTTTAGGCATTCCACCCAATCTGAGAACGAATATTGATTACGTATTTATTTTACGAGAGCCCTATTTGACTAATCGAAAACGTATTTGGGAGAATTATGCATCGATGTTTCCTACATTGGAGTCGTTTTGCTCGGTCATGGATCAGACGACGGAGAATTTCGAATGTTTGGTAATCAACAACAACGCGAAATCGAACAAATTATATGACCAGATTTTTTGGTACAAAGCAGAGACTCGACCCAATTTCCGTTTGGGATCGAAGGAATTCTGGGAAATTTCCAAGGGAATGGGGTCTGATGATGAGGATGAGGCTTATGATCCTTCTAAGGGAAAACGAAAGACGGGACAGACGATTAATGTGAAAAAGACGACGAATACGAAATGGTAATGCGGAGTGTAAATGCGGAGTGTAAATGCGGAGTGTAAATGCGGAGTGTAAATGCGGAGTGTAAATGCGGAGTGTAAATGCGGAGTGTAAATACGGAGTGTAAATAAAATTATCCATATGAAATAATTTTATTTTGGATCCTAAAATGCAGGGGCATCCGTAAAAATTTGCGTTGTCGCTGGATTCAAAACTTTGGTTTCAGTAACAACATTCATAAAATCGGATATCGAGTGATGAAAATAAAAAAAAATATATCCACCAGTTAGACATGCCACCAAAACCAGCAAAACATCTCGCACTACTTCCTTCATCGGTGGAAATAATCCATTGTTTTCCCCGGAAAAATATTTATATTCAACAAATTTACTGATGCAGTAAATAACCGTGATAATCACGGCCAAAAGAAAAACTTGTTCCATAACTTTTTATTCCCCTAAATAATAAAAAAGGCCGGTATTTTATGTCCATTTTTTACGCAGAAGTCAAACCCCTATATTTTCGATCCACGTCGTTGTATTGAACATGCGTCTTCAAATAAGCCGAATAAAACGTATGTTTTTTCGTATTCGAAACCGCATAAACATTTGCCAATTTTGCCATCATAAATAAAACATATGTAACAAAGGTCGAAGAGGTTTGATTATTCAAATAATACTGTTTTACGACAAACCCGCTCAAAACAACATTCAAAAAATAGAGACCCATCGAAAAATAACTAATCCTTTGGTAATATTGATCTATTTTGACGATTTTATCACGTTTATCATTTGGTAAAAGCGCCACTGCTTGAGCAACATCATCATCCTCATTTGGAACGTCACCATTTACATCCAAGTATTTGACCAACCGATTTTCACGAACGAGTTCAATATAATACAAAAACAAAAATGTCGCTAAATTCATAAAGTTGAAAACGAGTGTTACATTGTATAACATTTGTGAATCCCATATCATATTTTCATTTGCATCACAAACGCGTTCTGTATTGGGAATATCAGAACAATTTTGCGGAACAAATAATATCAGTAGAGAGCTCGTAATGGCACGATATAACTCCAGTAAAACAGTAAATGTAATTGAAACACGTTGGGTAAAATCTTGATCTATAAATTTGCCGCCTTTTGGTTGAAGTCTGTCCAAGATTTCTTTATACGATTCATGTTTTACTAATATGGGCTGTGAATCTTCAATTTGTTTTTTCGAATCCTCAACAAATTCGTCGGTTGTAGTTGTAATATTTTTTTCTATCTGTTCATCGAATTCGTTATAATCATCCAAATAGACAATCATTTCATTTTCTGACATAATTTGTTCATATAATTTATTCATATTTTTATGCAAAATATATAAAATACACATAAAAATATGCGAATATTCTAGAGTTCTTCAAAATCCAATACGGGATCTTCATTGAGTGGTACAGAAACCCGGGTAGATCCAGGTCCATCCAAGTCAAACACATCATCTAATCCCGCCAAATCGATAGAATCCATATGAATTTTGATACGATCCTCCTCCTCATCGTCACTGTCTTCTTCCATTTGTTTTCGCTCCAGTGCGCGTGAAACACTAATCGATTCCAGACGTTCCAAAGTCTTGGGTGCATCGACGCGCTCCTCGCGATTTTCTGTGTCCAAGACACTATCGAAATTATTAAAGGTGAGTTTTGTCGTTACGGGTTCATCATCAATATTTTTAATAGAAGGAACAACGGGAACATGGACCTCGGTGTCCTCCTCTTTACCCACATATGTATTTGTAACAGTGGTTGGCGCTGTTTTGGAATCACCATTTTCAGAGCCGGACATAACAGGTTCATTCACATGTTCAATAAAAACCTCCTCCTCATGCTCCTCATGTTCATCCATATATGCGCGAATAATGGATTCCGTAGGGACACTTTCGCGAATGGTCGTCAAAATACATTCTTGGACAATAAGTTCCAATTCACGCCCATTTTTCTGAACTTGTAAAGGACTAATGTTTTTCTCAAACAAATAGACATTGGTATAGACCTTACGTGCTACATGAATATATACCTTATGTATGAATGTGTCCAATTTTGGTATAGAAATATCGATTTTCTTTTGCTTGTTCCCTACCCGAATACAGGTCAAAACTTTGAGTTGAATAATATGAACACATGAAATCAAATCTTCTAAATAGTTACATCCGGACCGCTCAATGATTCTTTTTCGTTCTTCTTCCACAATGACGGAATTCCATTTAGGTACGCGGGACAGTAAATTCTGAAACGTCATCAAATATTTCCCCAATTCGTCGGCATCTTGGCACATTTTCCAAGATTCGTTAAAAATCGATCTAATTCCTTCGATCACAAGGGGGCTAAAAATGGATACTAAACGGCTACACCACTCATTTCGCGCCTCGTGCAAATTACTGATAACAAAATCGTCCATGATATCTATATATCTATAATAGTATGGTCATAGTAGAATCGCGGGTTTTGAACGAATTATGCATGTTTTATCACGGCTAGTGGAATTTTTGGATCGACAATTAATCTTTGCATATGACCCGTATAGGTTTGTATTTTATCATGTCCATTAATAACCGAAATAAGAGGTGCTATAATTACCATAGTATTAAGGCCCTTATTATGTTGAGCTAGCCATAATGTTATATCATTATAAATACCATAATAAGGTAATTGATCTTCGGTGAAAACAACGTTATTATTAATAATATCATTGTCACGTGCAACTACCCCACCAAAGACTTCGCCCGTTAATATCAACGCGTAATTTGGATCATTAAATGCGGGTAAAGATGTTTTTGGATATACAGGTACATTCGATGCGTCATATAGACCGATTTGATTATTATAAACAAACCCATAAATATACCCATTAAATTCACGACCTATGTAAAAATAAGAATAATTATTGTTAATATTTTCCGTATTGTTAAATGAAATAACTAATTTGCCATTGATAAATATATATATTTTACCCCCCTTTCTTGAAATAGCAAAATGATTCCATACATTCAAAAATGTATATTGAGCGGATGAAATACTTGTCGATGATTGTGGAGTTTTAAAATAAAACGTATTTGTACTTATATCGATATAACTGGTTAGATCCAAATAAGTAAATGCATATATATATTGGGAACCATTTTCAGTTATATATTGATGCCATTCTATGGTAAAATCGTTAGTATCTATATTCAATGCTTCATCATAAATATATAATGAGGATTCGATATCTGAATCAAAATACATACTTTTCGGGGTGGGTTCAAGTACCTCAATCTTTATCAAAATACCGCTCACATTATAATAATATGGACTATCGGGCGCAAAATCCACAGAAACCGTTTGTGATCCTAATACATCCATATATTGTGTCGGATTAGTAAAAAAGAAGGAGCCTGAAACTGGAGATCCATTTATATCAATGACAGATCCTCCGTTAATTTCAGAGCCTGATTCATTATCATTACCTGTTACTAATCGATGATATTGAATAATAGGAGTTGCAGTCGGTTTTGTTTCAATAATTGGAAGTGTGGCATGAACTACCTCAATATTAACAGAAATATCATAAACGGATGTATAATTTATAAAATCGACGGGTGCAAAATATGCGGTATATGTGTAAATTCCATAACCGTAATCGGAATTCGGAATAGTATCCGGAGATGTAAAATAAAAATTACCAGGAATAGAAGTGGAACCACCAACCAATGTAAGCGTTGAATTGGCGAGACTCTCTCCCAAATGAATATTGGATGCGGTCAATGTTCCAGTAATAATCGGAATGGTTACATAAGAATAATCTGGGGCGGTTCCATTGGTTAAAACACCAATATTGGATATATAGGTACCCAAGGTTCCAAGAAAAGAGCCTCCAGATAAGATAAGGCGATTTCTTGAATCTGATGGACTTGCATAAGTGGGTTTTGGAATTATAGTAGGAGGGTTTGTTATAGAATATCGCCCGACACCAACTGTCCATGTAAAACCATATATACGTCCTCCAAATGCAAAATCGACGGTTGGATTATTCTCATTTCCTATGGTTAAAAAATTGGATGAAAAATTGGAAAAACCGTAGTTATTAGGAACCGAAACCACCTGAGTATTATTAATAAAAAAGGATAAATTTGTTCCTGTACGTGAAATGGCGAAATATATCCATTTATCGTTAAAATCGTAGAGATTTGTAATTATACCATTAATCCCATTATAATCCCAAAAAAATTCTCCATCGGGGCCGACACTAATACCTATATTGATATATGGATAGGTTCCTACTTGAAAAATGGACGGTGTTGAATTTGCGTCGGTTTGATATTGTTGCCATTCTATGGTAAAATCTCCTCTCCCAATTTCTAAATATTCATTTTTATTTACCGGTAATGATAAATAACTTAACGCATTTCCTGAAAAAACTAAACTATAGGATGGATCTATGGGGGGACTCATTATATATTATATACATATATAATGAGTAATGATATGAATGTTAAGGTCTATCCGTGTTTTTGTATCCAAAAACACCCACCCTCTTTGAGAGACCTATATCCTTTACGGGATAAATGTATTTATGCACGGATGGATAATAAGTTATACATACGAATATTTTTACATCACGTTCGAATTTTGTCCAAAATAGCCAGGATTAGCAATTTCTCACAACGATATTCCCCTTTTATTTTTTGAAAATGGATCAACCATTCAGATTTTTGGTGGGGATCGATTGTACCCAACCCTTTATACCAATCCATCAAATCCAAACATGAAAATCCAGCCTCATATGTATCCGACGCAATATTTACCATGATGGATGGATCTTTGTTGCCATCGCCATTCAGTAATGGCAGAATCTTCGAATCCAACCACTGTTTCACCTCACCGTCATCATGACCCCCATATTTTTGCATCAAATTATATTGATGTAAATTCAGAATTTTACCACCAGCGTCGATATATTCTGGAACATAAATCTCACAAAAACGCGACAAAATGGGGTTCAACAATTTATGTTTATTTTCGACCACAATAAAAAAACGCGTATTATAGCTAAATAATTCTATGCAACGCCTCAGAGCGGATTGTGCGTCGATTGTCAAACTATCCGCATTAAATAGCACAATGGTTTTGAACGTAACACCCTGAGTCCCTTGGATATTCGTTTTGGCGAAAAATTTCAATTCGTCGCGGATAAATTTGATACCCTTACCATGTGCGCAATTGACAAACATAACATTGGTTTTCAATTTATGTTTATCCCCGCCGTAAATTTTATTGACAAATTCATATATAAGGGTCCTCTTACCTGTTCCTGAAGATCCATGAAAAAGAAGATGAGGAATACGGTTTGACTTATAAAACCCATCCAATTTTAGACGTATATTATCATGAAGTATCATAGTTATATATCACATTACATATTTTGTAAATAGTTTTATCACAATAATATAATATATACACAATGCCGTTTGATCTCGTATTTAGAATTAATACAGTACAAAAGTACTCACCTCCATTATCACATAGTTTAGATAAAGATTTATCTATCATTGATAAGAAATGCACATTAAAACATACAAGTCAAGATGCAACCGTTGTTAAAAATAAACGGCATCCGTTGTTGATGTCGGCATTAAAAGCAACACCTAATCCAGTACTTCCTCCATTAGCGGATTTAAGACCAAAACTTCCTCCAGTTTATAATCAAGGAAATATTGGAAGTTGTACTGCGAATGCCTTATGTGCTGCATATCAAATGTTAGATAACACAATCGGAAATCCATCGCGTCTTTTTCTGTATTATAATGAACGAAAAATAGAAAATTCTATTAATCAAGATGATGGAGCCGAATTATACAGTGGTATAACATCTCTTGTTCAAAATGGTGTTTGTAGTGAGGCAATATGGCCATATGTAGAATCTAAGTTTAAAATCGCACCATCAAGTTCCGCTTACACCCAAGCTCTTCAACATAAAGTAGTAAAGGATCACTCGATACCAAATACTATTATTGCAATGAAAACTGTTTTGGCATCAGGACTTCCCTTTTCGACAGGACTTGCCATTTTCGATTCGTTTTTAACATCTTTTGTTGCAACAACTGGAATGGTTCCTATGCCTGATCAAATAAATGAAACGGATAATGGAGGTCATGCGGTATTAGTTTGCGGGTACAATGATAATATTCAATGGTATAAATCTACCGTAAAAATATTAAAAGACGGTACAGGTCAAATGACTTTGACAACAAATACGAGTCAAAAAGGTTGTTGGATTGTGCGTAATAGTTGGGGTGGATCGTGGGGTGCAAAAGGTTATTTTTATTTACCATATCCCTATTTGTTAGATCCTAATTTATACATAAGTTATCAATGGGTTATTGATAATGTTTCAATAACAAAATCAAAATTGGCATCAATTGCATTGACGCCTCAACAACCCGAACCATCCCAGACACAACAAGGATCACAATTTAATTTTGCTTTACGTTCCACAAATAAACGGCAACCCATGTTACACTCATCAATATCATTGGCGCCCCCACCCCCACAACCAGACCAAATACAAACACAGTCACAACAAGGAACACAATATAATTTTGCTTTAACCAGACCCACGTTAAAAACGCCTATGTTATTACTAACTAGTGAAGGTGGGTGTAGTAGTTGCGGTGGTGCCAAATAATGATCGAGGTCTCGTGAAGCTTGCTCGTGTTTTTGTATCCATACACATATTTAGTTTGCGGATACAAAAACACCCACCCTCTTTGAGAGACCTAAAGCCGAGGGATAAATGTATTCCCAGATGTAAATCAATGCTATTATGCTAATAAAATAAATTGTTTTACATATAATTTATTTTATAGTTTATGGAAATAAAACCATAGATCAAGGCATTTTTACGACGTTTCGCATTTGTTGTGTTTGAACATAGCGTTCTGAATGAATACATCTTCTGCGTAAATTACACCGCAAACACGCAATAACTACATTATCTCGATTATGGCCAAATTTATTATCTAACCGTTCCAACGACCATTGTTTGGATTCGCGAACATATTCATACAAAAGCAAAACATCCTCTTTACAATAATAACAAATCAATTCCGAGGTTTCAAACAAAGATAGGACATCGGATTCTGTTACGAATTTTTCTTGGCAAAACAGCGATTTTTCACGATCCTGGGACTTATACCCCGATATTTTCCCCCGGATTTGCTGTTTTACAAAATCCACGGTTTCTGATGAGGGTTCTTGATCAAGTAAAAGCGTCCGTTGATAAGATGGCGACAATTCGATCTCCGTAAAATTCCATTTTTTTGATTCGGTAATGACGCGTTTTACCGGTTCTTTGCGTAAAGCTACATTCTTGGATTTGGGTTTAGGTTCTTGTAAAATCACGATCCGATTTTGTTTTTCCAAATCCATTTAGAGATACAGAGATTATATTTATACACAATCGCAATAAAAAATATTACGAGCAACTTTTTATGTTGGATTTCTTGAAAACTAAATTTGACCAACCTTATGTAAAAACGGTGGCATATTATGCAAAAATGTATATATTATGGATTTTCATACATTATCTTGCATCCCATGTATATTCTACTTATTGCACACCCAAGACATTTTTAGGATTTTTAATGTCGTCCTTTCTCACAAAAACACCGCATTGTATAGCAGCGAGGTGGATTATTGTCAATGGAGCGATGATTATTGATAATATGTGGATTTTGATTGGTGTAACGGCGGTGCCCTGTTTAATAAATCAAATGATTATTCAAACAACTGCGTCGGTTTCTACTCCTCCGGTTCAATAACAATGGTTTGATCATTTTTACAATTTTTATCATCCACATCTAAATCCGCTCGATCCAATTTTACCAAACGAATGTAATGATAATAAGATAGCTAGAAAAAGAATATCACATAATAGGAAACAAAAAAAGAATAACCGGAAATGTAACAGAAGAAAATATTATATTGTTTTTATGTGTAAAAATAATATAAAATATAAAATATAAAATATAAAATATAATATGAACATACTAGATTTCAATGCATATGTTTTTGATTTAGACGGTGTTATTATAAATTCAGAAAAAATTCATTATAATTGTTATAAAAAAGCATTAAAAGATGTAATAGATTATGATTTAACATGGATCGATTATTGTAAAATTCATCATTCTATAGATAATTCATTTGACATTATGTTCAAAAATGAATATGAAAAAATATATAAATGCAAGAGTGATTATTATAAAAATGAAATATCAAATATTGAATTAGTTAAAGGTTTTGATGATTTTTTTTCAATATTGTTGAAGCGTGGAAAATGCATTTGTATAGTGACGGATTCATCTCATGAAACAGTTAATTTAATTATTCATAAATTTTCATTTTTAAAAAAATGCAGTGTTATAATTACTAGGGAAGATGTTGATAAAAGAAAACCGGATAGTTCTTGCTATATAAAACTGATTCAAAAAATAATTAATCACGTTAAACTTCACGAAATTTTAGTATTTGAAGATTCTTATAAAGGATGGGTTTCTGCATCTAACGTTATATATAATTGTATTCTGGTCAATGATAATACATATTATTATTATGAAAAAATAAATTCTAAAAATTGCATTACAAATTTTGAAAAAATATTAGAATATAGGTTTAAAACAAGATTCAATTATTTACCATTCTATATTTCTTCAAAAACAATTCATCGTGAAAAATGGATTGAAATGAGAGAATATTTTCCTATTGTAGCAGGTTGGATAGATATAAATAAAAATAAGAATGAAATAAACGACAATGATAAAAAAACAATATGTGATATCATACAAAATGATATATCAGAATCTGACTTTGGAATACTTTATTTGGAAAATGGTGAAAAAGACCATATCGGTTCATTAATTGAAATTGGATTATTATTGTCAAACTCAAAGAAAATATATGTATGTGGAAATAATATTTTTAAGGGAGAAGTACTATTTAATTTTGATAATTTATTTGATTTTTCATATTCAGAAAATTTTGACTTAATTTCTGTTTTTAAAGATATTCAATATAATGTAAATGACGACTATAATTATTTTAAAGAGAATGTAAATAAAAAAATATATTCAAAAGCAATTATAAGCAAAGCGTCAAATGATATTTTAGATTATGTTGTAATTTGTGCATCAGGAAAAGGCACTAGATTACTTCCAATAACAAAAAATATTCCAAAATTACTAGTCAATGTCGATAACGAAAATATCTTGGAAAAAATCATAAATTATTGGAAAAAATATTCAAAAAAATTTGTTATTATTATAGATTCTGAATATAATATAATAGTAGATTTCTATTTAAAATTATTTGATATTCAATATGAAATTATAAATGTTGATTGTAATAATGGAGAAGAAAACAGTTATACTTTAAATATGTCATTAAAAGATGATAAATTTATTAATAAAAAAGTTTTAATAACATGGTGTGACATTTTTCCAGTAACAACCATTTCCGAAAATTTATTTGATGATAAAAATATAATTTTCACATATAAAAATTATGGAAGATATGATGCTCATAATAACAATATTATTAAAAAACCATATGGTAATATAATTGGTATTTATTACATTTCATCATTCAAAAAACTTAACATTTTTGAACCAAAAATGGATATATGTGATTGTTATAAAAAAAATTTTGGGGACTTCAATACATATGAAATTGAAAATCTTGTTGATATTGGGGATTATTCAAAATTATGTGAAATTGTACATAAAAAAAACAATTTATATAATACAAGATATTTTAATAAATTAATTGATTTACAAAACGATATTATTCAAAAAGAGGCCACTTGCCTCTATGGTGAAAAAATAATTTCATATGAAATGTTATTTTATAAATATCACAATTTGAATAATATTCCAGAAATTATATATTTTGGTGAAAATTATTTTAAAATGAAAAAAATATTAAATGCAAAACCTGCCATAGAAGTGTTCAACAATTGTAATATTGTGGAACAAAGGGACTTCATGAAAAATATAATAAATAATATAGATAAAATTCATAAAGTAGAAATTAGCGATATATCTATAAACAATTTATTAATTGATTTAAGAATTGAATTTTATGACAAAGTTTTAAAGAGAATTGAAAATATAAATAACTTATTATCATATTTTAACCAAATAAAGACCGTAAATAATAAAACTATCATACGTGACCATGTATATATAATAAACGATATATACAGAAAAATAAAAAATTATTATATTGAAAGAAATGCAAAAACAAAATATAATACAATTCATGGGGACCCACACATGTCAAATATTTTAGTGGATGAAAATAATAAAATATGGTTTATTGATCCTAGAGGCTATTTTGGAAATACCAAATTGTTTGGTCTCAAAGAATACGACATGAGTAAAATAATTTATTCACTGAGCGGTTTTGATGAAATTAATAGTAATAACAAACATTTTTTTATAATAAATGAAAATCAAAACATTGATGTAAATATAAATAATAATATGGATAACTATCTGGATTTATTTTTGGAATATGATAGAGATATTTTATTATGTATGACAATTTTGCATTGGTTTGGATTAACAGATTATTCCAAAAACAATATTCACAAATGCGTATCTTCGTATTACTATGGAATTTATTTATATCATAATTACTTTTTATAAAAAAGATAATAAGTAATATATTTATTAATAATATATACATTAATGAATATATTATTAACAGGTGCTGCTGGTTTTGTTGGATCTAATGTTTTTAATGAACTAAATGACGGGTGTAATAAAATAACTGTTATAGATAACCTTAAAACTGGATACATTTCAAATTTGCCACAAGACGTAAATTTTATAAATATGGATTGTTCAGACGAAAAACTATTGAAATTAAATAATTACTACGATTGTATTATTCATATTGCGGGACAAGCCAGCAAAGAAGGCAGTTTTAATGATGTATTTTATGATTTTAATTCAAATGCAAAATCAACATTAGTATTATTAGAATATGCTAAAAGAACAAATTGCAAACGAATTATTTTTATAAGCACAGTTTGCGTATATGGGGGAACTTCAAATCCTGGAATTTATAACGAGAATAGTGATATATGTTATGACACATTCTACTCAATACATAAACATACTAGTGAAAAATATTTATATTTATATAAAAAACATTATGATATTGATTTTACAATTTTTCGCTTATTCACATGTTATGGACCCGGTCAAGATTTAACAAATATGTCGAAAGGTATGGTTAGCATTTATTTGAGTCAATTTTTAAATAAAAATCCTAATGTTGTTATTAAGGGTGAATTAACTAGATACAGAGATTTTATTTATGTTAAAGATGTTGCATTTATTATAAAAGATGCTATAAATAATAAATTATTTTTCAACGATGTTTTTAATTTAGGTTCAGGCGTTAAAACTAGCATTCACGAACTTTTGAATATTATAATGAAGGAAGGGAATTTTGATAAAAACATAATTGTTGAAAAAGAAATAATCGGCGATATGATGGGTTGCGTTTCTGATAATTCCAAACTAAAAAATATTTATAAAAATAATTTTGAATTTACTAGCTTAAATCACGGAATACGCGAAATGATAAAGTTTTACAAAGCGGAATAAAAATTGTCTAGACTTTTTACTAAAAGTTTTACATTATTTACATTAAATAACATTTTAGGATTATGTATATTTGGGTACATAAATGGATAACCAAAACATATCGCAATTATATCAATGCTTGAATGCATAACAAGTAGCATTGGGCCACTATCTGCTCCAATAAATATGTCAGAATCATCGCAAACGTTTATAAAATTATCTAAATCTGGTCTATTTTTTATTCTTACTGTGCAATCAATAATATTTGGGTGGTTGGGTAATTCAACCGGAATCAAGTCTTGAAATACATTACATATTTTGTTATTTTTAATACAGTAATCGAACAAACTATTATAATACATTTGAGGTAAATTTCTGCCAGGCCATTTGTTTGTATTTCTTATCCATACAGTTATTTTGTTTCTTTTTATGGTGTCTCTGGGATTTTTTTCTATAAAATTCAAATTCTTCAAAAATGAATAATTGTTCAAATTATTAATAAAAATATCTTCGTTGTTTATTCTATATAAGGATATATTATTTTTACCAAATTTATTAATAAAATTTGACCCGTCTACATGCAAAGTATAAAATATATTTTTGTAATTCATTTTTAATAAAATATCTTCGTATTTTTTACTGTGTAACCCTCTTATGTAACATAAATCCCAACCATCATTTCCAGAGTAAGAGTTTGATGGCACAAGAGAATTCACGTGATTATCAGAATTATGCGAATTATCTTCAACATTGTTTGATATTGTTGATAAAAATTCAACATCGTTTATCTCTATCACATGATCACATAGTTTTTCCAAAAACACTTTATTTCCCTTAAATATAATGCCAATGCAAATTGTATTTTCTTTTTTAATAGAATTAAAAAAGTTATTAACCAAACTATTATATACTAACGTGCGAATTCCATATTCGCCATCTATATATGAAACAAATGCATAATCACCGTATATTTCTCTCAATTGTAATAACAGTTTTTCAATTTCATATTCGTCATTTGAAACTGTATAAATCATGCTTAAATATTGTATATATATATAGATATAATATTTTATTAAAATTATAAACGAATAAAAAGTAATCAAAGTGCTTCAACGAGGACTTATAACCAACATTTATGCGGGCATGAAAAGACCCAACTTTGAACCTCTTTTTGTTAGCACTTTTTGTGCAAACTTAAGGTCTATCCGTGTTTTTGTATCCATACACATATTTAGTTTGCGGATACAAAACACCCACCCTCTTTGAGAGACCTAAAACCCGGGGATAAATGTATTTATCCCCGAGTGTAGATTCAACGATTTCGATCTCTTTTTAGCAATCCGATGTTCATAACCCGTTTCACGTTCCCGTAAAATTGTGTTCCATATTTCCGAAATCTTGGGTTGCGCCATTTTGAACCAGGCCCGATTTCTTTCCACTAAAATACATGATAATTCTCGCAACCCCCAATATTGCGTTTCATAGAGAACCCACTGATTTTGACTTCTCATATTTTGGCGTGTTTCTTGAATCCATTTTTCAATTTCTTCGCGGCTCCCCGAAATCCCCATTTCTATAGGCATATAAACGTATTTGGGCTGCTGATTTGCCAGATTTAAATCGACAAAATAGAGAATCACCCCCTTGTAACCAAATGCGGGGACGGGATCTAATGCTTGGTAAAACGTATCCGCGTCGGGATATTGTTCAAATTTGGTTTCCAAGAAATCACATTCGTCTAAATCGCATACTTCCAATTGTATCTGCATTTGAATCCAATACGCTTTGGATGGAATACCGTCAATTTCTCGATTGACGATATTTTTCACTTCTACCATTCTCCCAAAACGTTCGGTTGGAGTCGCCGAAATTACGATCCCATCTGGTGATGCGCCAATATACGGATAAACTGGGTGTTGAATACAGCCAAACTCTGTGCTTACAGTTGTGCAAAACATATCTTGATATACCGCCACTGATACGGGCTCATATTTCTGACCCCAATGTAGTGGCGATTGTGTATTTATATGAGTAGAATTATTCGCCACCGCGTTTTGATCCAGAGGTTGGCATTTCTCATAAATAAGACTGTTTTGCTGAGATTCTGAACCGAAAACTTTGGATAAATTGCTGGCGGTTATTAGTCCATGACGGAATTCATACCACTCGGGTGTTCGCTGGGTTTGTTGTGGTAGAGATTGGAGATGAGTGATCTTTTGCATAAGTTGGTCTTGAACTTGGTTCATGGCCTGGACATCGGGAGATGGACATGATCGAAAGGATGTTTTATGTTGTCGAATTGGATAGGCGGTGATCCATGCAAAATAATGTTCGACAATTTGTGAGACAAATTCGGAAATATCGTCGAAATCGTCCTGGTCGCATAAATCCAATGATTCATACATGTCAAACAATGTATTTTCAACATGTTCCAAGATATTTTTATGGAAATTCGGATCCGCCATTTCCAAGATATTTTCGCGTATATATTCGTCGGTTAATTCGTATATAGTAGATTCTATTTCTACCATTTGATCGGAATCCAAAGTTTCTAGGAATGGGGTACAACTAGATGATGTATTGTTCGATAATTCACTTTCTACGTCCGACATTTTATGTGTAAATGGTTTTGTTTTATACAACAAAATCATTTTATTATTTTATATCAATTTTATCCATATCTACATACGTTTTAGCGGTAGGTAGATATGGTTTTTTCAATAGAAATGTTTTGTTTAGTGATTTATTATATTTTATTCAATGCTATTATGCTAATAAAATAAATTGTTTTATACGTAATTTATTTTATAATGTGGAAATAAAACCAGATCTACCTAATCATAATACGTTTTAGCGGTAGGTAGATATGGTTTTTTTCAATAGAAATGTTTTGTTTAGTGATTTATTATATTTTATTCAATGCTATTATGCTAATAAAATAAATTCCTTTATACGTAATTTATTTTATAATGTGGAAATAAAACCAGATCTACCTAATCATATATCGGAATCAATTGTAGAACTTGTTGTATTACGTTTTGGGGTCAATGATTTTAATGTGGAAACGCGTTTGGAATCCATTATACGAAGCGTAAAATTCTTTTTATCGGTGTTAAAAAAAAGTGCCGGTATTGACATAATTTCATTCCCTTCTTTTTCGTAAATTACATCCTTGGTTTTTTGTAATTTTCCCTTGTCCAAGCATTCTACGAAAAATGCCTTGAGATTTTTGATTTCTTTTACAGGAAGTCCATTTTCACGCCCATATTTTTCTGCAAAACTATGTAATTTTTGTATTTTGACCGTTTTATCTAATTTGTTCCATGTATCGTTTTTATTATTCTGTTTTTCTTTTTCCAAGATCTTATCGATTGAATCGACTGTACTATGTGACGACGGAGTTATTGTTGTAGCTGACGATGACGGAAGCATTATTATTCGATTGTTTCTTTATACCTATTCAAATGATGTATTTATCTTGTTTTGCTAATATATCTAAAATATCCAATATCTAATATCTCGCATCTAATATCTCGCATCTAATATCTCGCATCTAATATCTCGCATCTAATATCTCGCATCTAATATCTCGCATCTAATATCTAGACCACTGTTTCACATTAAATCCGTTCATATTATTCGTCGCCATTTGTTGTAATTTATTTACAATATTCATCTTGGCGTTATTCTGTGTAGCAACATCATATGAAGGATTTATGGACGAAGATGTGGGGGGTATAAAATTGCCACTCCAATTGGAAGGTTGTGCGGGTTTTTTACCATAACAATTCGCTCCGAATCTAACATTTGGATTCGCAATGTATCCGCCATTTATACCTGGACGTCCGCACGCATTCTTGGTTTTATTATCATTTTGTAGGCTCGACCATGTCGATTTTTGAGTAGGAAAAAACGCCATTTGATCTTTCGACCATCCATAATTACACCATTCGGCACCTCCATTATAGGCACCTTCGATTTGATCATAATTGGCCAAATCCGCTCCAAATAAATTACATATGGCCTGAGCTTCCTTGTATGTATAAATATTATTACCTATGTTGAACACTTGATTGTCACTGGTTGATGGTTGATCTTGCTGGGTTGGAATAGTGGGTGTTTGTACTGGTGTAACCACTGTCGTAACTGCAGGTGTAGCCAGAGTTAATGGTCCCGAAGATGGAGATCCAGTAATATCACTTGTTAGTTTATCTAAACCATTACGCATAGAATTAAATATACCGGCACTAGGCGTTGATGCAGGTGTATTTGTGCTAAATCCAGGCATTGTTTCCAAATACATGACGAATTTATTGTTTAACAAAATATCGACGATTTGGATACCCAAGACATATTTAAAGAAGAAGATGATGACAAATATCAAATATACAATCCATATTTTATTTTCAACCAATGCTACAAAAAAAGGTTTCAAATCGGGTTCCATTGGAACGCGTAAAATATATACTATAATAAAAAATGCAATCGTAAAAAATACCAATTCTAATAGTGTATAAGGGTCATTGAAAAATTGGTAACACTGCTCGAGTATATATCCCAATATGTTCTCGGAAGAAGTCATATGTTTATAAATATAAATAACGCCGAATATCAACAGAATAAGACAGATAAAATCAATGGTTCGACTATATGTCAATAACCCAGCGCTTTCTGTAGAAATATTGCGTGGTCGATAAAGACCTTGGACAAAGGTAATGATGAAATAAATAAAGAGAATCCAAAAAACGATAGTTACAGTTGTCGCATTTACTATAAATTCTCCGGCATTTTTGAAAAATTGTTCGGCATCATTTGTTGAAGGTGTTACCGCAGGTGTAACCGAAGGACTAGGAATAGGAGCTACCGAAGGAGCAGGAACAGGAGCTACCGAAGGAGCAGGAACAGGAGCTACCGAAGGAGCAGGAACAGGAGCTACTGCTGGCGCTACAGAAGGAGATGGAGTTGCCACAGGTGTTACATTTGTATTAGGTGATGGAGATGGTGATGACATCCGTATATTATAATCAATAATAGTAATTATAATATAATTAGTTATTTTTTCCGGTAAAACAAGCAATATGCCCTAGGTGTAACAATATGTTTTTCTGTAACTCCTTTCTCTACATTTGAATCATTATAGTGAATCCATTCTCCCGAAGAATTTTTAACAAAAGCTGTATAATGTCCGCCCATCGGGCCACCGGAATGATTACATACTCCGTATAAATCATAAATATATTGTTTGGCATTATATCCACTCACATATTTCGACAAATCCAGCGATTCAAAAGGAAAATCGATCAAATCCTGTTTTTTACGAGATCCATCACCAGTAAATCGTTTCAATGTAATGACTAAAATCTTGGGAAAATTCCAAAAAGTAATTTGTTTTTTTACTGATTCCTTTTGTCCAGTTTTTTCGTTAAACCATGCATTATCACCTTCCATTGTTTCATATTTTGTAAATGCATCTAAACAATCATATAATGATGCATTCGCGTGAGGTATCTCTAAATCTAACATAAAAAAAGTCTCGGGTTTGGCACTATGTACTTTAATCTGTTCCATATCCATAATTTGACTCACGTAAATACCGTAAAACATTTCCATAATTTCTGAATATTCGCGTGAATACGTTTGTTGTAACATTTTATAGCATTCTGTAGCCAAAATATCCATATTATTTTGCGTGGTACCTAATATTTTCATTGTAACGGGGCGTGAAATACTATTATGAATACTATCAATCATAAAGAGAAGGAACTCGGGTAAATCGTTTTGTGCCCATCCAGTAAAAAGATCGCGGCCTTTTTTCATAGCTAATTGTTGAACATGATGAACAAATCGATTTGGCGAAACAATGCCATTCTGACTCCACATAACATTTCGCAAATTATTCCATTCATTTAAGATTACCACATCGGGAACAGCGTCCTCTTGTTTTATAAGTCTCGAACATTTTTGTGTTTCCAAATATTCGTTTAATTCATAACTATGGCTCAAAACTTGAATACATGAATTTAAAAAACACGTATTTCCTAAATTCACTAATCCGGTGTATCCTTTTCCGGCATACCTATCGTTGTTATCCGTTTCACTATTTTCATGGGATTTTGCCATTTTAGTGAGATTATATTTGTGGTTGAATAATATATAGAGAAGTAACGTAACCTTTATATTATTATGAATAACCATGTCCAAGATTTGCAAAATATATTGAATGATTATTTGAATATTAATTTGAATACGAGTACGACTACAGGAACAGGAACAAATCCAATTGGCTGGGAAAATGTTTTACGAAATACGATTCGTCAAACAATGACTCAACCCATTCGTTCGAATCCTAGGAGAGGTTCTTATAGAGAACAATCGACCCCAGTATCGCAAGGACATATTTTACGTATGCGCGAATTAGATGTATTGGATACAATTATGTACGACAATTATCGGATTGTTCGTGATTATAATTATAATATTCAAATGGCGTTAAATATTATTGGACGAAATCGATCAAACAATCATAATGTCGAACCTTATCCTGTTCCGCCTATACCAGATCCAACTCCCTCAAATTCACCTGATGATACGCCTTCACTTTTGTTTTCCTATGTATTTACACCGGCGGCACATTTAGCAACACAAACAACGTCAGAATCCGCAACTACCTTATTGACACGTGAAGAAATCTCGAGAACTACACGCACTTATGGTTACACTGAGGATATGATTATTGAAGATGGAGATGAAAATGCTAATCGCTGCCCAATTACATTAGATAATTTTCAAATTGGCGATGTAATATGCGAAATACGCGGATGTGGTCATATTTTTAAACGCCCAAGCTTGATGAATTGGCTTCGCCGAAATTCACGATGTCCCATGTGTAGATATGAATTACGAAATTATTTGAATTCTGGATCACCACCTGAACCAACCAACGATTCATTCAACGAAACTACGGAAGAAACTGAAACACTTAATGGTATAAACGATTCATCGAACGTGAATATTCCCACAGTGACGGACAATCCTCATCTATCATCCTATTCTTATACGTATCTATCATCCAATAGTCAAAATAGTAACGGGACGGCCAATAGCACACGCAGAAGAAATACATCGAACGCGAACGCTGGCGATTCCATTATGCGTCTATTACAAACAGTTATGAGATCAGATGAAGTAAGTTCATCATTAAGAACGCTGTTTGACATATCCGCAAATCAAATATACGAATTCGATTTTCCACTTCCATCGGCATTATAATTTTATCAAATAAAATTGATTTTTTGGGTTTCAAACAACCAATCAACCAATCAAACAAAAATGACAACAATATATCAAAGAATTCATCTTTTACCTCAATATGTCCAAGATACTATTTGGAGTTTCAATGTAGAAGATCACCCAAAATCAACGAGAAATATATCCGACGAATTTTATAGAAATCAACATCTATATTGTATGAAATGCATGAATGATATATACATCAAAGACCTCGTCGATAAAAATGATCTATCTAGTTTTTCCGCCGAATATTTCTTTAAACGAAATGGACATTGCGATTCTTATGGTTTAATTTGCGAAAACGATTGTCAAGGTAATTATCGTAGAAGATTATGGGATAGATTTGATGATATTAAATATCATAGAATGAATTATTATGCATATTGGTATAGACGAATGGACATTGATAATCAAGATCAAGATTATTAGAAACGTTAGAAACATATTTTGCGCGATTACGCACTATTTTTTCGAAAAGAATCCTGTGATTTCTTGGACGCCGTTTTGCCGATTTTGAATATCCGTCAAGAATTTGTCAAACAGCATTGTTTTTATTTTGGCGGAACAATATTTTTCCTTTTTTTTCATGAATATCTCCAGATTTCCACCCAGTTCTTTTTCCATTTTCACCATCTCTTTCCGGAAAGCATTAATTGACGCCGTCTTTTTCTGTTTTTCCCATATTTGTTCCAATGCTAGACCGAAAAGTTGTTGTAAAGGTTTCATCAACTGGTTTGTAATATAATGTGTATAATCTACTTTCATCCCATTTTCCAAGATAAACTCGGGTGTCTCGATTTTGTCGCCCATGAGGGCTTTTCGATCGGTATTCACGATAAAGACGAATTTCATTCGATCCCCCGGTTTCGGTTTATTCCCCGGATCTCGTTTCCCGATCCTATCCGCCAAAACCCAATGTCCAATTTGCATTGGGTTTTTGTAATCACTTCGCAGGGCCTTGGTAATCGTCAATTTATCCATGGGCACCGTTCCTTCGATCAAATTTTTCAGAGATTGATTCAAATAATCGATGGCTTTCTGGATATTGTTTTCCTTCATGAGAATATTGAGAATTTCGCCATAGGTATCCTTCAAATAATCGCACGAATCGCGGCGTTTCAACGATAACCCCATATATTTCATTTTACCCTTATTGGCGTCGGTTTCGTATAACATTCCCACATAACGTTTTTCGATAATAGGATAAAGGGCATCAGAGTTTTTTCATAAGTGAGTTCCATCGGCGATTTCAAGAATTGCGTACAAAGATTCGCCACATCTTGGGCGATTTCGATTGTCATCTCGAGTGCGGGTTTTCCACGGACTTTTTCTCCTGTTTCCGGATTTTCCAGGTTAAATGTGAAGAATACCGAATCGGTGTTATGGACAATCATATTTCCTATACCCGCGGCAAAATGATGGTTGGCCGTAGTCAAATCATAGACATATCCTTGATATGGTATTTTTGACATATGGATGATGGACCCTTGATCGCCCCCAGATCCATGGCAAAAGTTCAACGTATCAATTCCTGTAAAACGAATCGCCAAGCCATTGGTTTGTGCATAATAACATTGTTTTGCCAATTTCAGATGAGATTCAGGTGAATCGATTTTACGAGGTTCGAATGACCCACTTGAAGTAAAATGCGAGTCTGTATTTATTCCAACGGTTTCGGGTGGGTGGTGCAAAAGTTCGGTTCCTACAGAAACATTTTTTGGTGAAATTTCTAGACCCGCGGGTGTCAAAAGCGAATGATCATCCGTAACATCAACTAGACCACTCTCTGTTACAACCCGAATCATTTTTTTATGGGGAGCCAACGTGTGGCGCATGACACGATAAAGTGGTGTCCAACCATGATCCGTCCATGTTTCCACGCCCCGCAACAATTCACAGAATTCCTTCGCCTGTTTTCCTGGTTCAGAACAATGCACCCATCGCCCCTCCATTGTCATCGGTTTTGCCGCATATTTTTCTGCGAGTTGTTCGATTGTGCATATGTCGGTGATACCATTGACGCGTACATAGACAGGTGTGTAAGAAGCTACACTATCACCATAAACATATTCCGCACGAGTCTTGATCGATTCACCCGATTCCAATTTATAAATCCGATCCCCATAAACCTCCTCGATGACGCGTTTCGCATAAGTAATCATCTGACGCCCCGTCGCCGTCGTGGATGCAGCCACATCTTGTTCGTAAAAGGTCGATGTTTTCGCACCACACTGCCCATAAAGCGAATTCGCTGTCACTTTGTATCCGAGCTGTCGCTTATCAAGGATGTTTTGCATAAAGGGGTCCGGTTCTGTCTTGATCATTTTGCGCGTTTTCTTACGGGCATCCAAGAGTTCCTCCAAGATGGCGGGCATGATCGATTTCTGATTATCGGGGAGTTGTGCCCAACGGCAACGTTTCTTCCCACAAACCACTTTTTCGGCACGCGATGTGGGGGTTTTACGAATCGATTTATACGTGTCAAACTCAATATCGATATACTGATATCCGAGGAGCTCGTCATAAATAAACCGGCCATTGGCATCCTTCTCACCCGTTTCCCGAACCAAGCATCCCGATAAATCGTATTCCTTGGTCCAGACTTTGCTATCATGGGAGAAGTTTTGACTGATCATGGATGAGGGATATAGGGACGCATAATCGACACATGCCACCGGATTATCCATATACATGGAACATTTGGGTGGAAGAACGATGGCGCCCTCGTATCCATCCGCGTCGTGACATTTTTCCAAGTCTGGAATCAGAGTATTCTTTTCGCGGCATTTTTTGGCCACATAACTCGTCAATTTGATTCCTTGACCACGGAAAACCAAGAATGAAATAGGGACGGAACAAATTCGCGACATTTCTACATATCCGGTTATCACATCGATCTTGGACATCAAATGATGAACGAGGTTACAATCCTGAATACAATATTTAGCCACAATTGCGCGATCCGCCGCCGAACCCTTGGCCAAGCGGAAAATATCCTGGGGTGTGACATCATCTTTTGCCATTCCCCATTTCACATTTTTAATGGGGATCCCCTCTAATTCAGTACCGGCAATCATGATCGCTTTATACCGCTTCCCATCCGCACCTTCGCGACCATGTTCGATTCCAAAAACACGGAATTTCTT
>Ga0214923_10002154_pt1 | contig 26699 bp, 25 predicted proteins | sample LL1510_MetaG_FD_177993 | JGI IMG/M metagenome (GOLD analysis project Ga0214923, IMG submission 177993) | Freshwater microbial communities from Lake Lanier, Atlanta, Georgia, United States - LL-1510 | ecosystem: Environmental > Aquatic > Freshwater > Lake | place: USA: Georgia | collected...
CACAAGACCATTCCGAGAACAAGTCAGTTCCACAAAATCAAACATTTGCAGATGTCGTAAATACACTTGCAAAAAATTTTAAAAAATAATTAACTATTCTTAACCAAAATGAGTGAAAACCAAAAAAACCCAGAGGTTGTAATAATGGGTGAAGCATTTGCAAACGCCATTGCACCAGTCATTGCACCAGTATTAAGTGGGCTTGCCGAGTCTGTAAAACAACAAGGCGAACAATTTAAATCCTTTATTGAAAGTCAAGCTGAAACAAAATCCGTTAAAGAGGAGTTTGATGTTAAACTTGAAACCGAAGTAAAATCTGTGGAAGCAAAAATGGAAGCAAAAGAAGCGAAAATGCAAGCACAAATTGACGAGCTATCTGCTAAAAAATCTGTCAATGTTGGCGGTGCTACACAAGTGAAGCAAGATGTTTCTACTTTGGAATCCAAAATGTACAACAACCTTCTTCAATCCGTTGTAAAAAATGTATATAACGCAGAAGAGTTTAAATCTACTGTTGACGATTACTGTGATGCTGTTATTGGAGACCAAAAAACATCAAAAAGTGTTAAAAGTGCATTTCAACAAGTGAAAGGGTTGCATAATGTTCTTGATTACTCTATGGGTGGACACGCCGTTGGTATGCCAGTATATTTAAGTGCAGTTCAACAACTTCGCCAATTCTCTCCATTAAGAGATTTTGCACCAATTCAGGTTGGCAAAGAAAGAGATGGTTATGTTGAAATTATTAAAGCTTCTGGGCGCGCACAAACACAAAGTTTGGCAGATACTGCTTATACAAGCTCTGAATCAATTAGCGTTCTTCAAAAACAAGTTAAGGCGGCATTGTATGTGAAGGTTGCGGATGTAAGTGATCACTTATTAAATTTTGCAGCAAATCCACAAGGCTTAATTAATGTTATTAATAATGATTTGCTTGGTGCTATCGGTCAAGGTATTGGTGAAGACTATATTTTAGGTAAATTTGCTCAAGACGGTGCAGTAACTGAGCCTTTCGTTCCTACACCTACTAACGCGTTCTTGAAGAGCAAAGCAATTCAATATGATGCTGATATTAATAAAATTGGTTATATTAAAAGTGGAGATGCTGGCAATATAACGGCTAATGCTATTAATTCAGTTAAATCAAAACTCGCCTCACTTTATAGAGCTGGAGCAGTTTATTATATGAATGGAAATACAAAAGATGCAATTTTTAATCTAAAAGGCACAGATGGTCATTATATTTTTGCTAACTATCAAAATGGCTTATCTGCACCAGATACACTAGGCGGTATCCGCATTGTAATTGATGACAATATGCCTGATATTGCGCCGAATACATTTCCTATTGCATTCGTTGACTTATCAAGATATTACAAAATCTATGATGCCTTATTCTCTAATGGTAATGCTGGTAGTGCTGGTGGTCTTGTTGACTTTATGCCAAGAACTGGTAAATCTGCTGTTTCAAACTTTATTGCGAAAGCATTTACAGTTGGATTTGTGAACGACCCACAAGCTGCAGTATTTATTAAAATTGAAGCTTAACTTATATAAATTATATGCCTAATTACAAAGACGCTTTGTTCCACATTTCTGCTGAAAATGCTGGTATCTATCAAGCAATAACAACCAATACAACAACTGTTGGCTCCGTTATTGACCTTGATAACTCTATTGCCGATGTTGTGCTTTTCAATCTTAAATGTGTTGCAAGAACTGATGGTTCTTACTTGCCATTGATTGAAATGTCAACAGACGGTAGCACTTTTACACCTGTTGCTGATACATATTTGCGTTTTAAAAATGCAGATGGTTCTTATACGGAAACAGGTCAGGAAGCGCTTGCAACATTAAATGCAGTTGGTTCAAAACAACTTGGCTATGTTCCGCAAGCAAGATATGTTCGTCTATCTCTTGTTTCTACTGGTGTAACAACTGGTGCAACAATTGTTACAACGGTTGCGTTTGAAAAAAAAAACAAAAAGTAATTTAATACACGGTATATGCTTTTATTTAAAAAAGATATCAAATATTCACTTGATGGAAAGACGATTGAGAAGCATGTATTTAAGTCAGGGGAGGAATACTCCCTTGACAGTGTATTAAATGCACTTGGGAAAAATAATTTAGATTTTTTTGTTCAAGATGGAGTTATTGAAACAAATAATATTCAAACACAGCCTACAATAAATGAAGAGCCTATTTTTGAAACAATGTATAAAACAACGCAACCTATTCAAGACAAAGACGGGAATGAAATTGAACTTGGAACACAATTTTCAGAAAGTGAATTAAAACAAACAATTTCACAAGACAAACGCCAAAGTAAGAAAAAAATTGCAGAGCTTTTGCAAGATGAAAAAATTATGGAATTAAAAATCGTAAAATGATTTCAAGTTTTACAAACTTTACACAAATCACACGAAATACAAACACACTTCCAATAACGCCCGCAGAAATTCGTGCAGTTGCACAATATTTCAGTGGAAACCGCGATGACACGAGTTTTGATGCTGAAATTACAAGCCTTATTTTGCAAGCAGTTTTTAATTGGGAAAGGGAAACAAAGTTTTTAATCTTTGACCAAACATTTAAGGCTTTTTTGTACGACCAACTATCTATTCCGCATAACTTTTCAGGGAGACTTCCTGTTATGAATGTATATTCATTTGACGCAATAAAATACCACCCTTGCGATTGGAATTACACGGATGCAAAAATCACACTTGACCCATCACTATATTATTTTACGCCTGAAGTTGGAACGGATTCAGCACAATTCAAATTAAGAAATGGTTATTTAGAAGTTTTTGAAGTATATAACAATATTGAATTCAATGGAAAAGGTGGTTATCAAAATAATAATTTCACAAACCTTCCGCTTGAAATTAAAAGAGCGTTAATCTTAATGACAGCAGATAACTTTGACGCAATAAAAGGTCTTTGTGGTTGCAATGGTGCTTATTATAGTGAGGTAAAAGCTATTTACAATCAAAAGACTGTTTGCAATCTTTCATTTACACTTTGAATTTCCTTGACTTTTAAAAAAGTTGATTTAATAAATATTTGCCGAGGGGGGCTTCCCTTGGCACTGTTAAAGCCCTAACTTATTTTTAGACTATATGTCAAATCAAATTCAAATCTTCGATTTTAACTCAAATCAAGTTCGGATTCAAATCATAAATAACAAAGAATATTTTTGTGCAAAAGATGTTTGTGATATTCTAGGATATTCAAATGGACGCGATGCTATTGAAAAACACTGTAAGCCAAGGGGTGTAGCAAAACGCGACACCCTTACTAATGGTGGAATGCAACAACTTTCATATATTGATGAGCCAAATTTATATAGACTTATTTCGCATTCAAAACTTCCATCGGCAGAAAAATTTGAAGCGTGGGTTTTTGAAGAAATTTTACCAACTATTCGTAAAACAGGAAAGTTTGAAATTCAACAACTTACACAAAGAGAACAAGTTTTATTGCTTGCAAAAAATTTAATTCAAGCTGAAGAAGAAAATCAAAGACTTCAAATTGAAAACACACAAAAAGAGGAAATTATTGAAAAGTTTATTGAGGCAAAAGAACATAAAAACTACACACAAACTGCTGATATCATTGGAATACCACAAAAGAAATTCCTTGAATACTTGCGTTCAAATGGTTATGTTGAAAAAAATGGTCGTCGTCAAACTGTAAAATCAAAAAATCTGAAAATTATTGAAACAAAATGGAGTGAAAAAGGATATGAACGCTTTTTAGTCACGCCAAAAGGAATTGAATATTTTAAAAGAAAAATCTCACTTAATCAATAATAATTAGACCACAATATTTTTCGGGGTGCTTATGTCCTGTGCGTGCGTTTGTAAATGAATTCCTGTAGCCATTGGCTGTGTAATAATCATTTTCTCAAGCCTTGAAATTTTTTTCTCATCGTATACTGTTTGTATTATCATAACAGTTGCCCAGCACGGTATATTATCGGGTTCTTGATATATTTCCCATACCGAACTATCGTTATCAAAGTTAATTGCAATTTGTCTATTATTTGCGTAAGTGAGGTCGTCAAAACCATAATTTACTAAGCAATCTTGTAAGACTTGAACGATGTTGTTATGAATATTAACCTTCAATGGTTCTATTCCTTGTGAGTTAGTAATTCCACCACTTGTGTTTTCTTGAATATATTGCTTTGATGGGTTGATAATTCCTATAATGATTTTGTAATTTTGTTTTACATTTGCAACTTGGCTTGTTGCCATAGTATCATCAACACTTCCCGTTGGAGTTCTTTGTGAATGTCCAATATATGAAACCCTTGCAAAACATAGTGGGTATTTGAAAAAATCTTCCTGTTGTTGAATTGAGGATTTTTTATGGATATAAAGATTAAAATCGTTATCGTCCCCAATCTCTATTTGCGGGCTTGTATATACAACTGAATTATCATCAGCAAGTATTCCCTCAAAGAAGGAGTCTTGACAAAAATAATCGTCAAGATTTAATTCAAGAATTGTTGGGTCTGCCGTTATTGTAAAATCAATCGTTGGTTCGTATAGTCTATTTATTCTACGGAGTGTAGAGTCTTCTTTTGGGTAAAATAGTATTTTTGCATTTGTATAATCAAATATTAATCCCTCTTCCCCTTCAAAAGATTTGTAAAATAAAAGATTCTTGAAAATATCAACTGAGCGAACTGGAATATTTAGTGCAACTATATTATTTGCCCTTTCATTATCTAATGCAATCGTAAAAAATTGATTCAAAAGTGCGGTTGCACCATTATTTGCCGTATTGTTTGAATTGCGAACAATAACACCGCTTAGACTCAAGAGATTCCCACTGAATTTATAACCGTGCAAGATTGTGTTATTTACCGTCTTAATTAAAATGCTTCTTGAAAGTAAATCTATTGAAATGTCTTGCACCTCCCAAGCATATGGAATGTTTTCAACGACTATTTTTTGCGGGAGTCCAAGATATTGTTTTAATGGTTTGTCAAGTGTTATAATTGCTTTTTTGTTGGGCTTATCCCATACTGCATTTATGATTTTATATTCTTGAGTACAAAAGTATTTTGCGGAATATCTTTGAAGTCTTTGAACGACACTATTTAAGATTACATTTTGCATTTCAATATTTTAAATAATGTTTTATAATTGTTTCCTCTAATTGCCTTCCGATATAACTTGCCTTTTCCTTAAAAGCAGGTTGTAAAACGGGGTGTGCTGACATATTCTTTGTCCCAAACTCTTGAAATCCAAAATAATCAGTGCCACCAATTAAAGTGATTTGTTTTGATGTGGCATAACTTCTTATGTTAGCCTTTGATAACCCGCTTTGATTTCTAAATGGAAGACCTGCAATTGATTTTTCCGTTTTATTCCTAATGATGCTTTGTGCATATTCCCTTGTTTTGATTGAACTGCGAATATTTGTTGAGCTTACTGCTATGTCAAGTTTTTTAGTAGCAAAGCCACCGGACCTTGCCTTTTGTAACAACATATGAAAATCTTTGTTTTTTGTGAATGTTATCATATTGTGGCTTTTTCAGTTTTACAAAATAATCTTATGTATTTATCATCTTTGTCAATGTTTTCAACTTTAATCACACGGCTTTGATGACTATTATGCCTTACATACCATTTGCTTTGAACTTTAGCAGAAAGTGCATTATATCTTACTGTATAAATTACATCGTATTCAATTGGCTGTGGAGAATAGTTTGCATTTCCCTGCCAAGTTGTTGGTCGAACTGTTTTAATTGAAGCTTGCATATTTATTGTATAGTCGCCACTAGTCTCGCCGTCTTGTGTAACGCCAGCAATAATATTTTTATCTAAAGTGAACTCATCTTTTTTGCCATTGGTGTTACATTTACGATTTGTTATCTTAAGAGGCATAACTTTTTTTCAATTAAAAAATAATAATCATATATTTAAAAAAATCAAGTGAAAAACGCTTGACATTAAAAAAAGCCAATATAATCTTTATTATACTTTTAATTTGTAATATGTACAAAGTCCTCGCTGACAAAATTAAAATCCCCTGCCTAGGTAATAAAAAAATATATCTTGAAGTTTTTAAAGGTAGTATTGTTCAACCGCAAGACCCATCTTTCCAAAAAGAGTTTGATATTTTAGTTGAAAATGGTAACATTGAAAAAATTCAAACAATATCTCAAGCTGAAAAGGTGGAAAAGCCAAAAATTGAAAAAGAAATCAAAACTGTTAATTAAATAATATGCTAAAACCAAATATTACAAGGCAAGAAATTATCGTTCCCGAACTCGAACTGTTTCATCAATTTGCCATTGCATATACGAATAAGCCATTGGCAACACCAGTAATGCTTTTGGAAGATAAATCTTTGGCAGATATTGAAGAATTGACTGGCGAAGATTCTGAAGCTTCACACGCATTTTCACAACTTGAATTTATGCGTGAAAGACACGGTTGTGGAACGAAAAAAAGCATTATTGCAATTCAAGAGCCAAAAATTCCTTATGTTTTGAATGGAACAACAATTCAAACTACTGAAGGTGGCGTTGATTTTGCAGACAATAGAATGAAAATTTCAAGTCTTAACTTAGTTGGAACTTTCAATACAAAAATTTCAAAAGTAAGATTAAATTCAGCACTTGTTGCAAACCAATATAAAGATATTTGTAATGTAATAATTGACACCAAAAGCGGAGATACCGCAGCAAGTGTTTTACTTAAAATTGCAAATGAATTAACATTGCAAACAAAATCCAGCATCAAGCCACTTCTTGCTAACAACTCTTTCACAAAATATCGTGGCGTTGTTGCGGATAAAACGGCATTGCTTGCACTAGCGACACCGACAAACTGGGATTTTTCTTATGTAACAAGCGAAAACGACTTCTTTATTTACAAAAATTCAAAATGGCTAAGAACATTTATCGGGACAACAACAGTTCCATTAAATAACACAATTTACTTTGTAAATGCAAACAGCGGAAAAACATTCAATCACGAAAATATTGCATTGCATTTTATTGATAAAAACAGCAACTTAATTGATGTTGCTCAAAATATCACAACATATGATTCAGGAATCACAACTGCTGATTTTAAGGTTGGTGGAATTGATGTTGACACTACGAACAGGTGTGTTGCTGGTGTTGGAAACTTGGAAAATATTAGTGCTTCTGAAAGCATTATTGATTTAATATTTTCAAGGTGCAGTGATATTGAAAAACCGCTTGTATATTGGAATACATCACTTAAAGATTACAAAGACGCAATCGTTCCACAAATTAAAAATAGATATAACCAAATAAACAATTCACAAATTGGTAAAGACCTTGCTGGTAGATGGATTTTCCCTGTATTTGAAAGTATTTCAGGTGTGGACGCAATGGATGATATTTACTTTGATAGTGTAGGAGAAATAAGAGACGGTTGGGAAAATAATGCACAAATTGAATTAGTACGCTTTTCAAGTTTTGAAAATGAAAATGAACACTACGATTCTTTGCTTGGTAAGCCTGCTTATATCAAAGGTCAAGCACATCAAGGTCTTGGAATTATTAACCATTTGATTTCACACGCTTGTTATCATATTGCCTCAATACAAGACACATTTACAAACTCTTCGGAAGTGTTTTCTGTTGAAAAAGCAGGAAATATTCAAAATATTTCTTTCAATACAAGATATATCAAAGATAGTTTTGCAAATACTGTTCGCAGCAATGCTTCGCTTCCATTTTTTGAACAATTGAAATCAAATAAAAGGAATACAAACGACTATAGTCCTGATATCATTGACGCAAACGCTGATAAATATCCGTTCAACTTTGTTGAGTATGTTCAGCAAGATGGTACAGACGGCTTTGTTATATCTGCCTCAAGGAGTCTTGCAAAAAAAGATAGTGCCTTGCGTAAAACTGGTGTGCAAATGATTAAACTTTACTTTGGTTGGTTAGCTTCATTTAATTTGAAAACTATTATTACAAATACATCACAAAGTGAGATAACCAAAAAGAGCATTGAAAACTCAATTAAATCTATAATTGCTAAATTGAGTGATAACAGTGCTTCAGGAAGTGCGACATCCGAACAGTCATCAATTCTTCAACTTGCAAAAGTTTCGGAGTCACAGGCAAGCATTACTTTAATTCCTCGCGTCATCAATGGTAATAATGTTTATGAATTAAAAGGTTTGATATACCCAACTGGCGAATTGAATCGTGTTGATTTCACAATATTTAATAAGAACAAATAATTATTTTTAGTATATGCAAACAAAGGTTACAATTGAAAGCGTTGAAATAGATGGACTTAAACCATTATTTGCGGTAGGAAGTTTTGATTATACCGACCCGCAGGTTGTTGGCGATGGCGATGATGTTCTTTTTACGGAAGGAACTTGGATGAGTACAATGAAAAAGATGAATGGCAAGCTTACATTATCTCTTGCTGGCGTAGTAGGCAACACATCGCTAGTGAAAGAATTAAAAAATAAAGCACAGTATAGTAAATTTGTTGTAAATACAAGAGATAGTAATGGTCAATTAATACAGTTTGTTTTTATTGGAGTTACAAGAAAAACACCAGTAAACAACAGCATTGGTATTGAAAGTTCTTTGACGACGGATATTGAATTCTCGTATGGAAAAGATGCATTAGTTTCATAATAAAATATGCAATATCAAACCCACATCATTGACTCTTTATTCAAAAGTTCTGAACCACTTGAATTAAGCAAAGATATTATTTCAAAACGTTTAGTACAAGGTATTGAAATTGAAGTGACACTAAAGACACCCGATGATATTGACCAAAAAGATATTATCAAACTAAAACCAATGGGGACGTTTGAATGTCGCGAGTTTGGTAAAATTTTTGTCAAACATTCTGCGGAATATTATGCAAATGTTAATGAAATTCTTTCGGGTAATGGCAAGCTACCATTTATTGAAGCACTTGAGGAATATTTATTGCGTCAAAACAAAACGAATACTTGCAGTGTTATCGAATACAATGGTTGCGCAATGCACATAAGTGAAATCAAAGCAAATATATTTGACTCTGATAGTGAATATGAAAATAGAGACTATATTTTTGCTGAAATAGTAGACTTTTTTTGCTGGAGCTACTGTTTTTTTTTGGGCTGGAAGGATACTGCTATAGTATATATAGCCGAATGCAACTTGATACAGCATCAGTACAATATGATTGCAAGATTGAGGAGCGAACAAGACTCAATCAATCAAGCAATAGAAATGGCTCAACAAGTTCAGGTGCAAGCAAAAGAGAGCTTTCAGCAAATGCAAGAGAAATTGAAAGATACAAAACAATCAAAAAAAACCTTGAAGAAAAAACTCACTGGGAGCAATGCGTAATGCTTGCGAATGATATTTACAATTCACGATTTCTTAGTTCAGAACTTGACCTTGATAACATTCGTAATATTGATTACATAAAAAAACTTGTTTTTTCTATTTGTAGTTTTATACCAATGTACAAAGGAACGCATGAAATGATATTAAGTGGAAAGCCATTTGATATGATAAGTGTGCTAATTGATTTTTATAACCATTGATATGTTGAATAACGCTTTTGTAACAGTTGGAATCAAAGATTTATGGACACAAAAAGCTAATTCTATTGCTGCTTCAACAACAAAAATGATCAAGCCTTTTGAGACTCTTGGGAAAAAATTTGAAGCCCAAGCACGACACTTTGATGGATTCGAAAAAAAACTTAGCAATGCAGATCGTGCAATTGTCAAAACGCAACAAAAGTTCAACGAATTGCATAAACTTTCCCCTGTTAATTTATCAAACCTTGTTAATGAAAATTTATCGAAAGAAATTAACGAAGTTGATAAATTAAAGCGTAAATTGGAGGCAATAGACTCAAGAATGAATTCAAGAAGAGACCCATCATCAAAAATACACGAAGTTGATTCCTTAAAAAAGCAATTACGAGAAAAACAAGCAGAAGAAAGAAGGCAGGTAAATGGAATGCCACAAAGACAACAAACTGGCGGAAATATAATCGGTGGCGTTGTTACTGCGGCAACCGGTGTAGGATTTTTAAGGTCGGCAACAAGAAACGCAACTGAATTTGACACGGCACTTTATGATATCAATAGACAGCTTGGCGACGATGAAAATATAAAAGACTATGTAAAGTTTATTGAAAAATATTCACTTGCAACAGGGCAGTCAAGAATAGCAGTCGCACAACAAACGGCAGAATTAAGAAAAACATTAAAAGCTGGCGAAGGACTTGAAACAATAAAGGATAAAATACAGTTAATGACATTTGCAACAAACCAACTTGAAGTTGACAGTGTAACTTCAGCAAAAGCTGTAGAAATAATTGGCAAAGCTTTCAATCTTTCGGCGACTGAGATGAAGGCATTTTTTTCGCAGGCAAACCAAATGGAAGACTTTTATGGTGCAATGGTTACTGGTGGAGACTTGCTTGAGATAGTTGGCAGAATGCCAATTACATTGATTAAAAATATGAAGTTAATGAGTAAAGAGTCAACATTGATGCTTGCAACATTCGCAAAGGCAAATACAAACCTTGATGCATCGGCTGTTGGTTATAACCTTGGAAAATCCTTACAAGGTGGTAATAAAGCGAGAGGCGGTGGAATAATTGCTATGGCAGAAAAACAAGGCAAGACAATTGAAGAGTACTTGTTTAGCATTGGTGATGAATTTAAAAAAATTGAATCAGTTGCAGGTCAAAATGATTTCATTGAATTGATAACAGGAACAAACGATATGCAGGCAAAGGATGTATTCCGAAGCCTTTTAACTGAAATTGGAAATGTTGATAAGGCGAAAGTCGCTTCATTTCAATTAGTTCAAAAACAATTTGAAGAGGGTAAAATTAGCTCCGTTGAATATCGTAAAGAAATGGAAAAATTAAGTTCCGCAGAAAAAACATTTGTTGCAAGATTTATAAAAACAGAGCAAAGTTTAAAAGATTTTAATCGCACAATGCAACTTCTTGGTGATAGACACGAGGCAACACTTGGAAGAATATCGGAATCTTGGGGAATGGTGTCTGGTGCATTTGGAAATCAAGTTCTATTCCCAGCATTGGGCATTTTAGCTGATGGGCTTGAAAGGCTTACACCAATTATAACAACGCTTATAAATGATTATCCAACTTTATTAAGTATATTAGCTGGTGCTGGTGCGGTTGCAGGAATTACAGCAATTGTGAAGTCATTTGCAATGTTAAAAAACGCCTTACTTGGTATTGCATTTGGCTTGAATACTATTGCAAAAAGTAAAGCATTTTGGCTTTTGACGGCTGGTGCTATTGTATATGATACTATGAAAGATAAAAAGTTATTTTATAGTAAAGAAGAAAAAGCTTTAATTGCTGAGCAAACAAAAGGTATGGGAACGGTAGAGTCTAACCGCAAAACTTTAGAAATAAAGACGGCACTTGAAAGTGGCAAAACTGTAGATGATATAAGAAAAAATATGCGTCAACGCAATATTGAGAATTTTGCCCCACCAATTCAAGGAATGCAAAGTCGACCAACGCAAGGCTCAATTGATGTGAGAATTGTTACGGACGAGAAAAGTCAAGCAATTGTCGATGTAAAAAAAGAAGAAGGTACTTTCTTAAATATACTTCGACCAACTAAAATTTAAGAAATTAATGAAATTATAATGTTTGGAACTTTTTGGATTTGGTATCGTAGCTCTTTCACGGATTCCAACGGTGTGCCAATGTACTCAAATATTGTCAAAAACGAAAATATGCGTTTTACCTTGAAAGTTAGGCAGTCAAGAAGCTTTCAACTTCAAATAAGTGAAGAACAATTTTTGACAAAAACAAGTATTCAGAAAGCAGACAATGGAATTTCAGAAGCTTTTATTCCTTCAGTGAATGACTATATTGACATTTTTTATGCAAGGGGCGATTCGGGTACAGACAATCCAAATACTTGGGTCAATATTTTTAATGGAATAGTTGCAGTTCAACCGTATATGCAAAATAATGATAGTGCAATATATTCTTTAGAACTTCTTGGAAGTGAGCTTTTATCAAACAATAAAGTTATTGGCAACGCCATAAAAGACGGAGTTGATTTTCAAAATAAAAACACAAAGGATATCATTGAAAGCCTTCTACTTGCACAAAAGAATTCTCTTATAAAAAGCACCCAATATAAAGTAATTTTTGATGATGAAATAAAAAATAAAGTAATACAAACAAGCGGTGGTGTGCGTACCAATGCAAATCGGAAAGTTGATACAGTTTTACAAGATATTTTAAGGGCAAATCAATTGCAAGTGTTTATTAGTAGGCAAAATAATGGAGAAGCCCAAACTATAAAATATCATATCACGGATAAGTATTATAACCCAGACTATACAAAGCCGTTTTTTACACTCACGCAAGCGAACTGCAAAATATTTGCAAAAATACAACGACAGCCAATGAAGCAAGCAAATAGGTTTTTTTATAACTCAGGCACACAAACTGAGGTTGACATTGATAGCAAATTACTAACTAATCGTTCGCTAGTTTTTTATGGCGACACTTTTTTTAATTTAAGTGGAATTGCAGGCATTATTAGTGAGGAAAAAATTGATAACTCATTTTTGGACGCGGACTTATTCAATAGACTAAAAAAAATACGGAAGGGTCAAAAAGATGCAGTATTTGCTAGCAAAATCAAAGACATTGCTAATAAACTTGCTTTTAATAAAGTGAAAAATGATTTAATTGAAATGTCTGTTATTCAATTAAAGCTTGTAGTCGATGATTTTGAAATACCAAAAGCTTTACAAACAACCGACGGGGTTTCATACTGGAAAAAATCGCCAGCAATTTTAGATGTTGGAATGCGTTTTACATTGAATTTGCAAAACTTCAACTATAGTCAAGAAATGTTAATCACTGAAATAAATTGTGATGTTGGAACAAAATATAATATGGTTATTGAGTGTGTTCCGATATCGGTACTTGATGCAAAAATGGAAAACTTTACACTTCAAAGTTTGAGGTCAAAATTTAAAGCAGAAAATGGGAATAAAGAGCCCACAGCACTCGAAATGATGCAATATATTTACAAAAATCCTGAAGAACCTGAAGCACGATTTCAACTTGGTCTTTTGAATCCATTACAGTATGGTTCATTAGCAAAAAATACAAAATTGATAAATACAACAAGAATTTTAACAACTTAATATGGCAGAAGCATTTAATCCAAAGCATAGAAAAACACCAAGTTATAAACAAGTACCTAATACAAAGCTTGGTAAGATTGCAGCAAAGCTTGGTGTTTCAACAAAAAACAATATTGTTATATTGTCGCCAGTACCAGCAAGATATGCTTTTAGAAGCGGGTTAATGCGCGAAGATGTTTCGCTTTCAGGTTTCGTTAATGGGTCTCCAAACGGTCGCGTAATTCAAACTATAGGTGATGCTGGGTGGATTATCGATGTAGAGTTGGACTTTTCTTATGGAAAGTATATTCAACAAAGAAATCAATATTTAAAAATCTTAACAAGTAACAAAGGCTTTAATTTACAAACATTTACAACGCAACAATACCAAACAGTTCCAGCTTTAAATATAGGAAGCAAGGCAAACTATTTTTATGGATTTGCAAGTGATGTAAGTTTTGATGATAGTTACGATGGGCGTAGTTTTGCAAATGGAAATGATAAAATCAAATTTACATTTTATGTAGTACCTCAAGCCAAAAATCCGAAGAGCAAGAAGTCGGTGTTTTCAGCAATTGATAAGGCTGTAAATTGCCTTGATAAAATTCAGTCAAATGTTAGTCAAGCAGTTATCGCATTGCAGGCAGTCAATACTACTTTAATTGAAACGGCAAAAACAATTAGTAGCTTTGGAAGTGATGTTGCAAGCTTTATTCAAGAGGTAAATGAATTGAAGAGTACAGTTGGAACTCTTATAAATAATCCAATAGAACTTGCACAATCTTTTGCAAATACTATGAAAAGTTTCCAAGGTTTGTTTTCCAGCGGAGACTCCTCTATTCAAAAGCAGTATTACTCAATATTAAAAAATCTTACTGAATACAATAAGGGCATCGTATTGAATATTCCGAATGTAAAGCAAAAGGATGGGAGTGTATTGCCTGTTTGTGATAATATTGAAAAGAATATCATACTTGGTAAGGTAACAAATTTTATGCGGTCAAATGCACTTTTAATTATGTGTAATAATTATGAAAATTATGATTTTGAGAATACAGACGAAGCATTTCAAGCGTGGCAAAATATTGTGAATGCTTTCAATTCATTTGCAAGCGAAACAATGTTTGATGGGCTTCAGTCGGGTGCAAATATATCTTCAAACTTTACAAACAGTGCTGTCGACCCTGAAGCATTTAATGCTGTTCGTGATTATGTATATCAAACTTTAGAAGTTATAAGAAATGTAATTTTCAATGAAAAAGATATAACATATCAAATAGTTTCCGAAGCAAGCAATGTTTATGAAGTTGTTATTAAGAAGTATGGCATTCTTGATGAAGAAATTCTTAAAAGTTTTATGTTGATAAATAATATTTCTTCATTTGATTACTTAATAAAAAGTGGAACTCAAGTAAAATTTGCGTAATATGACAGAAAATTTTTTAGGTCAAATTGAGGAATATGATAACAATAACGAATCAAGTTTTTCCCCAGTAGACCCAACGCAACATTCCGTAAAAAATAGCTATGGTAAGGTTATCCATACGGCTTGCTTAGTTGCAAACCCACGCCAAAACACGCCAGCAGTTATAATGGATGCCGACTGTCAAGCAAGTGAGGAAATTGCATTGACAACAAATAATTTTGATTCTAAGGCAAACATTCCGCTTGGTGCCTATGGAATTCAAAACCCAATAAATAGCAAAATTCAAGTTTTTGTTCTTGAAAGCAGTGTTAAAATAAACGCAGGAACAAGCCAAATTGAAATGCTTGAAGATGGTAAAATTACAATAACAAGAGGCACTTCAATAATAGAAATAACGGACGCAAGTATTCAAATTAAAAAAGACACAACTCAAATAGATATTACAAATAACATTGATATTAAAATTGAAGACACGCCAGTAGCACAATTAACACAGTCCGTAGTCAATTTTTTAGTGCCAGTAAATATGCCAGAAGGAAGCAAGGTAAATAGCAAGCTTATAGCGGTTGTAGGCGGAAATATTGACACAGCAAGTAAAAAAATAATTAGTTCAGGTCAATAGTATGCAAATCAATCAATCATTATCAGAGTTTTTTTGGAACGAAGAATGTAATGTACTTGATATCAGAGAATCAAGCAACTCAAGTGAGTTTTCAGTTTCCGACTATATATTAAATTTACTTTCACACAATGCCCTAAAAAGTTTCGATGGAGGAGAGACATTTACGGGGTCAATCATTAATGAGTTAACTACAACGCAAACTATACAATACAAAGGAAATTTACGTGCGGTTATTCAAAATAAATCAATTTCTGAAGATAACAAAGATGAGATAGTTGACGAGGTTCGCACCTGCCTTCAAACTGGCATTGATGAAGGAATTTTTGAACTTCCTGACGAAGATGACATCACGATAACGGATAAATCAAATATATGCTATATCACGATAAATATAATCGTGAATAAACGCAAGAAATCATTAGTTTTTTATTATGATAAAGCTATTAATGTTGTAAGGCTTTTCAAAAAGTAGTTCTTGACATTTTAAAAAAAATATATATCAAATTCTAACACCATTTTTTTACTAAAATGCTTAACTACTCATTTGAGGACGCAAAAAACGAAAGTGCAAATATTGCAAACAATATATATGGAGCAACAAATGCAAATGATATATTTCCACAAACATTAGAAATGTTTGGAGGTGTTTTGTTGCATACACATAACAACAACTTATCCCAAGTCCAAAAAAAAACAAATGTTAACAATATGGTTGGCTTGGAATTAGATTATGAGGGAGCAAAGTACAATGTTATTCGCCAACAACGGTCACAATCCGAGGGTCAAGTAGTATTCAATATTACGAATATTTTAGCACAAATTGATATAGGAACAGAGTTTATTGGTAATAACAACAAATATAATGCAACTCTAGCAACTCTTGGAGAATTTTTGACGCTTGGAGATGCCTCAAGAAACTTACTTGTTACAAAAATTGAAACATTTTTAAGCACAAAAATAGCTATAGTATATTGCGAAAATCATGGGCTTGTTAGTGGAATTCAAATAACTGGTTATGGTTTTTCAATAGCTGGTTTGACTGGGTTGCAAACAATAACGACATTTGACAAAAATAGTTTTACATTTACGAATAGTAGCATAACCTCAACATCAACGATCACACCAAGCTCAAGCGAATATTTCCAAGCGAAAATCATTAAAACAAATGTAATGTCCGCCGAAACTGGTTCTATTCAAAATATTGATAAAGGCATTGAAATAGTTCCTTCAAATGCAATAACTTATGTCAATTCAATAGGTTATGTCGATTACAATGAAATTGGCTTAGGATCAGATATCGAAACGGACGATAACTACAGAAGAAGAATTGTTGCAAGGAAAACAAAAAATACAGCAATTGCAGATATTGAAACTCTTTTATTAAATCAATCAGGTGTTACGCGTGTTACAATTTTGGAGACATTCCCCGCGGTTGGTAATTTTACAGTATATTTTCTGCGAGATAATGATAACAATCCAATACCAACGCAACAAGAAATTTATGCTGTCAAAAATTCTTTAATCAATAAAAGTACATTGCACGCAACAATTACTGAAAATAATGTTTTCGTAAATGCACCTACTGAAGTAAAGAGGCGTTTTGTAATTAATGGACTACTGCCAAACACAAGTAAAATGCAAGAGGCAGTCAAGGCACAACTTCAAGAAGTTATTCACAACATTGGTATTCAAGACGCAACAACCCCACCAACAACAGCAAGCCAAATAACAACAACGCTTATTCAAAGAACACAAGATTCCACTGGGAATACAATATCAAATATTAATTCAATTGATATTTTAGATATAAATGATATTCCAACAACATTAACACTAGCAATTGGTGAGTTTATTAGCGTTGATAATATTTCTTTTGCATAGTATGTTTGGTATTGATGACGAATGCTATGAGTGGATAAAAACTTTTGTAAAAGATAACTCTTTAAATGTAGCCTTAACAACTTATGGCACTGAGTCAAATAAAATTTTGCTTTTTATGGCAACGCTTCATTGTAAAATGAAAAACAAGGAAAAATATTTGCAAGATGCCTTAAATTTAACATTGCAAGATGATTTTGAAGACGCTGATAAAGTAGCAATTTTTGAAAGCATTCTTTCGCAAAAAGAAGAAGAATATAATTTATATAACGATAAAATTTTCACAGTTCCCAATGATTTGCAAGGTCGCTTAGAATTGCTTCGCTTAGTTGATGCAATCGTTCGTGGGAAAATACAGTCAATAAGTGATTTTGAAAAGGTACTATCTTTTTTAGGTGTGAATAAAGTTGAATTTTATTTTACACTTGACAATTACGAAGAATATAACACTATTACGAATAGTAGTTACAGATTGGCTCACTGGGGAAGAACATATTTCGAGGAAGCAAATACTTGGAAAATACTTTTACCGACTACGCTTGAGTTTGATACTGAAAGGCGAGGTCGTGTTGAAAGTTTTATGATTTCACAAAAGCAACCACATCATAACATTGAATTTTTATATATCTTGTAATATGACAGATACTTCACAAAGAAAAACAAGGTTTCAAAATAGAGGAAATAACACTCAAGCGGAAAGAAATAGATTGAATGCATCGATTCCTCAAGGGAATGAAATTAATGCAAATGTACAAAATATTATAAGGTCTGAAGGCGTTGCATATTCAAACGCAGAGAATTTTTCACAAACTGATGCTTTGTATTTCTCAACAGCAAAAGATACTTATAAAGAGGGAGAGCTTGCACTTCAAAGTCTTGAGACAAAAAAAGCAAGAATGAGCTACACAGCGACATTTGCTTCAAATACATATACATTAACAGCAAAAAGCTCAACAATAAGTGAGATAATTGATGGCACTTTTAATAACCAAGAATACCAAGATAAAACTGTTCGACTTTCTCCAGTTGCCTTATTTGACGGTTTTTATACTTCATTTATTGCACCTGCGACAAATACTGGTTCAACAACTATTGCAATACAACTTTATGATGGAAGTTTTACAACAAAAACTTTAAAAAAATATAACAATTCGGGAACACTTGTAACGCTTTTTGCGGACGATATTCTATTGGGTCGGAAATATGATATTGCTATAATTAATGGAGATGCGGTTTTGTTTGGTGGTATTCAGCAAGCAACTGAAACTATTGCTGGTATTGCAAAAATATCAACAACACCCCTTGTAAATGCTGGGATGGATGATTTGACTTTTATAACGCCACTTAAATTCAAAACGAAAATGGAGGCAGTTAGAAAAAGCGTTGTTTTGCATAACACAAGAGATTTTACCGAAACCGAATATGATTATGCTGGAAATATTATATTAGTTAGAAAATCAATGGCGGCTACAAGAACAATTGGCACAAATGGTTCAATAGTATTTAATACAGCATTTCCTATAGCTTGTTATAATGTGCAAATATCATTAGAGTATGGTGGAGCAACAGGTTCGCAACTATACTGGAACTCTCCGTCAACAACTGGTTTTAATTTTGGTTGGAGTCAATTTAATGCTGTTGGTGTTGGCAACTCATGTATAATAAATATAATAGCAACTGGTAAATAATATATGTCAAAAATAATAGGTAAAGTGCGTTTTGATGCACAAACAAAAATAATAAATGGAAACTTTGTTTATTTAGATTATTCACAAAATCCTGAATATATTCAAATGTTGAAAAATAAAAATTTCATTGAAGTAACTGAAGAACAATATCAATTTATTCGTTCAAAAAATGACAACGGAATTGAAGTGTGTGTAATTGACGGTAATATTCAAGAATATGCAGTTGCCGAAACAGTGAAGCTTCAAAATGCAAAACAAGAAAAGCTTTCTGAAATTGATAAATTTAAAAAAGCTATACTATATGCACCACTAGAATATAAAAATTTTATTTTACTTGCGACTGAAAAAGCACAAAATAACATTGTTGGCATTTTGGTATCATCTTTTGACAATAAAAAATGGATTGATATAGGTGGTAATGATATAGAATTAAGTCGTAGTGAATTTGAAGAAATAAGAGATATTATTGAAAAAAGAAGTTATTTATGTTATAAAACTGAAGCAGATTTAATTAAAAATATATCAACAGCAAAATACGCAATAGAACTTGAAGAAATTGATATTGAAAAAGAATTTGCAAAAATTGATAAAATTATAAATATTGAATAAAAACCCTTGACAATTATTTTTTAGTAATACACTTCCATTTCGTGGAAAACCACAACATTTTTTTTCATTTAAAATGTCTTACTTTAGGGTGACGCTTACTCAAAATAACGATTATATAGCAATAAGGTCTGAATATAGATTTTCAATTAACTTCACAGACGCTAGCAACTTTGATGGTGCAGAAGTCAAAACTTATAAGGCTTTTACCAAAAAAGATGGGACTATTGGCTTTGAAGATAGAGTAAAAAAAGTCAATGGAAGTGGTCAGCAAATTGTATATAGCGACCCACAAGACTCAACATATCAAAGTGGAACTAAAGAAAGCTGGTTTATATTTGAATTATCAAATGCGACAGCAAATACAAGCATTGTAGCAACGATAAATATTGAATATACTGTTCTTGACACAACTATTTTATCGCAGAAAAATATAAGAACAAATATTACATTTATTGAAACAATATGAGCGAGCAATTTACTGAAGTTTTTGGCGGTCAAGGAAGCGGTGGAAGTGGTTCAGGTGGAATTCCACAATGGAATCCAACTTTAAATCCTGATTATATTCAAGCTGGTAAAAATAAAGCACCAGGTATATTCGTTTTAAATAATGATTTTAATGGAATTATTGATGATATTTCCTCTTCAAAAAAGGGCACAATTATATACTTTTTTAAGAATACTCAAAGATGGGCTATTATTTCTGGTGAAGATAAAAATAAAGGTGTTTATAGCACATACTCCGCATTATTAGTAGCTCACCCTACATCAACAGATGGTGATTATGCACTAATAACTAGCACAAATTCATTTTTTGCTTATTATAATAATACATGGAATAACACAGGTAGTAGTGTTGCACCGGACGCTCTTCGCTCAACAAACAATCTAAACGATTTAACAGATAAAGTTGCTTCAAGAATAAACCTCGGAGTTGATAGTACAGTACAGAGTGATGCAAAATTACTAGGAAAAAAAGACAAAATCACACCAATAACAGCAACAACAAAAGGCACTGCATCAAAAACAGTAACAGTACAAGTCAACGCCCAAGGAGACACTTTATCATTGACCGAGCAAGACATTTCAATAACTTCAACGCAAGTTACGGATTTTACCGAGGCATCACAAGACGCAATTGGTGGTGCTTTACTTGACACACCAACGATTGACTTGACATACAATGACGCAACAAATAAAATTTCTGCTGATGTCAAAGATTTGTCTTTAGATAATTCAAAGATTGCAACAAATGCGGATATTGAAACTTCAAAATCAAAGCAAACTACTATAACGCCAACTGATGCTATTTTTGCAAATGGAGACAAACAAAGTGATATTAACAATAAAGCACAAGGTCAAATCAATGCAATAAAAGCATTGGCAGAAGGAAAAGAAAACGCTTCAAATAAAGTTTCGGCATTTTCAGCAACACCAAACAACACAAACTTCCCAACTGAAAAACTCCTTAAGGACAATTTAGATTTGAAAGTTAATAAAGATGGGTCAAAGGTATTGTCCGACAACAACTTTACAAACGCATATAAATCAACACTTGACAATATAACTGAAGTAGTCCAAGACAGCGTAGACGGTTTATTGGTTGATAGTTCAACGATTGGAAAAACATACAATGACACTGCCAATACTCTATCGCTTTCCGTAAAATCAACATCAATAGATAATTCACACATCTCAGCTACTGCAAATATTGAGACTTCAAAATCAAAACAAAGTGTAATAACGCCAGTTTTGGCAACTCCACAAGATAACGATACTCAGGAGCAAATCAACAATAAGTTGGTTGGATTAAGCAATAACCTTCAAAGTCAAATTGAGTCACGCCCCATTGGTGCAAGTAATGGAAGTGTGTATTATCTTACAAGCCAAAGCTCAACAATCGCGAATTACGAACTTTTAAGCTTTTCGCCAGACCCTTCGGCACTTGACATTGAAAGTGTCACAATAAATTCTACAACTGCAAAATCTAGTAGGTTAATTCATAGCTATATCGCAAATGCCGATATTGGTGCAGCAATAATAAATGGTGGAAACTGGTTATTCAATTTATTTGGTTATGTTTCACACTTGAATAGCTCGAGGTTTGAAATTGATGTCTTTAAAAGAGTCGGAACGGCTGAAACACTGCTTTTCACTTGTGAAACAACGGACTTTTTGCAAATTGCACAAGTTTCTCAAGCATTGAATATTGTAAATGTTGAAACAACTCAGCAAAATTTTTCTTGCAACTCTACGGATAAAATTGTAATTAAAGTTTATGGCAAAACCGATAGAACTCAAGATACCACAATAACATTGCTTCATAGTGGTACTGAGTATGCTTCACATATTCACACACCGCTTATTACCTCACATAACAATCTTTCAGGAACACAAGGTGGAAATTCAACGGAAAAATATCACTTAACTTTGCAAGAATACAACAATGTTCAAGCACTTCCTTCAAACCTTAATTTGAAGCAAAATATCACTGATAATTTGCTCAATACAACTGCAAAAACAATTGTTGAAGCAATTAACGAAGTGAAGGCGAGTAATGATTTAAAAGCCAACCAATCAACCACCTACACAAAAACTGAAAATGATGCAAGCTTTTTAACAAAAGTTGATAAAGTTTTGAACAAAAGCTTAATTTCTGACACTGAAATTGCAAGGCTTTTAACAATGGCAACAAATGCAACAAGCAACCAAACTGATGCTTACTTGTTAGATAGGGCAAACCACACCAGTACACAAGCTATTTCAACCATAGTAGGGTTGCAAGCAAGTTTAGACGCAAAAGCAAATGATAACACGGTTGTAAAACTCACTGGCAACCAAACAATTGCAGGTATTAAAACTTTTACAGCTTTCCCCGTTACACCCGCTTCATTGCCGACTTCGCAATACGAAGTTGCCAATAAACAATATGTTGATAATTCAGTTATCGGTGGTTTGAAATATCAAGGTACTTGGAACGCTTTAACAAATACACCAGCTTTAAGCAATGGTACATCAACAAATGGTTACTTTTATAGAGTAAATGTTGCTGGTACTCAAAATTTTGGTGCTGGTAATATAAGCTTTGCAATAGATGATAAAGTTGTTTATAATCCAAGTAATGTTTGGGAAAAATGGGATACAAGTGATGAAGTTGCTTCTGTAAATACTAAAACTGGTGCAATTGTCTTAAATCAAGATGAGATTTTAGACGGTGCAAATTACAAACAATATTCATTAACCGAAAAAACAAAGCTTGCTGGCATTCAAAGCGGTGCTGAGGTAAATGTGCAAGCAGATTACGCACAAACAGACAACACGCAAGATAACTTCATTAAAAACAAACCAACACTTGGAACTGTCGCAAGTAAAAATGTCGGCACTGCTATTGGAAATATTCAAGAAAATGGTGCAATTTTAGGAAATTCACAAACTGTTGAAACTGATGCAACTGGCAAATATATCACAGTTGCAAAAAATGACGCTTATAACAAATCTTTTGGAACATCTGCGGGAACAGTTGCACAGGGTAACGATCTAAGATTTTCTACAAACCTTTCAATTGACAACAAAACTGGAACAACGCTTGATATATTGAGTAGTACTGGGACTGACATCACTGTTCCACAGGCAACTACAACTGAAGCTGGATTACTGAGTGCAGCCGATAAACTTAAGATTAATAATTCACTAACAACTAAGAATGTAAAAATATTGTATGTTTCTTGTGGAATAAATGGCTCTGGAAATGATAGCAATGATGGTTTGTCTGAATTAACTGCGCTTGGCACTCTTGCTGCAGCAAATACAAAAGCCGATGGAACTGGGGTGGAGATTAGACAGTTACCTAGCCAATCAACAGAAAGCGTAACATTTACACAAGCAAACTTACAATTTTCAGGAACTACATATCGTGCAAATTCCGGAACAACTGGGACAATTACTGCAAATCCATCAAGTGGTTCACAAACATATTCAAAATATTCATTTGCAAATTTTGTTAAAAGTGGTGCAAACAATGTTGTAATGCGTGATATTACTGTCTCAAACTCTTTGAGCAATACAGGAACGGGTTCGCTTGATATATATAACTCAGACCTTTCAATTACACCACTTTCATTTACAGGTGCAGGAACAACAAGATTATATAATTGCCGTGGTGGTGTTCCAATAGTAAATAATGCAAACGCATTTGTTTATATTGGGAATAATCAAAATGTTGGAGGACCAACATTAACAGCTGGTACACTTGCACTTGAAAATTGTATTGTGTATGTTGCACAAGGTACTACACTTACTCTTGGATCAGTAGGAACAACAATTTCTTTAAATAACGTTCGTTTTATATATCCTGATAGTACAGAAGCTGCCATAAATATTCCTGTTGGTGCTTCATACTCACTTGCAGGAATTAATTTGTATAAATCAACATCAACTTTAAGTGGAACGGATATAAGTTCTTATTCTTCGAACTACATTCAAAATGTAAAAATAAACACTTTAAATCTTCCAAAACTAACAGCTTCACAAAGATTAGAAACTGATGGAAATAAAAATGTTATTAGTGTTGCTAAAGGTACGGCAGATAATCAAGATTATTCAACAATAGTTGGAGATTTAAAGGCAAATGGAACTGCGTCTCTTGGTGTTCTAGCTAAAATTCCACGAATAGACCACGTACACCCAACGGATACATCAAGAGCTCCAATTGACTCACCATCATTTACTGGAACACCATTGGTGCCAACAGCCGCAGCGGGAACAAATACTACACAAATTGCTTCAACAGAATTTGTTACAACAGGGATTTCAATGGCGATAGCTTCGTTGGATGTAATGGTTTTCAAAGGTGTTATTGACGCTTCAACAAATCCAAACTATCCTGCTGGTGATGCTGGTCACACATATAGAATATCGGTAGCTGGTAAAATTGGTGGTGCAAGTGGCATCAATGTTGAGGCTGGTGATTTGGTATTATGCTTAGTTGACGGAACGGTATCTGGAAATCAGGCAACAGTTGGCACTAAATGGAATATTTCACAAGTTAATATTGATGGTGCGGTTATAAGCAATGAAACTGTATCGACTGATAATGATTTTATTGTATTTTCAGGAACTTCTGGAAATGTGGTAAAGAAAGTAACTTTGGTAACTTTTAAAACCTTACTTGCTCTTTCAAAAACCGATGTTGGACTAAATAATGTTCCAAATATTGATGCAACAAACCCTGCAAATATTGCTCAAAATTCAACATATAGATTTGTTTCGGATATTGAAAAAGCTGGTTATCTAACAAAGGCAGACAATTTAAATTCTGTTGCAAATAAACAAACAGCGGTAAATAACTTATTTAATGTAGCCGCTGGAAGTGGAGATAATGGCAAAGTCCCTATTGTTGTTAATGGAGACATTGTTTTAACAACGCCTGGCCTTGGAGGCAATGTTAGTGCAACAGGTGTCAATGCTGTTGTTGGTGCTCCTATGGTTTTCGGAAATACATTGGGTACATCCGTAATTGCAGGAACAAATACCGCGGCACAAAGGCAAATATATTCAAAAGCTCAAAATCTTGTCGCCTCTTATACTTCAACAGAACGCGACACATTAACTTGGGTTAATGGAGATACTATTTACAATTCAACAAATGGCTTTGCTGAAACTTACAACGGAACAACTTGGATACAAAATTATCGAGACACTACTGATTTTGTCAATTGGATTGCTAACGGTGTAAATGCTGGCGGAACTCTTGTAGGCAATGCAATTTGGGGAACTGCACTGGGTGGTGGATCTAAAAATGGTGTTTTATTAACCACTGCTACCAATAATCAAAAAGGATTTTGGTATAAAGCGATTCCGCAAATTGCTCACAAGAGAATAGTTTTATATGCTGATCATGTATCTGGTAGCGGAACTGGAGCTGATGGTATTTTTTACTCAATTTTCGCAAATACTCCTCCAACAACATCAAATGTGGTTGATACTGCAAATAATTCTTATACAATATTCTTTAACGAATACCTAGACGAGGTCTCACTGAGGTATAATGGCACTATATTGCAAACTGTGCCATTTGTCGGTCTTGATAGTACTGCTAGCGATATAAAACAAGTTAGAATAGTTATTGACTACAACCCACTTACCAATCTTTCAAGAATTTTTGCAGAACTTAAAGGAGCTGGTTTTGGTGTTGGTGTATGTATTGATTATAACGATACTGTGGCTAGAAATTTAACTGGACAGTATGTTTTTGCTTGCGGTTATACATTTGGTCAGAATAATTTTCACGAAGTACACCATTTGGCTATAAGAAAATTTTACGAATATTAAAACTAAAAAATATTAAACCTAAAAAATATGCTTTACTATTACTGCCCTGTTAATTTTTACTACTGCGGAACCGGAGATTTTGAGGTTGAAAATTCAACTGAAATAGCACCACCCGAATACAATTCAAAACATTTTACAGCATTTTTTAACAAAGAGCAGAATTTATGGAATATTAAGCCACAAATTTTAATTGGAGATTTCATTGATAAAAATAGTGGAAAGGAATTTAATCAAATTGAAGTACAATTTTCTGAAAATTATACAACCCTAAAAGATTTAATTTTCAATAAAAGCAATGAATGTAAAAAATTTTATGATAATTTAAGATTTATAACAATTCGCAATGGGGCTTCTGGTGAATTTAAATGCGATCAAGATTTATCTAATAGTGTTGAGTCTTGGATAAGGGATATAAGTGTTCGTGAAATTCAAGTATATGAATATTTTTATAAAGAATCTATAATACATATCCCATTGCAGTCTTGTATAAAGCTTCGTGCTCATATTGCAATGGTGAGAAATTTTTGTGCTTCATTTTGCAATTTTCATTTGAATAAAATATCACAATTAAAAAGCAAACTTGATATTGATAATTACAACTATCAAGTTGACAAAAATGGGAAACAAGTTATTAAATTTCCAGACTTTGTAATTGAAGAAGTTGCAATAACAAACTTATGAACAAAGAAATTTCTCACTATGAAATAAAGGGCTTTAAGAATATTAAAGCAGGTTTTATTTATTTTGATACACAATCTTCATGGCAAAATAACAAGTTGACATACATTGGTCGTGGAATTATAAAAATGACAACGGGGGCGGGTATTGAGCATATTGGTTATGTTTCCAAGGTGCCAGATGAGTTTGTTGGCTTGCAATATGAGGACGAGTATAACGAAAAAGATATAATGCAAAAAGGTTATGTGCTGTTTGAAGCAACAAATCATTTCAATTCAATATGCACAA
>Ga0214923_10002155_pt1 | contig 26688 bp, 17 predicted proteins | sample LL1510_MetaG_FD_177993 | JGI IMG/M metagenome (GOLD analysis project Ga0214923, IMG submission 177993) | Freshwater microbial communities from Lake Lanier, Atlanta, Georgia, United States - LL-1510 | ecosystem: Environmental > Aquatic > Freshwater > Lake | place: USA: Georgia | collected...
TAATGGTGGGATGCACCAGGAACATCAGGCTGGTGTCGCCCAGTTCGCGGGCCACGGGTAGGCGCTCGGCGGGGGCGAGGCCGGCGTCCTGGAAGCAGCGCTCCAGGTAGATCTCGCTGCAGCTGCCGGAGAGGGCGGGATAGCCGAGAGCGGCGATCTCGCTGAGGATGCGATCGCGGCTCCAGCCTTCGGCCAGGGCACCTGGCTTCACGTAGGCATAGAACTTGTACCAGCCATGAGTGATGCCCTCAGGCGGCAGTGGCACACGTACCACAGGGCAATCGGCAAGGGCTTCAGCGAGCTGCAGGGCATTGCGGGTGCGGGCAGCGGTCCACTCGGGCAGGCGCTGCAGCTGAATGCGGCCGATGGCGCTCTGCAGTTCGGTGAGGCGGAAGTTGGAACCGAAACGCTCGTGCAGCCAGCGGAAGCCGGGGGGGTGTTCGCGCCCGTAGACCGCGTCATGGGTTTTGCCGTGGTCTTTGAAGGCCCACATGGCATCCCAGAGATCGGCGCGGTGGGTGGTCACCATGCCGCCTTCACCGGCGGTAGAGAGGATCTTGTCTTGGCAGAAGCTCCAGGCGGCCAAATCACCGAAGCTGCCCACGGACTGGCCATGGATGCGAGCGCCATGGGCCTGGGCGCAGTCTTCGATCACGCCGATGCCGTGGGCGCGGGCCAGCTCAAGGATCGCGGGCAGGTCCGCGGGCCAGCCGCCCAGATGAACCACGGATATGCCCTTGGTGCGGGGGGTGATCAGCGGCGCGATCGTGGCGGCGGTGATGGCACCGGACTCGGCATCCACATCGGCGAACACAGGCTTAGCGCCGAGCAGCACGGCGCTGGAGGCAGTGGCGATGAAGGTGCGCGGGGTGGTGATCAGTTCATCGCCAGGGCCCAGACCGACCGCCAGGTAGGCAGCCGAGAGGGCCAGGGAGCCATTGGCCATGGCAATGGCGTGGGCGGTACCGCACCAGCGGGCGAACTCCTGCTCAAAGGCGGCGGTGTGCTGGCCGGTCCAGGTATTCACCTTGCCGGAGGCGAGCACGCGTGTGGCAGCGTCGATCTGATTGGCGTCGAACTGGGGCCAGGGGGCGAGGGTCACGCGATGAAGAGGTGAAAGCTGACGAGTTAGGCGGTGGGCAGCACCCGCGCTGGAACGCCCACGGCGGTGACGCCATCGGGCAGATCACGCACCACTGCGGCACCGGCGCCAACGGTGACATCAGCGCCGATCCGGATCTGCTGGATCACGGAAGCACCGATGCCGATCCAGCTGCGCTCGCCCACATGCACTTCGCCAGCGAGACGGGCACCAGGGCAGATGTGCACACCATCGCCGAGCTGGGCGTCGTGATCCACCGAGCACCCCGTATTGAGGATGGCGCCGCTGCCGATCACGGCCTGGGCCTGGATGGCAGCCTGGGCGAACACCACCGAACCAACACCGAGCTGGGCGGAGGGCGACCGCCAGGCGGTGGGATGAATCACAACGGGGAGCTCGTAGCCAGAAGCAGCGAGGCGCGGCAACCACTGCAGGCGCACGGCGGCATTGCCGATGGCAACCAAAGCTGCAGGGAACTGCTGGCGGATCTGGGGATCGAGAGCTGCCAAAAAGGGGCCGATCACGGGCCAGCCAAGTTGATCGGGCAGCTGAGCAGGGCCGCTGAAGCGATCATCGAGGAAGGCGATGCTGCTGAAACGACCTGTGGCGAGGGCGGTTTCAGCCACGACCCGGGCATGGCCGCCGCCACCCAGCAGCAGCAAAGCCGCCATCAGCGCGCCTCAGAAGCAGACGCTGACCCCGTGAATGGCGCCATGGTGGCTTCACCGGCGGCACTGATGCCCTCGCGGCGGATCACTTTCCAGATGGTCAACAGAAAAATGCGCAGATCCAGCCAGAAGCTCTGGTGATCCACATACCAGACATCCAGGCGGAATTTTTCCTCCCAAGAAAGGGCATTGCGGCCATTGATCTGGGCCCAGCCGCTGAAGCCGGGCTTCACATCATGGCGGCGGGACTGCTCGGGGCAATAAAGGGGGAGGTATTGCATCAGGAGGGGCCGCGGGCCAATGAAGCTCATCTCACCGCGCAAGATGTTGATCAGCTCGGGCAGCTCATCGATGGAGGTGGCGCGCAACCAACGACCAAACGGTGTGAGCCGTTGAGCATCGGGCAGCAGGGCGCTGGAGGCGTCGCGGGCGTTGGTCATGGTGCGGAACTTGAGCAGCTGAAAGGGCCGCTCGCCATGGCCGGGGCGCTGCTGACGGAACAACACCGGTGCTCCCAAACGCGAGCGCACCAAAACAGCTATTACCAGCAACAACGGAGCAATCAACACCAAGGCGAGCAGAGCCACTAGGCGATCAGCAGCACCCTTGAGCAAACGATAGGTGGCATGGCGTCGATAGCCGATGCGGCGACGGCCATAGCGAGCAGCCGTAGTTTCCAGCACTTGGCGCCACTGGGCCGCCAGCACAACACGCGAGAACTTCGCTTCCGCCAGGTCGCGGGCGTTCGCCCCCATGGCCTGGCGCTGCACCGGATCATCGGCCAGAGCGATCAGGGCATCGGCAAAGGCAACTGGGTCACGTGGCGAGACAGGCAGTCCCACCTGATGGCTGCGAATCAGATCCGCCAGCCAGCCGGGGTAGTTGTTCACAACCGGCAAACCGCAAGCCAGGTAGTCGAAGAACTTGTTGGGAGAGGTGCCGCGATAGAAGGCCGGCACATCGGCAAGCACCATCAAGCCCACATGCACCGACTGGCGCAGCAGTTGTGCCAGCTGGTGCTTGGGAACAAGCGGTAGGAAATGGCAATTCTGCAGATTCTCAGCAGTCGCTCGTTGCTCCAGGCCTGGCTTGCAGCGGCCATCACCGATGAAGAGCAACTGGATGTCGTGGCGCCCCCGATGGTGCAACTCAGCGGCGAGATCGAGCACAGCATCCAACCCATTGGCCTGGCCATGGGCGCCGGTGAAGGCCGCCACAAATGAACCGGCCGCCACCCCTGGGATGAGATCCGGCTGCTTCGCCTGCCCAGGCGGCAGGGGGTGAAACAGATCCAGATCACAGGCATTGGGAATGCTGGTGATCCGGCTGGGGGGAATGCCCCGATCGGCAATGCCCTCGCAGATCCCAGGGGCCAGACCGATGCAGGCATCGGCGGAGTGGTAACTGGACCACTCAAGAATGGAGAGAGCTCGCAGCACCAGGTGATTGCGCACCACCCCCATGGCGCGAGGCAGCTCGGGCCAGAGATCGCGCACCTCAAACACGAAGGAAATCCCCCGCAGCCAGCGGGCGGCGATCCCCGGGATCCCTGCTGTGAGCGGGGTGGTGGTGGCGAAGATCAGATCGGCATCGGAGCCCAGCGCCAGCCGCAGGCTTTGCCAGCTGTAGCGCAGAAACACCAGCGCACGTTCCAGCAAGCCGGCGTGATTGGAGTAGGGCAGATCAAACTCGATCACCTCGATGCCATCCACCAGACCTGAGCGGCGACCTGCGGTGAAGGGCCCTGATAAGCCGGTGTGGGTGCGGGCATCCTGCAAACACACCATCTTCACCTGATGGCCGGCTTCCACGAGGGAACAGGCCAGGGCGTAGGAGCGGGTACCGGCGGGGCCTGCGGGGGTGGAGAAATACTGGTGGTAGTAGAGAACCTTCACGACTGCGCCGGCAAGGCGATGTGGGTGGTGATCAAAACGGGGGTGGGGGCTGCGGCCACTTCAAGCTCCAACACCGGCAGCAGTGTTTTCTGGGCATAGAACAACGACTCCCAACCCTCCACCAGCTCCAGGCGCTGGATCGGCAGGTTGCACTTCACGCTGATCTGGGCTTGGGAGCTGCAGAGCTGAGCTGACGCACCATCGATCTGCAGCTGCCAGTCGGCCGGGCAAAGGCGCCAGCGCAGGAGCAGGCGATCGCGAAACAAAGAGCAGTGGTCGGTGATCGTCCAGCTAAGACCGCTGGAATCGGCCTGCACCAGGCGCTGATGGCAGCCATGGGGGCAGCGGTATGCCGCGGTGATCGACGGGCTGGCCTGGGCTAACTCCACCTCAGGCGGAGCTTCCAGCTGCAGCCAGTCGCCCCAGAGGAAGCGGCCGAGGCGGGGCATGGGCTCGGCGCCATCGAACTGCACGGAGTTGTGGCTGGCGATGCCGGGGAAGTAGGACAGATCAGGAGCAGTGGCGTTGTAGGCGTAGCTGCCGCCATCGCGCAGCAGGTTCACGCCCTGATGCCAGAGATCGAAATGCAGCGGATCGGCATGGGGAGGCCGGAAACGATAAGTGGGCAACCGCAGCAGAGCCCAGCTGGTACTGCTGGGTCGCAGCAGCCCATAGCCGCCATGGGCAAACAGCTCAACTGCTGGTGGCGACTTAGGCGCAGCAGACTCCGGTGCTTGCGGTGATAAAGCACCAAGACCCCCTGCTATCGAACTGATCAGCCCAAGCCAATGAAGCGGCTCATCCCAGGGACCCGGTACGAGAGCTGGCTGGCCTGAAAACAACACCGAGGCGAGCTGCAGGGTGGGCCGGAAATCGCGGTAGGGCTGACTGTGCAGCTGATAGCAAAAGGCACCGTCGTTGCTGCCGAGATTGGGGCCATCGCCGCTGCAGGGATCCAGCAGTGCAGCAAACCAATGGGTGGCCGCACGGCAGCGCTCCTGAAAGCGCTCGGAAAAGCACGGCAGATCCAGCCAGCGGCGCCAGAGCTCCACCTGGGCGAGGGTGTCGAGCAGCAGGCGGTGGTAGGTGAGCGAGTGCTGCGCGAAGGAGCCATCGGCCATCACCAGGCGAGCCACGCTGCGCTCCAGGGCTCGGCGACCTTCTGCCGCCCAGCGCCGACCTGCCGAGGCATGGGTGCTGGCGGAGGCGGCCAGCCAGCTGCCGCCGATGAACAGGGCGGCGGCTTCTGAGGTCCAGTGATTGTTGACTTGCCCCTGGGCGTAGCGCTCGGTGGCGGCGATGCGCTGCAGATGCGCCGCCGCAAATGCCGCCCGCTGGGGGCTGGGATCAGGCAGCTGGGCGGGGGCATCGGCAAGCTGCCAGGCCTGCAGGGCATGGAGCAGGCGCATGGAGGCCTCCTGGCCGCAGAGCCAATGGCTGCCGCCATTCACGGGGTTGGCCTGGCACCAGCTCTGGCACCATCTGTTGAAGCCATTGCGGTAGCGGTGGTCGCCGTTGAGGCGCCAGGCGCGGATCAGCAGGGGTGCCCAGCCCCAGCGGGAGAGCTCCCAGCAACGCTTGATGTCGGCGCCGGCGAAGGGACGGCAGCGACTCCAATGTTGTGCCCCATCAGGAAAATTTTGGCCAGAGACGGGATCGAGGAACCAATCGGGTGGGGAGCCAACGGCATGGCTCTCATGGCTGAACCAGGTGGCCGTGCCGGCCAGCAGGGCGTCGGCAGCAGCGAGACAGCCATCAGCGGACAACGGAGCGGGTTGGGGCTGACCATTCAGCGGCTCAGGAACGGGGCACGGCGCCAGCTGCAACTGGCGCTCATATAGGCCAGACCGCAGCGCCATTCTGTGAGTGGCAACAGCCGCACAATTGCGCCAGCCCAGCTGCTTACTGGTTCGGAGCCGGGAGAAAACCTTCAAACCTGCTCGGTGACTCCGCAGAGATCAAACACGGTGCGGCCGGTGAGATTCAGGTTGCGAAAGGGGGTGTGGGCTACGAGGAAGACCAGCAGATCGGCATCGGCGAGCACCTGCTCCAAGCTTTGGAGCTTGATGGTGGGGTGGTCGCGCAGGTTCGGCTCGCAGGCGAGCACCTCCAGGCCAGCCACTAGCAGTTCGGTGGCGATGTGCAGGGCTGGAGATTCGCGCAGATCATCCACATCCGGCTTGAAGGCAAGGCCGAGGCAGCCGATGCGGGCCGGCCTGCCAAGCTGATCTTCCAGGGCAGCGGCACGGGCCTGCACCTGCTCGATGACCCAGCGGCTCTTGCCGTCGTTGACGCGTCGTGCGGACTGGATCAGGGGGGTGCAGTGTGGGGCGGCGGCGGCGATAAACCAGGGATCCACGGCTATGCAGTGGCCACCCACTCCACAGCCGGGCTGAAGCACGTTCACGCGGGGATGGTGATTAGCTAGCCCGATCAACTCGCGCACATTGATGTTGAGGTGATCGCACACGAGCGACAGCTCGTTGGCGAAGGCGATGTTCACATCGCGAAAGCTGTTCTCGGTGAGCTTGACCAACTCAGCAGTGCGGGCCGTGGTGGCCAGCAGTTCTCCCTCGCAGAAGCTCGCGTAAAACTCCTGGCCAGCTTGAGCCGCGGCAGGGGTAAGGCCACCGATCACGCGGTCATTGCTGATCAGCTCCTGAAGAATCCGGCCGGGCAGCACCCGCTCAGGGCAATAGGCGATATGTAGCTGATCGCTACTAAGGCCGCTCACTTCCTCCAGCACTTGGGCGAAATGTTCGGTTGTACCCACCGGTGAGGTGGATTCCAACAGCACCAAATTGCCAGGGCGCAGCGCCGGGGCGATGGCGCGCGCAGCGGCGAGCACATAGTCAATATTGGGCTGCGGAATGCCGTCAGGCCCGCTGTGGAAGGGGGTGGGCACGGCGATCAAGAACACATCAGCCGCGGCTGGCTTGAGCTGGGCCGAAAGGGAACCGGACGCAACTGATTCCGCAACTGCTAGATCGAGGTCAGGCTCGATGATGTGAATGCGCCCCTCGTTCACAGTGGCCACCACATCCGCATTCACATCAACACCTATAACGCGATGACCTTTTTGGGCAAGAACCGCAGCAGTGGGCAGGCCGATGTACCCAAGACCAACGACACAGCAGGTGTTCATTTGTGCACAACCTCCAGAAGCTTACGCTGTACTTCAAACAATTCAGATACAGGTATCGGTGGTGGTCCGCCAGCTTCAATAGCCTTTAAGAAAGTAGAGCAACATTCTGGCTGGCCTTTGTCCTGAGAAAGGTGACGACGAGTGTGGAAGCCTGGGATGCCCCACGCCTGGAGTTTTCGGAAGTTGTCCAGACGAAGTACTTTGCCCGCGGCGAAGACCTCCAGTCGCTCCTTGGGAAGGGCCTTACTACCATTGGCGAAGTAGTGCACGGTGCCAATAGAGCCATCGCCAAATCGTAGCTGAAGGGAAAAAGTATCTGCGCAAGGCTTGTTGTCTGCAGCGCTGAACAGCTGGAGGCTCTCGATGGGGCTAGCAGCCAAGTGACGCAGCAGATCAACGAAGTGGCAAGCCTCACCAAGAAGGCGGCCGCCGCCGAGGGCAGGGTCGTGGGTCCAGTGATCGGCGGGGATTGCTCCGGCGTTGCAGGTGTATACGAATGCCTTGGGACCGCTGAGGCGCTGAAGCTGCTGCTGGAGATCAATGACCAGCGGCGCAAAGCGGCGGTTGAAGCCCACCATCAACAAATGCTCACCGGTATGGGCCGTTTCGATGGCGCTGAGTTCCCCGGAGGTTAAGCAGAGGGGTTTCTCTACGAACACGTGCTTACCAGCGGCCAGGGCCTGACGTACCAGCGGCGCGTGACTGTCATGGCGGGTGGCGATCACCACAGTGGTGCAGGTGGAATCTGCCAACAAGGCGGTTACATCGGTGCTGGCCTGGCGGAAGCCGTACTTACGGCCTACGTGGATAGGACTGGTGCCGCTGGAGGCGGCAAGGGTATGGAAGCGTGCACCGGCTTTGGCGAAGGCCGGGATCAATATGCGGCTGGCGTAGTTTCCCGCTCCGATAACCCCCAGTAGCGGTTGACCTGAACGGAGAGCACAGGATCCAGCAGCAGGCTCTGCAGACAGAGAAATAACGCGCTCGTCAGGATTGGCTGTGCCGGGGTATTTGAGTAAGATACCGAGAGAGGGCTCGGGGCTACTGAGCAACTCGTAGGCGGAGGCAGCCTGGTTAATCATGAAGCGATGGGAGATAAGCGCTTCGGTGCGCAGCGCCCCTGAAGCCAGGGCTTGGAGTACGGCCTGGAAATTGCGTAGCTCAGTCCAGCGGACATAGCCAATGGGGTAGTCGTGGCCATGGTGCTCATAGGCCGGGTCGTAGCGACCGGGGCCGTAGGAGCAACTCACCTGGAAGGACAGCTCTTTTTTATAGAAGAGATCGCGGCGTAGCTCTAGGCCCGTGACGCCCACCAACACAATGCGACCTCGCTGGCGGCAGGCCTGGGCTGCGACATGCACCGGTTCACTAGAGGTTGTAGCGGCAGTAATCAAGACCCCATCCACGCCAATGCCACTGGTGTGCTCAAGGCACCAGGCCACGGGGTCTGCGCACGATGAGAGGTTAAAAACGACGAAACCCAGCTCCTGCGCCAAAGCACACTTGGCTGGGTCAGGATCCAAGCCCAACACACGGCAGCCATGAGCCGACAGGAGCTGAGCGGTTAACAGGCCTATCAGGCCGAGGCCACTCACTACGAATGTTTCCCCGAGGGTTGGCTGGGCCAGGCGAATTCCCTGTAAGCCAATGGAGGCGAGCACAGTAAAAGAGGCGGCCTCATCGCTCACGACAGCAGGGACAGGGGCACAAAGGTGTTGAGGTACAGCTACTAGCTCGGCATGAGGCCCATTGGAGGCAACTCGATCACCCACGCTGAAAGCAGTAATGCCTGGGCCTACCGCTATGACAGTACCAACGTTGCAGTAGCCAAGAGGCAAAGGGTGATCGAGCTTGCTGCGGACTGCATCGAAGGTAGTGAGCAGGCCGTCAGTGCGAACCTTGTCAAGTACTTGCTGAAACTTGTCAGGCTGTCTACGAGCCTTATTGATCAGACTGGCCTTGCCGAACTCAACAAGCATGCGCTCCGTGCCCGCCGAGACCAGCGAACAAGCAGTGCGGATCAACAGCTGCCCGTCAGAAAGAGCAGGTGCTGGTAAATCAAGAACGTCGGAGCTGCCGGTAGACAGAGACTGAAGAAGTTGCTTCAAGGGTCAACCAGAAGTAGAGAACATCGAGGATTCAGTATGATCAATGAAACGGCGACACCATATTTCGATACAGGCTAGAGAAAACAAGGTGTAACTGGCATCAATTGTTCCTGCCTCGTTAGAATCTATAAGTCGGTGAACACCCTGTGGATCAAACAAACCTCGACTACGCAATCGATCGGGAGACAGAGTAGCTCTCAACCAATCGCGGAGCTCAATCGTAAGCCAAGAGCGCAACGGAGCACCAAAGCCGGTTTTGGGTCGATAAATCACATCATGTGGCAAAAAGGGCTCCATTGCTTTTTTTAGAACCCACTTGCCTTCTCGGCCTCTCTGTTTGAAGTGGTTGGGGATCTGAGCTGCAAAGGTAGCAAGGTCTGAATCAAGGAAGGGAACACGAACTTCAACACCAACTGCCATCGACATCTTGTCGGTGTAAGTGAGATTGTGGTCTGGAAGAAAGAACCTCTGCTCGAGCGCAAGCATCCGGTCCAATGGGTGCGCCTCTGAGCAGGAGCGAGACAGATAAGTGAGCATCGGATCTTCAGCCTGCGCTTGCCCTAAAGCATCACGGAAGGCAGGGGTGAGTAAACGATAAAGGTCAGGACGCTCAATCCAGCGGAAATAGTTGGCGAGGCGAGCATCACCATCTAAATGGGCGCCTGAAAAGGCCTTTCGTAAACGTCGGCAAAGGGGGGAGCGCGAATTAAGATTAGAAGTTAGCTGATGCAAGTGAAGCCGTAAGCGGTGGGGAAGCCAAGTCCAATAGCGGTGGGAGCAAACCGCAAGATGACGCCTGTAACCAGAGAAAAGATCATCACCACCAGCTCCTGAAAGGAGAACTTTTATGCCCTGCTCACGAGCGAGGCGACTGATGTAGAGAACGTTCAAGGGCGCAGGATCCGCTAATGGCTCGTCAAGCTGCCAAACCATTTCCTCAACACAAGCTGCCATGCTTGCGGCATCAACCTCAACAACATCGAGTGAAACACCAAGGTGAGCTGCAACGCGACGAGAATAGGGTAAGTCATCCGAAAAGCCATCAGTACGATTACCACTTACCTTGATCGTGAAGCAGCGAAGATCTGGGATAGACTCTCTTGCGAAAGCAACGATGCTACTGGAATCTAAACCTCCGGAGAGAAAGGACCCAACAGGAACATCGGCAACCAACTGACGGTGAACAGCCTGGCGCAGTAGAGATTCGGTGGTTGCAATAAAAGGTTTGGGATGAAGGAATATGGAGCGACATGGCTGCTGAGGCCTAGACTTGGCCCACAGAAAGCTGTCAAGTAAATCACCATTGGCAACCCAAGCAGCATGGCCAGGCTCAAGACAACGAATTTCTTTTGCAGGTGTACCAGCACCAGGGCACCATAGAAAAGTCAGATATCGCTCAAGGGATATGGGATCAAGTTCAAGATTATCGAGGGGCAGAGACTTTACTTCACTTGAAAAGAAGAAGCCGGATGGAGAATCGCGATAGTAAAGGGGTTTTACTCCAAAAGCATCACGGGCAAGGAGCAGAAATGATGATCTTAAATCGAGAAACGCTAGAGAGAAGATGCCGTTAAGGCGCTTCAAGACCGATGAAAGAAGATCATTGGAAGGCGTACTATCTTGTCGGTCAAAGAGATCGACAAGAAGGTAGAGAAGAACCTCAGTATCGCTGTCCGAGCTGAATGAATAGCCTAGGCTGCGAAGGTAAGAGCGAAGCTCTATGTAGTTATAGATTTCACCATTGAAGATCAAGGCATAGTTTTTACAGGAACTCATCATCGGTTGATGGCCCTGAGTGGACAGATCAAGTATAGAAAGGCGCGTATGTCCCAAGCCGATAGAAGCATTATTGGAATAGAATTTCCCAGAGTCGTCCGGGCCACGATGATTTAGACATGAAACAGAAGCGTCTAACCAATGGGAAGAAGAGGAACTCTCAGTAGGTAGACTAAAGCCTGTGATGCCACACATTAGATCAGTCCAGCAAATGGTCCACATGTGCCTGCCAAGTATACAGTTTTGCAACTCGGGCGCGGCAATTATGTCTCATAAAGTGTAACGACTTAGAATTAGTAAGAGCATAGTGAATGGCACGAGCAAATGAAGGAATTGAACCTTGGCTAAAGATAATCCCGCAACAGTCACGAGACGGCAAGGTGTATGGTGGTGATATGAAAGAAGAAGGTTGAGGAAATTCACTCAGAATTTGTGATTGTTGACCAACGTTAGAAGCTATTGGGATAGATCCAAGTGCCATATACTCAAAGAGTTTGGTCGGTGAGCCAATGAAGTCGGAGCCGTCAGCAGGAGCCAAGGTGGGAAGAAGAGAGAATTGAGATCTAGAGATGAACTCAAGAGCTGAATCGTGTGATAGAAAACCATGGAGGCGAAAATAGGGAGCGAGTGCATACTTATGAATAGAATCCAAGAAAGTAGGATACTGCAAACCTTCACCTATTATATTGAACTGAAAGTGTGGCAGATCAATAATAGGATACTGGGTTGGGTTATTGAGTAAGAAGCGAACAGCTTCTGGAATAAGTTCAGCACCATGCCAGCGACCAAATGTACTGACATAAGAGAAAGAAACAGTGCCAGGAGAGGGAGAAGTTATAGGCTTTAGCAAAAGCGTAGAGGATGCGCAATTGGGATACCACTTAATGCAATGATCAGGATGGCGGCGTTGCAGGTCTAGGGCCAATGGCTGACTAACAGTGACTATCCTAGATGCAAGCTTGAGAGTGATGTACTCAGCTAGGATAGATAGAATAGAAAGAGGATAAGTAAGTGAAGAGTAGAGACGTGAGATTCTAACTTCTGAGCCATTATACTCGACAACTAAAGGAACTCTAAGAACAAAGGCGATTAATGCCGCGGCGAAGGAACCACGAGAGAGTCGCGTATAAATAAAGGAATTGAGAGGAAGGGATTTACGAAAGGGTATGAAGACAGAAAGAAAAAAGAATGCTTGATGAAACGAGGCTGCTAAGGAATAGAGATCAATATCAGGAAAAAGAAAGGTTGGGTAGGTATACTTAAGATAACTTGATGGCGAACAGGCTTCTGTTTCAACGAGAAAGTTACGAGTTGAGAATAGTAGAACACACAAAGAGCGCGTAAGTTGCTTGAGAACACCATTGATATGTCCTATAGAACCACCACGGAGAGAAGGAGAGATATTAGCTGAGGTAATGTAGATACAATTACGATATTCATGCCGGGAAGAATATGAAGGAGGTCTGACAAAGAAAGATAGCAGGACAAGCAGAGCAAGAGACAGTGACGCAAAGAAGAGGTAAAGGAAGGAATAAGCGCTAACGTAAATGAGATAGATCACAGACGGTAAGGCCAAATAGCGAGAAGAACGAAAAGTGGAATCAAAAGAGGTAATTTGAAGAAAAGGGTTTATAGATAATACTGAGCAGATTATGCGCGCCTGGGGAAGGTTATAGTTGTCAACGTGGATATGAAGATACCCAGAAGTAAGGATATATTTAGATAGAAGCGAGAGGAGTGCCGAGGGAGAAACATGTGGTATGCGTATTGAATGAACAGAAGTGTTATGAGCGGGAATATTACCTAAGAGAATAACAGTTGTATTCGTAGTGCTAGAAGCTGAGGAATACGGAAGCTTCACGATCTTGAAAAGGATGAGAGTATTTTATAAGGATATAGTATGACGGAGTGCGCTGGCCATAAGCAGGTGAATAATAATAGGTATGTAGAGAAATGCTTGCATAGGTTGGGTCAACTTGTAAGTTGCACAAGAACTGCTGTGATGCTCTGTGATTTAACAGAACATTGTTGACAGCAAGATGGGGTGAGACCGAAGGATGGAGAAAGAGACGTGAACCATAGAGAACAGATTCCTTAGAATAGTCAACAATTGAAATGCTTGATTGACTAGCGATGACTGATCTGAAGATAGATGAGTTATTGCGGCAAATTGCTGTGGAGACTAGAAGTCCGTTAGTAGTGGTCTTAAAAACTATTGGTTCGGTTTTAACAGACGATTGCACAGACCAGAGCGAATAGTTATAGTCGATTGTGTCGTTAACATAGGATCTAAGTGGAACATTATGCATAGACTCAGATCTATAGAGATCTCGCTCTAGGGGATTACCGGAGTAAGTAGCAGTACCAGGGTCAACAAAGAGGGGGAGTCCTGCAGAGGAGAGAGTAAAGGAGAGATAATCAGCATGGGTATGGCCACCTGAGCCCCTAAGACCAGCTTGTATATTAAAGAAGGAAAGATAGTAGTGGTGAGTGCGCAAGCAAAATATGCCGTTTATGTTGTGATAAAAAGAGTATTGGGTAGGATGGACTGGATGAGTAGTGAAAACGTTTTGACAGGGATAGGCTTGCAAAGAAACCTGAGACAGGATTGATTTGCCAGAGGTGTGAATATGTTTGGCTTCAAAGAGACAAAGCAAGCTGTGAACTCTCATATAGGCTGTAAGGGTATGGGGCTCTATTAGGAAGAGTGAAGCACTGTCATTGTCACCAATTATTGGTGGAGTAAGAGTGAATTCGTTAGTAATGGCGGAAAATAAGGTTCGTATCGCTCGGAGCCGATGGATATGATGAGTGGGCAGAGAGTTGCCAGTGCTATGAGCAGGGTACAATAGATATGCGAATAGTTCTGCGTTAAGTCGCATGTATGGGAAGGAACCTTCATAGTTGTAGCCAGTATGGTCAAATTGCTGAAGTAATTCATTAAGGCCAAGGCTATAGCAAAGTTTTAGTATGATGTTCGAAAAAGGAAGATCGAGGAAGAATAAACAAAGGTGAACAAGCGCTGCAAGGTTAGAGTTAAGGTGGTTCCCGTTGACCACACTAAGTTCAAGGTTGCAGAGAATAAAGATATAATGCTGAAAGAGAAGATATTGGAGGAAACGAGTTTGAGCATCTTCAAGGGATGGATACAGAATATGATATATTTTTAAAAGCGAAAGTGCTCGAAAAGAGACATCCATTGTGCATGACCAATGAATGCCGTGAGAACAGGGGTTTAGAGTGGAAAATTCGGAAATAGTTCTTATAATAGATCTCAGGCGAGATGGCGAGGGTTTGAGCTTATATTGATAGGAAGTAAAGACAAGCCATTGCAAACGTCCGTATTCCCAAGTATATTTAACATCAGATGAATCGGTCAGGTTAATGTATGTACGTGAATAGTGAGGATAGTCATTGCTAAGGAAATAAGAGCTAGCGGGGTAATGATAGATATGTTGTGATAAGTGATCGGTGCGAAGATGGTGATGGCCGAAGAGTGTAAGTGGTGGAGAGGTGTTGCTGGAATTAATTTGTTCCTCAAATGATTGAAAGTCGAAAAGAATAAGTTTATCAAGTGAGGAAGGAGTGCGTTTAGACGAGTAGCGATATGGTAATAAGAACAGAAGTGGGAAGTGAAAGAGAAGGCGCTTAGAAATGACTGAAAAGCTGCGATAGAAGATAACGAGCCAGAAAGATGCTTTAAGAATGTAAAATAGAGAACGAACTTTCATATTGATTTCAAGAGAAACATCCAGTCACTGACGAGGTAATGTGGAAGATAGTTAGCAGCCAGAGAGTTGAGATACTGAAGATTGAGCTTGCGCACAAAGTAATCAAAACCGATACCGCATAGAAATGTTCGATTCGAGTAGCCAAGTGGAGAAAGTGAACATGAAGAAAACATTCGATAGAGAGTTCTATGAGTGAAGAAGTTGACGTGGGGACTATTGTCGTAGGTTGAAGGGTTACAAGCTGATGAATTTAGTGAAGGAGTGGATAGAGTAATGTGACCAAAGAAGTGTCGGCGAAGATAAGAGGCGAATTCAAAGGGGCCAAATCCATTTGGGACAGAGATAAAGACATATTTTGGTTTTGTTCTGTCAAGGATATTTAGAAGAAAAGAGGTAGGTTCATAAATATGTTCTAAGACTTCGGAAAGAATCAACAGATCACACTGATTCGGTATGGATGAAAGATCACTGGAGTAGCATATATTTGGCTGGGCAACTGAGTTAATAATACTAAGGTGATCCCGATCGAATCCAAAGAAGGTAGATTTGGGATGAAGAATGCTGAGTGGGTATGTAAGGTACCTACCAGTACCGCAGCCTATATCAGTGATAAAGTTGATATGATATCTTGTGATAATATCTGAAATAAAGTGGACACGCTTTAGGGTGCCGTAGGAGTCCTCAGGTAGTAGTAATCTTTGCATAGGAGCAGTGGGTAGCATTTGAGCAGGCAGAAACGTAAGACAAGAGTAACGCGTACAAGGGATGAGTAGGATCTGGAAGCTGGAAGAGGATCAATGCAATAACTATTGACAGAGAAAACTTAGTAGCAGGAGAAACAAGGATGGGCTTGTAAATTTGTGTTAAGCACGTTACAAGAATAAAAGACGCTATCAGTGAAATGAAGACGCCATAGTGGATAAGAGAATTAAATACTAGGTTGTGGGAAATAGGGGGTAGGGTCTGGTCACCCAAAAGAAAGGCATGAAGAAAAGAAGAAAGATTGTCAAAAGTAATGACCTTATTTTCAAAGTTTGTGGATTTACCAGCGAGGGCAAAAAAATCTTGAATAAGGCCTTGAGAAAGCGAGTACAAAAAGTGTGGGAGTAACGAGATAGATACTATAATGAATTTAGAAGATGGCCTAGTGAGTTTGAAAAAGAAAAAGGCTAAGGCGAATAAAACAGAGATAAACGATGTAAGGGACTTTGCGCAGAGAAGACCTAATACAAGAAAAAATGTAGAGATTGAGAAAATAGTTACTGAACAAGTAAGAAGTGAAATTGAATAGAAAGTGAGGAGATAGAAGGCGAAGTGAATTGGCTCGAGTACAAACCAATGGGAACGTGCGAAGAACGATTTATAGGGAATTGACTCAACAAGGCCGAAGCGGAAGACTTGATATGGATTCAAGAACTCTTCAGCAGTTAAAGTACTGGTAAAACGATCAATGAGATTGCTAGGGATAAAGAAGTCAGATTGGTAGAAGACTAGTGCTAAAAGTGATGAAAGAGAGGCAAAAGCCAATATGCAAGGGTAAGAAGTAAAGTTGCGGCGAGTAAGGTAAGAGGGAAATCGGGAAAAGAGAACGGAGTATGATACGAAAGAAAGGATAAATATTGCTACGGAGCGGATAATCTTAGAAAAAAGAGACTGGGTGCGAATGATGTCGGACAATAAATCGAAATCTAGCTGGCAAAAGACAGTGACAATCAGAAAGACTAAATAAAAGAATATGTATTTTATCGACAGCGTTATTGGTCCACCACGACGCAGGAGTGAGGAGGACGAAATGAATAGTGGAAAGAGTAAGGAAGACAGGTAATATGTGGGTAAAATTGAGAGTTGAGAGCCAAATACAAATATATCTAGGTAAAAGTCAGGTGACTGTGATAAGACGAAAAAGCAGAGTGAGAATGTCAAGAAATACTCTAACATTAGAATTTTTTTAGCTCAAAGTAGTTATACCAACCAAGGAAGGGGTGTAGTGGATATACAAGGTTGTTAAGAAGTCTAGATCTACTAAAGTAAATTTGATGAGTAGAAGTGCTAAGGATTTTAAACCCATTGTCACGAAACTCCTTTTTCCAGAAAGATTTTGACTTTAACTCAACGTGTGGAAGATTGGCAGAACGAATGTCTACGCCTGCCTCAATTGTACTATGCACTTTAGAAAGACCAAACCGAAATATATTAAGGTTAATCAGTGAATGAATGTAGAGGGAGAGGGTGGCAAGGGAAAATAGATTATAAGTGACGAAGATTAATCGTCCTTCGGGTTTGAGCATTCTGGCAACTTCAGAATACATAAAAGAACGAGATTCAATGTGATGGATGACGCCAAAAGAATAAATCAGATCAAAAGACTCGTCTTCAAAGGTAGACCTATGGACACTAATGTCCTCCTTTCGCACATCGCAAAGAAAATGATAGCGCGAAAAAGTACTATAAGTATTGTCAATGTGGCGGTCTGTAACGTCAAGGCCATGGCAAATGGCTCCGCCTGAAGCAAAACGTAATAGCTCAAAACCAACACCTGTACCGATTTCAAGTATTGGTTTATGTCTATAATCGTTATAAGGTATGTAGCGGGTTTGCCAAGATTGTTGTTGCGACTTCTGGTCAAATAATGCTAGAAGCTCATGATAAGTAAGAATATAAGATGAGTCCTGGTAGGTGCCACACGGATGATTATTCCAATGCGAAGACGCTAAAAATGAGGATTCTTCACTCATGAATTTGGAGGCGAGGGAAGACTGTTAATGCTATCGTACCAGACTAGAAGAACGAATAGAGTCCACAATTGCCAAATAGATTGTGTTCTTAGATATAGAGATTGGGATTCAGAGTTAGATATTAGAGTGCTGAGCCAAGGCTGCCTAAATAGTTGATTGGAAGAGTTTAACTTGAGAATAGTAGTGCATATATAGGACTTAAATGAACCTTTAAACCAATCAGGCACAGGCGTTCCAAAGCCAGTCTTTTTCGCGTATAAGACACTTCGGGGTAAGGAGTTGAATGCTCTCTTTAGAAGATATTTAGGCTTGTTGAATGGTGCTAAGAAAGATGCTCGCTGAGGAAGAACTAAATTGAGAAGTGGGGCCGAAAGAAAAGGTACACGCACTTCAACACTATTCAGCATTGTCATATTGTCGACACGCATAAGAAGTAGCTCAGGTAAACGCACATTAAATTCAGCGTTTCTAATACGAGAAATGGTAGACTTAGTGGAACGATATTTAGATAGATCAGGAATTAGATAGGGAGAAGAGTCGGAAAGGTCGTGTGGTGAGAATACAAGTGAGTTAGAAATAAATGTTGAACCATAGAGACCGTGAGACTTGAGAACATGTAACACTTTAGAGTAAGTTGAAGGAAACAACTTGGAAATGGTTTGCCGTATGTTTTTGGGTATAAGACGAGCAACAGTATTAATAGGTAATTGACAGATTAAATCAAGGATTATGTAGCGGAAATAGGCTGGATAACCCATAAATAACTCGTCAGCTCCTTCCCCTGATAGGAGCACGGAAAATCCTTTCTCTTTAGCGTACCTAGAAATAAAGTACAAGGGAAGATTGACCCAGTCAGATAAAGGTGTATCATATTTAGAAACCAAATCCGAAATGAGTTTAGTATCATCAGATCCTTGTAGGGTAAGTTGGTGGTGAGTAGTACCGTAAAGATTAGAGAGATATTTAGCCTTATCAGACTCATCAAAGCTAGGCTTGGGATTAAATCCAACCGTAAATGTGTTGCAAGTGAATAAAGGGTCGGAGGAGATGATAGAGGCAATAATACTTGAATCAACGCCCCCGGAAAAAAGGACACCAAAGGGAACGTCGCTTATGGTTCTAGAAATAACCGAATCGACAGTAAGGTCGTGACATTGTATATTGGTGATAGCTTTTATTTGCGAGCTTGAGGTAGATTCGTGCGACCACCACTGATGCTTAGATATGTTAGTATCAGTGCAGATAATAAACTCACCAGGACGTACTTTGAATACGTCTTGGATTAGGGTAAATGGCGCCTGTGACGCACCATGAACTAAGTATGATTCAAGACCTTCTGGGCAAATATCGAACGGGGTTACACGGGTAGATAGCAAAGGCTTAAGTTCACTTGATCCGATAAAGATCTGATCTGGGACGTGGTAGTAATACAACGGTTTTGTACCCGCTCGATCGCGACAAAGTGTATATGAATTAGTAACTGAATCATAAAAAACAAAAGACCATTCGCCATCAAGCGAATCAAGTCGAGATGTTCCATAGGTTATGAGCCAGTAAAGGAGAACTTCTGTGTCGCTGTTGGATGTGCGAAAGGTGACTCCTAACTGACTGAGCTCTTTCCTTAAAAAGTGGGCATTGTAGATTTCGCCATTAAAGCACAGAATATATCTGTTGCATTGTGAATAGAATGGCTGATTGGCGAGAGGGGAGAGGTCCTGGATCGCAAGTCGTACATGACCAAATGTGACAGCATTTGAAGTCGATATTGATAGGTTATCTGGACCCCTGTGACTCATCTGATTAAGGCAGACTCGGACAGTAGATTCCTGAACCTGGGAGCTAACAAGAGATGAGTAGTAAATAAAAAAACCGCACATATTAATTGAGCCGTTTATCAACTATGAACGAAGTTTGACTTGCAGAGTAGATGTGCTCGTAGGATATTGGTGGGGGAGAACAGTTATGAAGCGCTTCAATGTAGGATTTCCACATATTATGTTGTCCTTTGTCAATGCGCTTAGTAATAAATTTGGAGGACTCTTTAACAGAACGGAAATCCGTTCTACGGAAATCAACTATACTGACGTGTGAGTTGGGTGATTTGATGTCGATGATTTCTTTGGGATAGTCCAAGCAAGAAACACAAGCATAAGTTACAACCGCCAAATTGTCATGGGGATACTTGAGTACAACAACAAAGTTATCTGTAGGATTATCCTCGGATAATAGGAGAACTTCGACGGTATGTGGAGTGCTGTCGAAGAAAAAGTTACAGAAATCGTACATATGGCAGGTCTCGCCTACGTTTCGTGTCCCCTGAATAGGATCTAAGAGCCATTGGTGTGATGTAATTGCTTTTATGTTGACAGTATATGTTATACGTGTTTTCGATACTTGCCCAGAGTTTTTATCAAGTGCAAACTGCTTTGCCTTTAAGCTGTGTGGAGAGAAACGACGATTGTATCCAACAAGTATATAGCTTCCAGGAACTGTAAGACTTTTGATGCTAGACGTTATTATATCAAGCTGGGCTTGATCCAAGCAAAGAGGCTTCTCACAATAGACGATATAGTCACGCTGGAGACTTTCCATGACTTGAGAGAAGTGATCAGCATGGGCCGATGCAATAATAGCCAGTTTCTTGGCATTGTTAAGCGAAGAGGCATAAAGTTGAGTCAGTGATGAGAAGGGGGTTACCTGGTAGTGTTTGGCAAAAGATGCAGCATTAGAAGGCGAAGAAGAATAACAACTATTGAACAGTAGGTCATATTTCTTGGATAAGGGTTTAAGGTAGGGCAAAATCATAGACTTCAAATATCCGGATAGACCAATGAAGTCAATATATAAAGGGGAAGAAGGGTTTGTACAAGATTGAGGTTCTGCAGGAGTGTTAAAATCGGTACTTGAACTCGCAGAACTTAATAGAGCTGGATACTTGATAAGAAGAAAAAGCGACGATGGAAGAGACTCGAGGGTCTGGATGTAATCAGCTTGACTAATCTCATGAAAAGAACTTAGAACAGATTTGATATGGCCAGTGGCAATAAGGTCAAGAAAGACCTTGAAGTTTTCGCTTTCGGTCCACCGAATGTATTCTAGAGGATACTTAATATTCGACTCTTCGAATTCTGTGTCATAACGACCAGGACCATAGGAGGTAGAGACTAGGATATCAATTTCCTTCTTATATATAGATTCTCTGGAGGCCACAATTGGGACATCACCAAGGATGATTAACTTCCCCTTTTTAGCCAGGTGGCGGGAAGTATAATCTATCAGCGATGTTACTGTTGACGAAGCCGCAATAATAGCTGAGTCAAAGAATGAATCGAAGTCATTTGTATTCGATGCGAATGAAGGTTCTGAAGTGTTATAGAAGGTGGCATCGGGGATGATTTGCGCTGCCAGGTCAACACGTTCACTAGATATATCGAAGCCGATAACATTGCAACCAGCAGCTAGTGCGATCTCGCATGCCAAGATCCCAAGGGGGCCAAGTCCTACAATAAGGATATTAGAGCCAATAGTGGACGTAGTTCTACGAAATGCATGCAGAGCAATGGATCCGAGAGCTACAGTAGAAGCGGATCGAAGATCGCAATTGGTTGGAACAGTCGAGCAAAGTGACTCAGGTATAGTATTTACAGTTCCATGACATGCATAAGAGACCCCAGCGCAAGCGACGATATCCCCCAACTTAAATGGAGATGAAGAGGTGGTTTTTACAACTCGACCAACACAAGAATAACCTAGTGGTGAAAAATTGGATTTCTTTTCTTGAATAGCAGAATATGTTCGACGAATCCCACGATCTCTGAATGTACGTAAGACTTGGTTCACCTGATCAGGGTGAGAGAGGGCACGCGAAAGTAGGGATTTCTTAGAATTAGAAAAAGAACTTAGTTCGGTGCCTGCCGAAACGCAGGAAAATAAAGTCTCAATACGAACATATCCTGAACGAAGATCCTGAAGCGGGAGGGTTTCAATAGAGACACCGTTAATCCCTGAGCAGATTGTCGAGGAGTATTCAGGCATGTGTCAAAGAGCAAAGAATGTCGCGAAAATGATCTGTGTTTGGCTTGATTCTATGGTTCCGAAGGTAGCAGCTATATGCATTATGTACATAAGGGGAAGGCTCCGTTTTTTTATTATACATGCTGAAGAGTTTACTGCGCAGTTGTCGCTGCGATCGCTGGTTGACGACTTCAGCCCATTGATCAGCAATAGCGTAATCAGATTGAGCAGTCCCGGGAGGTCCGTAAAGAAGGATAGGCGTGCGACTCGCTAGATATGCAGGAAGTTTAGCTGGCAAAGAGAATTTAATATGTTTCACGGAATTGGCGTCGAAATTAGATGGAAGGAGAAGACAAGAGGCGCTAGATAACAGGTTAAAGAAGTGGACATCACTAGTTGGAAGAGGATGGATAAATGTGGCTGATCCAAGATGAGGGAATAGAAGACTAGAGCCAGTGGCATTGCAATAGACATGGAATTGGATATCACAAATTCCGTTGGAAAGGTTCTGGACGGCGCGCATTACGTCTATGATAGATGCAAGCTGAGCATTTTGAAGAACTGAACCGATATAGACTAAACGAAAGATTTCATCTGTTTCTTGAGTTAACCTTGAGTTGGGAGGCTCAGGGATTGAATTCATTAGAGATATACTGGCTAGTTTGTACCGCCGAGCATATTCGGTTGACATAGCATCTGATATAGTAAGTAGTTGGTCGCACTTACTTAAGAGGTGATTAAAACGTTTTATCATAGTAAGACGGTTTGAGTAAGCAAAGATTCCGTGGGTGTGGCTAGAGGATATCCAGTCATCCATAATGTGAACACACAGTGGCACCGAAGATATCTTTAAAACATCGCTGATTAGGCCCATGAGGCCATTTGAGCCTAGTATTGTGTAGATAAGGTCGGGTTTTTCGTTGCAGATAAACTGAAGAAGCTGTTTGGTCAGCTCTGATCTTTCAGGAAGACTGCTATAGACACAGTATTGGAGGGGCTTAAGTAAAAAACGTTTAACACATGGGTAAGCAAACGAGGAAGGGGCTTGGGTGGCAAGCGAATAAGAAGAAGTTAATGATAAGAAGTTTGAAAATGGCCAACAAAAGGAAAGTTCTCTATTGGTGAGTCTAAATGAGTTTACTGCTGAATTAGTCTCATCCCAGAGTGGATCATGGTGGACGATAGAAATACGGTTAGTTGGCCAGTCATTAAACAGGTTGCGCAGAAATATTCCGCCTCCACTAGCTTGGTTAAAGGAAACAGGGGAGATAATTAAGACCTTTGGGAAGTCCATCTTTGCTGTAACTGATAATAGAGATTGATGAACGCGTTAAGTTCCTTTTCAATGGAGAAGTGCTTTGAGACAGTTAAGAGCGAGTTGTCGCCAAATTGCCGAACGAGATGGAGATTATTCAGGAGAAAGGAGATCTTGCGGGCTAAGTCTAAAGGAGACGAAGGCTGAAAGATAAGTCCATTGTAGTAATCAGTGACAGCGTCCATAATACCCCCAGCATTGGAAGCAATGATAGGTTTGGCACAGGCCATGGCCTCCAGGACTGTGTTTGGAAGATTGTCTGTAGAAGAAGGGACGCATACAATATCAGAGGCATTATAGATTAGCGCGAGTAGTTTGGGATCGTGCGTAAACTCGAAATAGTATACGGGAACTGATAGATGATTTTTCCACTCATAAGACTTTTCGCCTACAACGATCAATACATAGTCGTATTCCTGTGCAAGTAAGTGAAGCGCAGCAAGCAGAATGTCAGTGCCTTTACGAGGATTGTCAAACGCTACATGGGCTATAAATAGGATCGCAGGTCGTGAATCATGTATGCGGAGCTTCAATCGTGCTTCGTGCTTGTCTAAGGGATAAAATATGCTTTGATCGATTCCATTAGGAATGAATTCATGCCTGAATGATTTAAACAGTGAACTGTGAGAGGAAATGTTGTAAGCCCATTTCGATGGCGCCACAATAGTGAGATCGATTTTCTTATATATAGACTGTTTGTGCAGCCAAAGAAGATTTGTGTGGTCGCGGGAAATAGGCGGATAGGATGAAAGGCTAGGGCAAGTGTTGCACCCAGAGTTGTACTTGTCACAATCCATAGGATATGCACAATGACCTGTTATTGGCCAGAGATCTGAAAGACGCCAAACAATTGGTGCCACCTTGGAAAGAGAGAGTAGAGTGTTTGTAGCAAAATATCCGCCGTGAATATTGAAAAGCTGAATGATATCGGCTTGCTTGATCGCTTTCCTGTTTCGCAGCAAGATATTTGAAGGTACATATAGGTACTGAAGACCGATCTCACCAGAGAAGCGATCGAAAAGCCGGTCCAGCGCACGTATATACTTATTTGGAGCGATAGGGTGTATATGTGGAGAATCGCTATACTTATCTCTGACGATCATTTTTGACTGAAGCCCTTCGCGCATAAGGCCTTGATGAATACGGTTAGCAGACTGGGCAGATCCGCCAAAGGAATCAGAAGTGGAAAAGTGTACAACCTTCATAGTCAAAAGAAAACAGTACAGATATCATGGCATTAACCATGATCCACCAGATCGATTCACGTTACTATAAATGAGTCAAGAGACAAGCCTAGGCGGCAAAGAATGTTCATGGGAGACAGATGAGTATCGCAAAAGGTCCCTGCGAATGAGATAGATGACCAAGAAATTGACCTATCATTACAAGAAATTTCTAGACAATCGGATCAAGACAAGAATAGCCATGATGAGCACGGTTACAATACGGTGATTCAGGCTTGCAGCTAGCTAAGTGGCTCCTGATCCAGTATCAGTAAGTTGTGTGTATTTCTCATCCATGTGTTATCAGCTAAAAGCATTCAGCTTCAGAACCTCTGCGGCCTAATAACAGTAACCAGGTGAAAAGTCTGACAAAGCTGGAGCAGATAATGATTTACTCACGCTAATTCTGACTTACGCTGAGGTCAAGAAGGGCGGGTTAGGGGGAGCGCGGGTACGTCCGAAGCAGCATCGGCAACACAGGGGGTTGGAGTCTAGATAATATATTCTACAGAACAAGATGGTGATCCATGTCGGTGCCTGAGGTCGTGGAGCAGAAGATAGTCCAGTTGAATAGGTGTCGAGTCTTGGGGACGTGCAATGGTGGCTCGGGATTCTAAATAGATTGCCCATTCAGCTGGCTGGAGCACTAACTGTTCTGTCTCAGCAGGTTGGTCAGTAGCCAATGAGGTGTGAGGTCGCTACCGGTTGAGGTGTTCACCGCCCAACCGCGACCTCACGCCCCATGCATATACACGCCAATGCCCGCCTGACGCAGCGAGGCCGGCTGCGATTGGTTTCTCAACACCTGCATGAGAACCGGTCCCTGCCCGAACTGGCTGCAGAAGCAGGCATCAGCCTCCGCTGTGCCTACAAGTGGCTGGCCCGCTACCGCTCAGGCGGCTGGGCCTCACTGGCGGATCGACGCAGTGTTCGCCGCAGCCAGCGGCGGACGCTCAATCCGCAGCAACTGCAGCAGGCCGTGGATCTCCGCCACCAACGCCTCCACCTCCGGCACATTGCTCGGCTGCTGACCGCTCCCTTCTCCACCGTGGCCAGAGCTCTGAACCGCCTGGGGCTCGGGCGATTGCGAAACCTAGAGCCCAAACCTCCTGTCCAGCGCTACGAGCGTGAGACGCCGGGCGACCTGATCCATATCTATGTCAAGAAGCTGGCCCGCTTCCGCAAGGTCGGGCACCGCATCACAGGCAACCGTCAGCAGGGCCGCTCTGCCGGCGTCGGCTACGACCGTGTGCACGTTGCGATCGACGATGCCACCAGGCTGGCCTACGTGGAAGTGCTGGCGGACAAGCAGCAAGCCACAGCGATCGGCTTCCTGACCCGGGCTGTGGCCTGGTTCAACGGCCATGGCGTGGAGTGCCGCCAGGTGATGTCGGATAAGGGTCCCGCCTACCTCTCACGCAGCTTTGCCAAGGCATGTAAAGCCCTTGGGCTCAAGCACATCCGCACCAGGCCTTACACGCCCCGCACCAACGGAAAGGCCGAGCGCTTTATCCAGAACCTCTGCAAGGAATGGACCTATGCGATGGCCTTCCAGAACTCAAAGGAAAGCGACCACTGGCTGCCGCGTTACCTCTCGATCTATAACCGGCTCAGGAAGCACTCAGCCCTCGGCGGCCGATCCCCTCAGCAGCGGCTCAACGAGCTGCTCTGCTGATCAACGTGGTGAGACACAACAACTAAACACGAAAGATGGATGGTTCTTTTTGCAGATTGTGCGGCAGCGACATTTGCTACGAATCCGGAAGCGGAATCAGACTCAGGTTGGATACCCGTAGATGATAAGGCCCAGTAGCTACAGAGCTCTAGACTAATCAATTTCAGCTTAGCAGAAAATGAATGTGCTCGGATTCTTAGATAATACCCTGCAATAGTGGAAAGCTAGATGAGGCATTGGCAATGCTTACATCGCAACGAGATCACGTGAGCGCCGAGCAATGATTAGTGCCTGAGCCGAGAAAAGGATGAGTGGCTGGACTTCATTTCAATCACATCAGCACATGAGGTCAATTTGTGTGTAAAAATGTTTATTGTTGTAGACCCCTAAAGGCCAGCCTCGGCCGTGTCAGGCGGACCGTCTAGGAATCTTGAGCTAAGTTGGTATTAACCTAAAGACCTCCGAGCAAAATATCTTGGGCAGGCATGTGACGTGGACCCCGGAGACCGTGACTGCCAGGAAAGATGACGCTCCTGCTTCCGTTCAGGCAGCCAAGGTGAGCGTAACTGGTTCCGGATCATCTACCGCTGGCGGTGGGTTGATCCGTACCACTTCTGGTTGACGCCAGCAAAGAATGGAGCCTGACCACCGGCGTGGATGTCGCTGGCGGGCCTGCTTGTAGACGACAGCTCCGTGCCTGCAGATCTCCTCGGCCTTACCGCTGTGGCGCTGGTGGCGTGTGACGAATTTGATGTCCGCTGTGGCGGTGCCGGTGGTTCTACCAGTCGATGAACGACGCCACCCATACGCAGGCTTCCTCCGCGCTGGCAAAGGGCCGGCGCGGGTAGTCAGGCCGGTATTTTGCTTTTCTGAACAGTGATTCGGAGTACGGGTTGTCGTTCGACACCCTGGGGCGAGAAAACGCCCGCAGCACACCCAGCTCCTCCAACCGGGCTTCCAGCGTCGCTGCCGGCATGGAGTTGCCGTTATCGGCATGTAGAATCGGTGGTTGCTTACGGTCCTTGCTGATCCGTTCGCGGGTGCAGGACCGAGTCATCAGATCCGCTGCGATGGCGGCATACTCGCGTTCGGCGACCTCCCAGGCCACTACCTTCCGGCTCCAGACATCGATCACCAGGTAGAGGTACAGCCACACCCCACGCACGGCGGTGCGCAGATAGGTGATGTCCATGCTCGAGGCCTGGTTTGGCCCAGCAGCTCGCAGACGCGGTACTGACCTTGGTTCCTGTGGTGGCCGCCCACGACCGCGGCGGTGGGCTTGGCTGTGGGCACGCAGCACC